>VFQN01003936.1_pt1 | contig 20318 bp, 40 predicted proteins | sample 3512371 | NCBI WGS metagenome assembly VFQN01 (sample SAMN10412370, study PRJNA504923) | tailings metagenome | isolation source: Replicate 2 from Balatoc abandoned mine | place: Philippines: Itogon, Benguet | collected 2017-08-28
TGCTACACCGCTCCGCAGAGCCGGCTCACAGCGAGGAGGCCCTGTTAGGGTCCTCATGGCAAGGGAGTGACCAAAGCGCACCCTGAAGCGCACCCCCCTCGCAAGGGCGAAGAGGCAACCGGAAGACAGCACAAGCGAGGCCACGCATGCATCAGCGCACCGCACCCAGTGCCTAAGCCTGGATGGAGCAGGAACAAGGAAAGGAAAACACCGCACCGGGAAACACTAGGCACAGGCAAGCCGCCCGACCCCCTGCCGGGGTCAAAAGCACACAAGCGGCGCCACCCGTGTGTGCGTGTGTGTGTGTGTGTGTGTGTAAGGATGCAAGGTGGGAGCACAAGAGACCTACCGGTGTGAGCGGCGCATAGCCAACGCGGTTTTGGTAGATGGTCCAGACGGCGTGGATGGAAAGGCGGGGCCCCTCCAGCAGCAGAACCAGCGCCGGCAGAGGGCCGCAGCTACGTACGGGGGTGGCAACGCAGCTTACGCAGGGGAACAAACGACTTGGGAAGCCTCATAGGGCTCACTTGGGCGCACGGCAGTTACAAAGGATCAACGTTGCTTACATGTGCGTGGCGGCTTGGACAGCCTCGGGCACACGTGCTGGGTTGTGTACGGGGGCTATCGTTGGTGTTAAAGGCGGGCCAAACACCCACGTCTAGGAACCCACCTGTGCATGGCTCCCGACTGCCAGAGCCGGCCGTCCTCGTAGTGCTGCTGGATGCACCTGCATAGGGTAGCAGTCCTGCTGTCAAGGCTCGGCCCGACAGCAAGGGCGAATGCGGCACCACGAACCAGGCACAAGGGCGCAGCAGTCAGTGCAGTCCACTCCAGTTGCCAGCATCCCTACCAGTCCCTCACCTGTGGGCCTGGACCATGGGTTGGCCCGCGCCTTTGTCGCCCTTGCACACGAGCACACACACGGCGAACTCGTTGCGCTCCACGGTCACAGTGTGTATGCCGCCGTGTGCGTTGGGTGCTCCCTGCGACGTTGGCGTCATGCTTCCAGCGGCCAGCTGCTCGTTGTGCCATTCCAGAAACGCGTTCTGCAGCTGGCGTTCATCAGGGTGCACGCGGCTGCCCAGAACCACCAAGTCCTCTACGGCCTTGTGCAGTCGTACAAAGGTCTCGTGGGCCAGGTCGGTCGGCGGCTGCGCTGGCTGGGCGACGGCTTGCAGGATGTGGCTGAACGCGGGCGACACAAGCTGCGCTGGGATGACGGCTGGAAGGCTGGCCCCCGGGCGGAAGCCGAAGAATGCCGCATTGCGTAGGCGAGCGGCCAGGCTGCCGGCGGACGGCGAGGGGTTGTACGTGTAGTGGGACCACTCGGTGCTGGCGAGGCTTGAGGCGCTGCAGGTAAATGTCACGCTCGTGAGGTCCGTTCCTAGGCCGGAGAGGCGGATGTCACCTGTAGGAACGGTGATGATTGAGGGGTAGGACTTCTACTGGTTACGAGTGTAGGGCCATAACGAGAACCAAGTGCTTGCGTGCCGCTGCGCGCGGCACGGAGCACCGCACAGAGCCCGCGCGCGTTTCCATCAAACGTCCCATCCCAAGCTCACCGAGCGTCCCGCCAACAGCAGCTGCCGCGCCTGCAATTCGGGGGGAGGAGAGCACGTTCAAGTGACCAGGGTTCTGCGGGCATGCCGAACAGGGCAAATCCTACGGTGAACCAGGATGCATGGAACTTACTGTCAGCCTTCTCCTTGATAAATTCCACAATAGTTTCATGGCCATCTTCAGCCTGGATGAGCCATTGGTGCAGCTGGTCGTCTGTTTGCTGGTCGACAAAGCCGAGCAATCTCGCTCGCTCTTTCCCTGGGGCAGTCGTTGCACGGATGGCAGCTGCAGCTTCCGCCTTTGTTATCATTCATTAGTGTATGAGCAGGAGCCGGGAAGCCCTGGCAGGTGTATTTCTGGCCTTGGGCGCTGAGGAAGATGGCCTGAGCTCTTCGGGCATTCAGTACGGTAGCTCAGGCACGAGCTCAGGCCATGGCCATGCAGCTGGTTAGCGCCAACGGTCTGTGAGTTGGCAGAGAACAATCCCCCCCTACATGTGTGTTGCGCTACAACTCCTACAAGAGGTAGGAGTTGCCGTAACAGGGAACAGCCCACACTGCAGACCACCAAGGCCGCATGGCACGCAGCGCGCCAGTACCGGCCGCATGGCACGCAGTACCGGCTAGGAGCACTAGAAACCCATACGTCACGCACCGCCGTCCTTCTACAGTACGGTACCGATGTGCAGCAGCAGGTGTGGCATTGTGGCCTGGGCCAAGGACTGCATGACTCAGGTTGCAGCGCATATGACATATGCCGGGTCACATGGGAGCCCGAGTGGTATGCCCACAAGTACTGCAACGCGCCTGCATACACCCCTTCAAACATATGCAGCCGAGGCCTCGTATTCGTATAGCCATGGAACCCAAGGCTGTCCCCAACTCTTGTCGCCATCACTGACTTAGTTGGTGCACCTGGCACGTGTCCGTCGTCTGATCGCGCAGTGTCCACGAATGCAATGCCCCAACAGCACGCGGGCCGGTCAGCTAGTCAAGCGGTTACGTTCGGTCACATGTACTCAATGTCCGAGATGTCAGACGTGAAGCTTGTGCGGCGTGCCGGCTGTACGGCGGCTGGCCTGCTTGCAGATGACGCCACAGCCTGCACCACAAGGCAAAGACGGGGGCAAATGAGCGCAGCACACTCAAGGTGATTGCATGGCACGCCACAATTTTTAGGCAAGGAAGCGACGCTAGACCTTCACCAAGGACATAGCTGGAGCTTTCGGGCAACCGACCAGCCCTAACTGCATGCAGACGAAAGCACAGCGCCCGGTGTCCTGACGACCTAAGCCGTACGGCATCGCATAGCCATACCTGGGAAGCGCCCATGCCCGCCGCAAAGCGCCCCACCGGCCGAATGCTATCATTGAAGGACTCCAGGCCCGTAATGTCCTGTAAGCACAACCGTAGAGCATGGTGAGACGGCATGGCTTGGGACATGTCCCACCCTTGCGCTAGCAGTCTGCTGCGGAGTTGTTTGCAGCAAAGGAGCTCCCTTGGTTGCTTTATCTGGCTTAACGCATACAAGTACATCAGTGCACCCTTCACGCACGCCAGTGCGCTGGTGCCTGTACACCTTTTGCCAGCTGGTCCTGGGCGTGCCGGCAAACCAACCAACCAACCGCATCAGCTCGGCCCATGTCCCTCGTGCATCGCCCTCACCTGCATATCCTGTACCTCGTCTCCGGCTGCGCTGGGGATCTGCAGCGAGCCCGACGGCTCGTCCCAGTCGGACTGGCGGCTGGTGCCGCTGATCTGCGCGACGGACAGCAGCAAGGGGAACAGACCGCCAGGGCTGTTACGTGAACTTCAATGCGGTACACGTCTGCTACGAACAGCCTGCTAACCGACCCGGGGCATGTGCCAAACTGTACCCTCACCAGTCGAGCGCGTGCGCATGGCACCAACCAAGTTACGCGTGGCCAAGCAGGTGCACTCTCACCCACGCCCCGAATACCGGTAGCGCACCTGCGAGCGCGCATCCCGTGCCCCGGCCGCCACCCCTGCCCCCGCCCCCGCCGGCGCGGGCGCATGCGACAGCGCGGACTTGCGCATGTTGCCCGCGGGGGTGTCCCATGCCCCCGGCCGCCGCGGCAGCGACGCGCTGAGGGTGTTGTTAAAGGACTGGATGGACTCCACCTCCCCAGTGAAGCTGGTGGCCTCCTCTGTGCCCTCCTCGCCGGCCCCAGGGTGCAGCGACAGGCGCACAGGGCCGGCGGGCTGCAGCGGCTCGTCAGTGGCCCAGCCCCTAGGGTAGCGTGCACGAAGGACGGTGTCAGCTGTACAAAGACGCCAGTTGCAGATTGGCCAGAAAGGATCACGGCTGGCAAACAGCAACACAGCTACCGGTATAGGCCCCACAGGGAGGGCTGCTGCGAGCTTGCACTGTCAAAGGGGCGCAGAGCAGTCCGGGGCCAAATACCTGCTCTGAGCCGTTGCTGAGGTTCGCTGGGGGCCCAAGCGGCTGGGCTGCGCAGGCGCCCGGCTTGGCGAGCCGCTTCCACGCATGAGGATGCTGGGCTTGTTGCCTGGGTCACAGAGGTTGCGGGGTCACACAGCACGTGTGGGTGGGTTTAACAAGGCATACTCGCTGCCGCTCAACGCGTACTTGGTGTACTAGTACCCTGCAAACAGCAAACCCTTCCTACCCCTTTGCGTATTCATACGTGATCTATTCTGTGGAGACAGGTGCACGCCTATCGTCATGCCTCATCGTACCTGGGCTGAAGTCCTCCTCGCTGCCCTCGATGCCCATGTCCTGCTGCGCCTCCTCGTCCTCCGTCAGCGCGTACTCGTCCTCCGCAGCAGCGCGAGCAACTGCGCACACACAACCAAGCAATAGAAGTACATGGGTGCATTATACGTTGTCTCGCACATGTAGGAGGGCAGTGTCGGACAGGTGTATCTATGGGCCCCGCTTCAGCTGTCCCCTAGTCATATACACGCAGCTCATGCCTGGGGCCCGCATGGCCTGCATTCCTATCTCAAAACACGTCGACAGCCTGCCAGCCGCCCACTAACCCACCTGCTTTGGGCACGGGCAGCTTGGCCGCAAGGTCCTCCTCCTCCTCGTCGTCAAAGTCGCTCTCAGCGTACTTGACCGATCGGATGGACATGTTCATGTTGCCGCCCGGAGGCGTGGAGCCCATGACCCCACTGCCACTCGCACGGCCCGCCAGTGTGATAGGCTGCGGCACGGGCAGCTGCCCCGCCCCGCCTCCCTGGCTCTGCTGCTGCGGCCTGGCAGCCGACGGCGCAGCGAAGCCCACCGCGTGTGCATCGGAGCCTTCGCTGGATGCCGGCTCAGAATGCACAGCGCCCCAGCCGGTGGAAATGGGGCCTTGCTGCTGCGAGGCGCGGGCGCCTTGCTGTGGCGTGATGCGCTGGACGGCGAACGCCCCCGACTCGCCGGAGCGTGCTGAGGCGATAGATGCGTTGAAGGCCATGGTGGGGGTGATGCCGGGGCCGGAGCCGGACGCGGGGCCGGACTGGCGGCCGGTCAGCGATTGGTTGAGGGCCGCCTGACTCGACATGGAGGCACCCTCTGCAAGGGGAGGGGTAGTTGTTCGTCCGGAGACTTTCGCAAAGGAGACTTTCGCAAAAGAGTGTAAGACGTGTAGCTGTGCTAGGAGAGATTGCAGGCTTTCGCTACGTAGAGAGGAGGCCGTGAGGCAATAGCAAGTGTGCTCGCAGGCGGCGCCGGCAACCACATGCAGCTAGGTGCTTGCGGGCCCGGTGATCCCGCAACCCACCTGCTGTGCTCCGCCGCATAGGCGCCCGGGCTGCTGCATCGGACGGCGGCCTGCGCGGGGCGGTAGCATGTATGGACATGCGCGTAAGCAGCTATCATGCAAGGTCGGGACACGGCCTTTGGGCAACGCAGATACTGCATGGGAATCGAACCGCCAACGGTTGTGCAACGAGGCGTTACAAGCATACCGGCGCTACTCAAGACTTACCTGCCCGACATGGGCGCCGCCGCTTGCAGGTCCTCCGACGCGGCCACGCTGCTGGCCGCCTCGCTCCGCTGTATGCTGCCCTGCCGCACAGGGAACGCCGGCAGCTGCTGCTGCTGCTGCTGCGCCTGCTGCTCCCCGCCTTGCTGCCGCCCCTGCCCAAAGCTCCCTGGCCTGCCCAGCGACACCACCGTCCCCAGCGGCGTCGCAGCTGCCGCCGCCACCGCCGCCATGCCCGACAGCCCAGCGGCCCCTGCTCCTGCACCTGCCCCGCCGCCTGGCTGCTGCTGCTGCTGCTGCTGCTGGGGAGCCTGAACCGGGGCCTGGGGCTGCTGCGTTATGGCGGCCGCGACCTGTGCGTCCTGCTGCAGGCGCTGCTGGGCCACCTCCAGCTGCTCCTGCAGCGCGCGCCGCTTGACCAGCTCCAGGTGGGTGAAGAGCGCATCGCGCAGCAACTCTGCGCGCTGCTGAACCTCCCGCGGCTGCCCCTCCAGCAGTTTGCTGCATAGCACGGAGCAGGGCAAGCGGAGTTAATCTACTTCGAGCGCAATGGCAAGCCGTGTAAGCCGCGCAGGGTATAATGGATAGGGCCGTGCAAGGATAGGCCTGCACCTTCCGCGGCTGCCGATGCAGCAGCTTGCTGGAAAGTCGCAAGTACGTCAGTACAATTCCGAAAACGTTGGACGGGGTGCGATGGCAAACCGTGCCAACAATTGCCTGTGAATACCAGCGTGCCCCGCTTCGGATGCCACGAGGCCGCTAAGCGGAGCAGCACTGTGTACTTTGCTCTGTGCGTGTGTTCCGGTGCACCTGCGCCACTACCATCTAGCCGCACCTGCGCCGCGCCGCCAGCTCCTGCATGCACCCGACCCTGTGACACCTGAACGCTATTCCGAGCATCACGATTTTGTTGTGCTGTGGCCTGTGCCATCAACCAGCCCCTTACCTGCGCCGCGCCGCCAGCTCCTGCATGCACGCCGCGTAGTCCTTGTCCGGCAGTGAGTCCGCGGTGGGGTCCACCCCCAGGCGGGCCACCTGGTCGTCCACCACCGCCAGCAGCTGGTCCGTGAGCAACCCGCGCGCTGCCTCCAGATCCTGGGAAGAAAGAGGCGGGCAGCAAATGTGAGACACGCGTGATATTCACACACATGATAAGAGACTTCTAAGCCTCCCGCGCGCAGCCTCCACATCCTGGTGGTGTGTTGGAATGGGTAGGCGAGAAGGCATCGCCGCGATGGCCAGGGATCGAAACGCATGACCTGCTGTGCTGCTGCACTCAGGACAAGGGCCGGGCCGTACAGCCAACTGTGGTTATAAACCGCCCACCTGCATGACATGCGGCTGTACGGACAGCACGCCCTGGCGCCCGGGCAGCTCGTGCGGCAGGTTCGCCCTGAACCGCTGCTCGTCATCGTCTTCAAACTCGTAGGGGTTCTCGGTGATGACGCGGATCTCCTCCGCCAGCATCATGTCCAGCTGCTCGGGCTTGAGACCCGCCACACGCGACAGGACGGCCGTGCGGATGCCGCTGCACGGGGCGCGAACATGTGGTAGCCTTGATTAGGCAATTACTAGGTGTAACTGAGGAGAGGGGTTGCTGCACGGCGCGCGAACAGGTGACCGGAGAGGGCTGGTGGGTGAGTGTGCAACTGGTGGGTTGATGGGCTACGGTGTGTGAGCGGGGCATGGTGTGGCGACAGTCGTTGCTGGGGGTGTACTTACGCGGCCTCCGCCGCCGAGGGCCGCGGTATCCGCTGCAGCCAACGCATGGGCCGGGAGGTATCCAGCGCATAGGTAGGCTTGCTGGGGGAAGGCGGGGCGAAGCTGGGCGAGGGCTGCGGCGAGGGAGAGCCCGGTTGCGGGGATGGCGGCTGCTGCTTCTGGGGCGAGGGCTGCAGGCCCACGGGCGTGGCCGCCTGGGCGGCGGCGGCGGCGGCGGGCACGTTCTCGGGCGGCACGAAGGAGAAGGAGCTGGTCTTGAAGCTGCCCCCCGACGTGGCTTTCTGCTCGTACTCCTGGACCTACATGGAGCATTTCAGATGCGACATCATGTTGAACACTGCCTAAGGAGACGCGGCGGCATGTGGCAAGTCCTGTGGATACGAACGGGAGGAGCTGCGGCAGGTCATGTCAGCACCACCAGGCAGAGGCTAACACCGGTAACCCACCTGCTGCTTGACTCGCCCCAGCGCGGGGTCCCCAGGCCGCCGCTGCTCCTCCAGCATGCCCTGCAACAGCAGCAAAGAACCCGTATCACAGACCCGTCAGAACCTCTCATCGGAACGGCTACTCAGCAGGCCCTTTCCTGGCTCACTGGCGTAGAACCTGCACCTGTAGCACCAACCCACAGATCGTCCCTGATCTGTCCCCGCTGCCGCTCCTGCTGCTGCTGCAGGCGTTTCCCGCACCTGCGGCTCCCTGCCACTGCCCCGCACCTGCGGCCCCCCCGGTACTGCCCCGCACCGCACCTGCAGCTCTCTGTATGGTGCCCCCCACCCACAGCTCCCTAGTATGCCCCCCACCCACAGCTCCCTAGTATGCCCCCCACCGCACCTGCAGCTTCCGCACGGTGCCCCGCAACAGCAGCTCCCTGGTATTGCCCGTACCGCACCTGCAGCTCCCTAAACAGTGTCCCGACCCCACCTGTAGCTCCCGTATGGTGCCCCGCAGCCGCTCCACCAGTGCATCGCGGTCCCGCAGCGCTTCTTGCAGCTCTGCGTTGCGCCTCTGCGTGCCGCCCAGCTGCACGAAGCATTGACACAATGGCGGGACAGGGATTAAGGGGGTCGCCGTACAATATGACCGAGAGTCAGCCAAGGGGCGGTGGACAGCGGGCGGCGGCTGCAGCTCCACGCTGCGCCTCCGGGTGCCGCCCAGCTGCACAGAGGGTGTGTGCGGATGGGGCAAGGAGGCCGCCAGCAATGAGCAGGGATGCGGCGAACACCGGCTTGTGCGCATGCAGCGACGTTTGCGCAATACGCGCCAACAGCCGTCCAATGCGCAAGGGGCAGAGGCGTGCGGTTACCCTATCACCTGCAGTGTGAGGGTTGCAGCCACACGTTGGCAACTACAAGCCAGCAAAGCATGGCCTACCTCTGACCGTAGCCGGTCAATCTCCTCCGTGCGCCAGTCGTGGCCAATTTCGTCGTCCCGCCCGCCTCGGCCAGGGGATGGCCGCCCCTGCAGCTGCCCGCGCAGCCGCTCCACCTCCGCCGCGAGTGTGTTGCGCTCGTCCTGTTGCACAGAAAGAAAGCAGAGCGGCCCGCTCAGCGCAGCATCAAGGCGCGCCTTGTGAGCCTTTGCGGGCCCAATCCATAGCACGCGTGATTGTGTAAAAACGGGCTCTCGCAGGAGAGCGCGTTCCTTGCGCGTTCACATAGTCGCAAGGAACATTTCACCGTGCTCTTAGGTGCTCTCTGCTAGGGACCCACCTTGAGCTGCACCAGCTGCTGGTTGAGGCGGTCGTTCATGGCCTCGTACTCCGCAAGCATGCCCTGGCGGGAGTGCGGCAGAACATCAGAACGTAAGTATGGCAAATGGCACAGCTTTAACACTCGTGTCCTTAAACCCGCCCACGCAGCAGGGAACAGGACTGTGCAGCTGGGAAGCCGGCAAGGCCTACCGATGAGGTACTAGTAGTTCGCGTACTGTGCTCAGCTACCAGCGCCAAGCGGAACCCCTGCCACGCAGCGCCACACACCCATGCAGCAGCTGCAGTGCCATGGGCCCGGCATACCTTGCGCTCCTCCTCTTCCTCCTGCCGCTGCCGTTCGTCCGTCACCTTGACGAACCCTCCCTGCTGCTGCGGTGAGGTGCGGCTGCCGGGGCCAACCTGGGCCGCCGGGGCCTGGGACGCGCGCAGCTCCGCTAGCCTGGAACATTGCCCGTCGAGGATCATAAGTTAGGAAATAAGCGAGTGGTATTGAAAGTGGAAGTCGTATAAAAGGCGAAGAGACACGACATTGGCTACTTTAGTCGTGCTGGGCGTCATTCTCGTGCCCGTTTCCTGCCGGGTCAGGCAAGGCAGTGTGCATGCCCCTTGCAGCAGTGCCCTGAGTAGGTGGACTCCGGGCGGCCACTCACTTGCGGTCAGTGTCCACGGCCTTGGCCTGCGTCATCTCAAGCTCCTCTGCGGGCAGGCAAAGCAGGCCCCACACAGGGCTCAGTTCCAATGTTCCAGCCCTGAAGCCGCCACAGCTGAACTATCAGCACCGCGGTGCTTGATCCCATTACCGCGCCCCGGCTGGCCCCAATGTGCTTCGCATGCTCACTGAAGGAGTGCTCACCCCCACTCCATGCCTCGCGCTCCCGGCCATGTCCAAGCTCAAGTAACGCAACCTCACTCGCCCCAGCGCCTTGCGCAATACCCCTCTGGACCGTACCTTGCAGCTGACCCACGTCGTCATCGTGCGCCCTGTTACGCCACGCAACCTGCTCCCTCTCAGCCACCACCTAATCGCCACCTTGCAGCTGCCCCATATCGTCGTGGGGCGCCTTGCGCAGCTCAGTCAGCTCCCACTCCCAGCCTCCCTCTGATGCCACAACCCCTATGTCCTTCCTTAGCAAGGCACCCCCTCCCTTGCCCTCTTACGTCTCAGCCCCACCAAATGGAAGCCATGCACCCGATCCCCCCCCTCACACACACACACACCTTGCAGCTGCCCGACGTCGTCGTGGTATGCCCTCCGCAGCTCCACCAGCTCTCGCTCCAGCTGCGCCTTGGCCGCCTCCAGCTCCCGCACCACGCTGGCGCTCGCCCCCTGGCCGCTCACGCCTATGCCCATGGAGCGCGGGTCGTCCATGCTGCCGCCCACGGACTGTCCCCCCGAGCCGACGGCTCTGCATCAACATGTGCAGCAACCATCGGAGTAAGTCCCGAGGGACGTAGGGCCCGATTGTGCTGTGAGCGGACTTCTGCAGAGATGTGTCACGTCGTTTGTATGGTGGGAGACGGGTGCAACTACAGGAAGGTTGCATGGTCCCTGGGGTGCCGACGATCTCACCCAAGGGGCCCGAAACCTGTTGCCTTCATGGCCTTCATGAGCTGCTTCTGCAGCTGCGTGATCTCCGCCCGCGACTCGTCCAGTTGCTCCTGCAGGGAACCAGAGTATGAGCACGGCCACCGCCGGACTTGATCAAGCATTGCATGGCCTCAAAAACCCAGTTGCAGTGGTCGTGTGCTATACCGGCCGCGTGAGAGTGTCATATACAGTTCCGACGAATTACACGTGATCTCCGTAGAGGATGGGTAGCAACCAGGCAGCAGGCCATTCCTACCTGCAGCGACGCCTTCTGCTTCTCCGCATCCAGCAGCATGCCGCCCAGGTTGTCGGAGCGCACCGGGGACTCCGCGCCGCCGCCAGATCCGACGCCCGCACCCAGCTCGCCCCTGTTCCCCAGCGCAACAGCCAGCATGCGCGTTACTTTCACGATTTGACAGGTCAGCCACCACTCCTATGCCGCGCGAGCAGCAGCGACAGCTCGCCAAGGACAGGCGCCGTCCCAGGGATACCCGCCGTACCAAGGGCGTGCCGTTCGGCCGTGCCAAGGACAGGGCAATGCCGATAGACCCTTGCAGCGATCCTACGTATGCCCCTTTGCCGGCCTCACCGCTCTGCCAACTCTGTGAGTAGCTTGGCCTTCTCCTCTGTGAGCTGCCGCTTGTCGCCGTTGGCCCGCTCCAGCTCCTCCACCAGCTCCCCCTTCTCCGAGCGCAGCTTACTGGGAGGGTTGTTCGGTAGTGTTCAGCAGTGATTGAGCGTGAGGGGTTGCGGGTCGGCAGTCCACTTTATCAGGACGCACATGTCGTTCGCAGGAAGCAGCTAAAGACGAGGCCGCAACGTGCCACAGATTCAGTCCTTGAGCCATCAGGCCTGCGTCGCGCGACCCTGCGCCGCAGTGCAAAGTACGGCGGCTGTTATTGTACACTACAGCCCCTCGCTTACGTGATCTCGGCGGTGGCCCTGTTGAGCTGCTCCTGCAGAGCTTGGGATGCCGGCCCCATGTCGGTGCTGTGGGGCGGACGGAAATCACAGAGCGTTGGGGGAGTGGTAACAACTGGAAAATGCATTGCTCGTCCCAGTCGCATAGCATGCGTGGCAACTAGGGCAGAGCAGCAAGTCGCACTTGCCCTGGGCAACGGAGGCTCGCGGAGGCTCACGCACCTTTGACGCATGTACGCCGGGGGACTCGCCGCGCCGCTCATGTCTGCACGAGTGGAGACCAAAGAGGGGTTGACGTTTGCTAGATAAGATGTTATGCGTGAGCTGCTCACCTCCCCAGATGCCCGAAGGCCTCATCAGATAGCGACATGTGTTACTTGCCAGGCAGTCATGCAAGAAACAAGCTGGTCGTCACAACCCCAAGTCATGCCAGTCCCCCGTTTACTTACGGCCTCGCGACTTGACCGCAACCTCCAGCTCCTTCACCACCTGCGAACACGTGTCACAACAATGGTAGGCACTTCCTGACGGCCCCGTGGCCCGCAAGACACCATCAGCGACACGCGCAACGCCTTCTGCAGCTGTCAGCTGCCGCCTCCCGCACAGCCGTAGCCCCGGCCCCCCGTATTACCGTTGTAGGGGAACGCGGGCGGCAGTGCCCGCCTTACCGCAAGCCGGCACGGCGACGAGTGCAGGTTGCAGGTACACACAGGGCACCCACGTGCTTCACCCTCCCCCACCTCAGCCGCAGCCCTCAACACCGGTACCAGTACACCGCGAGTATTTGACTGTTCGCTTTTTTCATCGCCGGCCGCTAACCTCTCACTTTGGCCTTTGGTTTCCGTGTTTGTTACCTTGCCCCCTCCCACCTACTTAGCCGCCCTGCGTTAACCTCCGACTTGCTACTTTGCCGCCCTTGTGCTCCCCCCTCCCACCTGGTACAGCTCGTCCCGCTCCCCCCTCAGCGTGGCGCACTCGCTGGTGGCGCGGCTGAGGCGCTCCGACAGCACCGCCAGCTCCTTGCGCAGCAGCGCCTCCATAGCCACGGTCACCGGGTTGGGCTCCGCAGGCTTGGCGGGCTGGAGGGAGAAGAAGCAGACCAGCATGTGGACAAACCTAATGTACCGGCGAGTTTGGTGAGCGGCAAGAGCAGTTACGCAGAATGGAGGCCAGCGAACAAACCTTTGCTCCCCGATGCCGTCTGTTTTAAGGCATCGGAGGTATCAGCCGCCGTCTGTGACACTCCTTCCCTGGCGGCATCATGCTTACCGCTTAAGCGCACTCGCACCCCGTGCCCATGCCCCGTTGTCCCTTGAACCACTGACATGCGTGCTGTCCTCGTGTGCGGAGCCCTATACCATGTGCCCTCATACCTACCCGTCCCTTGCGGGCATTCCGTTCGCAGTGAGCCCACCTGCGGCGGCGGCGCTGGCTGGACGTGCTGCGTGTGCGTGAAGGTGCTGCCCAGAGTGCCGGTCGCTGTGGCGTCCTTAACCGGCAGCCTGCCGTCGTTCAGCACTGCCAGAAGCTCATACGTCTTTATGGTTTTGCGCGCGCGACGCAGCTCGCGCTTTGACATTTTGGACGCTGCCTCCAGCTCCCGGATGCGCAAGCGCGCGGCCTGCACGTACTTGTCCATGTTGCTCCTGGCGTGCCATGGGAAGGGTGGGGCAGGTTAAGAAAGAAGGTGCTGCTGGCGGGGGATGGGCAATGCCGCCGTGCTGACGAATAGGAACGCCCGCTCCGGCGAGCGATCCGTTCCGTATGGAAGGGACGAAACCCTAATGCGCAGTGCCAGCCCAGCTCACCATCACCACCACCGCCACTGTGCAACCGTAGCGCACCTGTCCTGCTGCAGCCACCCATTGCTGCTTTGCAAGCACTCCTGGACGTACAGCAAGTACTCTATCATCATCTGCGACAGCCTAAAGATCTTAATGAAGTTGAGCTCCGTCAGGTGCCGGGTGTCCTCCGCCTCTATGTCCCCAAACGCCACGATGTTGACGATTTTCTCCAGCGTGTCCAGGTCCACGTCCCGCATCTGCAGTCAGCAGAGGGGTAAGAGCTGGGGCACGGATACGCCGGGGGCAAAGGTCTGGACCTGCTGGGGTGCCCACCATGGAGTTGATGTCAATTCCGTGGAGCAGACGCCAGTCAATGCGAGCGCGACGCGGCTCAAACTTGAACGGCGGGAACGTAGGAGCAGTGGTCATAGTCTGGTCGCGCATTGGGTGGTCGTATGGGTCGAAGAAGGGCCCAAACGCCCCGGTGCCCCGAGTCATGCTGCTCCTCAGGAAGGTCGTCGTCATTGCGTTTGTATCTATCTAATTCGCAGGGGTTTATAGATAGCAATTTGATGAAGGATAGGTCCTCCGGGTTGAGGTACGCAGAGCTGCCGTTCGCTTCTGACAGCAGCTGGAACCCTTCCTTTTCCGCTTTCCTAGCATGTTGTAAGCTAACAGCAATACAGGGTACAATTTGTCTTGCTCATGTGTGGTTAAACTGGGACAACATATGGTTTGACTTCTGCGTGCCGGTTCAGATCAGACGTGGTTCAGACTTCGGACAACTCTGAGCGCTTCTTCCTTGTTTTGGCACGAGAGTTCGTATGCGTTAGTGAGCGAGATAAGAGAATATCTCATGTTTATATTCCACTTGACCTCACTAACGCGGACTTGGAGCTGAGGACTTGACCGCCAGCGCTGGTGGCCCCACGCGCCAAGGCACGCCTGCGAGGGGCAGAACGCGCAGCACACCCTCAGCCATGCAGCAGCTCTTCTCCCAAGGCCAGCAGTAAGTTACCGGCTCGAAGGAAGGAGCAGGAGCTCTGCACGTGCCCCAGAGCGGAGGAAGAAGTGGCTGCACAGCTGTCAAGCCAGGTCTGCACACTGTGGGGTTGCTGTGCTGTGGTCCCAGGCGCCTGCTCGTAGCCTTACTGCAAGAAGGTACACGCACGCTGTATGTCTCTTAGCTACTGAAATACTGCTGCTTTGGGCTACCGGCGCCCCATGAGGGCCCTGCATGGCAAGTGGCTGCCGGCCGTGTGCAGGGGGTGCCGTAGCGGACCAACAACCCAGTGGGTTGCTGCGTGGGGTTGCTGTGTCAGCATGCTGCGTGGGGCCAAGTGGGGTCATGGAGCCCACACAGTTGGTGTGCAAGGCTTCTTACGTGCGCATGACAGTAATTGTGTGCACGCTGAAGTGCCTGCTGGTTGTGGCATAAGGGTGCTGTTGGTCATCCACGACACTGTGGGGCCAATGCTTGGGGAGCAGGTGTTTACTATGTGTACGGCATCGCTAGCGGGCCCATTGCGCCCTACCACTTCTGCATAACAGTGAATGTGCCTGGCCGAAGAGCAGCCACTGGGAACAGGGTGAAAGAGCAACATCCCCGACAGGAAGGCAAGCCAGACCCCGTTGGTCCCGTGGGTCAAGGGCTGACCGTAGGTGTTGAGCTGAGGAGCAGTGTACCTTCTGCACAACGAAAGGAATCTAGACTAATATATGTGCTTTTACTTTGCGTCTTACCTCCGCGCCTGAGGCGTTGGACTTCGCGTGCTAGACAAATGTGCCTCGCAGTGTGGCGCTGATGCATCAACATGGAGAACCACGCACGTGGCGAGAACACGTTAGTATGGCCAGACAGGGGTCGCGCGCTTCGCGCGCGTACTAAACCCTCCCCTCCTCGTTTTTGGCCGTACTACTATATCGAGCCGGACCCGGCCAACGGGGCCCTTCCAATGACCTAGTTCGGCGCGATGGGGTGTCCGTACTTGGCGCAGCAAGGGGAGGGGATGTCCCATGTGTCCATATGGCCAGCATGGACTGGCCCACACCCTAACCCTCCTGTGTAATCCTGCATAGGTGCCAGGACGTGCACAACGAAACGTAACTCATTCAAGTAATACGCCGATGCATAACCAGACGATGCGGCAGCGCCTGATGTTCCAAAATGCCTTCGCTTGACGCAGCAAAGCGGTTGATCACCGCGATATATCGGTGAGTGTCGTTATGAGAAAGCAGACGTTGCAAGGTCGTGCGGCGTTTGTGCTCTGGAGTGTCGCCCTGCAACGGGAGGTTGCGAGAGGTGCAATGCTGCAAACAACGGGGTGCTCCGAGACCAAGAGCGGGCAAATTCTTGCCGTCGCGTGGACCGAGTTCGTAAAGAGACGTGGCCACAGGATTAATCACGACTATACTTACTTGCGATGTTCATATACTATCGCTTACTGCTTTTGGCATAGCGGCAGCGTCTGCTCTCCGGGCCTTGGCGCAACACCCTCCTTGGACGCCTATTTCAGAGGCATAGACCCCGCGCAAGTATTGCTCTAGCCAAAAGTGGGCCTATTTGTGCTCAGACTCTGTAGTCAAACTGCGCCAGGAGCAAATAGACGCTGTTCGGAGGACGACGAGTTTGCAGCGGTCTGCGTTCGCGGTCGCTGGTTACATCCTCCTCAACGACACAGCCCAATTGTAAGTAAACAAAGAAATCGTATATCACGATAAACAGCATCGGATGCGCCAGCGCTCCCGTCCTTCCTTTTCCTTGCAGAGTCATGCCTTCCCCTGAAAAGCGTGGGCAGCGCCGCGGGCGGGGTGCGGACGACCTCCCCTCCCCCACCACCAGCAGATATGCCAAGCAGCTTAACACCGGCGAGGGCCGTAAGCCCGCCTCCCGCAGCCTCAATTTCGATGCGTCTAAGAAGGAGCAGCAGGAGCAGGGGCAGGAACAGGGGCAGGGGCAGGAGCAAGGGCAGGGGCAGGAGCAGCCGCGGAGGTCATCTCGTGTGCCCAAGCCGTCTCAGAAGGCGGCGGAGGCAGCAGTGCTGCGACCTGCGCACCGCGCTCCTAAGCAATGGCGGCGGTGGTGCAAGAAGATGAACAAGCAGAGGCGGATCTACAACGATCGGCGGGACGCTAAGGTTGGCAAAGACCAGGCACAGCAATTTGCGGAGGCATTGGCAGGCTACGACCAGCTGTCCAAGTCCAAGTCCGACCTCGACAAGGATGCTGTGAAGATTCCAGCGAACGCGGTGGAGTGCAACCTCGACATCATCGTGACGGAGGTGTGCAAGGGCAAGGACTCGGCGACGGTAAGCGACTCGGAAAGAACTCGGCAACGGTGACCCAGATCGGATTTAACCCAACACCAGCTTTGTTCCGTTGCGTGTGCAGGTGCCTGCACCCGCACCGGAGAAGAATAAGAAGAAGAAGAAGGACAACACGTCCTCTGCGACGGTAAGCCTGCCTCCTGGATGCCACCACGCCGTGTCCCATACACGTACGACCCCATTTTTGTTCCGACCCAATTGGAATTTGACGCAGTCGCGCTGTGCTGTGCCACAGGGGCCCGACAGCGACCAGCACGACACGCCCACGCGGGGCGCCCAGCAGGAGCCGCAGCCCACCACGCCGGTAAGCCTTGTTTGCCCGACCTCGCGAGGTGCGCTGTGTTTAAGCGTGGGGTAGGCAGGATTCGGGCATGCAAGGGTGCCACCGCGGTACCGCGTCACGCAAACACCAACTGTAACCCGCTGCAATGCTGTTGCGCAGGGAGCGGAGCCACCTGTGCCCGTGCCACCCATCGCCCCCGCCGCCGCCCCCGCGGGGCCCGCCGATCGGCTGAGCGCCAACCTGACTCAGTGTAACCTTTCGGAGAAACAGATGGCGGGTGACGGGAACAGCCAGGTGGGGCGTCAGAGAGAGGAGGGCGCGTTGGATTGTTACACGTGTGGCATTGAAACAGTGCGCTCTGCGCCGTAGGGTAGCACGTGTGGCGGCCTGTTAGCTCCTTTCACCATACCCGCCACCAAGACCCGCTCAACACCGTCTTGGCTTCCTGTCATGTCTGCCCCCGATCACCACCACGGCCGCTGTCCATGCCCCTCTTGACCCTTCCTTGTACAACCGTCTTCCCCCCTGTTGCCCCAGTTCCGCTCTCTGTCTGACCAACTGTGTGGCTCCCCCGAGCATCACGCTTTGGTCCGTGCCGATGTGGTGAAGAGGTTGGTGTCGCGGCCGGAGCGGTACTTCCCCGAGGAGGGGACGTACGAGGACTACTGTACCTCCATGGCGCAGCCGGGCAAGTGGGGGGACAACGTCACGCTGCAGGTGGGCAGGTGTTGGGCGGTGCGGAGCGGGGCCAGGCAGGAGTACACGTGGCCTGCATAGGCGTCAGCCGCTCCCGACACATGGACGCTGCCAACGTGCTGCCCAGTATCGCACATGCGGAGGACGCAGGGAGGCGCACATGCACGACATGTATTGTGCGTCTCGCATACCAGCCTCAACCACCCACACCCCTTCCCCTTGAACCCAAAAAGGCTGCCGCCGACATGTACGGCGTGTACATCGTGGTGGTGACGTCCTTCGCCGAGTCGCCGGTGAAGTTGGTGGAGCCGGAGACGCCCGCCTCGCCGAGCACCCCACGTTACCTGTTCCTGTCATTCATGGCGGAGGTGGGCGGGCAAGGCGCGTGCAGGCTCGCATCCACAAAACTTGCTCATTGTTGCCACTGTTGCCACCGTCGGCAGTACTCGTTTCCGTGGCGTACCTGAACCCGCCCACCTACCTTCCTTCACCACAGGAGCACTACAACTCGCTGTACCGCGCCCAGGAGCCGCCACCTACCACCATTCCACCGGTGAGCACCCCCCTGGCCGCCCCGCCGCACCGTCCTGTACCGCCCTGTATAGTACCGTACCGTGCCGTACCGTACCGCCCTGACCCACATGGTATTAACCAGCAGCTGCGTGCGTTGCCATTGTGCGCGCAGGGACCCGACCATGACACAGCTGCGCCGCAGAGCACCGAGGCGTCCTGGTCCATTCCGCCGGACGTCGTGGACTCTGCGCTCCTTCAGCAGCTGTTCAAGCTCATGAACGACCGGGAGCCGGGCGCGTTGCGAGATTCCGGTTGGCTATACAAGAGGCGCCTTTACGCAGCAGTTGCTCAGCAGCTGCTCTCTGACGGGGCGCCAAAGCCGGGCGCTCCAATCGACCGCAGCAGCCCGGCATGGACGCACACGCCTAAGTACGGGCAGGTCTACTTCGTGTCTCTCAAGGTCGCCATGGAGGACCTGGAAACCGCCGCCAAGCAGATAACAGCAACGGATTCCGGCGTGGAGTATGCCGACTCCCTGCACGCCTGGGCGCGTGCCTGGCTGGCGCTTCCAGTGGGCCAGCGGCGGCTTCCGTGGTACGTCGGCATGACAATGGCCAGCTTACACGTCCGCTTCGATGTGGGCGCTTTTGCCCACCTGAGCGCGAATAACCCCAGCCTGCTGGGGAAGCTACTACGGTGGCTCCAGGAGGCCCTGGGACCAGCAAGGGTACACGTGGACGTGTCCCTAGTGTTCACCTCCGCACAGATCGAGGCTGCAGTCACGGCGGCGGTGCGGTACGCGGAGGATCACTCGATCCAGCACGGCGACCTGGCAATTGAGCATGTGCTCGGCTTTGCCGAGCAGACAGCGGCATCCTGGTGCGGCACCCAGCTGCGGCTTGGGGGTCTCAACGTGGCCCCCACCGGCCTGTCCCCTCCGCATCCCAACTCGGAGCCAGAGAGGCTTTTACAGGCGGTAGCCATTCAGCTGCGTTGTCGCAGAGATGCAGCAAGGAAGATATCAGTCCTGGAGGCAGTGAAGACGTGCCGCACCAGCACGACCAGCTGGTCCTCGGTGGAAGCGCTACTGGACCGGTTCGCGGGACCTGATGAGCGCGAAGCCATGACGATTGGCGGCCTGATGACTGCCATCGGGCGTTACGGCGGTGGGTAACGGGGGGGGCGGGGCACGAGCAGGGGCACGGGTATGGGTACGGGTACGGGTATGGGTATGGGTACGGGTATGAGATCCTGGATGTCCTTCTGCGCACATGCATGCCGGACTCGATCCCGTGACCGTCCCTTGGAGACCAGGCGCCCCCAAAAGCACAACTTACAGAGCACAATGCCTAAAATATTTCTTTTGAAGTGCGCAACAACTTGCACACCACGTTACTGTACAGCCAAGGCCCGCTGGGGCGCTTTCATGAAGGGGCCTTGTGAGAACGAGGCGTGCGGCTGCGCCAAGACGGCCGGGTGGAGCCGCGTGGAGGGCAAGGTCGTGTGCAAGCACTGCCGCTACTACCACTTCAAGTATCAGCGCTTCCCTGATGCCCCGGGTGAGGGTGTGGTGGGCACTACTGGTGGGAAGTAGTGGGTGAGGGTGTAGTTGGGCAGTAGTGGGTGAGGGTGTAGTGGGCAGTAGTGGGTGAGGGTGGGCGTCCCCGGCAGCATGCCTTTGCGGAGGAGCACCGAGCGTGCATTGCCTGTGACGTTTCCCCTGGGCTGCCTGCCATGTTCACTGCGCTACGCCCCGCCTCGCTGTTCGCAGCGCGCGCCTACTGGACCGGGCCCAAAATGACCGGGCCTTGTCAGAACGAGGCGTGCGCCAGCGCCACGACATCATGCGGGTGGCACCACGTGGAGGGCAAGGTCCTGTGCAACCGCTGCTATCTGCGCCAGAAGCGTCGCCCTGATGCCCCGGGTGAGGCAGTAGTGGGTGAGGGTGGGCGTCCCCGGCAGCATGCCTTTGCGGAGGAGCACCGAGCGTGCATTGCCTGTGACGTTTCCCCTGGGCTGCCTGCCATGTTCACTGCGCTACGCCCCGCCTCGCTGTTCGCAGCGCGCGCCTACTGGACCGGGCCCAAAATGACCGGGCCTTGTCAGAACGAGGCGTGCGCCAGCGCCACGACATCATGCGGGTGGAACCACGTGGAGGGCAAGGTCGTGTGCCACCGCTGCTATAAGCGCCACCGCAAAGAGAACATGCGGTAGCACAGACCAGCGTGACATACCAGCGCGACAGCAGCAACGGTG
>VFQN01003937.1_pt1 | contig 20315 bp, 19 predicted proteins | sample 3512371 | NCBI WGS metagenome assembly VFQN01 (sample SAMN10412370, study PRJNA504923) | tailings metagenome | isolation source: Replicate 2 from Balatoc abandoned mine | place: Philippines: Itogon, Benguet | collected 2017-08-28
CGTACTGCTCGAACTCCTGCGCGGCCTCTTCCTGGTCCATCGTCGCCGGGATCGCGTGCCGCGTCTCGTGCATGATGTCCTCGATCTTCTCCGCGCGCTTCGTGCGCAGGATCATGTCAAGGTCGATGGCGCCGAGCAGGCGGAAGGTCGGATCGATGACGAAGATCTGGGCAAACCTGTCGGGCAGGTTCTGGTCCTCGCGCAAATAGTCGATCGTCTGGCCGACGGTCCAGAACGGCGGCACCGCCACGAACTCCGTCTGCATGCGCCGGCCGGCGGTCTCTTCCGGATAATCGAGTGCGCGTCGCAGCCTGATCCGCTCGGTGAACGGCAGCTGCGAAAGGATCTCCTCCTGGTCGTCCTCGTCGAGGTCTTCCAGGATGTAGACCGCGTCGTCGGAATCGAGCTCCTGGACGGCCTGCGCGATCTGTTCGTTGGGCAGCTGGTCGACGATTTCCTGGCGGATCGAATCGTCGACCTCGGTCAGCGCCGCGAAGTCGAAATCCTCACCGAGCAGGTTGACCAGCGCCCGCCGCTGATCCGGCAGCAGCGCCTCCAGCACGTCGCCCACTTCGGACTGGTGGAGATCCGCCAGGTCCTGCTTGAGCGCCAGCACGTCGCGGTCGGCGATCGCCGCGCCGATATGGGCGAGGAAGGACGCACGGATCACGCCGTCCTCGTCGTAGATATCGGCATTGCCCTCATATTGATGGGAAGCCGAGGCGCGATCTTCGGGCTGTTGCAATGGCGCCTCCGTGGCTGCGGCTGCTTCGCCGCATCCTTACCTTTGCAACAGGCGAAACATCAATCGATTTACGACGCTGGTCGAACGCAATCTGGAGAAGGAAGCCTGTCCTGGAGTCGTGACGCTATAGGAGCACTCAGGCCGCTCGCCCCGAAAAGACCCAGAGCTGGAAGATCACGAAATTGAGCGCCGGGATCAGCACGCTAATAAGCGCGAACGAAACCCAGCCCGGGATCTGCCCGCTTTCGGCAAACGCCGTCACTACGCCGACGATCACCAGGTTCACTGCCTGGATGACGCAGAACTTAAGCCATTCCCTGGCGATGGCACCGTTCGACGAGAACGTGATGCGCCGGTGACCGAGGAAAGACACCGGCACCAGCACGGCGTAGGCGATATAGCCGGAAGCCGTGGCGGACAGGCCGGCCCACTGGAACAGTGCGGTGGAAATCAGGAAGAACGCGATCGTGTTGAACGCGCCTATTCCTGCGAAGGCCGTAAGGCGCCGCGCATACTGCCTCAGATCGTCCGCGCTGGCCATCTAGCGTCGGGCCACCACATAATATTGCGCGCCGGTTGGAAGAGCACCCAGTGCGTCGTCCACGCGTCGCGCAAAGCCGTCGATGGATGGAACATTGAGGATATAGCGCCCCTCGAGAATGGTCATGCCCGCCTGGCGCAGGTGCTCCTTCGCCGTCTTCATCGAAAGCAGCACGGCGTCCGCATCGAATGGGCAGTTCGAAACCGCCCTCTGCGTCAGCGGATTGTAGGGATTGTGCTCGAACAGCAGCACTGCGCCGCCCGGCCTCACCACGCGTCGCAACTCCGAGGCGAAGCGCGGCCACAACGGCACCGGCACGTGATGCATCACGCAGATAGCGAAGCAGGCGTCGAACGTGCCGTCGTCATAGGGGATCGTCTCGCCGTCATAAGCCTTGTACTCGACGCCGGGATTATTGATGCGCGCCTCGGCAACGCATTCGGCGGAAGGATCGACCCCCGCGATTCGCCCGACCGAACCGGTGAGCAACGGATGATACGTCCCCACCCCGCATCCGACGTCAAGGATCGAAAGCTCTCGCGTCGGCCCGACCTTCTCCGCCAGGACATCGAGAAGCCTCCTGGCCTTTGCCCGGATGAAGAAATCGACCTTCAGCCCCGAGAAAGCGATTGAACCGTTCACCGCGTCCGAATAGCTGTTTCGGTAAGCGTCGAACTCGCTCGAGATTTTGGTCATTCCGCGTTTCCTTCGAATGATCCTTGGCGCGGCATCTAACCAGCACTGGGATGATACCCTGCGCGGAGCCGCAATTCGTGCCTACGCTGCGCACCTTTATCTTATCGCATTGCCGCCGACTATCTCGCAAATTGAAAGCGGCAGTCTCGCTTCGACAGCGAACAGCTTGACAGCGCGTCGGCGACGTTCTCGTTTCAATGAGACAAAACATGGTGCCTTGAGTGTCCGATCCTATCGTCTCCATCGTCGTCCCCGTCTACCGCAGCATGACGGTGCTGCCCGAATTGGTGAAGCAAGTAGAGGGCGCGCTGGCTGGCAGTGCCTACGCCTCCAGTTTCGAACTCGTGCTCACCAATGACTGCAGCCCTGACGGCAGTTGGTCGGTCATCGAGCAACTGGCGGCGAAATATCCGTTCGTTCGCGGCGTTTCGCTGCGCAAGAACGTAGGCCAGCACAATGCGACCATGGCCGGGTTGCGGTTCTCGCGCGGCGAGATCGTCGTCATCATGGACGACGACCTGCAGCACCCGCCCTCGGCCATCTTGCAGCTTGCCGAGCGGATCGAGCGCGGGGTGGATGTCTGCTACACCAGATACGCGGAGCGAAAGCACGCACTGTGGAAGCAGTGGGGAAGCCGGATCAACGACATCGCGGCCACCTGGCTGATGAAGAAGCCGAAAGGCCTTTATCTATCGTCCTTCAAGGCACTCAACCGGGATATCGTCAACGCAGTGCTGCGCTACGACGGCCCATACACTTATCTCGATGCCCTCATTTTTGCGACGACCAACTCGATCGATTCGGTCGAGATCCAGCACCAGCGGCGCTGGGAAGGCGAGAGCACCTACAATTTCCGCCGCCTCTTCTCGCTCTGGCTCAAGATGGCGACCGGCTCGTCGATCTATCCGCTGCGCGCGGCCACCGTCGCCGGCTTCGCGCTCGCTCTTCTGAGCCTGATCGTCTTCGTCCTGGTGATAGGCGAGCGGATGCTGAATCCGCAGGTGCCGCCCGGGTGGGCCTCTGTGATCGCCACCGTGCTCTTCATCGGCGGCATACAGACCTTCTGCATCGGCGTGATCGGCGAATATGTCGGCAGAATCTACACCCGCGTGAACAATGCCCCGCAATTCGTCGTGGGAAAGACGACGTTCAAGCGCGCCGACCCCACGGTCCGCGGGTCCATCGTGGCGGAACCGAATACCGGGAGCTAAGCCGAATCCGGGCATGCTGACCCACGTCCGCAATGGCTATCGGCCGCAGATGCAAAAGACGGGAAATTCACCCGCTGCCGCACTTGTTTCACGAAAGGTGATTTGCTACATGCGCCGGGCCGGTCACGACCGGCCCTACCACGTGCGGTCGTGGCGGAATTGGTAGACGCGCAGCGTTGAGGTCGCTGTGGGGCAACCCGTGGAAGTTCGAGTCTTCTCGACCGCACCAAGTTCTCCCAGATAGAGTTTGCGAACGTCCGGTCAGCGACGAAGGTGCTTGCGTCAGCTGGACGTCCGTGCCGCGAAGGTCCATATCTTGCTCGAAACCGAGCGCATCCCGTGAACATCCGACAGGACATCGTCACCAGCTTCTGGCCACGTGAAGAAGGCCTGCCCGTCGAATGGCGGATCGAACCCGGCCTCGTCGCCTATCCGGACGCACTGACGGCGATGGAGGCGCGTGCAGAGGCGATTCGCGCCGGGACGGCGCCGGAGATGGTCTGGCTCCTGGAACATCCGCCGCTCTACACGGCCGGCACCAGCGCCCGGATCGAGGATCTCGTGCAGCCGGACCGCTTTCCGGTTCATGCGGCCGGTCGCGGCGGCGAATACACCTATCATGGCCCCGGCCAGCGCGTGGCCTATGTGATGCTCGACCTCAAGCGCCGTCGCGAAGACGTGCGACTGTTCGTGGCGAGCCTCGAGGAGTGGATCATCCGCACCCTGGCGCGCTTCAACGTGAAGGGGGAACGGCGAGAGGACCGTGTCGGCGTGTGGGTCGTGCGGCCGGACAAGCCGCCTGTCTTCGGCCATGCCGCCGAGGACAAGGTTGCCGCGATCGGCATCCGGCTGCGCAAATGGGTGAGTTTCCACGGCATCTCGATCAACGTTGAGCCGGAGCTTGACCATTTCGGCGGGATCGTGCCCTGCGGCATCTCTGGGTACGGCGTGACGAGCCTTGTCGACCTCGGCCTGCCGGTGACGATGGCCGATCTCGACGTCGCGCTGAAGGCGGCTTTCGAAGAGGTGTTCGGCCCGCTATCCTGACCCGATGATCGGGTCCAGGAGGCGTCCCATGACCGTGCTCGCAAATCTGCTCCGCATCGCTTCGGTGGCCCTGTCGCTTGCCCTGCCCTTACCCGCGCTCTCTCAGCAGGCAGCCGACACCATAGCGCCCGAGGCGGCCACCACCACGGCGCCGAAGGCGACGGCACGCGCGCAGCGCCATATGGTGGCAGCTGCAAATCCGGTCGCCGCCCGGGCTGGCCTGGACGTGCTGCGCGCGGGCGGCTCGGCGGCGGATGCAGTTGTGGCGGTGCAAACCGCCCTCGGTCTGGTCGAGCCGCAATCGTCCGGCCTTGGCGGCGGCGCGTTCCTGGTCTGGTACGACGCGGCGGCGGGCAAGGTCACGACGTTCGACGGACGGGAAATGGCACCGAAGGCGGCCACGGGCGACCTGTTCCTCGGCACCGACGGCAAGCCGCTGAATTTCTTCGACGCCGTCGTCGGCGGCCGATCAGTGGGCGCGCCGGGCGTCGTCCGGCTGTTGGAAATGGTGCACGGCCGCTACGGAAAACTCGGCTGGGCGAACCTTTTCGACCCCGCGATCAGGCTCGCCAGGGATGGCTTCGTCGTCTCGCCCCGGCTGGCCGCGCTAGTGGCCGACGACGCCGACAAGCTTGGCGCGCAAGCCTCGACGCGTGATTATTTCTTCCCGGCCGGCAAGCCGATCGCAGCAGGAAAAACGCTCAGGAATCCCCCCTATGCCGAAACGCTCGCGGCAATTGCCAGGGACGGTCCTGACGCCTTCTACAAGGGGCCGATCGCCGATGGTATCGTACAAGCCGTCAGGAGCCATCCGACCAATCCTGGCCTCCTTTCCGGCGAAGACCTTGCCGACTACAAGGCAATCGAGCGTCCGGCGGTTTGCGCACCTTATCGTGGCCTCCAAGTCTGCGGCATGGGACCGCCCTCCTCCGGGGCGCTGGCCATCGGCCAGATGCTGGGTATGGTCGAGCCCTTCGACCTCGCGACGCTCGGGCCGGACGATCCGGAAAGCTGGCGCATCCTCGGCGATGCGACCCGCCTCGCCTTCGCCGACCGCGAGCGCTACGTCGCCGACGCGGACTTCGTCTCGATCCCGAAGGGACTGTTGAACGCCGACTACCTGATCACCCGCTCCGCCCTGTTGCGCCGTCCCACCGCCCTGCCCCAGGACGGCGTCACCGCGGGCGATCCGCCCTGGGACAAGGCGGAATTGCGCCGCGACGGCGTCTCGCTCGACGTGCCGTCGACCACGCATTTCGTCGTCGTCGACGACGCGGGCAACGTTGCTTCGATGACGAGTTCGATCGAGAACGGCTTCGGCTCAAGGCTGATGACAGGCGGCTTCCTGCTCAACAACCAGCTCACCGACTTCTCCTTCGCACCTGAGGAGGACGGCCGCGCCGTTGCGAACCGCGTCGAGCCGGGCAAGCGGCCGCGCTCCTCGATGTCGCCGACGATCATCCTCAGGGACGGCAAGCCGGTCTTCGCGCTCGGCTCGCCCGGCGGCTCGAGCATCATACCCTACGTCGCAAAGACCATCGTCGCCCTGGTCGACTGGAAGATGGACATCAGCCAGGCGATTGCCCTGCCGCATCTGACGAACAGGTTCGGCACCTACGATTTGGAAACCGGCACATCCGCAGTGTCGCTGGCTAAAGACCTCGAGGCGCTGGGCTACAAGACCGCGGCGAGGGAGCAGAATTCGGGTCTGCAGGGCGTCGCCATCACGGCGAACGGCATCGAGGGCGGCGCCGACCCGCGCCGCGAGGGCGTCGCGGTCGGCGACTGAACGTCAGTTCGACGGCGAGGCCTCGACGTCGAGCGTCTTCAGAAACGCCGCCAGTGCGGCTTTTTCGCGCTCGGAAAGCGTCAGCGGCTGCAATTCGCTCTCTCCCTTTGGCGGACGGGGCGCGGCTGCATAGTGCTCGATCACATCCCCGATCGTCGCGATCTGGCCCGAATGCATGTAGGGAGGCCGTGAAGTCGCGCCGCGCAACGACGGGGTCTTGAAGGCCCGCATCATCAGCGGGTCGTCCTTCGCCATGAAGCGCAATTCGCCGCATTGCTCCGGCTTCGCATCACTGTAGCGGCCAAGGCAATTGAACGGATCGGCGAGCGCTTTCGGAATTCCGCCCGCGCGACCGGAATCCTCCGGCAGTTCCGGTGGCTGCGGCACGCCGGTATTGTGGAAATGCTCGTCGCTGAACCGCGGTCCCGCATGGCAGGTCACGCAATTGGCGCGGCCGATGAACAGCTTCAGACCGAGCTTCTCCGTCTCGTCGAACGCGGCATCGCCCTGCGGCGTCTCGCCCGACGCGATCGCCTTCGCAAACCGGTCGAAGCGCGTTTCCTCGTGGCGGATGGAGCGCTGGAAGGCGGCGAGCGACTTACCGATATTGGCGAAGACGGCGTCGATCTCCGCGCGTTTCGCGTCGGGAATCGCCTCCCACGCAGCCCGCTCCTCGGCAGAGCCGAGCGGGCCGGCATTGGAAGGAACATCGGAGAGATCGGGCAGTGGTCCGAAGATGCGTTCGTAGCGATCGTTCAGCGACGCCGAAATGAAGTGCGCATAGGCGGTGCGGTTGCCGCCGTGCTCGCGCGCATCCTCCAGCGGTCCCAACGCCTGCGCCCAGAGACTGTCCTTACGCCCGTCCCAGAACTGCCAGGGGCTCCAGGCAACACCGGCGAGCGGCATCGTCCGGCGATCCGTCACTCCTATGCCACGGGCGAGCGGCAGGTCGTCCTGGAACTGCCGGTCGACCTGATGGCAGGTCGAGCACGACACGTCGCCATGACCGGACAGGCGCGGTTCGAAGAACAGCGTAGCGCCGAAGGCGGCGGCAAGCCTATCGTCGGCGAAGCGGTTCGACGGATCGGCGGGCAGCGGCGGCAAGGCGTCGAGCGACAGCGAAGCGATCGTCGCCTTCTCCGCTTCCGAGAACTCCTCACCGGAACAACCGGCAATGACGCCGAGCGCTGCGATGGTAACGCCCGAAAGCGTGCGGCGAAAGGCGCTAAAGGCTGAGGTTGAACGTGACATCGTCCTCTCCAGCCGCTGCCCTGACGTGAAGCTTGAATTCCCACCAGCCGGACATGTTGAAGCGCACGCCCTCGATCCGGTAGCGCCCCTCGCCCAGCGAAGCCGTGACCTGGGGCGCCGTCGGCAGCCCGTGGCCATGCTGCGGCATGCCGCCATCGACCGCAATCTGCGCGTCTTCGACCGGTTCTCCGGCCAGTGTCTTCACCGTCACGATCCAGCTGTGCATCGTATTGCGCTCGAAGTCCGTATTCTCCGGCGCGATCTCGACGGCAAAGAGGCCGTTGGCAGTCGTCCTGCTCCTGGAGAGATCGAGATCCGACGGCGGCGCCATGGCGATCATCATGTAGGCGATCACCGCCAGGACGATAGCCAGCAGAACTGCGGAAATGATGATGACCTTGCGGCTGCGTAGCATCGGATATTCTCCTCTTCATCAGTGCTTAAACAGGCTGGAGCTTCCGGCTACTGGAAGGTCAAGCGCCCTTTTTTGCGGACCTTGTCGCCGAACCTGCGGAACCCTTATAGACGTCGCGACGAAGGGAGAAGCGAATGGATCGCAAGGGCGTCGCCTCGGTGGGAGAATGCATGCTGGAACTGTCCGCGCGCCCGGACGGCGCGTGGACGCTCGGCTATGCCGGCGACACCTTCAACACGTTGTGGGCGATCCGGGCGCTGACGCAGCTGCCGTGCGACTATGTCTCCGCCTTCGGCGACGACCCGTTTTCGGCGAAGCAGACGTCATTCTTCGCCGAGGCCGGGATCGGCGTGGCGACAAGCCCGGTGATCCCTGGCGCGCGGCCAGGACTTTACGCCATCAGCCTGACCGGCGCCGAACGATCGTTCACCTACTGGCGCTCTGACGCCGCGGCGCGGCAGCTCGCCTCCGACCCCGAAAAACTGGCGAAAAGCCTTGAAAACCGGGCACTTGTCTACTTTTCCGGAATCACTCTCGCAATTCTGGCGCCAGCCGCGCGCGAGACACTGCTGGCGGCCGCCGCCACCGCCCGGTCCGCGGGCAGCCTGGTCGCCTTTGACCCGAACTACCGGCCGAGGCTCTGGGCTTCTTCGGATGAGGCCAAGCTTGCGATCGACCAGGCGCTCGCTGTCACGGACATCGCGCTGCCAACCTTCCCAGACGAACAGATGCTGTGCGGTGACGCCTCGCCGGCAGCGACCGCAGAGAGGCTCCTTGCCGCCGGCGCGCGCGAAATCGTGGTGAAAGACGGGGCCGACCCTTGTCTGGTCGTGACGGAGGGGGAACGCACGACCGTACCGGCGGTGCATGTCGCCACCCCGGTCGATACCACGGGCGCTGGCGACAGCTTCAACGGCGGCTATCTGGCGGGGCGGCTGCTTGGGCATCCACCAGCCGAGGCAGCCAAACTGGCGCACAGGGTCGCAGCAGCCGTCGTGCAGGTTCGCGGCGCACTGGCACCCTACGAGACGTTGCGAAAGGTGTTCCGGGTCGAAGGCAAGGTTTAGTTGTCGATACCGACCAACTTGATGTCGGGTTCATTGGCCCGTCATAATCAACTCGACGGCTTGACCGTTCCGTATACTTGCTGTCTCCATCAGACTTCCGCCCTGTGGCGAGCCACCGACGACCCAGACCACCTTGGTGACGACGAAGTAGTCGCCATCTGCCAATCCATCGAACCTGAACCCGCCCTCACCATTAGCACGTACGGTTTTCGTCATTGCCAAGTAGAGCGGATCGGTCGACGCAGGATCCGGCACCATGTTGTTGATCTTGCCTCCTCGGTAGAGCGCGTTCATGCGCTCCTGCGCATACCCGGTCTTCGGAATGAGATGCACATCCGATCCAGCTGCATAGACCACCATACCGTCATTCCGGCGCAGGAAAGCCTGACCGCTGATGACGCCGTTGCCTGTCTTATTGATGAAATCAGCTTCGGACGGATTAAACGTCGATATTATCTTCGGTGCTGCCACACAGCCTGAGAGAATGACTGAAGCAATTACTGCAAGCCAATATTTCAACATACCTGCCCTCCCCCAAGAGCTTTTATAGTTTGCTCCAAGAGGGACAGCTAAGCAACAGGATCATTGAATGCCCGGAGGCACCTCACGCCAGCCTGAACCGATACTCGGTCACGTGACGGTAGCGGTCGCCGGGCCAGAGGATCGCCTGGGGAAAATACGGACGGTTGGGCGAATCCGGCCAGGCCTGCGCCTCTAGGCAGAACCCTGCCCAGGCCTTGTACTTGCGTCCCTGCAGCCCGGACGCTTCGCGCGCGACCTTGTGGCCCGCATAGAACTGCACGCCGGGCTCGGTGGTCCACATCTCCATCTCGACGCCCGAGGAAGCCCCCTGTGCCCACGCTGCCTGTCTCAGCGGCCCGCGGTGCGCGGACAGGCAGAAATTGTGATCGTAGATCACCTGTTCGCCGGCCTTTTCGAGCCGGATCGGACGCGATAGCTGGAAGTCGAAATCGGTTCCCTCCACCGGCTGGACCACGCCGGTCGGGAGGAGCTCCTCATCGACAGGCAGGTAGGCGCCGGCATTGATGACCAGGCGATGGTCGAGGATCGAATCCCAGCCGCCATCGTCCAGGTTGAAGTAGGAGTGATTGGTGAGGTTGCACAGCGTCGGCTGGTCGGTCGTCGCCGACAGCTCGATCGACAGCGTGCCGGGCAGCTTGAGACGGTAGGTGCAGGTGATGTCGAGAGTGCCCGGGAAGCCCATGAAGCCGTCGGGATCGAGCAGCCTCAGCGTGATGAAGTCGCTGCCGCGCATTTCGAGCGACCAGACGCGCTTGCCGGTGCTCTTCGAGCCGCCATGCAGCGTGTGCTTGCCGAGGAAGTTCGTATCGGCCTGGAAGCGCTGGCCATCGATGATGAACTTGCCGTTGGCGATGCGGTTCGCGTAACGACCCGCGATCGCGCCGAAATAGGGCGACGAGGCCGGGTAGTCGTCGAAGCGGTCGAAGCCCAGCACCAGAGGCGCCGTATGCCCCTCGAGGCGCAAATCCTGCAGGACCGCGCCCCATTCCATGACGGTGGCAGTCAGCCCGCCACCGGAAATGTGGTAGCGATGGATGGTCTCGCCTTCCGTGGTCGTCCCGAAGACCTCGCCTTCCATCGCTCTCCCCGCTACTTCAGGCCGCCGATGCAGACGTACTTGGTATCGAGATAGTCCTCGATGCCCTGGTGCCCGCCTTCCTTGCCGAGACCGGATTCCTTGACGCCGCCGAACGGCGCCTCGACGGTGGTGATCAGGCCTTCGTTGATGCCGACCATGCCGTATTTCAGCCCCTCCATCACGCGGAAAGCGCGGTTGAGCGAGCCGGTATAGGCATAGGAAGCGAGGCCGAACTGGGTGTCGTTCGCCAGTTGGATCGCCTCCTCCTCGGTCTTGAAGCGGAAGACGGGGGCCAGCGGGCCGAAGATCTCTTCCTTCATGAACATCATGTCGGGCTTCGCCTCGGCGATCACCGTCGGCTGGAAGAAGGAGCCGCCGAGCTCGTGGCGCTTGCCACCGGCCACGACCTTGCCGCCCTTGGCTGTCGCGTCCTGGATGAATTCCTCGACCTTCTCGACCGCCTTCTCATCGATCAACGGTCCCTGCTGCGTACCCGCGTCGAGCCCGTTTCCGACCTTGAGCTTGTTTGACGCGGCCGCCAGCTTCTCGACGAAGGCGTCGTAGACGCCCTCCTGCACGAAGAAGCGATTGGTGCAGACACAGGTCTGGCCCGAATTGCGATACTTGGCGACCATAGCACCTTCGACGGCGCGATCGATGTCGGCATCGTCGAAGACAAGGAACGGCGCGTTGCCGCCGAGCTCCATCGACACCTTCTTCACGGTCGCGGCGCACTTTTCCATCAGGATCTTGCCGACCTCGGTGGAGCCGGTGAAGGTGAGCTTGCGCACCAGCGGGTTGGCGCAGATCTCGTCGCCGATCTCGCCGGCGGAGCCGGTCACGACATTGACGACCCCCTTCGGGAAGCCTGCCTCCTCGCAGAGCGCGCCCCAGGCGAGGCCCGAATAAGGCGTCTGCGAGGCAGGCTTCACCACGACAGTGCAGCCGGCAGCGAGTGCCGGGCCGATCTTGCGGGCGAGCATCGAGGACGGGAAGTTCCATGGCGTGATCGCCGCTATGACACCGACCGGCTCCTTGGTGACGAGGATGCGGCGCTCGGCCCACGGGCTCGGTACGGTATCGCCATAGGTGCGACGGCCTTCCTCCGCGAACCACAGGATGTAGGCCGCCGAGATGCCCACCTCGCCCTTGGCCTCGGCCAGCGACTTGCCCTGCTCCATGGTGAGCAACTCGGCCAGCGCATCCTGGTTCTCCAGGATCAGGTCGTGCAGCTTGCGCAGCAGCTTCGAGCGGTCGTTGGCGGTCGTCTTCCTCCAGCTCTCGAAGGCGGTCTGCGCCGCCTCGATGGCGCGGCGCGTCTCGGCCTTGCCGGACTTCGGCACGGTGCCGGGCGTCAGCGTGGTCGCAGTATTGGTGACGTCGATCGTAGCTCCTGAATCCGCCTGGATCCATTCGCCGCCGATCAGATTGGCCTGGCGCATGTAGTGGCTGGTCTTCTGGAGCATTTCCTGGCCTCCTGCCGCCGTTCAGAGGGCAGCAATCTGTTTGATTTCGTTCAGCAATACGCTGTCGACGGCAATACCGTCGCGCCTCAGTCGCGCACGCATCTCATGGCGTCTCGCCCCAGGCACGCGCGCACCGTCGACCTGCATGATGGCGTCGGCCATCTCCGCAAACCGGCCCAAGGCTCTTACCCCACCGAAGGCTTGCGGATCAATCGCAATGATCATCTGGCCGCTGCCCGGAGGCCCGCCCACGGCGTCGAAGAACGAGGTCTGCTCATAGGCGTAGTTGGCGCCGGTTAGCCCTGCGGCAAGCAATTCGACCATCAGGGCAAGCGCAGTGCCCTTGGCGTCGCCGAACGGCACCATCGTGCCGGCCATGGCTGCGGAGGCGTCGGTCGTCGGCTTGCCGTCCCGGCCGAACGCCCAGCCTTCCGGGATCGGCTCGCCCTTCTGCTCGGCCGCCATGATCTTGCCGCGCGCGACCTTCGACAGGGACAGATCGATCACGATCGGAAAAGTGCCCTCCACCGGGCAGGCGAACGCGATCGGGTTCGTTCCATAGAGTGGCGTGCGGCCGCCCCACGGCGATATGCTGGCCGGGGCATTGGCGAGCATCAGTGCGATGAGGCCGGCATCGGCGAGCGCTTCGACGACTAGTCCCGTGACACCTGCGTGGTGAGAACGGAAGATGCCCGCGGCCGCGATGCCTTGCATCCTGGCCATGTCCCGGAGTTCGCGCCCGGCAAGATCGAACGCCGGATAGGCAAAGCCGGTCCCAGCATCGACATGGACCGCCGAAGGTTTGGTCCGGATCAGCTTCGGCACGGCGTGCCCATCCACCTTGCAGGCGCGCGCCTGCGCGGCATAAGCGGCGACGCGGCGCAGGCCATGCCCAGCTTGCCCCACCAGTTCGGCTCCCACGAGCGCGTCCGCCACCAGGCGGGCATTTTCAATCGAAGTATTGGACGCGGTCAGCGCCGCGGCGACGAGCGCGTGCGCAGCGTCAACCGGAACGATTTCCTGAGTCACGAATGGGATCTCCGTTTTCGCGCGGCCAAGGTTGCGTCCTAACCGAACACGGCTTGAGCTATCGCAAGCCATAATGTCGTCGTGACGACGGCCATGGCCGTGCCGATCGTCATGCCGTTGGAGGCAAGCGCCTGGCCGGTGCCGAACTGGGTAGCGATGAGGTAGGAATTGACGCCGGCCGGCAGCGACGCGGCAGCGACCGCGACCTTGGCGGTCAGGGGCGGCAGGCCGAAGAGCCAGGCCGTGCCGAGCACGAGCGCCGGCATCAGGAACAGCTTGATCAGCGCCAGCGCGGTTCCGGCCTTCACGTTGCGGGCGATGCCGTATTTGCGCAGGCTAAGTCCGAGCGCGAACAGCGCGACCGGGGCGGCGACGTCTGCGATGGCGCCCACAAGCCTTGACGCGAGACCGGGCAGTTCAAGGCCGGATATCCGAACCAGCAGCCCGGCAAGGATGCCGATGATCAGTGGGTTCGTGAACATCCGCCTGAGAAACGCCCGCACCAGCAGTCCGAGCCTGAATTTCTCGCCGTCCTCGCGCCCTACGATCTCGAACAACAGGATGGACGCGGCGATCATGATCGGGAGATGGACCGAGAGCAGCAGCGACAGGGTCTCGAACCCTTCCTGGCCATAGACGCCGAGCATGAAGGGGATGCCCAGCAGAGCGATGTTCGAGAAGGCGGCGGTAACGCCGCCGACAACCCCTGCCCTCGCGTCCCGTCCGAACCCCCTGACGATGAGGATTTGCCCGGCGGCCCAGGTGACGACCGCAGCGGAGAAATAGGCGCCCCAGAAAGCCCAGGGCGCGGCACCATGGAAATCCGCCCCCAGCATGGTGCGGAACAGGAGCAGCGGCAGCGCCACGCTAACGGCGAACTCAGCGACGGCGTCCCCGACCTCAACCTTCAGATAGTTCGTCACGCCGGCTAGGTAGCCGGCCGCGACGAGGCCGAAGACGAACAGGACGGTTTCCACGACGGAGGACATTGTTTCGGGTTTAGGCGAGCCGTCTGCCGGGCGCAATCGGCGCAAGCCGGCGGTGTCGGCTGGTCCAGCGGGCCGGACGCGTGCCGGCCGGTGAGCCGATTGTCTTTGATTCCGGCCGTCCGACCCTATATCGATGCGGACCGACAGGGGTTTGCATGCTGAGATGTCTGATACTTGCGCTGGCTCTGTTCGCAGCGACCGCGGCTGGCGCGACGGAGGCGGGCTGGGCACTTCTGCGCGAGGGAGGGCATGTGGTGCTGTTGCGCCATGCCTTCGCGCCGGGCACCGGTGAGCCGGCCAATTTCGACATCGAGAAGTGCAATACCCAGCGTAATCTCTCCGACGCCGGACGACAGCAGGCGCGCAAGCTCGGTGCGCTCTTTGCCGCGCGGGCCGCCCCCGTCGAGCGCGTGCTGACCAGCCGCTGGTGTCGTACCAAGGAAACGGCTCGACTGGCCTTCGGCACGGATGATGTCGAGGAATTCGACGCCCTCGACCCGTTCGCCCTGGATTCTCCGGAAAAGGACGCCCAGTCGAGGGAGGTTCTCGACGAGATCCGCGCCTGGAGCGGCTCCGGCAACATGGTGATGGTCACCCATGTGGAGAACATCGCGGCGCTGACCGGAGAAAATGCGCGCGAAGGCGAGGCCGTCATCGTCCAGTTGCGCGACGAAGGCCTGCACGTCCTCGGCCGCATCCGGTTCTGAGCCGCCTTGGTCAGTTCGACAAGAACGCACCCACGTCCGCCCGCCTCGGATAGCTGGCGCGGCCTCCACTTCCGGCGCATTTGAGCGCGGCGGCGGCATTGGCATAACGCATCGCCGCCTCTTCGCTTTCGCCCTCGGCGAGCTTCAGCGTGAAGGCGCCGTGCCACACATCGCCCGCACCAAGCGTCTCCACCGCGACCACGGCAACCGCCGGGACGCTGCGCACGTCGTCTCCGTCAAGCCACAACACGCCCTTCGCACCGTCCGTCACGCAGACCCAAGCGCCTGTGGCACGCGCCACCTCGCGCAATCCCTTCGCGAGGTCGGAATGACCCGCATAGTCGCGCAAGCCTTGCGCAGAGAAGGCGATGTGCGAGGCGAGCATCAGCGCTCCCTCCGCGAGCGCGATGGGGGCCTCGGCGTCCAGCACCCCGGGCACCCCGCGCTCCCTCGCCCGGCCGAGCACCGCGGCTCCGCATTGCGGCCAGCGCGTGTCCGAAAGCGCGGCGTCGAATTGGCCGAGATCCGCAGCCGCCAGCCATTCCGCGCCGAAGGAGATGTCCATGTCGCGATAATTGACAATCTGCCGCTCGCCCGCCGCGTCGATGAAGACCGCCGAGAAAGACGACTTCCGCCCGGCAAAGCGGCGCACCAGCGCGCAGTCGACCCCCTCGACTTCCAGTCCGGACACGATCATGTCGGCGACGGCGTCGTCGCCCAGACGCGCGGCAAGCCGGGCGTGGCCGCCGAGCCGCGAGATCGCGACAGCGGCATTGGCAGCGTTGCCGCCGCCGGTCATCCAGGCGTCTTTCGCCCGGTATTTCTCGGCGCGGCGCGGCATCTCGTCGAGTTGGTAGACGAAATCGATGACCGCGACGCCTGCGCACAGGATGGTTGTCATGGGAAGCCGCCAGCGTGACCGCCCGCGGTCTCGCGGACCAGGCAAGCCTATCCTCTTTGGCGCTGGCCGGCGAAGCGATTTCTGGAGCCTCCCGCTGCGGAAATGGTCGGCGGGTTCCGCCGTCGCCTGTGCTCCGGTAAGAGACAAGAGCAAGGGGCAGCCGGGCATGAAACTCGTTCACATCTCCGACATACATATCAATGCCGACCCTATCGCGGGACAAAATTCGGTCGCTGCGTTCGAAGCCTGCCTCGCCCACGTGGAAAAGCGGCATGCCGATGCCGACGCGGTGGTGATCTCGGGCGACCTCACCCATCACGGCAGGCGCGAGGCTTATCTGAAGCTCCGCGAGATCCTTGCAGCGTCTCCGATCGAGCCGATCCTGATGATCGGCAATCACGACCACCGGGAGACCTTCAAGGAGCTATGTCCCGACGCGCCGGTGGACGCTGACGGCCACATCCAGCACGTTCGCGAGATCGGCGGCCACCGTCTGATCTTCCTCGACACGAACCTCGCCGGCAATCACAGCGGTCGCCTCGGGCCGAAACGGCTAGCCTGGCTGTCGGCACGGCTCGAGGAAGCCGAGCGGAAGCGCAAGCCGGCGCTCGTCTTCCTGCACCATCACCCCGTGCAGATCGGCGTGCTCGCCACCGACATCCTGGCGCTGGTCCAGAAGAAGGAGTTCGCCGCGGTCCTGCGCCGCCACCGCGACACGATCCGCCACGTCTTCTTCGGCCACTGCCACATGTCGCTGTCTGGCTCGATCGAGGGCGTCCCCTTCTCCGCGCCGCGCTCAACCAGCCATCCCGGCTGGCCGGAATTCGAAGGCCACCTCGCCTACGGGCACGGCCCGATCGAGCCAAGCTACAACCTCGCCCTGATCGACGACACGTCCGTCGTGATCCACACGATTGAATACAGGCTGGACGACCGGATCGAATGGGAACCGCTCACGGGCGGAGAAGCCGGAACGGTCACGGTCCCGCCCGCACCCTGAACCGCTCTCCGGCGGCTGTTTCCAACAGTTATGGGCCAGTGCGATCCCCAGGCGCGGCGATTTCGCCCTTCCACTTTGGGGCGAAAACGACTAGAGCCTGCAAAGCTAGCGCCAACGACCGACCGCAAGAGGTACAGCTTGACGACGACATTTGAAAAGGTCGCGGACCTGATCGCGGAAACAACCGAGATCGATCGCGACAAGATCACGCCGGAGAGCCACACGATCGACGATCTGGGCATCGACAGCCTCGACTTCCTCGACACGGTCTTTGCCATCGACAAGGAATTCGGGATCAAGATTCCGCTCGAAAAGTGGACGCAGGACGTCAACGAAGGCCGCGTCTCGACGGAAGAATATTTCGTGCTCAACAATCTCTGCGCGAAGATCGACGCCCTGGTGGCAGCCAAGAAGGCCGCCTGACCTCGCAAAGCTTGACGGTCCCTCATTCATTGCCGCAGATGAGCGGACAATGAACGCTCGCGACGTCGTCATCACCGGTATCGGCCTGGTCTCCTGCCTCGGCGAAGGCGCCGAGCTGCACTGGAAGGCCTTCGAAAGCCCCTCCCTGCCGCCGCCGACCGATTCGGAGCGATTCGCTCCCTATACGGTGCACGCCCTTCCCGAAATCGACTGGACGCTGCAGATTCCCAAGAAGGGCGACCAGCGGCAGATGGAGCTGTGGCAGAGGCTCGGCGTCTATGCGGCGGGACTGGCCCTCGACGATGCCGGTCTCAAGTCCAATGAAGCGCTTTGCGCGACGATGGACATGATCGTGGCCGCCGGTAGCGGCGAACGCGACAAGGAGGTCGACGAGAACATTCTCGAAGCGACCCTGACGCGGAACGATGCCGAAGCGCTGATCAACGAAAAGCTGACCAACGATCTCAGGCCGACACTCTTTCTCGCCCAGTTGTCGAACCTGCTGGCTGGCAACATCTCGATCGTCCACAAGATCACCGGCTCGTCCCGCACCTTCATGGGAGAGGAAGGCGCCGGCGTATCGGCCCTGCAGACCGCCGTGGCGCGGCTGGCATCGGGCCAATCGACGCACACTCTCGTCGGCGGGGCGTTCCAGACGGAGCATCCGGACAAGCTCCTCGCCTACGAGCTGGGACAGTATCTTCACCGCGGCCCGTGGGAGCCGCTGTGGGACCGGCATGCCGCCGGCGGCGGCGTGATCACGGGCTCCGGTGGAGCGTTTCTGGTGCTGGAGACGCGCGAACATGCGCAGGCGCGCGGGGCCCGCATCTACGCGGTCGTTGACAAAGTCGTCTCGTCGCTTTCGGCCCGCGCCGAAGGCAAGCTGGCACAGGACATCGCAGCCCTTGCGGACGCCCTTGGCGCGGAACCTGGCCATCTGATCATTTCAGGCGCTTCCGGCGCGCCCGCACCGACGCTTGCCGAGCGGCAGGCGCTGGCAACCCATGCCCTGCGCGGCTTCTCCGGTTTGACCGGCCACCTCAAGGAGGGCCAGCTTCCGTTCGCAGTCGCCCTTGCGGCGCTGTCGATCTTCAACGGCAGCGCTCCGGGAACGATGTCCGATGTCGAAACATCTTACGAAGGGACGCCCGGTGCCGTGATCGCCACGGCGATCGGTCATCATCGCGGGGAAGGTGCGGCCCTGCTCCGAAAGGCTGGAGGACCAGAATGAGCCGATACACGGACCATCTCGGCCGTCCGCTCATCGCCGTCACCGGCATGGGGGTGGTTACGTCCCTTGGGGCGGGCAAGGCGGAGAACTGGGCGAAGCTGACCGCCGGCACGTCTGGCATCCACGCGATCACGCGCTTTCCAATCGACCATCTGAAGACAACGATCGCCGGCACGGTGGATTTCCTGCCCGGCAGCGACAAGGGCATGTACGCCCTCACCTACGAGCTCGCGGCGACCGCTGGCCAGGAGGCAATCGCCGAGGCGGGAATTGGCCCAGATTTCAGCGGCCCACTGTTCCTCGCCTCGCCGCCGGTCGAACTTGTCTGGGCCGACCGGCTCGCGATGTACCGGAGCGTGGATGAAGGCAGCGGCTACCAGCGTCTTCTCCAGGCGGCACGGGCCGGCAATGGCGCCTCGATCTTCGACGAGGCTCTGTTCGGCACCGTCGCCGACCGCCTGGCGGTCCTGTTCGGCACCCGCGGACTGCCTGTCACCACCTCCACCGCCTGCGCGTCGGGCGCGACCGCGATCCAGCTTGGGGTCGAGGCGATCCGGCGCGGCGAATGCGACCGGGCGCTGGCAATCGGCGCCGACGGCTCTGCGAGTGCGGAGTCGATGGTCCGCTTCTCGCTCCTGTCGGCCTTGTCAATGCAGAACGAAACGCCGGAGCGTGCCTCGAAACCGTTCTCGCGCGATCGGGACGGCTTCGTGCTCGCCGAAGGCGGCGCAGCCCTTGTGCTCGAATCCCTCGAAAGCGCAGTGGCCCGTGGCGCGACAGTGCTCGGCATCATGCGCGGATGCGGCGAGAAGGCCGACGATTTCCACCGCACGCGCTCAAAGCCCGACGGCTCACCGGCCATCGCGGCGGTGAAGCTCGCCCTCGGCGATGCCGGCGTTTCCGAGGACGAGATCGGCTATGTGAACGCCCACGGCACATCGACTCCGGAAAACGACAAGATGGAGCACCTGTCGCTGTCGACCGTGTTCGGCCCCCGGATCAGGTCGGTGCCAGTTTCGTCCAACAAGTCGATGATCGGCCACACGCTCTCCGCTGCGGGTGCGATCGAAGCGGTGTTTTCGCTCATGACCATGCGCGAAGGCGTGCTTCCGCCGACCATCAATTATGACCATCCCGATCCGGCGATCGATCTCGATGTAGTCCCGAACGTCAAGCGCGAGGCCGATGTCTCGACGGTGCTGTCGAACTCCTTCGGTTTCGGCGGCCAGAACGCTTGCCTTGTCATGTCGCGCGAACCCGTCTAAGCGGCGCGGTCAAGTCCCGAACCGCCGCAGGAAACCGCACGAAGACATGCGCGCATTGCAGCTCGTCGCCGACCGCCGCATCGAGGCCGTCGACATCGCCCCGCCCCCGCCGCCCGCTCCCGGCGAGGCGACCGTTGCGATCAAGGCAGTCGCGCTGAACCATATCGACGTCTGGGGCTGGCGGGGCATGGCCTTCGCCAAGCGCAAGATGCCGCTGGTGGTCGGGGCCGAGGCCTGCGGCGTTGTCGAGGCGACCGGCGAAGGCGTGACGGGCCTGGCGCCAGGGCAGCTCGTTGCGATCTACGGCGCACGCACCTGCGGGCATTGCAAGGCCTGCCGCGAGAAGCGAGACAATCTCTGCGAAAACGTCGAGGGCGTGCACGGCTTCCACCTCGACGGCTTCGCGCAGGAGAAAATGAACATCGCCGCGCGCCAGCTCATTCCAGCACCTGCAGGCGTCGACGCCACCGCCGCCGCCGTGACGCCGATCACCTTCGGCACCGTCGAGCACATGTTGTTCGACAATGCGAAGCTGCAGGCCGGCGAGACCGTACTCGTGCATGCCGGTGGCTCCGGCATCGGCACGGCTGCAATACAGCTCGCGAAGCTGGCCGGCGCGACCGTCATCACGACGGTCGGCTCCGATACCAAGATGGAAAAGGCCAGGGCGCTCGGCGCCGACCATGTCATCAACTACCGCGATGATCGGTTCGAGGGCGTCGTGCGCAAGCTGACCGGCAAGAAGGGCGTCGACGTCGTCTTCGAACATGTCGGCGCGGACACCTGGGCTGGCTCGATGCTGTCGATGAAGAAAGGGGGGCGGCTCGTCACCTGCGGCTCGACTTCAGGCGTTTCGACCACGATCAACCTGATGCAGCTCTTCCAGCAGCAGTTGCGCATCATCGGCTCGTTCGGCTGCCG
>VFQN01003938.1_pt1 | contig 20310 bp, 29 predicted proteins | sample 3512371 | NCBI WGS metagenome assembly VFQN01 (sample SAMN10412370, study PRJNA504923) | tailings metagenome | isolation source: Replicate 2 from Balatoc abandoned mine | place: Philippines: Itogon, Benguet | collected 2017-08-28
CCCCGCCCCCCCCCCCCCCCCCCCCCCCCCCCCCCCCCCACCCTCCTCCCCCTGGTCCTCCCCCGCCTCTACCCCCCTACCCTCCCCCCGCTCCCAACTGCGACTGCTCCAAACTCACCCCCCCAACCGCCTCCGAGTCCGGCGGCTTCACCTGTCCCGATAACTACGTCCTCTTGAACTTCAAAGACGGCGCATTTGACAGATACGACGACAGCCAGCCCGCCATCCGCGTCTGTGTCCCCGGCATCGGCGTCGACCCGGACACTCCCCTGTACAAGCTGGCCTTCTGCTGGAACACCAACTGCCCCATCATATCCTCCCTTGCCGGCCGGCCGCTGCGGATCTACATCGCAAACGCACCCGTGGAGCCGGCAACCGGCCCTGGCCGCCTGGCGGACAGCGCGGTGGTGTTTACACACCTTAAGCCACAGTGCACCAACGTGACCAGCATCGCCACCCTGGCCAACAACCTGGGCACCTACAAGTGAGTGCGGGTCTGCCGACCCCTTTCAGGCACCGCTGAACCATGCCCACGCACACACAGGCATGCCAGCACTAGCGCAATGCCTGGCCCAGCCTGCGACATGCCAGCGTTTCCGGTTGCGCAGAGGCGTGCGCGTGAATGCAGCACAGGTGTACGATATGCATGGCTGCTCGCTCGCACGCCTCGCTGCAAGGGAGTCCTCGATTGCCTCCAGCTCCCAATACACACCCCGCACAAGACAGGTTCGGCACCACCCAGCTGCTGCAGAACATCCCCCACCGATACCCTACCCTAACCCACACACTCGCCTGGCCCCCGCCTGCCGACCCCACCACTCCACACAGGTTCGGCACCAACCAGCTGCTGCAGACCATCCCGCAGCCCGGCCTAGACACCCTGGACGTGGATGTGGTGGCGGCACCTGGGTGCAACGACGAGTGGGTGGTGGCGGCGTTCGTGGAGGTCGAGGTGGGTTAACGCCCCGGACCTGCTTGGTGGAGGGCGCCTGCGCCATCCTGCTGCGCTTTCGGGTCCTGTGCAAGGGTCTGTGGTAGTGTATTAGTGTGTGCCACGCCCCCGCGTAACCTTTGAAGCGTTACTCCGTCTGACGGAGAGCGTTGTTTTTATGGCGCCGTAGACCACCATGTCTATGATGATAGCCCCAGTGCGCTGACAGCGCCACAACCGCATACCTTACCCTTGATCAACCGCCCTGTGTATGTTAACCCACGCAGAGCGCCGGCAGCACCACCCCCGCGCCGCCGCCCGCCGCCTGCCCCTGCTGGGAGCGCACAACCGACGGCAAGTGCCCCGGAATCAAGGTGAGAGCTAGTGACTGTCCCGCCCTCTCCAGAGGGAACAGCACACTTCCTTTCGACAAAGCACCGTCAATGCTCTCTCCCTGCTTGTCCACGAGTAGTGCATACTGTAGATGGCCCCTCCCTCATCCGCAGGTTCCCATCACGCTGACAGAGGGCAGGTTGCTAATACACATGCAGCTGACCGGAGCCCCTGCCCTCTCCCGCAGGTGCCCATCACGCTGACCACGCTGGACGTGGCCGAGGGCATGTCCCTGATGCAGTGCGTCGACCCGGCCAACTTCGACATCTACACCGGTCGCATGGCCTACTCGTACTGCTGGCGCTACGCCTGCCTTCCGGACGTTTTCGCCACGACGCGATTCAAGGCCACGTGCAAGGAGCTGGAGCGATGGTGGGTGCTCGCACGCCATCGCCTGGGGCCGCCGACCTGCTTGCTATCTCTTGCCAGCTTGCTGGAGTTGCAAACGGTGACATGCTGCGGGACGTGCTTACTCGGCGGCCTAGCGCTTACACACGGCGTGTAGCTCACGCGGCCTGGCACGTGGCACGCATGGCTGCAGCAGTGTGTACGTTGCCGCTCCTGCTCTTATGCTCTTTGTCTCACAGCAGACGCATGTTGCCGGGTACCGTATGCACCCGCAGGAACATTGCCCGCATGAACGGCAACTACACGGTCCGCTTCCAGCGCACCGAGGGCGTCGACATGACGGTGTACGGCATCCCCAAGAACGCCTCGCTCCCAACCGTCAACCTAACCGTCGCCGACGACGACACCATTGTCACCATCCCCGATGGCGGCGTCGGCAACTTCACTTTCGAGTACATCATTCCTCCCGGCTTTGACGATCTGTCAGCCGCCGTGGTAATGGATTCGGGCGTGCGGCCGCCGCCGCCGCCGTCGCCGCCGGGCCCGCCCGGCGGCAGCTGCAGCTGCCCGTTGCTTCCGTTGGAGACCAACGGCGGTACGGCAACGCAGTGCAACAGCACGTACGCGACGGTCAAGCTGACGCTGGACGGGGACGACAGCGGGCTGGTGGTGTACCAGTGCGTGCCGTGGCCCAACTACGGTGGGTGTGGGTTAGCGGTGTGGGTCAAGGGGTTGTGGGTTAAGGGGTGTGCCTGTGGGCGTGGGCTGGTAGTGTACTGGTGCGTGCTGTAGCTCAACTACGGTGGGTGTGGATTAGGGGTGAAGCATGGAGGTGCACGCAGGGGTTGCAGCCGTGCGGGGTACGTGTTTCAGAAAGGGCGAGTGTAAAGGCGGGGTAGGAGGAGTTCACAGTTAGGGGCAAGGCGGCAGGACCTGGCAGCCGCATGCAGGGTCCTGGTGGCCGGCTTTGAGCACCTGTCCTTGGACATGCTGATCCGCGCACGTCATGAACAACAACGAAAGCGATGCCCTGCCCTGCCCTGTACTCCCCTTCCTCCCTCAGACCTGCTCCTGCGTGAGATGGCCTACAGTCTATGCTGGCGGTGAGTGGGACGGCCGGGAATGTACGATAACCTGTACGACAATCTTGCTCCTCGCCGTGCGTCCCCTACCTGCTGCAGTACTCCCCCCAGTAACCCACACACCCCGACACCTAACCCACAACTCCCAACCGCCCAACCGCCCGCCAGGTACGACTGCATCCCCATGCCGGAACGCGAGCGCTTCTACGGCAAGCCGTACTACATCACCCTGGAGGGCGCCGAGAAGCACAACATCAAGCGCATGCCGCCCGGCGTCTACACGCTGCTCACCTTCGTCGCGCCCTTCGGCATGCGCATCGACGTAACGCTCAACCCCGTGGCCGCCCAACCGCAAGAGTACAACTCGACCGTCGGCATGCTTGTCGTACAGGGCCGCGCGCAGAACGTGAGCGTGCCGTACGGCGACGACACGGGCAACCTGAACAACATCACCATCCGGTACTACATCCCGGGGGTGTTTGGCGTTGACGGACTCGCGGCTGCGACGGTGCTGCGGTACGTGGACGGCACGCAGCCGCCCATGCCTCCCAGCCCGCCCAGCCCGCCGCCCATGCCCCCCGCGCCGCCGCCGCTGCCCGCCAACACGACACGTGTGCTGGTCACCACGGACTTCATGGTCACGGCGCAGATCCCCGTGGAGATCGCAACCGCCAACGGTGTCGTACAGACGGGCTACTACGTGTCCATCCCCATTAAGTTCTACGGTGAGGACGTGCATAGGGCCGTGCCCAGAGGGGGCTTACCGATGTGGCATACCCTGCTCACTGCTTACCGCACTGGGGTCTTGCACTCGCAGACTACGGTCTGCAGAGCACTGTACACCTGCCCTTGCTGGCGTACGAAACCAACGTAGCTGCATCGCCACGGGTTGGTCCTAGCGCACCCTTTAATGACCGTCTGCCCACAACGCCTCTCTCCCCTGCCCCCCAGACTTCCAAGACCTGCCCGACTGCAGCGATGGCAACGTAGAGGCCTACAAGCAGCGCGTGGCCGACCAGCTCAGCCTCAACGCCTCCCTCATCACGCTCTCCTGCCGCTACGCCGTTTCCACAACCGGCCAGGCCTTCCTCCGCCGCTTCCTGCAGCGCATGTGGCCCACCTGGGTTGCGCCCCTGCCCGAGTCCCTCACGCCCACAGCTGCCGAGGCCATCGACAGCTTCGTGCAGCGCCAGTCCTCGAACGCGCGGTCCAGCTCGGTGCCCGAGGCGCGGAGGCTGCAGGAAGGTGGCGCTGCAGCTACCGGCGACGCGAAGCTGGAGGTGCAGCTGACGATCCCCGGCGGCACCGATACCGCGCAGACGGCCAGCACTGGTTGCGCCGCGGTCGCGGGCGCATCGTCCAGCGTGAACCTTTGTGAGCCGGATAAGCGCGTCGCGGCGCTGAAGTATACCATTGAGCAGCTCAAGCCCGAGTCGCAGGCGGGGACCGCGTGCAGCACCGCGACCAGCGCCGGCACTGCCGCGCTCCGCGCTTCCGGCGCCAGCACCAATGACATCATCCCTGTGGCGTGCTCGCTTAAGATGCTGGCCGCGACGGCTGAGGGCGGCATTGGCGGTCCCGATGGCGGCAACAGCGGGCCGGGTGGTAATGGTACGACACTGGGGGCATCGCCTAGTGGCGGCGGCGGCGACAGCGGTCTGTCCCAAGGCGCGATCGCGGGCATTGTGATCGGAGCGGTTGGCGGAACGGTGGTGCTGGCGGTGGTTGGCCTGGCGGTTAAGAACAAGATCGCCCAGCGCGGAAGCGTGCACTATGTGGATACCGCGAACTTCAGGCACGAGGTCGACGTGGCGGCAGCCCCGGACGGCGGTGCGACAGCGCCTCCACGTGGCGGGCGCATGCGGTGGCTGACGTACAGCATGCAGCAGCGGCAAGAGGCGGCGATGTCGGGCCGCGGGCCGGTGGCGGGCGTGTCGCACTACGCGTAGGGTGGTGCTGACACGTGGCATGTGGCACACATGACGCGTGCCGCATGGAGAATTCATGTGCAGGTGTGCGCGATGTTCCTGTGGTGAATATGCATAATAGGAACTACTGGCTGGGATGTTGCGAAGTGGTGGCGGTGGTGTGGTAGGGGTGTTGCTGGCGACGCGCTCTGTGGTGCACTGCGCTTTCGCTGCTGGGGCAGGTTGTGATGGGTGATGAGAGGATGGCAGGGCCTCGGGCATATGTTGCTCATGGAGCCCGCCAAGCTTATCATGAGGCTTTTGTGCCTATGGAGGATTGCCAAGAGCATCAATAGTGAACTGGGCTGGCAGGTACCGGTACGGTGAAGTCACCATGGCGACGTACCTTGCTGGAGGTTGAGCGTGCGCTGGGATTCTTTGGGGTCGAGCAGTTAGGCCAAACCTGTCCTTGAGCCATTATGGAAGGCAGCTTTGTGCCATTTTGTCTAGCGTGTTACTGGTCGTTCCTTGCGTGCGGATGCAGGGTGTCTGTGCGGCTTGCAAACCGGTGTGTTCAGCTGTTTACAAATTATTGCTGCTGCCGCTGCAAAGCGCCCAGTTGCACGGTTTCACGTCCAACACGCTTCCCCAATCCGTTGCAACCGTTGCATTTCATGCAAGGGCATACATGCGAAACCGCTGCTACCCAATGAGTGTGTGCATGTTTATCTGGGCCGCTGTGCTGACAAGCACAAGCGTGCTATAAATAAGGTGGCTTCATGGTGCAAAATCGTACTGGTGGATCATGCGTTGCACATGGATGAAGTCCAGTACAGTGTAGTGGATGGTGCATTCATATGGCGGTGTCCTGAACGGTTTTTCCCTGGTGCCAAGAGTGCCGTGTTGTCTTGGGACAGTGCGGCGCTCTGTGGCTGGCTGAGTGTGTTGGTAGAAAGCAAGAGGATGCCGGAAGCCTTATGCAACCCGCATGTGTTTATTGCTTGCATATTCCCAGTGGGCATAAGTCCGAGCGCACGATTGTTTACTAGGATCCAGGCCCTGCGGCTTGCATTCTCCTAACTGCCCTTCAACACGCTTCCATGCGAGCAGGAGCGAGCAGTGCGGCAGTGTGTCCCTGGCCTTTGCTAACACACAAGCCTGTGCGCGTCGCGCTCTGTACGGCCTGTCGTGACAAGACACGTGTTCCTTCCTGTCGGCTCTGGTTGGCGTCGATTCATGTGTGAGGACGATACCTCACAAGAGTGCCGAACAGGCACTGTGCTAGCCGCTCACGACAATTCATGTGCTGACATGCTCTTGTCAGCGTGCGCTGTGCGGTGCCGTGTTTGCGCCGGTGGGCGCGGGACGGGGCCCCGAGTGAGGGGCACTTGGCAGCTGTAACATCTGTTGCCAACTTGCCACTAACCCGAGCATCCGGTGGGGCTGGATGGCGTGATTGAAGCGACCTCGCAGAGTCACCATGGCACCCCATGGGCTTAGTGGTCCAGGCGTCCAGGTCCAGTCCGTTGTCCTACCACCATGGACCACGGGAATGCGGAACAGCACAATGCACCTTTAGGGTGCCATATAAACGCGCGTTGCGGTGAGTCACTACGCGAAGCGTGACAGTCCCTCAGAAGACATGCATGACGGTTGCGTAGATTGGTCCAAAATGCCCGATGGCGGCCTGCAGGTACGCGGTACCTCCTGGGGCAGCTGGAGACCTGCAGCAACTTTCTGGACAACAATCCTTCAAGGGCATCCTCAGGATGTGCCCCCGCGACAACTGCATGTAAGACCGGTGACCGATATCGCTACAGGTGTCTCTTACACCAGGACATGCCACGCAGGCGTGACTTGAGCACCCCTGCCGGTGCAAGAAAGCTCAGCCCAAATCCAGCACAGTCATCATGTCTGGTGCTGAGGCTGGGTTGTTCAAGGACCCCACCCTGCCGGCCACCTGCAATGCGTTTCCTATCCAGCGACTGCCCATTAGTTCCACAGTTGCATGCCTGCAGACCGACCATCCGTGGTGATGCCCAGCCCCCAGGGCCTGCCTCGACCCCCAAGTTATTGTCAAACAGCGTCGTTCATCTATCAAGTGCTCTATTTGGTCACGCAGCGAAGGTCACTCGAGTCCACCGAGTAAACCACCCACACGTGCAAGTACAGTTGTACACCCACGCCTGCCTGTCCCCCAACCACCCTGCTGCTACCACTACACGCCAAGACGGCTAACGGCTAAATCTAGCCACAGCTTCTCTCCCATCACGCACCCACGAGTTGCTACGGCTGATGCCAACAGTCACAGCTCGTCAGTGCCTGCCGCGCCAGCCTCACGCTGCTGCCCCCAACGCCACGTGCTACCGCGGCAGCAGCGGCCGTCGCATGTCTCCCCCTTCCCCTGTCGCGGCGTCCGCGTTCTGCGCGCCGGCGGCCGCCAGCGCTATCTGGTCCATGGAGGGGCTGTACAGCATCTTGGCGCGCGCCTCGCCGTGCTTGGGCTTGTCCGCAAAGGTGAAGAACTGCAGGGGGCGGAAACGAGAGCAACCAGGATGGTGTTTTGACCCAGCCGTGCAGGAACCTCGCGAAAAGCACGACTTAGACACGCATGAGCGATCAGCCGTAAGCGTGAGGGCCTCTCCCATCCCCAACCCTCGGCGATTTGCCCCGCCGGGTACCCGTTCGGTGCGCTCGTGAGTGGTTTTCATCCGCGGCACAGGGAGGCTCCCGCCGAATGTCGTGCAGTCACATGTTGCAACGGCCCCAGCTCTTCTGAACCCCAAGACGCACCTGGTGCATGGACACGAACACGATGGACACGCCCAGGAAGAAGTTGATGGTGAGCGCGTGGCCGAACAGCGCGAAGGACAGCAGCGCGGTCCAGATGGTGGCGATGGTGGACGAGTACTTTTTGAGGATGGTGTCCGCGAACTTATAGAAGAAGGAGGACAGCACGCCCTGGGCGGCGTTGTTGGCGATGAGCAGGTAGGTGACCAGGGACAGGCCTGGGGGGAGCGGAGGGGGCAGAGGGGGGACCAAGTACTAGTGACGTGAGGAAAAAGGGGTGGTAGGAGTAATACTGGGGGGCCAGAGGGGGGCGCCGCCGGCACAGAGGGGTGGTTAAGATGCTTGCCAGCGGTGTGGAATGAACAGGGAGGTGACCAGGGGCAGGCCTGGAGGGAGAGGAGGGGGGGATCAGGCGCACCGCCGGCAAGGAGCGGAGGGGTGTCACAGTGCGTGCTAGCGATTCGATAAAGGCTCGGAACGAGCAGGCACGGGTGCCCATGTGCGCAGCTGCACTGGCGGATAGCAGCAGCACCTTAAGCGGGTGCTGTACAGGACACCCACCCACGAACCATGAAAGCAGCTTTCCCCACGTCCCCATTAAGCGGTCCGCATGCCGCAACTCCCTAGGGCCACCCCTTGCCAAATTTCGAAATTTGTCCCATGTATTTTGCCAAGCTAATGACAAAACCCGCCGCCGCCGTCCCATGTAGTCGCTCCTACCCTTGAACATGGCCCCGAGCGGCTGCCCCTCGCGCATTGCCGTGACGGCCAGGAAGGCGAAGTTGAACACCGCGCCGTAAAAGTACAGGAAGAAGTTCTACGGGTGAAGGGGAAGAGGGCAATGACCGCATTGGACCTGGGCAACCGCTTGGACCGCTTTGGAGGATGGTCATAATAGTGACCGGCTTAACCAACACAGGTTAGCTCTACACAACCCATCGCCCTGTCCGCGAGACGTTGGACGAGTTAGAGCCATGGATGTACTTGTGCCTGACGGTGTGTGCCGGATGTGCTCTCATGAGGACGCGCGCCGTGGCAACACGTGCCGTGGACAACCGGACTCGCTCATTAGCCCGCTAGCCCACCTGCAGGTGCACGCTGGTGTCCATGTGCTTTTTGAGCGCAAACTCGTTGTACACGGAGGCGGCCGCGGGCACCGTGACTGTGCCCAGCGTGCACAGGATGGCGGGGATGAGCGGCGCGCTGGCGTCCGGGTTGGCCCCGCCGGCGCAGTTCTGGATCTGGTTCACCGTGATGCCTGCGGTGTGGGTAATGGGGTGTGGGTGGCGGGAATTGGAAGGGCCGAGAGATTCGTGCAGGTGGTGAGGCAGGAACGGAAAACAACGCCAGTGGGGCCCTTGCGGCTGTCCTGGCGGATAACCCGTGGCGTGCCAAGCCTGCAGCTTGCGCGTGCTGCATGCAAGCGGTGACAGACAAAATCCCCTCCGGTCCGCGGCCAGCCGCACGCCCGCAATAAGATGTTCCAAGGCACGCCTTCGCACGGTTCGCCCGCTTTGCCCCCCTTCCCCTCCCCAAGTGCACGCACCGGCCACCAGCAGGAACAGCGCCTCCCACTGGATGACGTTGAAGGTGCGCCGCATGACCACGCGCATCAGCAGCGCAATGGTGAAGATCTTTAGGTTGCCCAACATCTTGGTGGTGGTGGGCCTGGGGTGCGAGGGGTAGGGCAGGGAAGGGAAGGGGCGGTAAGCACGGGCAGAAAGGGGCACTGGACGTGATGCATGCGGTTGCAATGGCTGGCCCTAGAGCAGCTAAAGCGCGCATGGGACTGCTATACCACCACTTCTTTGCAGGGCACGCTGACATGGACGCACGTGCGCCATCCTCCCTGCAACGTGCTCCCGCCGGGGACACTCTTCCCAGGGCGGCGCTTTGGCCGCGTCCAGGGCGGCCTCACGTACCCGAGCCCTGCATCCCGGCTACAGTGCACCCGCAAACCTCAGTATGACCTGCGAGCAGCCCAACTGCCCGGCGACACACCCGAGGCACCCGCCACCATGAGCAACCACTACCCCCATACCTCAGGCCCTATGAGGGAAACCGCTCACGGCGCCCGTACCATGTCCGCTGCAGACTTACCGCACCACACCGCCTTCCCTCCGTGCCCTTTGCAATCCGTAGCCCGTGGCCATGTATCTCCCCCCTGGCTGCAACGCGTGACAACCCCCCATCACCCCCAAGTAACTGCACGCACGCCCAGGGTGCCGGTATCTTACCACCTCCAGCACAGCGCACCACGTTTCCTTCCCAACACCCACACACCGCCCTCGTGCCCATGAAACCCAAGCTGCTTAACCGCTCCCGCACGCCCTGTCTTGCCTCGGGCTCTTCGGAGCGGCCTTATGGAACCCCACTGCACCCGGGCCCTCTGGGTCAACATGCGCCCCAACGGCTCGAACGTAGGTAAAGCATGTGCCGTCAGCTACGGCACTGCTGGCCACCGCCCTTCCCACCTGAAGAACAGCTGCATGCTGAACTTGAGGCTGTTGTTAATGGCGTACAGCACTGCCGGCACCGCCAGCAGCTGGTTGTGGTGTGCGTCCACGATGAAGGCGCGCACGGAGCGGTACATGGGCGGACCAGGCCGGCCCGTGCCCTGCGCAGGGGTGGGCGGGACGTGTGTGCTTGTTGGGGTTGGAGGAAGGTGAGGAAGGCGTGCAAGGGTTCGGTTAGGTGATGCAACCCGCAGGGCGGAGGGCGATAGGGGTGCGCACACGCGGATTATCCGTTGCAAGCGCGGTGGGATAGGAGCAAGAAGGCCGCTTCCAGGCGGTCTATCAGTGTTGACGATGTCAACGCCCTGGCAATAGCCAGCGAGTCTCAGCGCCCGCGTGAGAATGTGCAGGCCTATGTGCTACCGTACTCGGCATGCCAAGCGGGTATGCCCCCCCTGATAAGCGTTTTGCGGGCCGCAATGCACGCTCACCGTGAACAGCAGGACCCCTAACGCAAAGAGCGTCTTTGAAAGCTCCACCATGAAGTTCACCTGAAAACGTGGGGGATGACAAGGCAGGTCATGGGCATCAGCCAAGCAGCGGTGGGCAGGGGGCATGCCCAGGTGAGGCTGACCCACATCACACACATCCCCTGGGGTGATTTCACTTAGGGGGCCCGCCAGAGTTGGACAGCTATGGAGCCTGATTTCCCATTGTGAGCCATGTGCTGCAATGCCTGTAAATGGCTGTCCAACACCTGCGAAAACACGGTGGTATCATCTACACCTTGCACAAACGGGCTGCTGGGTCCGGCCCTTGTCATTCCAGATATTGCCCTTCCCCGTTCCTTGCCCAGGTCCCGTCCTCCCGTGCCTCGCAGGGGCACCTACCGCGACAGGGTGGAATGAGTACGTGCCCTTGCTGTTCTTAGACAGGTGGACGAGCACAGGCTGAAGGCCTGCAAGGGTTCATGGTATTCAGGGGACCCAAGGTTGTTGGGTGCAATGGCCGCATTTGCCGAACACTCCAGTGCAGGACAAAAAATGTCGGATTGAGGTGGCGTGTGGATGTGCCGTCGCAAGTGGCCACACTGGGTCGTGTTGGGCGGTTTGGTCTCGACTGTTGGCACAGGGCTGAAGCAGTGATGCAGCAGTTGCTGTAAAGCCTGTGAGGAACCTTTCACAGTGATCTCCCTGAGCCCTGTGCCCAGATGCACAACAGCAGATCGACGCTGCGCCCGTACCAAGGAAGAGGCAGTCGAGAGCCACCAGCAGGACCTTGAAGCCGTACGACACCTGGACCTGTTTCCCCTTGAGCTTCGACTCATCCGCATAAGCTTCAAAAGCTGGGGTGACAGCCGGCACCCCGTCCGCCGACGACCTGTCCCTCATGTTGCTTGTAGTAAGTCACCGGAGCGTTGCCCTGGTGCACCACGCAGGGGGGTACAAGCACTCAGCTGGGCGTGGCGGGGAAGGTAGGCAGTGGGCAGAAGGTCGCTGACCGCTTGGTGGACACCCGCAACGATGAGTTCACGGCTGCGAAGCCGGGGGCGCACCTCTTGCTGGAATTGCTCCCGTCGCTGCAACCTCAAATAGTTCTTGTCGCTGTCGCTCTCCAGGCCGATCGTTTGGTTGCCGGACGTAAGGGCTACTGCCAGATCAGGCAGCTGCAAATCGATGTATAGCTGTGTAGTGAGAATAGACCCTCTGTATCCATTTCTGGCTTGCTCCACCAAGCAGTCGCGCGAAATGGGGTTGCTATTACTGAGCTTGCTGATGCGGTAATGGAATGTCACAGGCAAAGTAACAATGCTGTCATCAGGTATTTATTTCTACACGTTACGGACGCAAGCGCAGAAGGGGCGTGCGGTGAAGCAGTCGCGTCCAACGACAGAGAGTATCGTTCCTAGGTCCAGGGCAGTCTAGACAAATAAATTCCGTAAACTAGGAATAAAACAAGGTCAACTGTGCTTGGGGAACTGAGGAACGCGAGAACAGCATGTAGAGCACTGTACGTGCTGTGAGCATGGCTCCTCCGGCCCTCTGTTCGCTGTGCAAAGAGCTGCAGGCTACTTGTCCCCACATGGGTATTTGATGCCAATATAGATAATACCATTATCCTCTCTCTGCGTTCGCTGCACCTTGGTTACCTCATCCCAAGCTCTCGTGCCTCTCTCCGGGGCATGGCGTGGTAACTCCCCGGACTATGTCCGCAGCGCAGACATCGGCAGCGATGGGTCAACAAGACGGCGACCGCGCCAAGGCTCCAGTAGCAGAGGGCGGGACCACCATTACATTGAGCCTGCAGCCTCGGCGGAAAAAGAAGGACGAGCGTGTGCATTGGTCAAAGGATGTTCAGGAGATCAACGAGTTTTCGGGGAAATTTAAGTCTAAGAGCTAGCAGGTGAGCGGATGTGACAATGTCCTCGCATGGCATTTGCCATTTGTTCCCAGGCTCAACCATCCGCCCCCTTCTGCCCTCCAGCATGCAGCCCCCTGCTTGGGCTCATTACATGGGCGAGCGGAGTGCGACCAGTGGGAGCGGGTCAGGGAGGAAGAGCAGACGCCGCCCTCGCGGACCCCTTCAGAGCCAAAACAAGTCTACAAAAGGGTGGAGCTACTTTGCAGCTTTATCAACCGTAAACTGGCCTTAACGCTATGCTGGCTCAGGAAGGGAGACGGCTCAGCGGGACCTGAATGCCTATCGCTTGGTTTTACAGGGTTCTGGCAAGCGAGCTGCTCTGTCATGACATGATACACGAGGGGGACGATAAAGTTTTGCAGCGCTGGAAAGAAATGTCACCGACGGGTGCTTGCGCTGGGCGTGCGTGCTTGGGACTTATTCCTGGGTTTCTTCGACCCTTTCTAGCAGGCATGGGAGTGCTGTGACCCGCTGCACATTGCTATTATGTGCACATGATGCATTCGCGCGATGCTTGCCTTGTGTTGACTGACACCCGTGGGTGCTGCCTCTCTGCAACTTGTCCAGCGGTGCCGGTTTGGGGGTCGCGCGCACGCTGGTGCTGACTTGATGACAACGCTCCACGACAACTCGAGTGCGGGGGGTGGTCAGGACATGAGTAGGCAACGGTGTGCTGGGGGCAGTGGCTGGATGGCTGTGGGGCTAGCTGTTACCAGAGTTGCACTGGCTTGCCATACGGTGCGTGGTTTGCCGTGCTGCCATTCGTGCCCTCAGGTGCCCAAACCCATTGTGATGTATAAGCATATATGTGTGTAGGATGGCTAGTCATCTGCGATGGTGGCAGGAGTTGTAAGGCGCTGGAACCATATGTAATATAACACTGCATTCTGGGTAGGCACTTGTGTACAGAGGAAACGTTGCTGGGTTCATGTGTTCAACCTTCTCTCCCTGGGCATGTCAGAAACAACGCAGACTATCGCCTATCGGTAATTGTAGTCATGCCAGGTTGTACCCGAAGGCAGAGAGCACGCGACCTGACATGCTGAGGCAACACGGACTCAACAAGCATGCGCTGCTCTACCCTGCCGTTTCCCTACCGACTTGGTGGCGCCAATCACCAATTAGCTACCCGCCTCTAGACCGGCCAGCCCTGCAAGCCTGCATTCATCCATGCGATTACGCAGGCGCGTGCACGGCAGACTGCACATTGTGCTGCTGTCGTTGACCTGCATGCAGGTGGCAAAAATGGGGCAAGCACTAGCTACTCCTCATTGCATGCTGACTACTGGACACCATAGCAGACCGCCAAAAGCTTGTAACGAGAGCACAAAACTCAGCCCTGCCGCTCTCCTGCACAGGCCCTTCCCTCTCCGCCGGCTCGCCACCGTCCGCATCACATAACAAGCAACGCCCATGTGCTGTGACATGCATAAGGTAGATCCTATCGAGGGAGTCACGGGCAAGGAGCGCAACCCACACCAACAAGCGCACTGACCCAATGCATGGCATTACGGTACACACTGCGCCACGGCCATGCTATTACACAAAATCATGCGAGCATGCTGCGCTTTGTAGGCCACAGAGGCTTCGCAACCCAATTATAAGCATACAAGGGTGCTTCCCAGCCTCAGAAAAGCTGTCGCTTGGGTTCAAACGTGGGCGTGAAGCTCTCGATCAGGGCCGTTGCGCCGCTGATGCTCCACGTTTGGCGCTGCTCCGAGATCAGGCCGTCACCGTTGAGCGTGTACACCGTGTGGCCTGCGCCACGGGGGATCGGAGGTGAGCGGGTGGATGAGAAGGCACAGGCGCAAACCGATGGCATTAGATGCAGGGCTGTCCTCTAGACCTTCGCCCCGGTGGCACAGGATTGACCCTGGCATAGGCGGAGAGCAGGGCCGGTGCTGCAGTACAAGTGTAAGGAGCTTCCCGGCTTATGCGAGCTACAATAACAAGGTGCAGAACTGCAGATGGTAATCACAAAATGGCGTCCTCACACCCAGGCGCCTGGCAGCCTGCACCCCAGCCCACCCTCGAACGGCTGCACCCGCGGGTTCCACGGGAACACCAGGTAGCCCCCCAGCCGCCAGTCCGCCTCCACCGTACGAGGCCCTGTGACGCGGATGGACAGCAGCTCCACCTGTGAATGCCGTACAGGAGCAGTACGACAGCGCTGGCTTTGCAGGGGTGTGCCGTACACTGCGCGAAAGGCCTTTGCCCACTGCAAGCGTAGCGCCCGCGGTTCCAACGCCGCCCCAGCGCCTCATAAGCCAGTCAGGTGTCGATTGACGGAAACCGCATACAGGACGGGCCCGTACGTACAGCAGCCTTGCGGTTCGTTATGAGTGCGTGCCGCATCCACAGGAAGCTTGGTGCCGCTTTGCGTTGCCGCCTCAGTGCAACAGAGCTGCACCAGGGAGGCACTTGCCTTGGAGAAGGCCGGGTCAAACAGCACCCCCAGGGCGGTAAGGTACTTGGACAGCCCCGTTACGTCATTCGTGGGGTCCACAAACCTGAAAGGAGGAGAGTAGGGACGTACGTATGAAGGAGCAGGAAAATCGGTCAACATGTGGCCAACGGGCATTCCACTTACGTGCACTGAGATGCTCGCGCGCACGCTCAGCGCACGCGATCAAGCCCCATCTACAAAGGCAAAGCCGTATGCTATGGACCCAGCTCCCCGTTACCCACGCGCCTGCAGTCGTCTGCGAAGACCTCCCGTGTGAGGTCCCCCGTTACGAAGTACTGCCCCACGGCCAGGTCCCGACGTAGCACCTCCTGCGGCCCTTGCGCCAAGGGGCAGGCCAGGGGACGGCAGGGCAGGGCAGGAACGGACTGGTGTGTAGCACGCGCAGGCCTGGGCGTGGGTTGGGCTCTGGGGTGTGGCTTGAGCGCTATGGGCTGAGGGTTGCTGTTGGGCGCCACAGCGCCGCCTCAGGGTGCAGGGCCGCTGAGGGGACGTAGACATATTGCCGTGTGGGCCTTGACGTGCTGCAGCGTGCTGTGTGTTGAGTAGTCCCTGCATTGCTGAAAGCTCCCCAGGAGGGTTTGCTGCTGCCCCATACGTATCTAGGCGTCGGCTGGGTGTCCGCATGCCGAGCACCCCCGACAAGGCAACATGGTGGCGGAAGAATGAGATGGATGACACACGTGTACGGCAGGCTTCCGGCAAAATCTGCCGTCTTGAGTGCAGCTGGCGTGGTGGGACGGCATGTTATACAGCACCCGCAATGCAATGCAGGGAATGCCGCCAGAGTTCCTGGGCGCCACCTACCGCGACCTCCTCCGCGGACAGCCCCGTGCGCTTGTCACCGCCCACGCGCTGCACTGGCCCCAGTGGGCCTAGCGGAAGGGCGCTAGCAGGACCTGCCGGAAGCTGAAGGAAGGTGCACAGCTGAGAGGCTGCGGACGCCAGCAGCAGCTGTCGCCTCGTGGAGGAGCCTGGTACGGCCTGGGGCTGCTCGGAGCAGGACGGCCCATCACCACCGGGTGCTGAGCTGCATAATGTCCTGCATTGAAATCCTAGAGTGCGATGCGATAGTGGCTTTGGAGATGACGAGGTCGCCGTCCTAACTTGCGGAGTGCGATGGAGCTGCATGGTGCCCGCGCTGTGTGCTGCCAGTTATTGAGACCGAAAAGCGTGTATCCGCAGCCGGACCCTACGAAATGGGCATCGGCCCTGAGACTGTGGCTTGCCGAAGTCTGACGTTGAGCCAACGAAGGTAAAGGCCAACGGTTGGGGGCAACGACCCCGGCATGGCGCCAACGCGCCATCGTTACATGGTCCAACTTGTTGAAGTGAAATTTATGTACCCGTCATAGACTTGTACCGATAGCAACGGGAGAGCAATTAGTACCGGGACCCCTAGACCCGAAGAACGAAGAACACTGTCGAAACAAGACACAGACTCAGCTTCAGATAAATCCGTGCTAGCATCAATGCTCGAGATCCATGGATACATGTAGACTGAACAGCAAGACTCTGTAGCCCCGTCGTTTGGCGAACCTCTGAGTCACATCGTCTTCACTGTGCTGATTTGCAACCTTCGTCCAAATGGCCACCGCTTCGGAGTCCGACATTCCTATTGTGCCACTGCTGGGCGTGCAGAAGCCAGCGGTAAGCATACCGACAGCCAGCGAAAGGGGACATGGGCCCAACCTGGGCGGGCGGACAAAGGACCTCAGCAGCTTGAAGCGATGTCCAATTTGAACATAAAGCAGCATGGACTGACCATAGCTCAGGCCTAGGTTTGAGTAGATGTTTGCCGGCTGCCACGTGCCTTGAGCACAACGACCCAGCGAGCGAAGGTGCTCAAAAGCCGCGTTGGGCGAGCAGCCGGTACTCTGAATGTGGCCGTCGGGAAGCAGCCTGGGCCTTCATGGTCTGCATTAGTATGTGCATCTACGTGCTGTGGACGTGCATAGTGGCTGCATCTGGCAGCACCTGCACGTGGCATATGAGGCTTCTCCCACATGGCCGGAAGCCCTGTGCCGTCCACGCCTCAGCCCTCACCCACCCGGTGAACCAGCCCTGACCCGCTCTGCCTCACGTCTTACACAAGCTATTCTGTACAACCCTGCGACGCTACTCTTCTCGGCCATTGTCCCCTCCCTCTCCCCCACGGCCCCCGCTCGCACTAGCCAACTCGCCCGCCGCCCGAGCCCCCGCTGCAAACCTCGCCCTTACGCTCAACCCCCACCGCCCTCAAATCCCAAATCCTTTCCCCCTGAAGCCCTCCTCTTACCCCTTACCTTCCACGACCCCCCTTCTGCCCCCTCCCCCGACCCCCCACCCTAATGAATTTCTGAACTTGACTTATCATCTCTCCCCCACCCTCCCAATGCAGGAGTCCCCAGTGTCCCCCATCGACCGCAGCTCCGACTACTACCGCAACCCCCCACCCCCAGCACACGTTCATTCCATCTATCTCCTAGCACTCTATCCACCCCACCCCACTCCACTCCATTCCATCCGCAGGAGTCCCTGGTGTCCCCCATCGACCGCCGCTCTGACTACTACCGCCATGCCGCCCTGGTCGTGCCGCACCGGCCCGCGCGGCAGCCGCTGATGACCATACCCAACGTGCTCACCTTCCTGCGCCTGCTGCTGGTGCCCGTGCTGCTGGGCGTGTGGGAGGTGCAGCACACGTACACGCCCACCATCTGCGCCGTCTTATTCATATGGGCCAGCGTCACAGACTACTTTGACGGGTACCTGGCGCGGAAGGTGGGTGCGACACGGGGTTCTGCTGACTCTGTTATGTTAACAGTTACAGGCACAGGCACAGTAGGGCGCGTCCGGAGAGCCAAGGAAGGACGAAACATTGGGTTCGGTATCTAGGAGTCTGTTATGGCGTGTGTGGGCAAGACCCACCGGGGGTGTTCAAGGGATGTACCCCAGGTCCAGGCCCAGTGGAGTCAGGACGAGCTGGTGTCCCCCTGGGGGTGATGCGGCGGTGTGGGATTTCAGCGGTGTGGGAAAGTAGTGCTCCTAAGGCAGGCAGCGTGCGCTCACCGATACGCCCCTGGGTGGCTTGCCCGTGGAACAGCTCCTGCGTGCGCCCCACCCGCCACCGACGTTATCCTCAACGGATACCCCTATCCACCCGCGCCCCGCCCCCTACGCAGCTCAAGATCGCCACCGTGTTCGGCGCCTTCCTGGACCCTGTGGCCGACAAGATCATGTGGGTCGTGGGGTAGGGCGTGCAGGGTGTCCCCAACCCTGCGTCCTCCTCCACGGTTTTGTTTTAGATGGGTTATATTGTGGGGTCGTGGGTTAGGGCGTGCAGGGTGTGGGATAGCGCGGAGGGCTATGGGATGAGATCGTGTTGGTTGTGGTTTAAAGCGTGCGGGGTGCGGCACAAGATCAGTTCGGCTGTGGGTAGAAGCTTGCAGGGTATGGGATAAGCCGGATGATGTGGGTTAGGGGTGGGTTATGAGGGTCAAGGCGGGACTGGTAGGGACGCAGGGGACGGAGCGGGGGACAGGGGGCTGGCCGGTCGCGACTGACAAGGTGACAGAAGGATTTGTGGATATGAGGAGGTACAAGCTGAACGGGGGCAGGAAAAGCAGGGAGGCTTGTAGCTGGCCCTTGGGGAGAGGGGCGAGGGGCGAGGGCGGGTTTGCCCTCATCGCCATGGCTGCTGATGACTTTCAACGGTACGTGGTCCCCCTCCGTCCCCAACCCAACCCGTGCGTCCCCGCCACACCGCCCTCCAGGGTGGCCACGGCTCTGGTGCTGCTGGCCGTGTCTCCCCCCGCGCCCTGGTCCCCCCGCTTCATGACCGCCCCCGTGGTGCTCATCATCTGCCGCGAGATCACCATGAGCGCACTGAGGGAGTGGGCGGCGGCGGCGGGAGGGGGCGCGGACAAGGTGGGGCCGGGGCCTGGTGTCATCGATCCGCACCTACCGCACGCGCTTCCTGACCTCGAATTTCTAAGCCTACCAGGCTCATGACAACCCCCCATCGCTCCATGCCTCGCCAAACCCGTCTGCGTCTGCAATCCACCCGCGCACACCTCATCCCGCCGCTCAGCTCTCCGGCCTCGTAATGATTGGTGCCACATAGATTTCTACACATTTTCTCGGCCCACAGGCCACGTCTGCCTTCCTACCGCATCGGTTCCCACCCCTTAGCTCGTGATTCGGTCTGCAGCACCTGAACCCTCTCCTCCCTCCCTGCGCCCCCCTTTCCCACACCCCCAGGCCGCCAAGGTAAACACGCTGGGCAGTGAACTAATTTAGTGATACGCCAATTAACTAACAGTGTTAGGATATCCTCGCCGCACTGCCTACCCCCAGGCCGTCAAGGTGAACACGCTGGGCAAGTGGAAGACGGCGCTGCAGATGGCGTCCATGAGCGCCCTGCTGGTGGTGCGGCAGCCGCTGGGGGACCTCTTCCCGGCGCACAAGGGTGGGTGGCCACGTGCCGTACGCGCGCGCTGAGTAAGCAAAGGGAGTGCGGTGCAGTGTGGCTCATGGGGTTGGTGCCCCACATGGTTTGGTGTGCTAAGCGGGCACGGGCGTTGCGAGGGCGGTACGGCAGCGGGAAAGGGTGGGGGCTCGCCAGGCCGGTTGCATGTACCTTCTCGAGCTTGTGTTAGCAACTTGATGTCTGTGGAAACGTAGGTTTGTTGGTGTGCAAGCAGTGCAACAAGCTATCACCGGGCCCCCTTCCGTAACCCACCCTGCCCTGCAGACTCGCCCCTGTTCCACCACATCTCCGTAGCCTCCTACGTGGGGCTGTGGGGCGGCACCGTGCTGGGGCTGTGGTCCCTGGGCATCTACTTCGCCAACGTGTGGGTGCACTTCGTGTACCCGGAGGTCAAGAAGCAGCAATGAGCGGGGGCCTGCAAGTGCACGCAGTGTGGCGGCCGGTGTGAGGCGGGAGCAGCAGCAAGCGAGTGGGGAGCAGGAGCGGGAGCGTGACGAGCAGGGGCAACAGAAGGGGCAGCGGCAACAGGAGGAGGCCCTGGGGGCGCGAAGGAAGCAGCAACAGCAGAGGCGGCGTGAGGAAGAAGGGCGGCATGGATCTGGCGGCATCAGGAGAAGGGACAGGGTGTTGGGCTGGAGGCTGAAGGGCTCGTGCCCAGTGCCAAAGCCTGCGGCAGAATGCAGGTGGTGTTAGAAGGTACTAAGGAGCGGTAGGATAGGCGCCGGACCAGGCGTGCTCGAGCATGCTTGCACGTGCTGCGTGTAGGGTGTGTCTTAGCTGTTTGCGTGGGGGTGTGTAGTAGACGGACGTTTAAACCGCACGGCTGGTGGGGAAGGAGACTGAGGCAGGGGCGGTGCGCGCAGATGTGGAGGCCCTGCAATGCATGAACGCCGGCAATTGTCGCAAGTAGGTTTACTGGGAACACCGGTGAAACTTGCCTTGAATGCAACCCGGTGGACAAGTGGGTCAAGTCAGGTCGAGCACGTCAAATACTGGTTGGCGTGCCCCTGCCACGCCTATAGTGTTCACGTTCTGACACTTTTGTGACTA
>VFQN01003939.1_pt1 | contig 20303 bp, 19 predicted proteins | sample 3512371 | NCBI WGS metagenome assembly VFQN01 (sample SAMN10412370, study PRJNA504923) | tailings metagenome | isolation source: Replicate 2 from Balatoc abandoned mine | place: Philippines: Itogon, Benguet | collected 2017-08-28
CCGACCTGCATTTCGACCCAGAAAAATTCAAAGAACTTAATGTGACATAGTAGAGTTAGATAAATATCCAGATAGTATAAATGCGTACATAACGTTAGCGAATTTCTTGCACCGCCAAGTAAACCTGGATGACACCACAAGAATTCTACTATACAAAAAGGCACTTGCACTTGATAGCAATCACTATGAAGTCAACTATGTCATTGCGGAATCTTATTATAACCTGTTTCAGAAAATAAAAAATCCGCATTATGCAATTTCAGCACGTAATTATCTGATTAGATGTACAGAAATAGACAAAAAACAATTATTCATTCTGAAACACCCGGTAATCCAGCTTTCCAATTATCTCCGTGATACCATCACTTCAAAAACCTATTTTGATCCTATCTATGACAGAGAAGATAGAGCTTATATAACGCAAGATACAAGCTGGTATTTTCCGGCAGACTCCCTAATTAAGGATATAAATAATTGGTCGACCAATTATTCAATCAACTTATTAAAGGAGTTGAAAAACATTACCAACAAACTTAATGGCTATTCAGACGAATTGAAATGGCTTAATGAACCAAATTTCATAAATGAGTATAATAAACAGGCATATAGATTTATATGGTCAAGAAGTTTTAAAATGCCAATAGTCATTCGAATGGAGAGAAAAAATAAAAATATTACCATTTCTTGGAAACAATCATACCATGATGAGACAACTGATACGTACGATCCCGGAACCCTTTTTCAAAAAGATATTAGCTGGCGTCAGTGGAGAAAATTTGAAAGACTGCTGGCCAAAATAAACTACTGGTCGATGTATGCCATGGACAAAAGTGACATAATGGATGGATCGCATTGGACACTGGAAGCTTCTATTTACGGGAAACATAAAATTACAGAACGACAAGGCAGCGTCAATAAACAATATACAAATTATCTTAAGTATTTAATTCAACTAACTGATCTGAAAATACCTAAAAAAGAAATTTATTAACCTATTATGCGACTAATACTCTTGTTACTTTTTTTAAGTCTAACCCAATCAACCCTTGCACAGAAAATTTCCTACGATATCCCTGAAGGATATGAAAAGGTTATCAGCAAAACTGAGTACAAAAAAATAGTTGATCTGGTTGTTCCGACAATATCAAAACGATTCAGTATTGATTTTGTAAAAGATGGGGCCGTCCATCTTAAAACAGGAGAAATATTTAATCTGCACAATTTAATTGGAAAATGTGTAGCAGTTCAAGACAAGTCCTTGTGGAAAGAGGTTATCCAGGAGCATTTTATTAATATATTTTCATCCCTTGACGAACAGAAAAATATTGATCCGAATAATTTTGAATCAGTAAAAAAGTACTTAAGCATTCGAATTTATCCCGAAAAAACAGTAAGATCGTTTGGAGGTGTTTCCAATTTAATAGCCAGGATAGATCTGGAAGGAACCTACACGCTTTTAATGCTGGATCTGCCAGGGGCTTTCACTGCAGTCCAACAAAAAATGTTTGACCTTTGGAAACTGGATACCGCAACCGTTTTCAAAATAGCTCAGCATAATATCAATAAACACCCGGTTGAGAAAGTAACCAAGACTTATGAAATGGACGGATCCGAAATTGAATTAAATTTCATTGGAGAAGAAAATTATGCAGCTAGTTATGCGTTGGACCTAAGAAATAATTCCCCTGAACTTGTTGGTGAATGGGGGTCTGTTGTTGCAATGCCAAATAAAGGGCTCGTAAATATCTGCACCATAAACAAAAACAAACCGGTTGATTTTGTAAAGTTCATACAATTCACCAAATCAATCGTTGAACAATATTACCAGGAACACGACCAAAGGATTTCTACCGACTACTTTTGGTATTATAAAGGAAAATTCACCAAAATAAGAGTTACGACTGACGCATCTGGAAACATCAGCGTGCTATCTCCTATGGGGTTAACTGAACTCATGGCCGAAAAGGAATAATGACTATTGAGCAAAAACCTTATTCTTATATATAATTGATTATCAATATTTAATAAATATGATGGTAAAAATAATTAGTTAATTAACCCATCATTGTTTCAGTTATTTTGAATATTTCGTTTATTTCGTTTAAGTTGTGTACAAGAGAAATAAACGAATCTCATGAAATTAGTGGAACAAATAAGAAAGCCATCAAAACTTGACCAGAAAGTTGCGAGTGAAGCCTATGGTGCTTTAGCTTCTGCTATTGAACAAATCAATTCCAACCAGCCGGAAATAGAAATAGAAGAAACTGGAGAAAAAATTAAGATCCCACTGAGTGCTATCAAACTTTTGGGTGAGATTTTAAAATCCATGGGGCAAGGCAAATTAATATCAATTGTACCTATTGCTACTGAAGTAACCACACAGTCTGCAGCTGAAATGCTGGGTTGTTCAAGGCCGCATTTAGTTAAACTTTTGGAAGAAGGTAAGATAGCCTACACCAAAGTGGGTAAGCATAGAAGAATCCAACTTGATGATGTTATTAAATACAAAGAACAAATGAAAGAGCAGCAGAAGCAAAATATCATCGATATTATGAATGCTGACGAAGAAGCAGGCCTGTATGATTCATAGTGTACGTTTTATCGTCGTTCTTGATACAAATGTTGTTTATCCTGTTATCATCAGAGATGTAATGTTTTGGTTTGCATATTATGACCTTTATACACCCAAATGGAGTGAACATATATTTGATGAATGGAAAAGAGTTATGATTAAGAAAGGGATTCCAGAAGAAGAAGCTAATAAAAGAATAGATAAAGCTAATAGTGCTTTTCCTGATGCCCTGGTTACAAATTATAAAGGATTAATTTCCCATATAGAATTACCGGATGAAGATGACCGACATGTTTTAGCTGCAGCAATTAAAACAAATGCAAATTTGATTGTAACTAATAACATTAAACATTTTCCGGAAAAATATCTTCAATCATTTGGATTATCAGCAAAAACAGCAGATGATTTCCTAACGGATATTATAGATTTAAATCAGTCGAAGGCAATTACTGCTTTCAAAGAAATGGTGTTAAATAAAAAAAATCCTAAGCAAGACGAATATGACGTATTGAATCAATTAAGAAAAGCTGGCCTTACTGATACGGCAAACTATTTGCATACACTACTACAACTATAATTACGTCTCCCTATTTAAACCTTTTATAATCACAATCATCTGCATATCTTTATTAATATAGGTTTAAGAAAAAGGAACACTTAAACTTCAGTTGCTTGTAAATGGTACTTCAGGAATATAAACCCAGTTTAACTATTGCTGAATTCATTCGGACTATCCGACTGGTACACTACAACTATCAATCAGATGGAGCACTTCCTTCAAAAGCCTATCCTCCCAGGCCTGAACATTGTCTAAGTTTTTATGCCAGAGATTGCGAAACAGTGGAATACCAACATTCCGAAACAAAAACAGGAAATCTATCCACTGTACTATTCGGACAACAAACAGAAGTCACCAACCGATTTGTAGGGAATAATTTTCTCTTGCTACAGGTTGTATTTAAACCTGGCGGGTTGTTTCGGTTAACTGGTATCCCCTCCCACCACCTGACCAATCAATACATCGATGCTCAAACGATATTTTCAACTGAAATCAAGTTTGTAAACGATAAGATTAATGATTGTAAGCATTTTACTGACATGATCCAGGTAGTAGAAGCTTTTCTGTTCAATGAATATAAAAAACGCTCTTCTGCTGTTCACGCCATCGATATTGCCTGCACCCATCTTTTTAGCAACGACTGCATCCCAGGAGTGGACGATTTAGCCAAAGCATCCTACCTGTCGACCCGTCAATTTGAAAGACAATTTAAACTGCGGATGGGAGTTTCACCCAAATACTTTTTAAAAGTGATGCGGTTTGAAAATGCTTTCAGAATGAAAAATAAAAATCCTCAATTAGATTGGTTTACCATTGCCATAAGCTGCGGATACTACGACTACCAACACCTGGCCAGAGACTACAAAGAGTTGACCGGATTTTCCCCCAACCAGTTTCATGAAATAGATAGCAAAGCTCCGGAACGCTTATTCGGAGCCGCAGATACCTATTAAAAGTTGTCGGATTTATACCACCATTTTCAGTCTTGATCGATATTTCTTTGCATTAAACCTCAACCATTTCTATATGCAAAGAAGAAAATTTATTACAACTACAGCAGCAGCAATTCCTGCCATAACATTGGGTCGTGATTTGAAAATCCAGGAAAGCCGAACCGATCATGGCTTTGTTGTAAAGGCCAATGAAAGCAGATTCAAGGAAACAACCTTACTTTTTGGTGGTACCAGCCCCAATGACATCAAAGTGTCCGGAAAAGACACAGATGGACAACTAAGCTTATTTGAATATTCTGGAAATGTTCCGGGTGGCCCACCTTTACATATAAATCCTAAACAGGATGAAATATTCTTTATAGTGGAAGGCGATTACACCTTTAAGGTTGGTAATGAATTATATAAACTCACAAAGGGAGACACCATATTTTTACCGAGAAAAGTACCCCATACCTTTGCTCAAACCTCGGAAAGAGGGAAAATGTTCTTTATGTTCCAGCCATCTGGTAAAATGGAAGACTATTTCAGAAAGCTCGCTACATTCAAAGGTCAGCCAACTCAGGAAGAAGGAGCAAAACTATTTGCTGATCATGAAATGCAAGTAGTTGGACCACCCTGGAATTATAATTTAATCCCCACTCCTATATACAAATTGAGTGAAGCAAACACCTGCTGGTGATCCATTGTGGTTACTGCTTCTGACACAATTGTTCCATTTGTATAAAACCGGGTAGTGCTGATATCATTGAATTTTACTGCCGAAGAACCAAAGTAAGCCAGGCTGCTGAAGATATCGTATTTCGCATTTAAGTGATGCCTGGCATTCAGTCCGAATGAATAAGCCAATCCCACTCCATGTTTGCCTTTTCGGGTAAGTGAAGCCCGTTGGTTTCCATCCTGCGCAGTTCCCAGGAAATCGGGCAGTTTGGCGTAGATCAATCCCAATCCCAGTTCCGGCAGCAACACAGATCGCTTTCCGGCAGGTATGATCCGATAGACACCTCCCATCGCCGTAGCAGTCATCCAGTTCTTTTTCTTAAACGACCAATTCTCTATATCCACTTGAGCCGGGGGTGTTGGTCCGGGCCCCACCACCACTCCCACTATCGGAAAAGGATGCGTATTGTGATAGTTGCTCAACTTATCCGCGTTCAATTGATTCCGCTGCCCCTTCAACATCAGGAACCATCCCCATTTGGCTGAAAAATCATTGGTATAACGTACGTGAAAAGATTGCCCGGATGAAGCATATCCGGCATTTTCAATTGGCTGCTCTTTTTCCGCCCACTTGCCTAAAGGAAAAGCAGGTGCAACGGATAAGGTTAATCGCTTTTTAGCTTCCTGGGAAAAAAGCATTGTTGAATTACATAACAGGACTAAGAACAGTATTCTTTTCATTGGAGCGGCTTTGCTTTAAAAATACTGGACTTTCCTGATGCGTTAAAAATTAGGTCTTGCGGCAGGAGCTTATTCTCAAAATGTGTAAGACTATCCGTCAAAAGCAGATCAATTATTAAACAGAATTCTCGGGTCAATCCTTCCGTGCTGATGATCCTGTTTCTACCTGTAGCGGCTGGCTTCCTGGTATTCCTAATTTGATGGGAACATTACCAGCAAGGATCCATTAATTTTATAACATGCAACAGATGGAAGTGAAGCACAACCAGGAAATTGAAATTCCATTAAAAAAGATAAAGATTGGTCTTTATCTATTGGGTGCAATGGTTTTTGTTCTTCTAGGCGGCTGGATGATCAACAGTGCGCTACTTGCCAAAAATCAGCTGGTTGGCAAATTCATTTTTTTCATAATCGGTCTGGCTGGAGTATTGTTTTTTGGACTCCTGGCATTTGTAACGCTGATCAAAATTTTCAAAACAAAAGCAGGACTAATTCTTTCCGATGAAGGATTGACAGATAATACCAGTGGTGTAGCAGCAGGCTTCATATCCTGGAAAGAAATCAGGAAAATAAACATAAGTAACTCGGGAAGTAACAGTTATTTGGTTGTCCTGGTTAAAAACCCGGAAAAATTCATTAAAAGGGAACGCAATTTTATAAAGCGCTTTGCAATGAGGATGAACTACAAAATGACAGGCACTCCCATTCATATCATGGCAAATTTTCTTGACATAGATTTATACACTTTAGATTGTCTGATTACAGACAAACGCTTCCCAAAAAAAACGCTGCCCAACCTTGACCCCGATAACAAATAATATGGGTTGGTTAAAAAATATACTACTCTTTTGCTGCCTGGTTCTTTCCATTAAAAGCAGGAGCCAGGTAGTTTATAAAGTGGTGAGTCCGGGTAGGGATACAATCACCTATCTCATCGGTACTTACAGCCCATTAAGCCGGGAACAGTTTCATTTTACTCCCTTGCTGGATTCCTTACTTGATGAAGTGGAACTTGTATTTACAGAAAGCTTTTATGAAGACAAAGGGCTGCGTCCCCTGGTACATGCGAGGGAAAGAATCAGGATGATGTCCTATCCCAATCAACAGCGACTGGAAGATATTATCGGCCGGGAAGAAGCAGGCAGGGTGTATGCCTATTATCATACCAGATTTGGAATTAAGAAAAGGGTATTCAGGCAACTCAGCTATTATATTCCTATTGTGATGGATCAGCAGATCCGGTATGGGAATGAGCAGTACATCAAACCAGATAGGTATTTGTTGCACCAGGCAGAGAAGAAAGGAAAACGCATTTACAACCTGGATCAGCCTGCTTTAACCCAGGGGGCATTTGAAGCATTGGCGAAATTGTATCCGCCGGACTGGCTGGTGCAACTGACGCGAAATGATAGTGTTTATTTGCAGGAGTTAAAAGAACGGCGGGATTGTTATCTTAAGCAGGATACAGCTTGCCTGAAAGCGGGTTTGCGGGAAAAGATAAAAGCGCATCCGGCTGAATATGCTCAGTTGATCACTCGAAGAACGCTATATTGGAAAGGTGAAATAGAAAGAAATAGCCAGTATAGTAATTTGGTACTTGCCTCCATAGATAACCTACTGGAAGAGGAAGGTGGGTTGCTGGAGTACTTTAGGAGGAAGGGGTATACCATTCAGCTTATATCCCGCAAAAACTTATTTACCAAATAAAAATACTCCATCTACTTCACTAAAATGCTTATCATTTGTATATAAAGGAAGCTGCCACTGTTTTGCTATTGCAGCTATCCATATATCATTTTCAGGAATAAGTTTTCCTTTTGTCATTAAGGAAGCTTTGATACTTCCATAAAAGTCCGCTGTTTCTAAATCAGGATTTAATGCAATACAGTTGGATAAAATAATTTCAATCTTGCGATATGCTTTACCGGATTCGCAGATTCATGTGCTCTAAAAGTATTGATTATTACGCTGGTATCCAGCAGGCATTTACTTCCAGTCATCCGGATTGATTTGCTCGCAACCTTCTGCAATTATCTTTTCCAATTCATCGATTTCTTCCTCAGTCCACAAATTCGAAAAGGAAGCAAAACTCCTGCGACCAACTTTATACAGCTTGGCTTTGGCAATGACATGTTCCACCTCCGCCAACAATTGAGCATCCTCAATTTTCAGTATTTCCTCAATGAGGTGTAATTTTTTTGCTTCTCCAAACATACCATTTGGGTTTACACTCAAATTTACTGCTTAAAAACTACTTATGCAATGGGTGTTTTAACTGATTCTATCAGGAACTGAAATTTATAACAGTTTTTAAGCCTTTTGTATTTGCGGGTTTGTAAGGGATGTATTAGTTTAGAGGCATAACTTTATTCACACTATGAGAAAATGTACACTGCTTTTGCTGGGCATGGCACTTACCTGTGCGGCCCAGGCACAATCTTCCTTCTCGCGCAATTTTGCCTACGTTGAAGCCGGAGGAAATGGTCTCTTCGGATCTATCAATTACGAACGCCAGTTTTCCAAAAAACCAGGATTTGGGATGCGCGCGGGATTGGGATTTTATGCGGAATACGGTTTCTACCTGACGGCACCTGTTGCGTTCAACTATCTGATCCCTTTAAAGAATGAACAACAGTTCCTGGAAGCTGCGCTGGGATTAACGCCTACCCTATTTAAAAGCCGCCCTGAAAAAAATCACGTGAATATTGATGTGGATCACTTCTTCATTCCAACTTTCGGCTTTCGAAAACATACCCGCAATAATTACATGTGGAGGATCAATGTAGGGCCTGTCGTAGGCATTCAGGAAGGCAATGTATTACCATGGGTCGGTTTCTCATATGGAAAACGCTTCTAATCGCCCCTTTTTTGACGGAACTACACCTGCTACTTTTTGAAATTCAAGGTTAGCTTAGTGGAAACCACTTCAACATGAAAACAGTTGAATCCATAGATGCGTATATCGCAGGTTTTCCGCAGAAGATACAGGAGCTCTTAAAACAAATGAGGAAAACGATTCAGCAGGCTGCTCCGGAGGCTACAGAAGCCATCAAGTATGGTATGCCAACTTTTGTGCTGCATGGCAACCTGGTGCATTTCGCCGCCAATAAAAACCATATCGGATTTTATCCGGCTCCCAGTGGGATCACTCATTTTGAAAAAGAACTGGAAGGGTATTCAACTTCTAAAGGCGCGATCCAGTTTCCCTATGATAAAAAATTACCGCTGGACCTGGTGAAGAAGATCACCGCTTTCAGAGTGAAAGAAAATACTGCTAAGAAATCCATCAAAAAATAAGGCTCATTTTACCTGTAAACTATCGGGCTTCTTAAGCGGAAAAAGAGTCGACCGGATTTCATGAATATCGGTAATCATCGAATCCAGTTTGATCAGGGTTTTCTTTGACTCTCCCGTCATTTTAGGCCAAAAAGTAAATGCCATATTCAATACCAGCAGCAAGGTTGAAACAGCCAAAGCGCCAACTGTAAAATGGATCTGCCGCTGAAAGCGCTGTTCATCTCTTGCAATAAAATCCCTGCTGCAAAAACGCCGGAATTCATCCGTAGGGATAATGTCTTTTCTGCTGTACTTACATAACAAGGTAAGCGTCCGGTCGTCAATGATAGGAACCTCCTCTATATTACCTGGATCCAAATCCTTTCTGCCAAACTCATATACGTCCTGGGTTCTTGCCGAAACCCGAAACAACATAACATATCCATCCTTTTCCAATAATTCCAATACAGAAATCATTACAATTAATTCTGCTATTGCTTCAAACCGGAGTCGCTCTGATTCTTCTTTTGAACCAGCAGGTAAAAGCAGTGATACTTTTCTAGTGGCCGTATCTACTCTTACAGCCGCATTTTTCAACCGCTGATCCACCAGCTCACCAAATAAAAATGCGGCGTTTTGTAACCAGCTAACTGGTTACAAAACGCACGCTCTCCTGAATTCAGTAATCGCATATCGCTATTATTATTAGTCAGGTTTGATCCCGATCACAGGCAGACTCTTCTCCCGGATCAGCTTGTTGAACTCGGCTATTTGTCCCGATTTCAGTTGCTCCAACCGGTTCAATTCTATCTGCGCCTGTTGCTTAAGATCCGCATATACATCCCTCGCCTGTTTACTAGGTGCCATATTACCACTGTTCGCTGCATCAAACACACCGGATAATTTATCATTGAGGCGGATCGGGAAGTTCAGTACATCCTGGAAACTTTTTGCCTTGGTCTGGTACAACACTTCCTCCACTTTGGTTAATTGTTTGTTGATGGTGTCCGCCTGCTGCTTCACATCCGCCGGAATGCCTTTACCCTGTCTGCCAACAAAATCATTGATCTGGCTTCTCAAACTGCGGATGTCCAGAATCGCCTGCTGCACATCATTGAAAGTTCCCTGCACCTGTTTGAGGAAATCAAACTGTGCTTCATAATCGGCTGTAGACACTTTGTAATTGGGATCGGCTTTCACTACAAAGGGAACTTCTGTTGAATCGTTGCCAATTTTTACTCTTGCAAAATAATTACCGGGAGGCGCCAGGATACTACCCGGCACACCATTCCATAAAATCATTCCGTCAATCTTCTTTCCTTCCGGATACAACAGGTTCCAAACGAGTTGGTTCATGCCCGGATTTAATTCCAGTTTGTCTTCTTTTGATTGGGTCGAGAAGGTTTTTACCACCGCCTTTTGCTTATCCAGGATGGTCACCGTTGCTTTCGTGGAATCCGTTATGTTGGCTGCATAAAAATTGATCACGGCTCCGGTTGGTGGATTCTTTCCAGCATTCACAGGTGTTGCTCCGCGGAATCCTCCTGCTGCACGAATTCTCCAGGTTTCCCGAACCGGAAACACATGCAAGGATTTATTCACCAATGCAGGATCATAGGCCTGAACCATGGACAAATCATCCAGCACCCAGAACGCTCTTCCCTGTGTAGCTACAATCAGGTCATTGTCTTTGATAGTTAAATCCGTGATGGGCACTTCCGGCAGATTCAACTGAAACTTTCTCCAGTTGGCGCCGTCATCATAACTGATATACATGCCGTATTCCGTTCCTGCATAAAGTAAGCCATCGCGTTTGTGATCGGCTCTTACTACCCTCGTAAAATGCAGGGGATCAATGCCACGCGTGATGCGCGTCCAGGTAGCTCCATAATCAGTTGTCTTATATACATAAGGTTCAAAATCATCCAGCTTGTATCGGGTGCCGGTGATATAGGCTACTCCTTTCTTGGTGGGATGTGTTTCGATTGCATTCCACATGATCCATTTGGGGGCACCAGCCGGACTAACATTGGTCCAGTTTTTTCCGCCATCCTTGCTTACATGCACGAGTCCGTCGTCTGACCCAGTCCACAACAGATCCTTTTCCAGCACACTTTCTGCTGCAGTGAAAATGGTACAATAGTATTCAACACTGGTATTGTCTTTTGTAATCGGACCACCACTCGGACCCTGTTTTGATTTATCATTGGTTGTCAGATCCGGAGAGATCTGCTCCCAGCTTGCGCCTTCATTTTCTGTTACAAACAAGGCATTACCCGCACAATACAAACGTTTCGGGTTATGCGGAGAAAAGAAGATCGGGAAGTTCCACTGGAAACGATATTTCAATACATCGGCACCAGCGCCCATTGGGTTATCAGGCCATACCGTAATGGCCCTGTTCTCTCCTGTTTTATGATCTAACCGTGACAGGTAACCGCCGTAATTTCCTCCGTAAACAATATCTGGATTCAAAGGATCAGCAACCACATATCCACTTTCTGCTCCGGCAGTTTCTTCCCAGTCACGGTCAGATATAACCGAACCATAACTTCTGTGCCGAATGCGGAAGGTTGAATTATCCTGCTGCGCCCCAAGTATACGATATGGGAAACTATTATCTGTACTCACGCGATAGATCTGCGCGGTTGGCTGGTTCATATAAGTGCTCCAGCTATTGCCTCCATCATAGCTTACCTGTCCGCCTCCATCATCTGCCACAATCATGCGATTCGGATCTTTTGGATCAATCCATAAATCATGGTGATCGCTGTGCGGTGTGCGGATTCCCTGGAATGTTTTGCCGCCATCCCTGCTGCGCATGAAGCCTACATTCGGCGCATAGATTACATTTTCATTTTTGGGATCAATGAACACTTTGGTATAATACCAGGCACGCTGGCGGATATTGTTATCATTGCTGGTCAGGCTCCAGGTTTTGCCCGCATCCATGCTGGTGTACAAGCCACCATTTTCATTCTCAATCAGGGCTACTACTTTATCCGGATTGGAAGGCGCGATGGCCACACCAACAATTCCCCATACTCCTTTGGGCAGGCCCTTGGAAGCTGTTATATTGGTCCAGGTTTCTCCGCCATCCGTAGATTTCCACAAGCCACTTCCTTCACCACCACTTTCCAAGCTATACGGCGTGCGTATGATTCTCCAGGTACCAGCATACATAATAGATGGGTTGGTTGGATCCATTACCAGGTCACTCACTCCTGTTTGGTTGTTGACAAACAGGGTGCGTTTCCAGGTTTTACCTCCATCGGTTGATTTGAATACACCCCTTTCTTCATTGGGTCCAAAAAGGTGACCTATCACCCCTGCCCAAACGATATCCGGATTGCGGGGATGCACCAGGATACGAATGATATGCCGCCCATCTTTCAATCCTCTGTTCTGCCATGTTCGGCCTCCATCATCGGAGCGCCAGATACCACCCAGACCTTCTGCCACATTGCCTCTGAGTGTGTTCTCGCCTTCACCAACATACATGATCTGCTCATCACTGGGTGCCAGGGCAATCGCACCAATGTTGGCGATATTGTATTTGTCGGAGATATTAGTCCAGTTGCTGCCTCCATCGGTGGTTTTCCAGAGTCCGCCACCGGTTGCCCCCATGAAGAAGGTTTGCCGGTTGGTAATGGAGCCCGCCACCGCGGCAGATCTTCCGCCCCGCCAGGGACCGATCAGCCGGTATTGGGTGTTGGCAAATAAAAGCGAATCGTAGTTGGGAGCCTTGGTTGCAGCCACTGTTTTTTTGCGCTGCGACTGAGCCAGGAGGCCAGGCAGCAAACAGGCTACTAACAGTAATTTTCTCATGTGTAGGTATTTAAATCAGGTATTCAAAGTACGCAAAAAAATGGCTGGTCAGCATCTGCCAACCAGCCATATATACCTGTTACAAAAAAACTATTTAACAGACGTTGTTTTTAACGCCGGGGTTGTAACACCTTCTTTTGCCATCGCCTGCCGAACTTTGTCGGCATACTGCTTGCTAATGGCAGCATGTTTGGCTTTGGCGGCAGAGAGTTCTCCCTGGAGTGATTGCAATCGCTCCAATTGCAAATTACTCGGCCTCGCCTCATTACCCGCGATGGTTATATACAATTCAGTCAAGCGCTCTCTCAACTGTTCTTCATCTGCAAAAATACTGGTTTGTTTAGTTGCCAGTAAGCCGGATCGGAATTCTTCCAAGGATTGATTATAGGTTTTCAAGAGTTTTTTTACTTTTTCATTTTTGATCTTGTCGCCACTTTCCTTAAGTAATTTCTGCTCACCGTTAACTTCTTCAATCAATCCATTCAGCTCTTTCTGCATGTTGTACAATTCCATGGATGCTTTGTGTTGTGCAAGGCGATCTTCCATGCTGTACGTAGTATTTGAAGTATCATGCACCAATACGATTGGCTGCTTGTATTCTTCTTTGCCTACTGTTAATTTCAAGGTGTAGGTGCCAGGTAATACCTGTGGTGCCACCATACCACCGCGGTCCATTTTGGTTCCGCCGGCTGCAGATTTATTAGGTGTCATGCGCTGGTTCCAGTACACTTTATTTACGCCTTTGCGCTTGGAGCCCGGCATGCTCTGGATCAGCTCACCTTTATCATTGAAGATTTCCACTTTCACATCACCCGACATGATCCGGTCTTTCAGGTAATACTGTATTGGAGGAATACCTGCAGGATTACCGGCAGACCAGCCACCAGTTGGAGGGAAGCCTCCATTGCCAAACTGCCCATCCCGGATGGGCTGAGGCGCCGCTGCAAAAATATGCACGGGTTTGTTGGAGGTTTCTCCAGCGAGTTCGCGCATCGGGCGGATATCATCCACCACAATTACACCCCTGCCATGGGTTCCAAGAATCAGGTCATGCGTTTTAGGATGAATCACAATATCTCTCACCAATGCATATTCGGGAATTCTGTTCTTCATTCTGAACCACTCACGTCCACCTGTAACCGAAGCAAACATTCCCATTTCAGTTCCGGCAAACAGTAGGTCCTTGTTTACCAGATCTTCCTTGATTTTATGAGCAAATCCGGTGAACTCATCACTTTTGAAAAGGGTCCAGGTTTTACCCATGTCGGATGATTTTCCTACATAGGTTTTATGATCGCCATACATGTGATTATCAAAGCTGGCATAAATTACCTGTTTATCGAAACGCGATGGCTCTACACTGCTCACCCAGGTCTGCGCAGGCAGGCCGGCTGCTGTTACATTCGCGGAAACATTGGTCCAGGTTTTACCGCCATCAGTGGTGTATTGCAGGTTACCATCATCGGTACCTACCCAGATGATATTTTCATCCAGTGGAGATTCCGCAATCGCAAAAATGGTGGTATGGTTTTCAGCGGAGGTATTATCAGCACTTAAGCCACCGCTGTTATCCTGTTCCTGTTTTTTCTTATCATTGGTTGTGAGGTCCGGAGATATACGCACCCAGTTTCTTCCCTGGTCAGTACTCTTGAATAAATACTGCGCACCGGTGTAGAGGTTCTTTGGATTTTTCTGTCCCACGTGAATTGGTGTATTCCAGTTCCAACGCAATTTGCCATCGGCAGCAGCTGCCTGGGGTTTGATGGAAACAGATTTCAGGGTACGCAAATCAATCCGCGCCATATTTCCACCCTGGTATTCTGCATACGCAATATTGGGGTCTTTAGGATCCGGTACTGTCCAGAAACCATCTCCTCCATAAATCGCGGTCCAGTCGCCATTGTTAACTCCATTGGGTTTAGCAGATGGCGCATACCAGGAACCGTTATCCTGCAAGCCTCCGTAAATATTGTAAGGCTCGCGGTTGTCTACTGCTACATGGTAAAACTGTCCGACTGGCAGGTTGGATACAAAGATCCAGGTAACACCTCTATCCAGGCTGATATATACGCCACCATCGGTACCCAGGTACAATTGATTAGTGTTATTCGGATTGATCCAGAGGGCGTGGTGATCTGAATGTACCCAACCCCCTTCTCCTGATGCTTCGGCAAAGGAATAACCGCCATCATCGGAATAGCTGAAAGAGAAAGCTGGACGATAGACACGCTTAGGATCTTTGGGATCAATCACGAGTGTGCTGAAATAAAAAGGTCTGGATACCACATTGAGGGTAGCACTCTGTTCTTTCCAGCTTTCGCCACCATCTTTCGAGATATACATTTTGGTATCCTTTGCTTCCACAATGGCAATCAGGTTTTCCGGTGCGCTGGGTGCAAGGGCCAATGCAGTTCGTCCAAAAGGTTTGGCAGGCAATCCATTGGTCAGTTCTTTCCAGGTTTTACCACCATCCATTGATTTGAAAATTCCGGATCCTTTGCCACCAGAATTAAACAGGTAAGGAAGGCGACGGAATTCCCAGGTAGTGGCATATACAATATTGGGATTATTGGGATCAAGGCTCACATCGGCACAACCTGCCTTATCTGAAATATAGAGGGATTTGGACCAGGTTTTGCCACCGTCGGTTGATTTGTATAAACCCCGGTGTTCGCTGTCGCTCCAAAGCGGACCAGGAGCAGCCACATAAACAATATTAGAGTTAGAGGGGTCAATCACGATTTTGGAAATATGCTCGGTGGAATCCAGCCCGATCTTCGTCCAGTTATCGCCACCATCAGTTGATTTGTACAAACCATTACCGATGGAAACAGAGTTCCGCATATTGCTTTCACCGGTGCCTGCATATACAACAGCCGGTTTGGACTGATCAATGGCAAGGGCGCCAATGCTTTGGCAATAGCGATCAAAAATAGGTTTGAAAGAAGCACCGGCGTTGGTGGATTTCCAGATGCCGCCACCGGCAGTTCCTATGTATAGTGTTTTGCCATCCTTGTTTACACCTTCGATAGCAGTAATTCGGCCACTCATGGTACCTGGACCAAGCCAGCGGGCTTCCAGCATGCCAAAGGTGGCAGAGTTAACATTAGACTGAGAGAAGGATACTAACGATATAGAACAAACGCAAATAGATAGAAGCAGTTGTTTCATCTTGTGTGTTTTGGTCAGGAAAAAAAAAGCCCGGATGAACCGGGCTTCAGGAGTCGGTCAATTATTTTGCAGGTTGGAAAGTTGTTGCAGGAACTTCCTTGTTGATTTGAATTTTGCTGATTACCATGTCAGCATTCATGCCTGGTCCGAGTGGCACACTGATGGTCATCGGCATGGAGATACCTTCCGGTAATTTCTGGTAGTTGCTGTACCCGGTAGTCATTTCCATTTCCTGTCCGTTTACTTCCTGCTTAGCAGTAGACTTGAGCAACAGGAAAGAAGCAGGATCGATAAAGTAAGTAGTTACTTTTCCACCTTTCAGGGTCAGTTTCAGTTTGTGACATTCTGTTCCTTCTACATCTTCTTTACCGAGGTATTCCAGGCTATGGCCTTTTTCTTTGTAATCCACCAGGGCACCCTGGGTATCCAGTTCGTCAGCTCCTTTTTTCACCATTTCTTCTGTCATGGGCTCTACATTGGTTTGTCCCTGTACCGGCATATACATCCATCCGGCAGTTGGCGTCATGATGATGTAGTTGGCCTGTCCCATGATGTTCAGGTCCTGGCGGCTACCGGTATTGTGTACGGAAGTGGTAGTAACGGCGATATCAATACCCTGGAAGCTCATGGTTCCGTCCATAATCACGGACTTTATTTTTTTCCAGTTATCCTTTCCGCCAATAGCGTCAATATGCTTGTTGGCGATCTCATCTGCTGTTTGAGAGAAACCAGTCATCGTTCCCAAAAAAGCAGCTCCTAAAAATGCAAGTTTCAATGCTTTCATGTGTTTCTGTTTAATGTATAGTTGGTATTTGAGTGTGTCCTTATTCTGCTTTATATAACTTCGGATCTACTGGTTTGTTCACCTCGATCTTTTCATAGATGGTTTCTCCCCCCATTCCGTTGCGTTTAACTGTATAAGGGAATAAAAAACCTTCCGGGGTGGATTGGTAATCGCTGTAATCGGTAATCACCTCTTGGGGTTGCTGGTCCGCATTGGCGCCTCTTCTTTGTCCGCCTCCAAACATGCCACCCCCTTTACGGATCTCACGTACCAGCAGGTAACTGGTGGCGTCAATGAAATAGGTTACCTCATTTCCGTTTGCCAGGGTCAGTTTGATTTTATAGGCTTCTTTTCCATTGATGGATTCCTTTCCCTCCAGTTGAGCTTTATGCCCTTTGGCAGCATAATTATAAAGTGGTCCGATCAGATCCAGCTCACCCAGTACTGCTTTATAACGCTCTTCCGGCATGGGTTCAAACTTCCCGCCATTACGTGGATTGGAAACCCAGCCACCTTTATCAGTAAGCAACACATTAAAAGAGCCCATACCAAAATTGATTTCGGACCTCATCAGTTGCTGATCCACTTTGGTCATTTTGGAAGTGATCTCATTACCATTGCCGGCGATGGACACACCTTCCATATAAACCGATTTCAGGGTTTGTAGTTTTTCTTTTCCTCCGAGGGCTTTTTCATATCCGGCCAGTACCTCATCCACTGTTTGTGCCTGGACAGTAAAAAAGCCAAAGACCAGGCAGGTCAGTAAGGTAAAAGCAGTTCCTTTCGTCATAGTGCGCAATTTGAATCAAATTTAGACGGTTCTTGATCTATTAGATGACCGATCATCCAAATCATTACAGAGAAAACACGGTTTTTTATCATTTCTGTGGTTGTTGGGTATATTGCGTATATAAGCTTTCACCATGGAACAGATCCTGCAGGGCAACCTGGTTGATATCCCAAACAGAAACATATATTATGCCGAAATCCACCTGGAGGGTCAGCGGATCAAAGAGATCCGGCATCTCTCTGAGAACCCGAATACGGCGGCGCATTATATCTGTCCGGGTTTTGTGGATGCCCATGTACACATTGAAAGTTCCTTGCTGGTACCCTCCGCATTTGCGCGATTGGCGGTGAAACATGGAACAGTTGCCACGATTTCGGATCCGCATGAGATAGCCAATGTTTGCGGAGAAGCCGGGGTGGAGTTTATGATCGAAAATGGGAAAGCTGTTCCCTTTAAATTTCATTTTGGTGCACCGAGTTGTGTGCCTGCTACTGTATTTGAAACTGCAGGCGCCGTGCTGGACCTGGCTGCAGTAAAGCGATTGCTGGAACGCGATGATATATATTACCTCAGTGAGATGATGAATTTTCCCGGGGTATTGAATGGCGATCTGGAAGTGATGGCCAAGATAGTAGCTGCACAGGAGTTGGGCAAACCAATCGACGGGCACGCACCCGGTTTAAGAGGTGAGCAGGCAGCACATTATATCGCTGCGGGTATGAGTACCGATCACGAATGTTTTACGTATGAAGAAGGGCTGGACAAAGCGCAGCAGGGGATGAAAATCCTGATCCGCGAAGGCAGTGCTGCTAAAAATTTTGAGGCATTGATTGAGCTGCTGCGGACGCATCCGGATCAGATCATGTTCTGTAGTGATGATAAACATCCGGACAGTTTGCTACTGGGACATATCAACCAGCTTTGTGCCCGGGCACTGACACATGAACTGGATTTATTTGATGTATTGAAGGCTGCCTGTGTGAATCCGGTGGAGCATTATAAAATGGAGGTGGGACTGTTGCGGGAAGGTGATTGGGCGGATTTTGTGTTGCTGCGCGACCTGGAACATTTTGAAGTGGAATCCACCTGGATCAATGGGGAATGTGTATATGAAAATGGGGAAAGCAGGATCCCCGAGATTGCTGTGGAACCAATTAATCAATTTCATTGTTCACCAATTGAACAGCACGCTGTTTTTATGCCGGCAGTTGGAACACCACTACCTGCGATTGTGGCCTATGATGGTCAATTAATAACAGGCACCAGGGAAATCAGTGCAGCTGACCTGGTGGTGCAGGAAGGCGGTTGGTGCAGCAACCCATCCAATGATTTATTGAAACTGGTAGTTGTGAACCGATATCAGCCAGCTCCTGTAGCCAAGGCATTTATACATGGGTTTGGGTTGCAGCAGGGTGCGATTGCCTCCTCAGTGGCGCACGACTCGCATAATATCATCGCCGTAGGTGCGGATGATGCTTCTTTAGTGGAAGCAATCAACCTGATGATTCGGGAGCAGGGAGGCTTAAGTTGTGTAAATGCTTCCGAGTCGGCGGTCTTGCCTTTGCCGGTAGCCGGACTCATGAGTGCAGATGATGGGCTGGAAGTAGCTGCTGCTTACACACAAATCGATACTATGGCCAAAGAGTTGGGCAGTAGGTTGTCAGCTCCATTCATGACCCTGTCCTTTATGGCGCTGCTGGTGATCCCTGAACTCAAACTCTCCGACCGCGGTCTGTTTGATGGCCGGCAGTTCCGGTTCCTCTGAAGAATTGACCGACGAAAAACCTGTGTTTACCGAGAAAGCTACTGAAATGGCGGGAATCTCCTTGCCAAGGGAATTGCCCTGCCTTAGTTTTACTTAAAATTTGAAACTCATGAACACAGAAAATAGATACCGGAGACAGCGCCCCTGCAGAGGAGATAAAAATGGGCGATATGTTTTCGGCATCATGCTGATTATAGTAGGCGGACTATTATTCGCCAGCAAAGCAGGCTTATTGATACCGCGCTGGATTTTCTCCTGGCCGATGATCCTGATTGCAGTAGGTTTTGCAGTAGGTGTAAGCCAGCGATTCAAAGGAACCGGCTGGATTTGGCCCATGGCAATTGGTGCTTTCTTTTTGGCTGAACGCGCTTTCCCCAATTTCTTCCCCCGCGAGTTTTTCTGGCCGGTGTTTATGGTGATAGCGGGACTCATCCTGGTATTAGGCCCCAGGGGCTTTGGCAAGGGCTGGAATAAAACAATGGGAGCTTCCGAAACCGAAGAACAAACTGCCACCAATACTTCAGGTACTGATAGATTGGATGAATCCACTGTATTTGGTACTGTCCGAAAATTTGTGATCTCCAAAACCTTCCGCGGAGGAGAAGTATCCACGGTATTCGGTAGTGCGGAAATCAACTTACTGCAGGCAGATTTTGATACCCCGCCCAAACTGGAACTCAACGCCGTATTTGGAAGTATCCGACTGATTGTACCCTCGCACTGGCAATTGAAAATGGAGAACAGTGCAGTACTTGGTGGAGTAGAAGACAAACGTCCGCAGCACAGTATCTATTCTGATAAGATCATGTACCTCGAGGCCAATGCCGTATTTGGAGGAATACAGATCACCACCGTATAAGTCCTTAACCATTAAACCATCCTTATGTCTTATTACCTGGCTACACTCGTTTATGAGATCATCTGCGGTGAAGGTGCGCACACACCACAGTTTGAAGAACAGGTTCGACTACTCGAAAGCGATAGTAGAGCTGAAGCCCTGAAAGCAGCGCATGAAATCGGTCAGCAGGAATTGCTGGTCTGGCAGTTCAACAACAGTGCTAAAGTAGAATGGAAATTCCTGGGAATAAAGGAACTGATCAGTCTTCCCGGGTTTTTCCACGGAGCGGAACTCTACCAGCAACACCGGGAAATTGAACACGCAGAAGGCTATCGCAATTTTGTAAAAGACAAGACCATCCAACTACAA
>VFQN01003940.1_pt1 | contig 20298 bp, 31 predicted proteins | sample 3512371 | NCBI WGS metagenome assembly VFQN01 (sample SAMN10412370, study PRJNA504923) | tailings metagenome | isolation source: Replicate 2 from Balatoc abandoned mine | place: Philippines: Itogon, Benguet | collected 2017-08-28
GCGGTGCCCGTGACCAGCTGCGCGGAGGAGAACCTCACAATGGAGGGGGACGGGTGGGTGGTGACGGTAGTGCGGTGATGGTCGTGCTGCACCAGTGGTGGGGTTCGGGGTGTAGTGTTTCGTTGCACCTCATCATGAAGAGGATTGAGGGGGACGGACAGGTGGCAGTAGTGGTGCTGTTGTTGCTGGCGGGGATGTACTGCTGTCGGAGCAGCAGGACGGGTCTGGGGACCTGCGTCAGGATGCATGGAAGCAAGCTGTGTGCCTTGCTGGGTACCGGCGATGCCCATGTTGCCTAGGCGCTACAAAGTCCGCAGCCTAGCGATGATGCTCATGGTGCTGCGGACCCATGTAGCGTCGATCGCACCAATGACACATGGGTGCTTTCGTTGGGCGCAAATTCGTTTAGAATGAAGCAAGTGGCTTCCCCTCCCCCTCCGCCCCACGGCACTTTAACCCACCCTTCCCCACCCGCCCATACAGGCTGTACTGCTGCCAGTCCATCCTGGTGCACGAGACGGGCCACGCGGTGCTGAACCTGGGGCTGGATGCAGGGGAGGTCCGCGCCGTGTGCGAGGCGTACCGAGGGGCGGTGCAGGTGGGCGGCCTTTTACATGGGTAGGGTATGGGGGTGCAAGTGAGGGTATGAGCTATGGAGCATCCCTGTGCGAAGGCGGATGCAGGGGAGGTCTGCGCAATGTGCGACGCGTGCTGTGGGACGGTGCAGGTGGGCGGCCTGCTGTGTGCGCGATGCGGTATTGCTTGTGTGTTAGGTGGGATGGGTAGCATGTGGGGGTGCAAATGAGGGAATGGAGTATGGGGCATCCCTGTGCGAAGGCGTACCGGGGCCCCGGTGCTTATGTGGGAGTTCGAGGTTGTTGGTTGGGCGGGGCAGGTATGGGTGCCTGGGCGGGGTTTGTGGTTGCGGGTACAAACGAGGGCGTGGAGCGGGCAAGTGGGGGGCGTACCAGGGTGTAGTTGAGGCGCATTGGTGTTTTTGGTGCGGCCCCAAGGTATGACGTCGAGTACGGTACCTCACAGCAGAGTCGCCAGCACGTGGTCAGCTGTGTGCGGTGTTGCCTGACTACCATAACGCCGCCGCAGTCCCTCTCACGCGTCCATCGTCGTTGCTCCAATATGCGCTCGGTCCTGGTGTCCTCACAGGACCAGCTGTACCCTTCCGACTGCTACATGCTGACCAACGAGCAGGAGTACTGGGCAGTGGGTGAGGCGGGGGGCGGGGGCGAGGGGGGTTGGATCAAACTGAACATAGCACGATGCCGGTAGGCATGGTTCCCTAGGTACTGCCAAGCCCACATGGTACCTTCATGGCTTGCATGGGCGCTGCTACGTATTTAGATTGTCAGTAGGCCCATTCTCTCCGCCTTGCTCTCCGCCTTGGACCTAAGCACACCAGCATGGCTCGCAGCGCTTCTCATGGCCCCGCGCCTCCCACACCTCCCTTGCCCTCCCCAGGCGTCGAGTCGTGGTTCGAGAGCACGATGCGCGAGGACGTCAACGGCGGCGTGCGCACACGTGCCGCGCTGCGGGCGCACGACCCGCGGCTGGCGGCGCTGCTGCAGCGCGCCTTCGGGGACGGGGGCTGGAGGTACCACCACGACTGCCCGCGCCCGCTCAGCTGGCCCTCCCACCACGCATATCACGCACATGCAGCGGTGCTCAAGGCCGCAGCGGGCTCGGCTGCTAACGGTGGACGCCTAGCGCCTGGGCAGGCGGCGGAGGCAGGGGGCGGCATGGAGGCGGGGCCAGGGGTTGGGAAGGGGGCTGGAAAGGGTGCGGCCAGGCTGGGCAGCGGTGGCAGTGGGTCGTCGTGGAGGGAGCGGCGGCCGGCGCAGGGGGCGGCGGCGGCGGGCGGCAAGGAGACGCTTGCGGTTGATGGGAAGGCACCAGGTGCGCTGTGCAGGGCGGTGTCGGGTTTCAGCAGGCAGGGATGCCCTCCAGTGCCGCCAGTTAGAGTGCTGCTGTAGATGTACTGACGTGCTTGCACCCATGAGCGATTGTACTGCGTACGCGAGGAAAGGGGGAGCGCGGCCATCCCTCGCCACCCTCCTGATTGTATGGTATCCACCAGCACGCTGTGCATGAAAGCTAAGGACAATACCCCCACACGCTACGACCCTGCAGAGCCGCTGGAAAGAAGCCCGGGGCCGCGCGGCAAGGCGCGGTGGAGCCTCCAGGCGGCATGCCCCTGCGTGGCCCTAGAGCCGCCTACCTGCACCAGCGGAGGATGCGGTTGCGGGGTACCCACGTGGTGCTGCTGCCTGCCCGGCCGGCAGGAGGCGGGGGCGTGGCGGAGCATGGTGGACAGCGACGACTGCGAGGCACAAGGGGAGCAGCATGCTGGTGGTGGTGGGGGCAAGCGCGGCGGCGGGGGCGGGGGCAGGGGCGGGGGCTGGCGGCGGGTTGCGCTGTGGCTGCTGCCGGCTTCGTGCTTCGGACTGCGTCGGGACAAGCACTGCGATTATGACGAGTGAGAAACCTGCTGACGGACACGGCCCGCGTTCGCGTTTGGGGGTTGTGTTGCGTGAAGTACTCCAGTGAGTGCGCGATCGTACCTGGTCCTTTCACCAGACGACTTGCACCCGCATCGCACTGCCTCGCAGTAAATGGCATGCAGGGTCACATGTTGGATTGGCGATGTACTGATGACGCCTGTGCAGTGTGCATGATCTGATGTCGGAGGCGGGCATTGGATAACGGGCGACGGCAAGGAGGAATAGCTTTCAGGGGTTCGAAGCCGAGCCGGAGAGGTGTGCACGGAAAGGTGTGAATGCCGCTGTGCTGTGTTGGGCGTGTGCTGCCGGTTGCCTGTGCAGTACCTTCTGACTGCATGCGGAGCCGGGCTGCAAGCCGGTTTTGTCCACGTGGGTGGCGCTGATGTTGCATACGTACGACAGAGTCTTCGCTGCCTGAGCAGCACGCATCATCCCTGTGCTCTGCCGTGGACTCCCTCCCCTCCCCCCTCTCAGCCTCTCTGTACAGTGTGGTAAATGAGGATTCAAGGCTGTGATTGAATGCGGGTCAGCGGTGCCACGGTCCTCACGCGGGGGCATGTGATGCTCGAGACGCGTTTCTGGGACCCAAACCAAATGGTACAGGTTGACAATGGTTGCATATGGAAAGTGTTGCTTATGGACACACGCTTATGAAGGTCACAGGCTCACAGCCAGGCGTAGGCCTAAGCAGCCACCTGCAGCCACTGAAGCACAACTGAAGCCGGTCTCAGCACACACGCGTGGTAGCAGGCCTTGAACTTGCCGCACCAATCCTACAGAATTCAATGACCTCCTGCAGTACCGTACGACAGCTGAACTCGTTGCAGCCCGCTACGACTCAGTCCCGCTCAATGCACGAGGCGTATGCGTATCAGTCGCACACAATAATTTACCGCAGATCACACAACAAACACAGCAGAGCGCAAACCACTGCGTAGCCTTACCGGTACCCCTCGTCACAATACTACCCCTCGTTGGGTCGAGGTAAACGTTTCCTGTGCAATCACCCCTCTCCCGCAACTCATAAACCCCTTGCTCGTTGGCTGCTGGCAGTAATTTGGTGACCTTGCCACCTATCAGAAGAATCGCATTCGACCCAGATAAGCCAAGATCACCTTGCTCACTCACTCGCTCCTGCCCTCCCACCCGTCGCAGATGCCCCCCTCGCTGTGCCCACACCCGCCCGCTCCCCTCGCACGCCGGGCAGGGCAGCGGCAACGGTCACCGCCGGTAGCACCACCCCGTTGGCTTCTGGATCCTCCGAAGCCGCCTGCCGCGGCTCCATCCCCACCCCAGCGCCACCTGCCTCCGCCTTGGGCCCACTGGCCGGTGACACTGCAGGCACCGCCTCTGCAAACCCCACAACCCCCAAATTCTTATCCACTGCTTCACCTCCCGCCTTGGCAGATGACCCTGCCTCCGTGTCCTCACACACCGCTGCTTCACCCACAACCCCACCCGTGCCTTCCGCAGCCCCCTGCCCAGCTACCCCCCTGTTCCCCTCCTCCTCCTGCCCTGCGACATTGTTAACCCACTCCGGGTCGGTGACCGTGGACCGGTGCCAGCTGAGTGGGCGCGGGCAGTCGTGGTGGTACCTCCAGTCCCCGTCCCCGAAGGCGCGCTGCAGCAGCGCCGCCAGCCGCGGGTCGTGCGCCCGCAGCGCGGCACGTGTGCGCACGCCGCCGTTGACGTCCTCGCGCATCGTGCTCTCGAACCACGACTCCACGCCTGCCGGGAGGGGAGGGGATCCGTGGAGGGGAGCGAGGTGGGGAAGGTGCGGGAGGGTGTGAAGGCGTTAAAGTTGCGAGGATGCATCATGTCCACCGGTACCGGTACAGGCACCACACAGAGGGCAGAAGCAAAGGAGTACGACCATCCTGCCCCGCCTCACCCACTGCCCAGTACTCCTGCTCGTTGGTCAGCATGTAGCAGTCGGAGGGGTACAGGTGGTCCTGCGGAAACCGGGACTCAATAGGGCAAACCATGGAGCCATGGCCGACGCGTAACTGCCCCCTGTCGCAATAGGCATGTACCTGCAAGTGAGCACACGCCGCCGCCATTGCACCAACAGTACCACGCAACTGTACTGCCTTTGGTACTCCACACAGGGCCCCTCCACGTCATCACGGCCACGCGTGCACCCCTTTGCTTTACCCCTACCCACTCCCACCAGGCCCCCCACCTGCACTGCCGCTGTGTATGCCTCGCACAGCTCCTCCACGTCCTGCTGCGTCATGCCCATGTTGAGCACCGCGTGGCCCGCCTCGTGCACCAGGATGCTCATGCAGCTGTACAGCCTGGGGGGATGAGGACCGGGCATGGCGGAACGTACGGCTCAGCCCAAAAGCTGTGACCTACGGTACCGTAGCTTGCCGATTTCTTGCCCACGACACCCGGTCGCCCTAGTACGCTAGTATGCGCCGCTGTGATGCAGCTTTTTACGGTGCGTGCGATCGTACAAGGGTATGGGTCTGGCCGTCAGCTGTGTCCGTCACAGCGTTGGCAGGACATGCCCTGCACTGGCACTCCAGCAGCTCAGCTGCTGGGCTGCCACTTCCCAGCAGGGCTTACCCGTCCCCCTCCATTGTGAGGTTCTCCTCCGCGCAGCTGGTCACGGGCACCGCCGGCGTGCCCCCCAGCCCCCTGGCGGTGGTGTTGAGGCAGCGGCCCGCGTTGTAGCGCATGAAGCGGTGCGCGGGGACGTCTGGGGGCGGGGCGGGGGAACCGGGCCGCACACGAAATTCAGGGCGTGCCAGGACGGCGTGGCTTAAGGCAACAGCCAGCTGGTCAAGGTCCCCGCCCTGCAACGGGCGTCTGCGTGTGCAAACGCACTGCAACCCGTCCCCACCCGCGGCTCACCCGACACCACCTGCTCCCTCCCGAACACCGCGAACGCCGCCCCCGCCCCCGCCATGCGCTGCAGCACGGCCGGGGGGCAGCAGCCCAGCATGGAACGCACCACAGACACCAGCCGCGACACAGCCGCGTCGGGGACGCAGTCGAACGCCTGGAGAATAGTGAAGACAGGAGTAAATCAGTCGGAAAATTGGAACAATTGCTTGTGACTGGATAGTGTACGGTACGCTTGGGTCCCACACGGGGCAGCAAGGAAGGCTGAGTAACGACTCCGAACCCGTTCCCCAGGGCCTACTGCGACACACGTCTAGCCCGTCCTACACAAGATGCCGAGCACTATTGTATGCTGCGCATCCAGCAGCTCGTTGCTAACCTACGCCCAGTCGGTTGCGGACCGGAGCAGGGGAGGCCAACACCGGTATGTTGCGGCCAGGAGAGAGCCGCTCTGGTTGCGGCATTACAGGTATCACCACTCACCCACACGTCCATGCCGAGGATGCTAGCCCGCTTGGTGTAGGCTCCTCCGCCCTGCTGCCCGCCCTCGCCCTCCCCGCCTGCGCCGCCCAGCTCGTTCCGCTCCGTGGTCACGTTGCCGTCGGCATGCACGGTGATGGTGGCCGAGGGACCTACATCCACATACAACAGCAAGGTTAAGGGTTGCGAGGTGCACTGTCGGCTGCACGGTGATGGTGGCCGAAGAACCTGCAAGACGTGAACCGCCCGCACGCACCAGTCAGAAGTAGGCCCATACATTCGTTGAGGTCGCCAGCCAATGGACATGTGACCAGAGGACATTAGTGCTGACGCCAGTGTCCATGTCACACTACAGAGAGCACAGTGGCGCTGGTGGTGCTCTAGGGCCGGCGCATGGCCTTGCAGCCCTCAACCCTGGCACGAGCACCATGTTTGGGTGCATGGCTAGGGGTCAGGCGCGGGCCCCATGCCAAGGGTCCCAGCCGACACCCACCGCTCGTGCCCCGGAACCACCCGTGCCCCTTAACCACTCGTGCCCCGGAACCACTCGTGCCCCGGCCACCGCTTATCGGCATACAGCCACCTCCCACCTCCCAACGGCACGCACCCGAGTGTGTAGCAGCAGCGCCTTGGCGCCCACCCGCAACCACCTGCGCCCCACTGCCAGCTGCAAACCGGCAACCCCTGCGCCCCAGGCACCGCTAACTGCCAACCGACACGCACCCGAGTAGGTGGCCAGCAGCGCCTTGGCGCCGTTCCGCACACGCCACTGCTGCAGCGTGTATGCACCTGTGGGGGAAGGGGCCCGAGACAGCATGAAAAGCAGTGGGGCGCGTGAAGACCAACAATACTGCAGAAGGTAATGGGAGACAAAGGTGTGCTAGCAGCTACCCGCGCCAGTGCTGTAGTGTGAAGCCGCCTGACGAAGAGGGGACCGCGAAAGGTGGGACACAGGTGGGTTCGTGGATACGCCTCCAGTAGCGGTTGGCGAAGAGCGAGGGTGTGCGGTGTGCTAGCCTTGCCGGACACACAGCACGCGTTCATGCAAACGGCATGGGCGTCACAATAGCATACGGTAAAGGCCGATGTGTTTCAGCACCTGAGAAACGCCTAGCGTGTGCAGATGACATCGCTAAGCAGACGTGTTTTCCTGAACGCATCGCATGCGGGCGGAAGGCCGCTAGACCGCGCGTTGGCAGGCAAACGGCAAGCTGACAGGCCCACTGCTATCGGGGTGACAACAATCCCAACGCCACCCATCCATGGAAAGCCATGGGACGCCGAACTGCATTCCCCCACCATTCCCCCAGCACACCCTTCCGTCACCCCCTGGCACTCTGCCAGGGCAGCTCGCTTCTCACACCGAACTAGGGTTCCCGCACACCCTCCCACCCCGCCCCGAGCCTCCCCTTACCCACCCACAAAGAGGTTCTTCCCAGGGGGCACCACCCCGTAGTGCGTGTCGTAGTGGTCATCGCCCCAGCTGACGTCCAGGGGCTCCTGCGTCTCGTTCACAAACAGGTGGAAGGTGCTCTCGCTGGTCTGGCCGTTCCACTCCACGGTGTGCACGTCCTTGTGCCGCAGCGCGTAGCACTCGGCGGCAGCCTGCAGCGCGCCGGCAGCAGCAGCGCCAGCAGCAGCAGCGCCAGCAGCAGCAGCAGTCCCAAGAGTGGCCCCGGGGCCCGACCCTGGGGTGCCGTCGCAGCTGTTGCTGCCGGACTTGTGCACGTTGCTGTTCCCGGCGGCTGTGGGTGTTGTTGTGGCGTACGGGGAGGCGATGCGCTGGGTGGTGAAGCCGTCGGGGGTGATGGTGACCGCGGAGGAGGGCCCTGGATGGAGTTGGGGCGGTCATAGGGGCCCGGACAGGGAGTTGTTACTGAACTCGGGCCCGGTACGAGCGAGCAGGAGAGCTGGTGAGGCTGATGCGCACAACAGCTTGACGGCGAATAATTGGAGACATAACATTGAGTGTTATTCAGTTCAGTTGATTCTGTTTTATGGCCGAAGGCGGGCAGGCCCCTACCTCCGTACATGGCCACTACGCCACGTGTTTTGCTCCTCACGCGCCACGTGTGCAGCTCGTACGTGCCTTGCGCGGGGAGCAAAGAGGCAAGCAACATGGCTCCATCATTAGTATTCCACAACATACAGCTTTGCCCGTCGGGCACTTGCCGACGCAAACGCTTCTTCAGGGCGCACCCTAGACCCGGGCAACATGGGCAAGTTTCTTGGGGCACACCCTAAGATCAGGGTAGCACTCACCAACCACCATACTCTTTCCCGGCTGCACAGTCCCGTGGTGGTTATCGTAATGGTCATCACCCCAGCTGAGGTCCAGGGGCTCTTGCGTCTTGTTGACGAAGCGGTGGAAGGTGCCGCCAGAGGGGGCCGCAGAGGCTGCCGATGTGGATGGTTGTGTTGCTGCGGGTGCGGATGAGGATGCGGACGCGCCCTGGTCCGTCTGGACACCGTCAGGGCCGATGGTAACCACCGCTGATGCGCCTGTGCCGGGGGCACCGAAAGACGTGCGCATCTTTACTGTTTGAGCACTGGGCAGCATATGACTAATGTAATTGGTTCTGCGCAATGTATGCCATGCGGTGTGTAGTAAACACACACGCAGCTGCCGCAAACTCATCATCGCGGGCAAGGTGACGTAAGGCGATACAGCGCGATGCTTGTCGGGCCGCCGGAACGAGTCACGGGGCTTGGGCGTGGAAAGTGACCTCACCCGTGACCGATGCCACCACTGCGCCGCTCGAGTTGCGGACACGCCACGTGTGGATGGTGTAGGCACCTGGGGTTGGCCGGGGCAAGGAAGAATGACCACGCAGGACACGGCCGACGACATGCATCAGCGCACGCGCTGATGCCCGCATTTAGAAGCTCCGCGTCCGATAGACCATCTGCGCTCTGCCTGTCCTGCTACGTGTACGGCACAGCGTAACATGGTACGGCATGGTACCGCGCGGTGCCGTACTTACCCACAACGGTGCTCTTGCCCGGCTCCAACACCCCGTGGTGGTTGTCGTAGAAGGCATCGCCCCAGCTTAGCTCCAGAGCTTCGGCCGTGTTGTTGACAAAGCGGTGGCTGGTGGCCTGTAGGGGCTGCTGCTGCTCTTGCTGCTGGCCTTGCCCTGCTGCTGCTGCGTCCGCTCCTCCGCCGGTGGGGGAGGCAGCTGCCTGCGGTGTGCCTGTGTTGCTGCTGCCCGCCGCGGCCGCGCCTGTGGAGAGATTGCTAGTAGAACGTTAGTAGAGCGCAAAACGGGGTGTAGTAGCGTAGCAAGCTGGCAAATTAAAAGCAGTAACGTTTACCCACCTTCCGGGGGGCAGCGTTCCTTGGAAATGGTACCGTCCGCGTTGACGGTGATGGTCGCAGAGGGCCCTGCATTGGGTACAATCACAGGCACAGGCCATGGGTCACGGGGACTTCAAGGGGGCATGTAGGTACGCTGCGCCGCTTTGGAGCAGCTCACAGATCGGCGCTGTGACGTGTGAGGGTTCCGCGTCTAAGGGTGCATGCACACGCCAGCGGAGGATGTCTGCGTGTGCTTTACGAGTGCACGCACTGACCACACGGAAGCGGGGGCATGTGCAAATGGCCACAGCATCAGTAAGAGTAGTGGTGCTATTAGGGTATCAGAGTGGTTGTCTAAATTCAGGGCGCCCAAGGCGGCGTTGGTCCACCCGGTCCGTCTACCCAGTCTCACCGCTGTACTTGGTCACCTCGGTGCCCTTGGACCAGTCGCGCACCCGCCATTCCGTGGTCGGGTAGGACCCTGCGGACAGGTCCACGTCACAAGCGCTTCATTACAACGGTGTTGGTATCCAAGGGCCGAGGACACGCAAGGGCGTGGTCAAACTCACGGGCCAGTTGTCCAGGGACGCGGTGCGCTCAGGGGTTATGACGCACTCACCCACCACCACCCTGCTCCCAGGCTCCACCGGGCCATGATATGTGTCGTAGTTTGAATCGCCCCAGCTCAGCTGTAGTGTAGTGCTGCCGTTGTTGATGAATGTGTGGCTGATGGCCTCGGATGCTGGTGCCACGGTCACATCCCTGACACGTTCTGACTGGGGGTTGGCACCCGATGGCATCGCCTGGACGCCGAGGCCGCCCCGCAACAGCCGCAAGCAACTAGTTATGCTATGTAGCTTCTTCAGCGGCGCTCTTGCCTGCGACCAGCCGCGCCTAGTGGACGTCGGTTGGGAGCGGCGTTTCCTATTCTGCCCGTCGCCGTGGCTCAGAGAGGCAGCAATCCGGCTGTGAAGCAGTTATGACAATTCCTTAATAAAAACCGCTGTGATTTCCTTGCATCGTGGTAAGCTTTGTAGCAGCGACAAGGCTCGCGATAAGTTGCCGGTCGGTGTCGCGGCCCCGTGTCAGAAGGACAGCCTAGTAATAGTGAGACAAAGTAACTGATCACATAATAATGGAGGTTGGCTCACGGTTGCCTTTACCCGCAACAGCCTTACAACGTACCGCAACAGCCCTTCATCTGGCCCTTCATGCATGGGTCGGCTCTGGTCGGCTGAATGCATGGGCTGCTGGCTCCTCAACTCTTCGCCTGAAGGCGCCTGCAGCGTACTGCGGCCACAAGGATGATCCCTTGCCATCTCAGCGTGTCCATTGACTGGCAGACGGTGCAATACACGAAAGAAACGACATGCGGAGGCACGAAGAAAGGGAGAACCGGAGAAGAGGCGTCGTCAGTGGGGCCCAGGGGACCCTGGTGGGGCCCACCGTCCAAACCTGCTCCAAACCTAAGGTTGCCCAGGATGCCTGTGTCTGCCTTGTGGTGCTCAGGGCACTGACGGCTTACATGGAATTCTCCACCGCCGCCTGCATGGAACCCTTCCCTGCATGGCACTCTCCCCCTGCAAGGTGTCCCGGAAGGACTGCACTGTGTCAGCTACCGTGCCCAGAAGGGCCCCCTTCCGACTGTGCCCGTTCACATGCCCAAGGCCCCGCAAGCGGTCTTCCGTCACATGCATGCGTGCATACCCGCGCTCTATAGTAGATCGTATTCAGGGTGCTTGCTTGTGCTGGTTGGGCTTTGGACTCCCGCTGGCCTGTCCCTTCCCGCCTCTTCTAACGTCTCAGGGGGCGCAGGAGTCAGACTTTTCCACAGAAAGGAAAGGGCCCGGCATGAAACCTAGATGGCTGGGTCTGGCATCAAAACTAAATGCGACTTATGCATGCGGACTAAGAAAAGCTCGCACACATGCAACCTTATCAAGCCTCACAGCACCAGTCATCTACGGTACGTGCCGGACTGCACAGTTACGAGTCGCTACGTAGGCCCTGGCAGCTCCTGGACAAGGGACATTGCTTGCCCGGATGAGCCCGCCTTAGCGCCTACTTTTCTGTGCTCTCCTCAAGGCGGGAAAACTTTGTACGCACCGTACTCCCTGCGCACTGCCTTGCCACGTTCCTTGATCAAGCCTGGTCTAGCCACATAAGCCATCCGCTGCTTGCCCCACATCCGTGCTACTGATGCACTGCTGGACTGCATTAGGCCAGCAGCCCCTCCACCCCTCCTAACATCCTAAGCCACAAAGCCAACAGCCCAAGCAACATCCAGCACGCGTTGTCCTATGTCGCAATACGTACGGCATCATACCAGAACACTGTCAATTTGCGGCGATCGGTCCACCCGTCACAGCCACCACCACAGTGCGTGCCACAGCCCGCACCACACCCTCTCCACCGCCCCCAGAGCCCAGCCATCCGCGCCCAGCCGCCCCACAATGCCCAGCACCAATGCGCCAAGCCACGTCTGGCGCAGCTGCTTGTAGAAGTCCAGCGCCCAGCTCAGAGCCCCCAGTACTAGCTTCAGCACCACGCACTTCAGCGCCGTACGGGCGTCCCCCCTGCTGTACATGCCATCCACAATGTCCCAGCGTCCCAGTACGGCCACAGCGCGGGCCATGGCCATAGGCCAGTGCCGCATGTCCCGTGGATCGGCCCCGGCGCGCAGCAGCTCCGAAACCAGCGGCCCCGAGCCCGCCCACACCGCGGCACCCAGCGCGCACTGTGGGTCGGCGCCCCAGCAGTGGACGAGCGACCGGGCGAGGGTGAGGTACCGGTGGTCGGCGGCTGCAGGAGTAGCCCCAGTAGGTGATGCTGCAAGATGGTGGGGGCCGCTGCTGCTGCTGCTGCTGCTGTTGCTGTCAGGCTCACTGCTGGTGTGTATGGGAGACGCGCTTGGGCCGTGCGGCCAGTGGGCCCGCGGTTGGGAGGGGGAGGCGGCAGGGGACACACCTGACGACAGGGGGCCCCGAGGGCTGCCGCTCGGTGTAGCACATGGTGCACACGAGGCGCACCCTTCAGGTGCAGCAGGAGCTGCAGGAGGAGCAGAAGCAGCCGATGCCGCCCAAGTCTCCCATCTGCTTTGGGCTGCGAGCGCTGCGACGGCAGCGGCGGCAGCGGGGGCGTCCGTCACGTCCGGAGTCCGCCACGTGTTGGATTGAAGTGCGGCGGAAAGCACAGCGATGGCGGCTGCGTCAGCAGCCGCCGTTGCTGCCGAAACCACGGACACGATGTTAGCAGTTGAGGGCACATGGCTGCTGATCCCTGCACCTCCGACTTGACTGCCGCCGCCGTTGCCGCCGTTGCCGCCACCGCCGCCACCGCCGCCACCACCGCCACCGCTGTCAACACCTCCGCCGCTGCTGCTGGGGTGCAACCTGTCTCCATCACCTGCCGCCGCCAGCGGTCCACCACTTCCGTTCAAGCCGCCGCCCGCCCGCCCGCACCCCTCATTAGCTACAGCTCGCTTGCTCGCCTCCTGCTGGCTGAGACTTCCGACGTTCCCAGCGTTGCTGCCACCGCGACCGTTGACGCTGTTGCGATCCGTCTGCCTTCCACTGCCGCCACGTCCACTGGTTGGCCAGGGCGCGGGGAGAGCTGCTCGGCAGACCGAATGGAGGCACGCGTTTGCAGCACCCTTCAGTATCGCATCTGCCTTCTGCTCAGCGTCCCGAAACGCCTGCCCCTCCCCGCCCCCTGCCACCGCCGCAGTCGCCCGCTGCTCCGCCGCAGCCAAGCCCTGTCCTTCCCGCAAAAGCCCGCGGGCCCCCACCGCATTTATCCGGGTGTATGGCCGCAATGCTGCTAGCAGTGCCGTACACAGTCGTACGTTGCCGCTCAGGCCCGCGCCGTCCACCATCTTTACGCGCCAAGCTCCTTGCGACAGCATGAAGACCATCACCCTCTCGTGCCCCGCGATCGCCGCCCCAAGGCCCACCGCCTCGCTTGCTGCCGCGCTTATATCGGGGCCATCCCCCCGGGACATCAGACCCCGCACCACCGCCTCTGCGTACCGGTCTCCAGCCTCCGTTCCCGCAGTCACCTGCTGCTGCTGCTGCACTGCCTGTAGCTCCTCGGTCGCTGGTTCGAGCTTATCACCAGTGAACGCTATTGGGAACCCTGGGACGCCGTCTGCGTTTCGGAAGGCGGGCGCAGTCGGTCCCCTGGGCAGGCGAGACAAGGTCCGGAGGACGCCGCCTAGCGCACCCAAGGCGGTGCGGCTTACGCCAAGGCGGTCGAGCAGATATGCTGTTCTGTAGGAAGCACCACCGTAGGTGTAGAGGTGCTTCAGTGCCGCATCTGCAGAGCCATAGCGCTGCAGCAGCAACGCTGTTGCGTGGGCAGGGTCGTTGAGGACAGGAGCCCACGCGTGAAGGAGTGTGCTGCAGCAGCACGCCGCAGCAGCGCCGCGTGTGCCTGCCTTATGCAGGATATCAGTCAGCAGGTGGTGAGGAAGCGAGAGCAGGTTGACTATCGGCGAAGGCGATGGCTCTGGCGGCTGCAGCCGAGAACCCTCCATCGAAGCGCTGCGAAAGTCTGCCTAAACCAATCTGAGCGCCTATTGTATGTGCTACGCTAAAGGCAACTTCAGAGTTGTGGCACTCGCTGACCATCTCGGTGAGTGACGTCCAAGAGAGCTTCCCAATCACAAGGCGCTCAGTGCAGTGCTCTGCAGCTTGAATACTGTGAGTTGATCGTCATTACTGTGTCACTTACAGGCAATGGCAGTTGTGCGGACGGTCTTATTCGCTTCCGCCGCCTGAAGACCCGTGGGTCAGTCTGTCGGCATGCACATCAAGGCAACGGCCCACTTTCTAGTTGCACCTGCACAACATATCGTACAAACTCTAGAACCTCTTTTTCTTGTCAGCACACCAGCGCTGTGGGGTCCTGACTCCCTATGCCTAACCTCCAGGGACACCCCTCGCACCTATCTATGCATGGAACTCCTACGTTACTTACTCCTACACGTGCGCTGATGCAGCGTTGATTGAACTGGTACTTGCTACGGTCACAACCCACCACAAAGTCTTATGCTGCACCACACAGCGGTACGATTGGCTTCCTTCGGCTTCCGCCCTCCTTACGCTGCCAAGAACACATGCCCTGGTGCACCTTCCCGTGCCGGGAAGGCGTCCCACATACAGAGCCACCCACATGCAGCCTTCGCAGGGAGCCAGCATCACGCACCATGCAACCAAAGAACCAAACATCAACGCGTGTTCCTGCTGAAGCTCCAGTTGAAGCGCCCCAAGCATATGCCGCTACACGCAAAGGCTCACGCACCCCCGCGCGACGCACTCTCCCGGAGTTGGTCCATTTCCTTTTCCAGCTTTCGCCGTGCCTCCCGCTCTGCCGCTAGCTCCTTCTCCACCTCCGATAGCCGTGCCTGTGTCGGGAAAGAAAGGCAGTGGCACAAGGCGTCAAGCAGGCAAGCGGTCACATCTCAACCTCTCCTGGTGTCAGGGTTGTGGCCCTGGGAAGGATTAACCCACGGCAAGTCCCTGACTGGCCTAACGGGGCTGCCACCTGGGTGGCAAGCATGCCGTGGAACACCGCACATGCATACCGCGTGGTTGTGTTCGTTTGTGCAGGCGGATCTACGCTGGTGCACATGGTATCATTATATTACAGCCCAACTACCTCACGTGCGTGAACAGCAGCAGACTGCTGGGTGGTGCTCATGGACCTAGGTGGATGCACAGTCCACCCAGGAGTGTGACTTGTGTGACTTGAACCAAAAGGCGACGTGCACGTCATCACTCATGGGATACGATACCCGCTGTTTGGGGTAGGCCCAAAGTGCTGGGAGCACCCGGAGCCTCAGCACCAGGTAGCAGCCCGGGTAGCACACACCAGCTTACCGTGAGCGCAGCCCTTGCAGCTGGATCCCTGCGCCTGCTGCTCCCCTGGTGCCCCGGGGGCCGAGGCTCATCAGAAGCTCTCCCGTTGACCGCATCTATCCGCTCCGTAGCCCTGTCCACCATCTGGGTTAGCACGGCGTCTCGCCCAAAAGGACCTGGGAAGATACGAGCCACTGTGTTCCCATTCTCCTTCTCTCTCCGCTCGTCCGCTGCAGTCATTGTTCGTGGGATTTTGCCCTTGGCCTGCGCCACCCAGGGGCAAGACTGCATCAGCCCCTTGTCGACAAACGCACTCCTGGAAGCCATGCAACATCAAGACGGCAAGTGAACGCTGGCTGCACCTACTTGTAGTGTTGCGATCAGTTCTTTATGGTAGCACTCCGCTAAATGTGGTTTATGCATAGTGACCCAAGAAAGGCGCAGCTCCTCGAAGGACCGGTGTTGCTAAAGCGCCAGCGGTGGTAAGAGCGCGACGTTATAAAGCTTTGTATCAATACTCTTGTGCCCAGTAAGCCGGATGCGGTGACTGTAGTGCTCGAAACGCACTCTGTGTTGCAGAAGGGAGTGTCGCACAACGGATGTTCTCGCAAAGTCGGATGAATCTCTGCAAGCTTGGGGATGCTGCGGATAGCAATAATACGTAAGTATGCTGAAAAACACGGCACGGCACGACAGCATGACAAAGTAACCGAGTACGGTACAAGCAGGGGAGCAGACTGCATGTGCCTAGGGACACGTGCTGTCGGGCGTTGTCCCGTGTAGCCGTGTTTCGAGCCCTCCCGGTTCGTGTCTACGGCCCTAGAGGCTGTGTCTGGGTCCGATTATGGACCCCCAGCTTTTGCCCACAGTGCAACACTGGATCACATGTGCCTAGGGACACGCGGAACGATACAAACAGCAAGGATGGAACTAACGCCCCATGCGCTGCAAGGTATGTTACATCTGGGTGCACCTCAGAATAGTCCGCCTCACCCTTGCTTGCGCCTGCACACGCCTGCACACTGGTGCATGCCCCAGCACCAGCCCCCTGCCCAGCACTGACTCCCAGCACGCACGAATTGGAACACTTGTGCCCGTAACCCCCTCGCCACCCAGGTGGAACAGACGGGCAGAGAAACAAAGACGATGCATTACATAAGTCCATGAAAGTGCATGCCTGTCAGTTGCTCGAGGTATGATGCGATGCAGGAACCCTAGAGAGTCTCCAAAGAATGCATGTCGGTGCTTAAACACTCATCTCCCCTCACTGCAGGCCCAGCCCAGCGCTCGCACTCTCCCTCGCCGCTCATTGCTCCGCCGCTCACCCGCACGGACAGTCCGCAATCACAGCTCACATCTGCCGCACCTCACCCACTCGAATGGTTCACACGCACACAATCCACTGCCAGGACCACACCATAAACGTCTTAACTTCAGGCAGCTTCACTCACCGCTCTCGTGCCACATCCCCGGAATGCGCCACTGCAACAGCTGCACAGTCGCACCAGCAACCGGCAGCAGGTCTGGTAAATCACAGTCCCCTTTCACGGCTGCCCCACGCCCCCCAACACAGGCCCCAGCTCGCCCTGGACCAGCCGCCCTGCGAACGCCTCCCCACGTGCCATCAGCTCTCGGGCCAGGCCCGGGTCACCCGCACTCCAGCGCCGGAACTTGCTCCACTCCGCGACCACCCCCGGGTCATCAAACGGCTTGATGATATGCACCCGCGTGGGCTGCTCGACACCGTGTGCCCCTGCACGCTCCATGGCCTGGGCATCGGGCGGTTGCTGGTGACTCCAGCACGAAGCCGGCCCATGGCTATGCGAAGGAACGGCAGTCAGCCCACCGCCAGGTCCCGCCGTGCTGCTGCTACTGTGGGAAGTCCTGCCGAGTGCGTACGGCGTCCTGGCAAGGGGCTCTCCGCTCCATGTCCGGTCCGACTGCCATGGCCGTTGCGGCAGCGGCCTCCCACGGCACGGCACCGACGCAGCCGTTCCTGCTCCTGGGTTCCCTGTCGGGCTGGTGGCCATGCGCCCCTGGTCCTGAAGCGTGACGGGGCCGGAGGCCACCGCCGGCAGCCCGTGCCCGCTGAGCGCTGCTGATCCAGGTGCCCTTGAGGCGAGCTGCGCACCCGTATCGCTGGCCGCGGAAGAGGAAGAGGACCCCAGCGCATCGGCAAGTAGCGGGGGCACTGTCAGGCGGTGGTGCGGCCACAGGCGGGCTGCGGTGGCCCCATACTGTCCTGGCCGCTGCAGCATGTCTCCAGCCTGGTGCTGCTGACGCGCGGCCGCTGTGGCCGGGTAGAGCCCGGGGCCTGCAGCTGCGACCCCCAGGCGTCCGCTCCCAGCCCCCGCCCCCGCCTCCACTGCGGGCAGAGCTGAAAACCCCCCGCCCGACGGGAGCTGCCGGCCCAGGGGCAGGTGCGCTTCCGGCGCCAATGGTTCCCCTGCAGCTGGGTCGAGGCCCCCTGGGGTCAGGTAGGACCGCTCGCAGCGGCTGAGCCACCACCAGAAGCCGCCGTCGATGACGGGCCGGCTGCGGCACGTGGCGTACCACGTGCCGTCCAGCAGCAGGGGCAGGTGCGCGGACGCCAGGGCCACGTCCAACACGTCCTGTGCAACGGGGTAACAAGGAGTTCTATGTTGACGTTTGGTCCGCAAGTGCATGTTTCCGGTTGAGCGTGATGCAATACACTGCGCTGCAGAGGTGGGTGGGTGCGTGTAGCCCGGCGGGGCAGCGTGGTGCGCGGCGGCATGCGCTCTAGCTCAGCACACGTGTAACGTGCCAAGGTAAGCGCCCACCGCGCTGCTGCAGCGCACCTGCTTGGAGTCGAAGTGCGTGATGTGCCGGGTCTGGAGGAACGGCAGCTCCGTGACCAGCAGCGTGGAGCGCCGCGAGAGCAGCGCACCTGCACACAAAGCACAAATGGTGATGCACGTCAACGATTGGCCGTGGCTAGCTCCGTGGCACGCACATGGCAAGGGTGCAAACGGTAGGCCCATCCGCCCACGCGTAATGCCCGTTGCACGTGTGAGACCGTCATTCAACATAGCTGTGCGCCAAGGGGGTGTGTTATTGCTACTGCCCAATCCAAGGCATAGAGGGTGGATGGCTGCGGTCCGGAGAGACTCCGCTGTGCAATTTTGATGCGCTCCTTACCAGCGTCAGTGGGCAGACAAATTTCGAGCCACTTCCTTGCGACGCCACCTGCAGGTGGGTTTTGGCAACAGGTGAATATACCATGGCATGCAGCGACATTCCCCTCCAGCCGAAGATGCCATTTTGCTCTGTCACAGGTCGTCCCGTGTCACAGTGGATGCGGAGACTACAGTGTGGTACGACATGGCCATGCACAGGTGCCCTGTGCACATGTACGGAAGGCCACTACCGTAGTACTCCAACTGTGCCAGTGAACCAGCTGTACGGGTCAGGCGCAGGCTCTTGGCCAGTATGCTTGGCACCGCCCGGTACGCCAGCCTTACCCATCACGCCGAGCAAACCGGTGCGCCGTTTTGTCAGCCCGTCCCGAGCAAGGAGCCGAAGCATCTCCTCAGCAGCGTGCCTCGGGGCCACACCGCACGCGGCTATAGCAGTCACAAACGCGCCGGAGCTGCTACCAAGCATCGGCACGTTTCGGACGTCGCAATACTTGGACAGCCCCTGTAGGACGCCTGCTTCCGGCAAACAGTGCACGGCGTTATGGCGGGAGCGTGTCTGGTAAACTTCTCCAGTATCCTAAGCCACAGCTGGTTGAGCCGCTTACCAAGCTGCCAGAATACCATGCCCCCACATCCTGGCCAAGAGATACTGAGTTTGGGCATGTCAACCCGAGCGCCTTTGCGTTGCCAGGGCCTTCGCGACAACGGGGATACGGAATTTAAAGCTGCGTTGTCATATCGTATAATTAGAGCCGAGCTAGCGCGCTGCAGCGATGCTGCATATCCCAGCTGTGTGCACGGCTGTTTTGGGGCTGTTTCGGGTTGTGGGGCAAGCAGATTAAACACGTGGTGACATGTTAGAGGATATGATACCAAGTACAAGCACAAAGTTTCAGCAATGTGCGGTGCGATATGTTCGCTAGATGCGACCTGCGTCGCTGCGTGGAACCTGGTCCCGGAGCATGGTATTTGCAACAGCCAGGGGCTGCGCTTCTCTTCTCAGGCGCCAGGGCGGCCATAATTCGAGAGCGAAGTAGTTTGCCAAAGAACGACCGTTGGTTTGGCTTGGAGTATATAAAGAGAACAGGTGACAGTGGCCCCAGACGGCGCCCAAGGACGCGTCAGCTTGCCGGCTTTCTCTTCAAGCGCAATTCCAATAGACAGACTAACTATTATGGCAGCTGACTCAACATCTCCCTAATCGACTCTCTGTCAGCACAACCTTCGTGTTCGCACAACCTGCATTGGCCTCGTAGAGCCAGAACCGCCTTGCTCGGCGTTGGTTCAGGCCTTGTTCTACATGTCATGAAGCTACGGCGTCCTTGTGTAGGGCTTGGGCATTGGACTTCAGCTAGGGCTTGGGCAACATGACGCGCTCTTACTGCCACCGCGCGCTCGTCGGCGATGACCTCTTCGTGCGGAATATACAACTGCCGTATGTCGATGGTGGGTCGCGTGCCCTCTGGACGACACGTGCGTGGCTTCCTCTCCCACCACTCTGCGCTAGTCCCCTCACCCAGGCATCAGCACAGTACTGCAACTACATTGCTTCCCTGCCCGGACAGCACAGCATACCCTACTTACATGTGCCCTTGGCGACTCGTCCCTCGCCTTGCTAATCTTCAGGTTGTGAGCGAGACGTGCGCGCCAAGTAGTGGACCTGGGTACGGCACACTGCACTTGCCGTCCAACGCTGGCAGTTCGCCGCCCTACGGATGCTGTCTGTGGCAGCACGCCCTGTGATCAACCCATGCGGCAGCGAGCGCTCGCGACCGCCCGGTGATTTAAGCTGCACAGCGGAGGCACGGCTGCGGTGCCGCTGTGGACATGCCGGGCCCAGGTACGGCTCGGGTGTGGCTTGGCCGAATGCAGCGGCCACTGCATGCCAGGGGGAGTGGTTACAAGGGCGCATCGACAATTCAGCAATACCGGCCGGCGTGGCCACAGACTGTGCTGGAGATTGCCACGCCTACACACCCGTACATGCGCCTCCACCGCACCCCGTGCCTGGCCAAGGTCCAGGAGTGTCCCCTACCCGCATCCGTACATGCCGTACAGTGCCCCAGGGCCCCAAAAGGGCAACAATGGAGCTTATGGGGATCGATCCCATGACCTCACGCATGCGAAGCGCGCGCTCT
>VFQN01003941.1_pt1 | contig 20296 bp, 19 predicted proteins | sample 3512371 | NCBI WGS metagenome assembly VFQN01 (sample SAMN10412370, study PRJNA504923) | tailings metagenome | isolation source: Replicate 2 from Balatoc abandoned mine | place: Philippines: Itogon, Benguet | collected 2017-08-28
TCCCCAGAGACAGTTATGATTGGAAATCAGGAACTTCTCGAAATCTCGATAACTCTATTACAGAACCAAATTATCTAAAGTTATTGAGACTTGAGCTGAAATAGCATCGGCGTTTGCGTCAAAGAAATCCTCATTATGGTAAAAGTGTACAAAAGGAGCATTTGCTAAGGTCTTCGAAGAGAAACGAATGATACGAGACGCCCTTCTGCAGAAAACTGGCCTACTCGAAAGAATTCATTCGTAACATGATATCTGTTGATGGAATTGGGTTTGAAGAGGTACTTAGTGAAAGTAGGGTATGAATGGTCTTACCTCTCCGATAAATCATATTCCATTTACACTTCAAAGAGTATCTACTACACATTTAACATTGAATTGGGCATGGAAGATGCTGTGGATGAGTAAAGTTTTTTCTGATTTTGATTGTAATATCTGCTGTCTTGCACCCCGGGATTCTGAATCTTTTAACATTTGCATTTGAAGCGCAAATTTAGGCGAAACTGCCTTCATAGGCCACTTCCTTCAAACAACCTGTATAAAAGAGATCTGCTGTTTGGAGATTTTATATAACTGTCATTAATTAATAGATCCAAGTTGAAGTATTTTCCACAAAAAGAATGAGCGAGTTTATTACTAAGCCAGGAGGAGATGAAGAACCGAGTGATAGCACCAAAATTGAATTGAAAATTGATCCCAACGAAACCGAGCAAATCTCAAATAAATTAACCTCTCATATTGATGATGTTGATCATAGCAGTGTTGAACATCGAGATAAAATTGCAGAATTAAGAAATTTATTAACACCTGAAATGAATGAACATTTTAGCAATCGTGATTGCGAAAGATTTTTAATTGCAAGAGGTTTTAATCAAAACAAGGCGTTTGACATGTTGAAGAAGCGTTATGATTGGTACAATACCCCTGTTTCAACTTTTAAAATTGATAATCCGTCCTTAAGACCACGTGATATGGGAACTACACCAACAGATACCAAAGATGAGATCTTTAGTCGTGAATTTCCTTGTTCTAACCTTGGTGAAGATCGCGAAGGACATCCAATCTACTGGGAAAAATCTGGTTATGGTAAGTCCCGTTTCTTTCTTTGATTTCAGCTCATATCTTACCATCTGGGGTTTGGATAGTTGCTTCTAATTGGGCAAATATTCGCAAGAATTTTACTCCTGATGAGTTAACCGCACGTCATATTCGTCAACAAGAGATTGTTCGTGAGAGATGTCGCTTATCATCCATTCGCAGAGGTCGATTAATTGAAAAAGGTATTGTAATTATGGATTTAAAGGGTATTCCAGTATTTGTGGAATGGGCTTGTTTCAAATCTTTAAAAGAAGTGATCACCATTGATGAAGCATATTATCCAGAAACATTAAAAAATCTATTTGTTATTAATGCACCAGTATATTTTAAAGCATTATGGGCAATTGTGAAACCATGGTTAGATCCTTTAACTTTGGAAAAAATTCAAATTTGTGGTGAAAACTATTATCCTGTATTATCGAAATATATTGATGATGATGTCTTACCTGTTGAATATGGTGGAAAGAATAATAATTTCAGTTGGGTTTCACCGACTAATCTTATATTAGAGTAAAATCGAAAATGATCTTCTTCTTCTTCTTCTAAATCAAATCTTTTCACATTACGAAAGAGTTCACACTGTTTGTGTTCTTGATTTTGTTATCATTTGCTTGATGTGGAATTTAAAAAAATAAATGAAATAAACCATCTCTGTTACGGTCGGTCGTGTATGGTTGATTTCTCTTGTGTGTAAAATAAAAATAAAGTAAGATTGAATTCAATTCAAAAATAAAACTCATTGAACTGAAATATGAACAATCTTATGTTACTTGCTCTCACAATTCCGCTTTGCTTTGTTGGGGAAGTTGGAAAGATTAGTGTAGATTGTACATAGGAAAGTTCGAGGTTAAATAATTAGGAATATTAATATTGCATCTACAAACAAAATTGTTCTAGTTATCGCAATTTACTCTTATTCTATCATTCAATTAATATACTCAAGTATCTTGGGTTTTTCTCTTGGTGGATCGGCTTTTCGATTTCTTCACATCCGCCTTCTCTTTACTATTCTCGCTTGGTTCTATAGTTGCCTCCGCCATGTTTTCATAATAGGAACGAAATTGATCACTTGGATGAGAGTCTGACTTTTGCGAATCCTCAATGGTATGGGACATTTTCCCCATTTCTTCATAGTATTTAGAGCTTTCATCAGTTTTAGCCTGGACATCATCAGATCTATATTCATGTTTTGAAGAATCTCCTTTCTCCAGATCTTCCTTGAGCTGCTTCGAAGAATTAACAACCATCTTCGAATTAGTACTCTCAGATGGGACATTGAGCTCGCGGAAATCTTTACTTCCATCAACTTTTTCTGGAGTTGTCTCATGTTTATCTGAAATTTCGGAATGTACAGACTTGTCAGGCGAAGATGTATCAGATTGCTTCTCTACAAACTTCGCCTTTTGCGGCTTACTATTGCCATCGCGATAGTAATTCCATTGATTTGTTGATGTTGATCTCTGATTGTTGTAATACTCTACTCCTGACTGATATCGTTTCTTGGAATATTTGCTTGAGGATGGAAGATTTTGAGTGAGAGGTGATGAATATCGGTTTGTTGTCTCCTCATAGAATAAAGGAATTCTCCCTAAAGTACCATTAAAGCGATTTTTCTTGATATCAAGATATTTCTCATTTTCACCCAATTTCTGCAGTATGAGAACAAGATCAGCCTCTTGCGTCGCTTTCGCTGTACCACCAATAGATGATAAACCTAAAGGTTGATTATCTTCTTCCTTTCGAGGGTGAATGACCACAATCACATTCACCTAGAGGAAGAGTTATAACTGTGAACTACGAGTATTGCGAGGTTTACTTACATTTTTCTCGGTTGCAAACTTTCGGAATCTTTCCAGCAAGAGATCTTGTAATTTCAGTCGTTCTTGCATCTCCACTGAAATGGAACTATTTCGACTCGGTCTACCTCTCTTTTTCACTCCTTCTTCCTTCCTCTCTCCTTCTCTTGATTCATTATCACCATCCATTGAAGGTGTAGATATTGTTGAGGAAGACAGTGATTGATTTAATAAGAATTGCAAATTATCGATAATAAGATGCTGGATATCGTCACGCTCCACTGAGAATTCCATGGTTTCCATTATCTCCTCAATACTAATATAATCGTAAAAGTTCAGAAAATCCATCGGTAAGGCTTCAAAGTCATCATATATCTAACAAGAGCTTTAACTTTAGTACCACGGAGTAATGATTGGATTACCTTTTCTAAGTCTTTCATTGTTAGTTGTGGTTTTGAGCGTGCAGAAACTGAAGATGAGGGAAAAGATGACGAAGAAGGAGCTTGAGTGGTACTTGGTGTATAGAACTGTTGAAACATCCTTTTCACAAGATTTTGATTCTTCACTTCAAATGACCCCCACAAAGTCGGTTTTCCCTATGACAAATAACAGCTCTAATGAGCTCTCTCCAAGGTAATCATAGGAATTCTTACCGCCTTTGCAAAATCAAGACTTAGCTGCGATAACAGCGTCGTCTTCCCTGACCCTGTTGGTCCACTAAAAATAACTAATTCACCTCTTCGGAATCCTCTTATCTTCTGAACAAGCGCAGGCAAGGAAGGAGTTTTCGTTCCCTCATCTAATAGCAATGATGATCCAGCAGCTTTCTCGTGAAATTCTTCTTCTTGTCCGAGGATCGAATGTAAAATAGATTTTCGAAACTTTGACAGATCATCAATTCTTTTATGCGTAACCCCTTTCGCAATAGTTAACATTCGAATAATAAGGTTTGGATCTTGTCGTAGGGCATCATTTGCATCTTTCGGGGGGTTCTTGAGGTCCGCTGGAGGTGTTACAATCACACATCGTTGTAATCCTAACTTCTTGCTAAACTTCTCTGCAGCATCTTGACCAGATTTATCAAAGTCGAGCCATAGATATATCTTTTCGAAGGATTCCAGTGGTTGGATTAGTTCTGGAGGAAGGGAGTTGCAACCATTCGGTAAAGAGATTACCGGTATTTCGCGGAAGGGAAGATTACGAGGATTGATAGTATCATGGATCACCTGACTCACAGCCATGCAGTCATATTCTCCCTCAGTAATAATAATTGATGTGTGTTTGGTTGGGTCCACTGTATGCCAGCCGAAGAATCCCCACATTCCGCCTTTCGGTAATATTCGTTGCAACCCTTTCGTCTCTAACGATCTACCAAAAAAACACCGATATTTAAAGACAAATAAAGGGAATAACTGAAGAAAGGTTATTACCTATATTTCATTCGAACTATGTAATTGAAGACTCCATTCTCCTCGTATTCGATTGGGGTTTGTTGACGTGTTCTCGCACGAAGTATTTCCTCTTCATCTTCACTCTTATTCTTCTTCATTTTCTCTTTAACATCAGACCAATCAATATGATCCATTTGAATCTGATCTTGAGGAATCATCCATGGGAAAGTAACACAAACATGATCAATCCAAACATTATCATCGTTGAGGAAGGATTGCTTCGTCATTCCAATAAAATACTTCCTCAACACAATATCATTAAGCTTTCTAGAATCATGAAGATAAGATTTAACACGATCTCTATCCTGTTGCAGCTGTTTTATATACTCTGATCTTCTTGATTCCTTCTCAGGGGGAAGGAGATTGACGTGGTAATGATGGAACTGATCTTGATGAGGGAAGACATAATTTTTTTGTTGATTAAAGCCATCAGAATATATCGGTAACTTATCATTGGAAGGCGGCTTGGTCTCTGTTGGCGATTCTTCCGAGTGAGAAGAGTGAGCAGGTAAAGGAGAAGGGATTTCTTCATTGCTGGCCACATAGACTCGTGTTTCATTGGCTTTAGAGACAAATTGTGACCAATTCCCAGATTCTGAACATCTAAAACAGTGGTATCCACCATTTGAGAATACACAAAGCTTCCATAGGTTATCAGGTTTGCTCTTATTACCTTTGGAACACAAATGACATTCTCGAACTTCGATCATTTTCGGACTATTTTCTTTGTTCACCTCTTTCACACGGAATCGAGTCTTCCAATTATCAATAAGAATACCAGGTAAGTTCTCTTGAACATGAGGAAAGAAGAACTTCTCTGGCAATTTTTCTGACTCCAGGTTAGCAGAAGTTGGTTTCTTAGAAACGGAGGAGGAAAGATGGACAGTAGGAAAGTTCACAGGAAAACTCTGCGCTGATAGATATGACCATTTATAGGAAGTATCCCATTTATGAAAGAGGCGAGATCTCAGCCTCCTTTGATAGATAATTGCATTCATAATAGGGAATTCTGAACAACATAAAATTTTCCCCGGACATGAAAAGATGGAAAACCGGTATTTCTTCAATCGCGTTCTCAAAAGAAAAAGTCCCCATTCATTTTCGTTGAAAGGCAAGCGTTCTATATAATACAAGAGTAATTGCAGAAGATGGGGAAGAAAAGAACTTTCGAAGCTTCAGAAGACTCGAATTCAGACATTGTGAGTCATGAAGTAGAAGAAGAGGAAGGAAACTATGCGGCCGCTGTCCCAAAGTCTGAGAAAAAGCAAAAGGAGAAGAAACCACTGCCACCTGGTTACATCTGTAAGGCTTGTGGTGCTGTTGACGAACATGCGATTTATGAGTGCCCAAGAAAAATCAAGAAGAAGGATCTGAATGATGATACTAATGTATCTCACTCAAAGAAGAAAGATAACAAATCAAGTGTCAAGAAAGTTGCTCAACAGATTGAATCAAAGGAAGAAGATGAAGCTGAAGAAACATCAAATGCTCATAATTCAAACCCTGAAAGCAATTCTCTTTCACTTTTCGTTTCTGGGTTACCTTTCGATACAAACAAAGGAGAGTTTTTAAAGTTCATTAATAAATCTTTGAATACGTCAGATCACACTTGTGAATTAACAACACGAGACCTTATTCTCCTCAATTTCCCTGATAATCCAAGCCGTTGTAATGGATTAGGATATATCAATTGTTCATCAGTGGCTGATTATCAAAAGTGTTTGGAGGTTTTGAATGGTTTGCAGTATGGGAAGTTGAGGTTAACTGTTGTTCCTTCAGCGCAAGAACGAAAGAAATCTGATCGTAATCAATCAAACTCAAAAGATGAAGATCACACCAACAAGAAAAGAAGAAAGGGTGAAGCAGGCCGCACTCCTCGCTGTTATCGTTGTGGACAGATGCATGATCCAACAACATGTTCAAATCCTAGAATATGCTATCGATGTAGAAGCACTGAACACATTAGTAGCCAATGTCCGCATAAGAAGAAGTAGGAATAGCGCTTGTGATTAAAGATTTACTAATAATGAAATCGTATTTTAACTTGACTAAATCGTCCGCTGCTTGTGAAACTATATGCACAACATGTATGATCAAAGTATTTACATATTTTTTTAAGAAAATTCCCCGCCACTAAGTTGATACCTCTTGAGGGGTAGGAGCTTTTAACGCACTTGGAGAAATACCCATTTTACTAAAATGAACAATTTCTTGCTGCGCACTAACAGAATCACATCCTACTGTCATACCCAAGTAAACAACGTGATCATTGACATTGAAGAAAAGCCATTGATCAGAACACTCTGGATCTTCATATCCTGTGCAAGTACGCACAACACCTTTTTCACTCTCATACCATTCGGCTACGTACAACACAATTTAGCGAGAGAAGAGGAATCCCATGAAAACTTACTCGAAACATGCAAATATCGTTCACGGTAAGGTAAATGAGGGACGGGGTCTCGATAATGAGTTACACGAATAGACTCATGAAGAGAAGATGAAGCAAAATCCGCAAATTGCTGATTGCCAACACGAGGTGAACCAAATGTAACGAGTTTCACTCTTTCGAAACCATGTCCAATTGTCTCCATCGCAGTGACAGTGGCAACAGCCTAAACGAAGAAAGTAATTGTCAACATAAATTGCGAAAAAATCAAAATATAGCTTACTCCACCAAGAGAATGACCCAAAATCACAATATCGTAGTCGGGATACTGTTGACGTAGATTCGTCAACTCCGACTGAATTTGATTCCACACTGATTTAGCAGCACTAAGGAATCCTTCGTGGATAAAACAAAGTTTACATTTATCATAGAGAACCAGTAAAGAATCGAGATCGCTTAGCCAATTGTTGTAGCTCTTAGAACCTCGAAAAACAACAAATATAGACTTTAATGATGCCAAATGACCGATATAACCATTTGTGTCAGTGCGAGGATCAAAAAAGACCGAGGTTGGAATAAACCCTTCAGTAGGACCCACATAGGTTCTATTTAGGTACGAAAAGGCGGGACAGTATGATGAACTTGCCAACCACAGCGATGTATTAACCAGTGGTAAGAATACGAATTTTGAGTCAGAATAACTAAACTCAAGAGAAACTCCATTTGATGGTAGAAAGAGGAGGAGATTAAAAACGAAAAGAGACAACAACAACATTTGAAACTACTCAAAAATCAATCCCAATAATGCCTTCAAACTTCTCTTATAAAAACATAAAGTTGTTGAGAGGAGTCATAACACGAAAATCCGAAATTCCAAAACTTCAATGCGTTTCAAAATTTTCCCTCACACCTTTTGCTCCATCTCAAAGATAATCAACTTGAAACCACTTTTTAATCATAGAAAATGTCTGTAAAGGCTGAAGAAACACAAGATCCTGAGTATAATGATAAGTTACAACATGAAGGTTGGAAAGATTTAAGAGAAAAATCTCGATGGTGCACGGATATATTGTTTTTGGTAAACGGATCCTTACAACTTTCCATCCGTTTAATATGCTTTCTAGGTTTTGTTGATTCTTTGCTGGGTTATTATGACAATAGTTGGATTTTGTGCAGTAGGAATATTTCAAAGTTCTGATATCCCGGCAGGAAATCCGAATAGATTAATATATCCATCAGATTATAAAGGAAACATTTGTGGTATAAGTGAAGGTTTGAAAGACAAAAAGTATGGATACTATCTTCCTGATCAAACAGGTATGTTATAAAAAGTTTAAATTTCTCCTAAATAAATTACTCCTGCGTAATAGCTGTTTGTATCTCGTCTTGTCCTGGTTCAACGAGTTACAGCAATTTCTTTTGTCATTACGATGTTCAATCAGCTTCTGATAGTTCAACACAGACAGCCTGGGAAAATGTTGCTCAATATAAATGCATGTATCAAATCCAGACTGTCGGCTTTATTCATCGATGTCTGCCTGATATAGCGGTTGATACAATCGCGGGAGAGGCGGAGAAGCAAGCTTCAAACTATGGTGTGAATACTACTGCAGTCTATAGTACATCATCGAATAGTAATTCTGGGTGGTTTACAAGCTTTATTGGAGATATGTATTCATTATTAGGTTATGTCTTTGGATTTGGTCTCGGTGTTACTGTAGGTGTTGCTTACTTCTATTTATTTATTTTACAAATTAAAGGGTTACTTTTCCTTCTTCTTTGGGGTTTAATTATTGGTGTATTTGTATTGATGATAGTTGGGTCATTCTTATTGTGGTCTTTGGCAAACCAATGGAATACTGATGGTGACCACTCTAAACCTGAAATTTTAACTATGCGAATCTTCGCTTATTTCGGTATGGCTTGTTCTATCATTTATTTCTGTGTGATTGTAGTATTGAGGAAAAGAATTCAACTGGCTATTGGCATCGTTAAACAGGCTGCTCGAGCGTTAGCAAGGATGCCGACCATTATGTTTGTTCCAGTGGTGCAATCTGTTGGACTAGCAATGTTTTTAGTGCCTTGGGTCATTTATGTACTCTTTCTTGCTTCATCCGGCTCGAATGTTGTTCATACCGAAACTTACACTTATGGAGGTCAAAGTATTTCGTACAGTTACAAAACCTTTACGTATAGTGACAACACTCGATGGGCTTTCTTGTATATGCTATTTATGTGGTTTTGGGCATCTGAATTCATTATTGCGCTTGGTCAGTTGATCATAGCATTGGCGTTTTCACTCTGGTACTTCACGAGAGACAAGTCAACTCTTGGACCACTGTCAGTGCGTTGGGTAAGAACTTCTTTCTGCTCCTCAAAATAAGACTTATTTCCTTTTTATTAGGCTTTTTCCACTGCGATTATTTACCACGCAGGAACTGCGGCATTTGGTTCTTTAATTGTTGCCATTGTGAAAACAATTCGAGCAGTCGTAACATATTTACAGAAGAAAGCCAAGAAATATCACAATAAACTTGCTGAATACCTTTTATGCATTCTTGCATGTCTTCTTTGGTGTCTTGAGAAAATATTAAAGTTTATTAATAAAAATTCGTACATTATAACAGCAATTTATGGATATTCCTTTTGCAAAGCAACAAGAAAAGCTTTTTGGTTGTTATTGCGTAATATTTTACGAGTATCTGCAGTAAGTATCGTTTCCGGTTTGTTGCTCTTCATTGGGAAACTATTTATTCCGCTCACAACTACCTTCCTTTGCTACCTTGCTTTAGCTTATGCATATTCAAGTAGCGAAATCACTGGGATTATTGCACCTTTAGTTTTCACATTCTTCTTGTCTTATTGGATTTCCAGTATGTTCCTTGAGCTTTATGGAATGGGAATTGAAACAATCCTAATTTGCTTTATCGCGGACGAAGAAATGTTTCCCGTACAAGATCGCTTTGCGGAAGGTGAATTGATGTCAACAGTTCAGAAAACAGCACAGATTCACGCAGCACTGAAAGGAAAAGTAGCTCCGGTAAGTACGAATTCAAGATTACTTTGCAACCATACTAAACTTCTTCTAAATAGGATCCTGATGAAAAAGAAAAAAATGAGCCTCTACCGACTGCTCTTGCTAAGCCTGTAGAAAGTAATGGTCCGACAATGTTTTAATTAATATTCTATTGAGTTCATATTTATTTTTATGTATTGCTCTCTTGTGCTGTGTATTGAATCTCATAATTAGCTGCAAATTTTTCTTCTGCTATCGTTCTTTTATTTCTTTTTGTAAATAGTGAGAGGAAGGATTAGTATGTTTATCATCATCTTTCTGTGTATTGAAGGATCTTTCATGAAAATGCAAATACGCACGTTTTAATGTTTAGTTTTCTAAAACTCGACTTTTCGAATGCTGAGATGACAGGGAGAGAAGCGACAAAGAAGCACTTCGATAGAAGTTCATCTTTAGCCTCCATCTAAACCAGTTCAACACCACAAATAACAATAGGAAAGATCGAATAAAGATCTTTAAGCAGATTGATCGAGGATCAAGTGAGATTCATGATTGGAAGAGTTATTTTCGTTCGGTAAGTGCGCGTCGTTTTCATTGAATGGTTTATGATTAACGGTTGTTTCTCTAGACACGGAGAATCGGTTTGGAATGTGACTGACCCTGCGAGAGGGTTGGTTACAAGATTTACTGGATGGGCAAATATTGAGCTCACTCAGCATGGCCTCCGACAGGCAGCAGCGGCTGGTCGTTGTTTAAGAATGTTTGGAATTTTCCCCGATGCAGTTTATACTTCTTTATTGAAACGTTCGCAAGATACCTACCTTGAGCTTGCGCAGCCAGAGAATGCCAATATTTCAAACACCCCAATAATTAATACTTGGCGTTTAAATGAACGTCACTATGGCTCACTAATGGGGCTATCTAAAGAGGAAGCTGAGATGACTATGGGTAAAGAACTTGTCCGAGGATGGCGTAGATCTTGGGACTTAGCTCCTCCAAAGATGTTAAGAGAGGATGAGCATTACTGGAGAAATGCACCATGGGCTGAACCTAAAACTATTATCTCTTATCCAGGCAAACCAAGTGTAATCTCCTACGAGAAAGGTATTCCCATGCCACTTACAGAAAGTTTACAAGATTGTGCTAAAAGAGTGCAACCTGTTTGGGAAAAGAGTATTGCTCCTCGTGTTGCACGAGGCGATACTGTATTAGTTGTTGCACATGCAAATTCTATTCGATCTTTAATCAAACATATTGATGCCGAGACACTAAGTGACGAAGCTGTCAGAAATGTTCATATCCCATCAGCAACACCCTTAGTGTACAACTTTACACTGAAAGATCCATCGATATTGCATACTGATAATATTGAATTTGATGCAAATGTTGCGAAACTTCTAAAACCTTTAGGTGAACCAAGTTCATTGGGTATGACGGGAAGATATCTTGCCTCCAAGGAGACAGTACGATTAGCCTTAAAGACATCAGCACCAGCAGAAGATGAAGCACAAGGAAGAGAGAATGGTCAATTCTTAGATTTAATTGACAAAGGATTAACTGAGATTATTGATTATGTTGATAATACCCAAGAAGGTAAACGTGAAGCATTGATTATCGCCGATGGACGCGGACAAATTTTACATGCAAATAAAGCATGGGAAGCATTAGTAGGTTTCCAATTACAAGAGGTAACTGGTCAAACAAGTAAAATCTTACAAGGACCATTAACATCAGAAGAAGAATTACAAAAAATTAATGAAAAATTAAGAACTGGTTTACCTGCAACAACAAAACTTATTAATTATCGTAAAGATGGTACACCTTTTGAAAATAATGTGACCATCATTCCTATCTTTGATTGGATTCATGAAAATGATGATTATTCCTTTCTTTCAGGACAACAAAAAACCAATCATTCGAATACATCCTCCTCAATTAATGCGAATAATGATAGTTTTGCTGCCAATATGGCGAGAAAGACATCAGGTTCTTTCTTAGATTATGGTGGATCAGATAATTATGATGAAAGAAAAGTATTTGATAAATTCATTCAACCGAGTTATTTTGTTGCAAGATTAGATTCTCAACGACCATTGAATGAACAAGAAGCTGCTATGTGAAGTGTCGCCAACTCTACTGCCGCAACTTCCTCTACTTCGGATAACATTTCCTCTCAGAATGATGATGGTAAAGTTTCTTCTGACGGTAAGGTAGTAGAGGTGGTGAAGAATGACGATAAGCAAGCAATATAGCTTCTGTTTCTCTTCTTTTCTTTTTTGTAAATAGTTGGAATGGAGAAGAAACTACTTTCCTTACTCGTAGTGTGTTCTCCTAGGATTAGATTTTTGTGAAATTTTGAAATTACTTCTCTTACTTTTTGTTTGTTTAATTTTCTTTCTTTCTTATTTTGATTTTGAAAGTGTGGGAAGACAATGAAATCATTCGGATGGTGGAGATCGTAGATGAAAAAGGTAGAATAGGGAACTGAACCTATTTCGAAGGAACAGAGATTGTATCTTCCAGTATGTAGCAACAATTTGTTTCAGTGAAGCCAAGGCCTATATTTTATATGTTTTCTTAGCCATTTTTATTTTTTCTTTCTTTCTTTCTCATTCTATCGTATCATCTCACTTTAATGGTATTCGATGGAAAAATGATAGCAAATGATTTTCATTCTTGATTTTTGGATTGTAAATGAATGAATGATATATACTGCCTGTTCTTCTTTCTTCTCTTCCTCTTTCTCAGAACCCAACAGCAACAATCTCGATATCTTTTTGTTTGTTCCTTGGAAGAGCGCTGATTGATGGATTGTATCACGGAATCATGGATGATAGAAAAGAGGGATTATATTAATTTAATAACAGCATATCAAAACAATAAGTAGACTAAAAGGTTCACGACTGATGAACACTTTCTTGATACACTAACTAACTGTACTAAGGAGTACCGTTCTTGCTATTCGTAAAACCAATCGTACAAACGAAGCAGAACAAAAAGAAATAATAAAGAAAAAGAAAGAAAGTAGAATTGCTCTGAAAATAAATAAATATCATTAAAATGAAAAGGAAAAGGAAAGTATCAGAGAATGTTTTGATCAATCTGTTACAAAAGAAGGGAAATAAAAAGCAAAGAAGGGAAGAGTGGCATCCCCGATTGCGATAGTTTATGATTATATGTATATATAGAGAGAGGGGTGAAATGAGAGGAGAGGGGGAAAAAAGACATCAGAAAAATAATATGAATGACAAATACTTTCTTATATTGTTTTATATATTCTCATCATAGAGAGAAAGAAAGTTTTGTATTCACGTAAAATCAATAATACAGGGAGAAATTATGTCGGCAGTTGTACTGCCAGAGTGGGGTGGAGAGGTTTGTGAAAGTGAGAATTCGAAACATGCACATACAAATGAAAGGCAGGACTTTGAGCCTCCTCTGTATCCTGTTCTTTATGAATGTCTGATGAAAGTTGAGAAGAGGATATGAAATTTTATTGTCTTGAAAATCGCTTTGGATTCGCTGGTTTAACTTCTTGGTGAAAAATGAACATACTGGTGGATTTATCCGAAATTGTTACAAATAACTAAATTAATACTCGAATCACGAAAATAATAGAACTTTTTTAAATACTGAATCATTGATGCAATGGATTTGTTAAGCTTGCCTTTTCCTCTTTTCCCATACTAATACATCTTGATAATGCAGAAGAGGTGCGAGAGGAAAACCAAAGTTTGTAAAAGCAAAACAAGTAAGAGCCAAAGGGGATTTAAATTTTTCAATAGAGGAGAGGAAGAAGAAAAGAAACACTCCCTTGTTTAGAATCAATTGCAATATCCGGCCATCTTGTTCTTCTCCTTAAATCCCCTGACCATAGAGTATACAGAATAATGAAGAAATGTGGAAAAGAAAAAAGAAAATGAAATAGGAAATATGTCCAGAAAAATAAAGTTGAGGATAAAAGAACTTTCTCCCTGAATGTGCTGCTTCAGGATCTTTTCTTTCATCAATCTGCTAAATTTATAAAATAATTTGGAAGAAAAGTGAAGTCAAGAAGAGAAGCTCAGTGATAAGACCTTTTCCCTGTGCAACGACTGATAGCATCACAGCTGATGTTGCTTGGAGAGCACTTTCACTACAGTTGAATTAAAAGATTCCATTGTGAAAGGCTTCGCAATAAAATCATCCATGCCGGCATCTAAAGCGTCGCTTGCACACTCATGATCCGAGTTTGCTGAGACACCAATTACTGCGTGTCGAAATTTCTTTGGGTGGAAAAGGTGCGTCATACTAAACAACGAACCATGTTCACCGTCCTTTCGTTCTGCACTACCTTTAGAAGGGTAGACCATCCAATCCCTACCTTCACTTTCCATTTGTCTTAATCGTCTGGTTGCTTCCAAACCGTCCATTACAGGCATTTGTAAATCCATGAGTATTACATCAAACCCTCTTTGTTGCGTCTCCCATTGGTTTTGAATAGTTTTTAATGCTATTTCACCATTTTCAGCAGATCGAATGACATGTCCTTGCCGTTTTAATAGCAGAGTTGACATTTTGACAATAGAAGGCGAGTCATCAACGATTAGTACGTGCAATGACGATAATTTGAGATTAAAGGCATCGATGGTCAGAGATGAATTATTTGGAGATAGAAGTAAAGGCGATCGAGATGCAGCTCTTTGCAAATCATTTAATTGTTTAGAACCTTCCTTCGGTAATGAGGCATTGCTTGGGATATGTACTTGATGAATAGAGGATCCAGCAGGACAAGGGGAATTGGCAGCAGCAAGATTGACATTAGCATTCAGTTCTGCTGTGGTAGTATCAGGTCGATAAGGTATCGAAAACCAAAACATAGTACCACGCATCCCATCAGGTCGCTTACTGACACCATACGCACCGTTTAAAGCCTCTACTCTCTTCGCAAGAGAATAAAGACCTAATCCAGTTCCTCCTGCAAGGCGCTGAGCTTGCTTAAAAGGACTAAACAACTCCGCCATCGCTTCGTTGGACATTCCTATTCCATGATCTTCTATCTCGAAGCGAATATGGTGAGTTGCACCCGCACCAGTTTTATCTCGAAGTAGATCACCCCTCGTCATTCCTCGCTTCAAGGCAGAGCGCAGTGCAGTGGCAGGAGAGTTGCTCGTATCGTCACGAGGACTACATGTTGGACTATTGACGACAACTTTTCGATTTTGATTCATGTTGGGATCACTATTGTTGCAAAGTATGCCTTTAGGAGGCGTTGTTGGAGTCGTACTAATCTGACTATAAGGATTTCCTTCAATCTGATCGTCAGACTGCATCGGCGTGACTTGCATTGGCGCGACTTTGTTCAAAATGCGAGGGGTAATTTGTTGCTCTAGTTCCTTATCCGTTGGCTTCTCGCTTTCATCATCATTCAAAACGACAGCAGCTGAGCGTGAGGAAGTTGAGAGACCATCTTGAACACGCTTTGATCGGGAGAAAAATAATGATCCTCGAAGAGTTAATCCTCTTGTAAAACTAACTGCGCTTAATCGTCGCAAGAAATTAGAGCTCGCGGCTAAAACGGACATAGAAGGTGCTTTATTTAGCAGGGAAGTACCATCAACGATAGTTAATTTTGGTCGAGGAGGTTCCACTTTCACGATAGAAGCGCTAATCGTAACGACACCGTCTGTTGAGTATTTAACAGCATTTGATAACAGACAAAGAATATTCTCTTGTAACCATTGTTTATCAGTGATTACGTAAGGACAAATTTCCTCAAAGTCAATCGGTTTCAATTGAATTTCGATTTTTTCTTGAATATTCTTCATACAATCTAATGGCAGCTTCATAGTCTCTAAAAGATTTAACGTCTCAAATCTAGGAACAAGCTTAAACCCTCTCGAAGCCTTCGTATAGTCAATACAACGATTAATCGTCATCAACATGAAGGTATTAGTATCCCGAATATTCTGCAGGCATTGTTTGATCGAATTGTTATATTCAAGAAAACGATTATCTAAAGCAGCTTCATTTAATATGAGAGATGTAGCTGGGGAGAGCGCTGCGACTTGATTTGCATGCTTCGGACTACTAAACGGTGAAACAGTTATGGTGCCATTGGACATGGATGGATGTCTCGATAACTGTTGATGAGCTGAAAAAGATTTCTTTTGCATAAGAATTTTATCAGAGTTATTCACAATATCCGCAATAATCTCTAAACCAGTAATGAAAGAAGCTAAAGGCTAAAAAGAATCATTACAATGAGTGAAGAACTTGAAATAGGAGATTAACTTACCGTCTTTAAATCATGAGCAACATTACCAATCATATGTCTCATTTCACTTGCATGCATTCTATCAGCAGTTTTCTCGTTCTCAATCAAAGTTTTCTTGAGATTATAACTGGTAACAAATGCAGCGACATTATGAATATGATTATCAATTAAGAATAATAAACCTGCCACGAACCAAGCAGCAAATACAATTACTGAATTTCTATTTGGACTGTAAACAAGAGAGGTTATGAATGCCAATGTCATAATAAGAAAATGATGTAGAATATGGAATTCAAAGGAACATTCTTTAAAAACACCAGCGATAATAATTGGTTCAAACATAAAAGCATAAAATAGATAAACGTATATTAATCCATCATCATCACAATTCCTTAAAAAGTTATTTAAGTATGATATGGAAGTTGGTTCATGACAATCACTCTTTGCTGCTAAATTAATATAAAAAGTTAAATTACACAGAATAACTAATAACATTAACAGATGTTGAATTCTAGCAAATAATTCTTTTGTTTTAATTTGATCAACATTCATTAATGATTTCTTTTTATTCATAATTGTTGAATTCTTTTGATAAAAATTATGTGATGAATAACTAAAATTATTTTCAAGATCATCGTTATTGCTATTCTCTTGTCTCATTTCATCCTCATCCTCGTCATCAAGATCATCCACAAGAAAGTCATCATCATGATCATTATTGCGATTTGTTGATGAAAGCACTGGTTTCGTCGTTGTTGCGAGATATCTCGATGGGTATCGAATGTTAAGATAATATAAAACTCTTGTACTTCGCTTTCTCAGTTGGTTGGAACGATACTTACAAAATGATATTAATGATTTTGTAACCTTCCAACGAGGAAATAGTTTATACAGTATGAAAAACCATCCTAAAATACTAAATAAAAAAGATGTTAATACCATAACAATTAATAATACTAAATGACCAACAGATGCTTTCGTCTGTGTTGAAAGAACGAGGACAAAGAAAGGAAATGCGATGAATGAGTAAATGGAAATAAGAAAGATAAGAAAAGAAATATTCTTTGTATGTAGGTTATAGAGAATATATTCTTTCTTTAGTTTATGATCTTGAAATTGTAAGAAGAATGTTAATACTTCTTGTGCAACTTGATAATTTGTTTGTAATTCAGGATTTTTATTCCTCTTTGAGGAAGCTTGAGTTTGATACATCATTCCAGGTGGCTTCATTACTTTCGTTGCAGTTGAAAGAGAAAAAGTAATAAGCGCTGTCTTGGTTCAATTTTAGCACAAACCATGAAGAACCGAGCCAGTCAAGCCAACACAATTAATAAACTGATGCTGTAGTAGTGATTTGGCTGACTTTGGTTCAATAGTTCTCTTCCTTTCTTGCGTCACAGAGTAATCAGTAGTTGTTGAGTTGAATTGGAGGGATGGTTGCGGAACGGATTTCATGACCGTTTTTCCAAGTTTCCACCGACTATATAATGGCGGTGAGAGAAATTGCCCGGCTTTTTGAAGTTTTGAATGTTCGAGTTTTCGTGAAAGGGAAAGCGTAAATTTGAAAGAAGGCAGTTACTCTTTTTTGTTGGGTGGTTTCATTTTAGTTCTTCGCCACGAATTTCTAATTTATACCTGCATCTGAGAAAATTCGATGATGCAACAACAGTATTCTTATTCTGCACAGCCTCATGCAGCACCAGTTAGGCAAAAAGGAAAATACAGGGACGAAAACGATCGAAATGGTAACATCTTGAGCGACTCGCGGGTACAAAGGGGAAATTCAAAGGCTCTTTTGAGCCATAGTGGTCGGTATGACACTAAAAGAAAGTCTTCGAAACCTGGTTCGACAAATTATAGCCGAGCAAGCAGTGTTTCTGCCGACTTTCTTGAAGAGCTTACTGACCGACCAATCGAACAAGACACTGAAACACAAATCAAGCCTTTCATCGAGCGACCTAAATCTCCATTGTTTGTACGAGCTAAAATTGGTTTTGATGTTGCTACACAAGTGGAGAAAACTGACTTATTTGATTTTGACTTAGAGGTGGAGCCTATTTTAGAGGTCTTGGTTGGCCGGACATTACATGTATCAATGTTAGAAATCGCGCAAGAAGATGAGCTTGAAGCGATAAGATTACAACAAGAAGAATTTGAAATGATACGTAATGTGGAACTGGCAGAGGTCCAGAGACTAGAAGCAGAGCTCAAGAGAAAGAAGATGGAAAGAGAACGTCGCTCACTGCAGGAGGAGAAACGAGCAGAGGATAAAGAGCGATTAGAAGAGGCGATGGCAGCTCGGCAATTTACTTCACAATTCTTAGGAGAGTTACATGACTCTGTATTTGATGCTCTTGAGGCGGAAGGACAATTCTTTGATCCAGTTCAGAGGGAAATTGAGCAACTATTCATTCCACAATTAGTAACAGGGACAATTGATAAAGCGAATCTCTATGACATTACAGTTCAAGTGTTTGAAGAAATTTTTGAAAATGCACAGAGAGAAGCAGAGAAGTTCGAGAAAATAGCTGTCGAAAAGAGAGAGGCGTTGAAGGAACGTTTAAGACAAGAGGAGGAAGCAAGACGAAAGAAAGAAGAAGAAGAACGACTTGCAGCTGAAGAAGCTGCACGAAAAGCAGCAGAGGATGCAGAAAATGCAGAGAATGCTCCTATAGAAGAAGAGTAAAACTCATTCTTTCCCACTTTTATTTGTACTGTATGTCATTATCGAATGCGTATTTTTATTTGTTCTTCTTTGCTTGGTTGTTTAGCTTGTAAATCTATCTCTTTCAAAAAAGTGATGTAAGATAGGAAAATTCATTATTTTATATAAGAAAAAAACAGAAGAGATGCAAACTATTTGAATTCTTGTTTATTTATTACTCTTACTCGCATTTAGTGCCTTTCCAAAGAGAGAAGACCACAACGAAGGGCGAATCCAGTTATACGCTGACCACTTAATCGTATTGGTCATATGCTCCTTCAAAAGATGCAGAACATGCAATTCATCGAAAGTCGCCATACTTTTAATTCTGTAATTATTGATAAATAAAAGTAGTGTGGAAAAGAGAATAAACTTACTCATCCTTCGCTAATCCTTTCTTGGCCACATAATGCGGAACGTCAAATAATGCCTCGAAGTATTTCAACTGATTGTACAATGCGAACTCATCGTACTCCTGCTTTAATCTACCGCGACATCCCCTTTCGAGGCAAGATAATCCTTTAAGAGAAATTTGCATAGTTCTCTTAGCGCAAGATGGGTCATCGCAAATAAGGTAGCAATCGTAGTATCGCTTGACGTTCTCGCGAATTGCCAAAGTGAGGCGATTCGAAAGAAGAGCATAACAACTGAAGGCACCACTACAAAAACATTCATTAGTCAAAGGATTAAGGCAAAGAAAGTCTTACCCTTTTCCGAGAAATTTGGCCTTGCACTTAGGGCAAGAAAAAACATTAAAGCTTTGAAAATCAAGTAAGCACTGAACTTCAACCATCTAAAAGAAAAAAAGAGTGATAAAGAAAAATAGTGGAAGGTGAGATATTACCTCTTCACACTCTCCACAACGAGCAGTGAGAGGAGAGCATCCTTTAAACCTTTCTTGATCGTCCATCAAACACTTTGGAGTAAATCCCCAACTATCATCTAACAAATCATCAGTATTTCCACTTGATCGATTGCCGTACTTTGTGAGATCTAACCCTAACTTCTCCGAAAGAATAAGTTGTGACGTTCCTTGAATCGGTTCACATAAACGAGAGATTGGAGGAAGAATCTGATTACTAATATACCACTCAAAATCAATCGTAAATTTTTCGGGTTCACGACGAATATTGTCCGGATGATATGCACGTTGGACTGCTGTAGCACCCTCTGCACCCTGTGTACAGATGACGTAAGGAATATGGTCACCAATATTCACAGGCTTATTCTCCTTAATCATTTGCATGGCAACTTGAAGATGAGCCTGTCCATGAGAATCAGGATAATCTTTCGGATTCTTATTCAATCCTTTTGTAATAATAAATTGCTCTAAAGGCAAAGCTCCAGATCGAATCTGAGTAGCTAAATCCGAGAGATGGTCATGAATACTTTCAACAATCTCTTCACAAGGTTTTCCGGAAAGGATTTGATCAACCACATATCGACCTGTCTCTTTAGATAATTCACACCAGTCGCGCCGAACTAAATCCAGACCTTTCATTTCTTTCTCATACGCGACGGTCCCATCGGGTTGCTCGTGAACAACTAATGCTGCATATTTCTTCTTTTTTAACAACAGCATTGATCTA
>VFQN01003942.1_pt1 | contig 20294 bp, 30 predicted proteins | sample 3512371 | NCBI WGS metagenome assembly VFQN01 (sample SAMN10412370, study PRJNA504923) | tailings metagenome | isolation source: Replicate 2 from Balatoc abandoned mine | place: Philippines: Itogon, Benguet | collected 2017-08-28
CCTCCTGCGTCGTCAGCTTCAAGCCAAGTGAAGAGACGACCTTGAGGACCTACCCGCTAAAAATAGGTCTCCGATACCCCCATAACCCTTCTCCTGAAAAAAAAGTGGTGTTTGCTGCAGGGGAGCTCCCCTGGTCTACTGTGCGTGGATGTGCAGCGGCTACTCCTCCGCTTCATTGCACTTCAATGCACTTCGGGTTGCGTCTTTGGAGCCAGCGCCGCGTCACCAGCAGACGTCCAGGGAAGAAGCCGCTCACACCAGTCCATGAGCAGCACATGTGTAAGGACTCAAGTCAGCAATTCACTCGCTCGCACGCGACCAGTTGTATGGTAATACGGTAGGGCTTAGCAGCCCCTCAGTGTAAACGCGCAGCGCCACATAGAAGACATTGTTCGCACACAAGTGAGGAAGCTCTACGGCTGCCGCACGCTTACCGCGGCGCAGGCACCAGCCGCAGCCGCCGCACACCGTCTCCTCCGCCCCCACCTCCCACCTCCTGCGCACCACCGTACACCCCTGCGTCCCGCTCATCCCCCCACGCCACCCTCCTCTCTTGCTGCTGCCCTCGCCCCTGCTGCCCTGCCAGCAGGTTGTCCAGTGCCCAGGTGGCGGTGGGGTAGGACGGCGCCACAGACATCACGCTGTGCCCCGCCCCCACGCCCGCGCCCGCCTTGGGCGGCGTCACCATGCGGCTGGTGATGAGTGAGGCTGCGGACACGCCATGCCCTGCCCCCGGTCCTGACACCGCCGCCCCCGCGGCGTGCCGCCGCAGCATGGCGCTGCTGGTGCTGCTACTCCGCGGCCTGCCGCCCTGCACACCACCAGCCCTGTCCGCGGCAGCACCACCACCGCCACCATGCTGCTGCGGCAGGCTGTGCAGGTGGTAGCCCTCCGCTGCCGCCACAGCCGCCGCGTACTGCTGCTCCAGCAGCACCATCGCCTCCACACCGCCCTCAGGCCCTACGCCCAGGCCCCCCGCCGGCCCCTGCCGCCCACTGCGAGCGGCCGCCATGCGGTCCGCCGACAGCGGCCGAGCCCGCGCCCCCGCCGCCATCGCCCCAGCAGCGACCTGCGGCGTCGTGAACACGGATAGCGCCGCCGCCTCCAAGCCGCCGGGCGGCACCACGTGCCGTGTGGGGGTCGGGGAGGAGGAACGCGGCACGGGGAGCATGTCCTGCTGCAGCTCTGCGACATGCTGCTGCTGCTGCTGCCAAGCGATGCGGCGAGGGGGCGAGCCGCCGCGTCCGGCGCGCACCCCCGCGTCCGGCCGCATCGCGCCCGACCCCCACCCTGGCCCTCCGCCCGCCTGGTTGATCGCCAGATCCTCGGGCGCCAGGGTGTGTACGGCAGGCTCCGGAACCGCGTACGGAAGGTACGGCTTCGCGTCCGGGAGCAGCGTGCTCGGGGGCTGCGGCAGGATGGGCGGCAGGGGGCAAGGTGAGGTGTGCGCGGTGGCGCTTACGCAAGGTGACAAGGGCAGGGTACCGCACGCGTCGCCCTAAAGACGCTCGTCAGCCATGACCTGCAAGGTACGTAAAGACCACTCTGACTACCGGTACCATCCTACCTTCGGTCAATAAAAACTTACATGCATCGCGCAAGTCCTTATTAATCGTTTATCATTCGCCACATCTGAAACTGCGCCCTCCCTGCGTCCCCTCGCTCTCCCACCTCCCAAAGGCTTGATGCCCTCAAAACCAATGCCTGCCCCCGCCCCGCCCCCTCCGCCCTACCGTGGGTGCCCCCGTGGCCAGGCGGTGCAGGTCCTCCAGCAGCCCCGTCAGCACGGGCCGGTCGCCGTGCACCAGAGCCTCCTCGTACATCAGGAACCTAGGGTGTTGAGGGTGGGAGCGATGGACAGGTGCGCGTGGTGGTGGTGGTCGTTATGGCGCAGGAGATGGAGAGCAAGCTGGGCCATGGGGGCCGGAGGGGTACGTATGGTGGTCGGTAATGGTGGCAGTGGTGGTGCCAAAGGAGAGGTGCAAACCGTAGATGCACAACGCTACAATAGTAGCGGTGGTCTGGTGGTGGGAAAAGGAAGAGGGTACAACGCAGTTGCATAAGCGTTGCAACATGCTGCTGGCCAGTTGCAGGCCTGCCCCACGCCATCTGCACATGCTCCTCATGCAGCTGCCGTGTTGCCCTATCCATATCACTGCTTGTACACACGCCTTACCCGCGCTATAAATAACAGTTGATGGTAGCCTAATATCCACTGGGTACGTGCCCCTCTTGGCCACGAGCCCACGCACCTACCTCCTAGACATGCGCGGCATGGACCGCAGCGCCTCCAGCGCCCGCAGCCAGTTGGTGCGGCGCGCCGCCTCCGTCAGCGGCCTCCGGTGCGCCCCCCTGATGGGGCTGCCCGCCAGGTTGGACACCAGCCAGCACACGAACGTGCCGTCCTCGAACATGGACAGCAGGGACGTGAAGCCCTGCACGCGTGTGCAGCCACAAGCAACGAAAGCGGCATTCGTTAGAGCACGCTCCGACCAGGCTGAAGTGACGTGAAGCCCTGTGCGAGCGTTGCATGTGGTGTCCGTCAGCTCGCCCACTGGGCAGCCTAGCCGGCCAGCAGCACTCCAGGACACGGGTTACAGCCCTAGCCAGTTTCCCTGCAACCATCCCGCGTACGCACGCATGCGGCCCCCGCCTACCTCTGCCGCCTCCCGCCTGCTGATGGCGCCGCTCTCCACAAGCCACCGCAGCAGCGACGCCTCCAGCGCCGCCAGCTCGTCAGCGCTGTACGGCAGCGCCGCCAGCCGCGGCCACAGCGGGCGGTACAGCAGGCCGGCAGCGCCCTCGGCAGCACCGCCACCGCCAACGCCACCACTGCTGCTGGCCGCCGCTGCTGCGACCGTGGCAGTGCCGTGGGCTTGGAGCAGCGACGCCAGGGAGCCCTGTGCGTGACAGCATACGCGTGGCAGGGCGTCCTAACGGGGAGAACCACTTGTGCACTGTCGTTTGCTAAAATCCTAGCGCGCATCGCGAGTGCAAACCAAGTACGACCCAAACCACTTGTTCCTCACCCTGGGGTCTGCCGTGGGCCCGCCCGCCACGCGCACGGCGCCCCGCGCCGCCAGCACCGCCTGCTGCTGCACGTCCAAGGGGCCACCAGCGACCTGCCCCGGCCGCCGCGCCGGCGAGCCGCCCGCCCAGCTGGCGGCCGCAGATGCAAGGGAGACCCCCGACCTGGCGGTGGCGGTGGCGGTGACGGCGGGGGCGCTGCCGGTCGTGCGGGCGGGGGACGGCTGGCGGCTAGCGGCGCCCTTGTGGGGGCTGGGGCTGCGACTGCCGGGTGCCGCGGCTGTGGGGGCCGGGCTGACGGCTGCCCCTGGCGCCGGGCCGGGGGCCGTGGCACCGTTGACCCCTGGCCCGCCTCGCACGTCAAAGGTCCTGCGGGATATAGTTACACTCACTCAAGTACTTGCTCAACACAAAGGTGCAGCTGACCTCCAGACCGGTGCCGCAGTCTCGCAGCCCTCGCATCAAGCTGTTGTCGCGCTTGCCGTGTCCCTTACCTGTTGGCCGCTTCTGCGCCCCGGACCCGGCCCGCGCTGCCCGACCGGCCACCAGCGCCCTGCAGCGCCTGCGGGCCGCACACCAGGCGCACGAGGTTGAGCAGCCCCCACACGCTGTCGGGGCTGCCCGCCAGCACCGCCTCCACCTCAGACACCAGGCCCAGGCCCGCGCGCAGCTGCCGGTCCTGGAACAGAAAGGAGGAAGGGTGACGGCGGCAAGGTTTGGGCGAAACCTGGGTTAAGATGGGGATGCCTAGCATGGTACATAGTTCAAATATCCAGTTCTTGGTGAGCCTATGTTGTGCTGGTGTGCGCTTGTGTGTCGGTGACGGCCCCGGCGTGCGAGTGCGAGGGCCTGCCAGCGCTGCGTACCTTGAGCCTCAGCGCGTAGCCCCTGCCCGCGCTGCCCAGCGACTTGATGGCGATGATGCCCGAAGAGCCTTGGGGGTGGGGGGAGAGGGGCAGCAATCAGAGGCAAAGCGAGACCGCACGATGCCCATCGCAACCAGGGGAGGTCAGTCAGTCGAACGTTGCCCTTCAAGCAGGCAGACATTGACAGGACCACGATTCGTTAGGCACTTAGGCCCGAGAAGACCGCTGTCTTAACCTACCGTACGCCGCAGAGCTTCCTGCCTGCCGTGAGGGGCTGGGCGACCGCCCGCGGCCACCGCCCGCGCCGCCCACCCGTGCCGCCGCATCCGCCAGCTCCGCCGCCGCTGCTTCCGCCCGCCGCTGCTCTTCCGCGCCCTTGGGGTCCGCCTGCGCAGGAGCACAGCGGAGAAGAAATGACCTACCATACGAAGCGTGCACATGCATTTACAAGCACCTGCGCAATGCTGAGGGGAACACACCAATCATGACAACAAGGATGAGCTAAAGCCCTACAGACCTGCATGCACGCACGACATAAGGTCGACGCAGTACACGCCCCATGGGCGTGCAAGACAGCGCACCGCCCCAGCCCCCTCCCACACGCACCCATGGCTGCGCCAGCAGTCCCAGGTGGTCCAGGGCGCACAGGATGTTGGTGCGGGCCGACCGCACATCGCGCGGCGGGTCGGTCACGTGGTGCGGCGGCACGGGGGCGCCTGCCAGGCGGCCCGCCAGCGCCACCAGCAGCAGCCCGTTGCGCAGCGGGTTGTCCAGCAGGGCGGCGCACTCCTGGGGGCCGAGTGGGTGGGATGCCATGCAGTAACTTCCACGCGCGTACAGACGTAACGCCTGGCTGAAGATGCATACTGGGATGCGACATCAGCACTGCGGAAGCGTGAAAAGGAAGGTTCGCGATGCAGACACAGGAACTAGGGTGTAGCGGTTAATAGGGATAGAGGGTTTGGCTGTACGCACCTCTGCTGGGCTGGGCATCAGGCCCAGGTCTTCCAGCCAGTGCCGGGTCTCGCGCTCCTGCCACGCGAACGGCCGCTGGATGGCGATGGGCTCCGTCAGCTGCGCCGCCACCCGTCGGCTGGGGGAAGTGGAGGATCCAGTGGCGGCGGCGGCGGCGGCGGCAGGCCCCGCCCGGTCGAGTATGCTGGTCCCCGTGCGGCTGGCGGCGCCGCCGCGGGGGCTGCGCGGTCCGCCCGCAGCTGCAGCGGGAGGGGTGACAACGGAACCCGGTCCAGCGGCTGTGGGGCCATGGGTGCCGGAGGCGGCGGGGGTAGGCCGGGCGGGAGAGCTGCCGCGGCGCGCGGCAGAGGTGGTGGGGGCAGTGAGGAGGGGGCCAGGTGCCAGTGCAGGGCCCCCTGAGGACGCCACTGCGCTGCCTGAGGAACCCCCACGGCCGCGAGCCGCGTTATGGGGGAGGGAGGGACTGGGATTGCGGGACGACGGCCTGCTGTGGGACTGCTGGCGCGGGAGTGGCTTGGCGCTGGCCGGGCGGTCGGGCCCGCCGGTAGTGGCGTGCGCAGAGGCGTACTGGTAGTCTGTGCCCCGCTGCTGCACGGCGTCGTGCGGCAGTAGCTTGGCTTGCAGCGCCTGCGCCCAGTCGACAGCCTGCTGCTGCTGCAGCTGCGGCTGGGCGTGGTGACTTTGTTCCGGGGGCTGGGCCTGCTCCGTTTGCTGCTGTCGTGGCACAACGTCAGACCGGTAGCCCTGTGGAATGTACTGTGACTGCGCTGACTGAACCTGCTCCACGGCCAAGCCAAGCTGGGGCTGCTGTTGTTGTGGCTGCTGCTGCTGGCGTGGCGCGTACTGGGGCCTCCCCTGTTGCTGTTGCTGCTGCGCGGCCGACACGGCGTCCAGCCGCTCCCGCATTGCCGCCGCCTGCGCAACCATCTCCATGACGCCGCTCACCCCGCCCGGCCTCACGCCGCTGCCGTGCCCTGCCACGGCACCCTGCCCAGCGCTTCTAGACGCGGGCCCCTGGACCTGGCCCTGACGCTGCCCCGGGCTCCCAGCGACAGCGTACATAGCCGCATAGGAGCCGACCCCTTGCGATTCCTCGCCACCTCGCAGTTGTTGCTGCTGCTGCTGCTGGAGCGGTACAGCTGGGTACCCGGCAACGCCGAGCTCGCTGCGGATGACCAGGGCACGTGGGGGCGTGGCAGCCTCAGCCTGGCCGCCCCAGGCTGGACCTGAACCCGGTAACCCATGGGGCTGTAGGGTCCGAGACGCCCCTGACCCACCCCACACCGCCCCTGGGGCGTTCGCAGATGGGCTGTAGCTGCCGGCCGTGCGGTCTGGCGGCCCTGCCATCGGCCTGCTGGTCGCCTCGTCCCCGCCGCCAGCCGCCTCCCCGCTGTGCTGCTCCATGCCGCTGCTGAGTGCCACTGAGGCCACAGAGTCCTGCACGTCGCGCGGCAACATGCACCGGTATGTCAGCACACAGACGAGGTGCATGGCAAGTCGACACACGGCAACACTGCACCGACCAGCGGAAGTGGTACCTTTGCGGCCAGCAGGCAGGCGGATCATCTGCGTGGTACAGCGCAATGCAATGCATTATGGGGACCCACCCTGAAGGAGAGGCTCCCGGCGGCGGTGGACGACTGCGCCGGCTCGGTCAGCACCGCCGCGCCCAGCACCATCTGCCGTATCCGCTGCAGCACTTCTACCATGCCCGCATCCGCCAATCCCGGCGGGGAGTGCTGCTGATGGTGCTGCTGCTGCTCCTCGACCTCCTGCTGCTGCCCTGCTTGCACCTTGTGTAAACCTGACCACGCGGCATCGCCCGGTGAGGTATCTCGCTCCTCCTCCACGTCTTGCATGTGCAGCTGCAGCTCGCCCACCGACCTCTCCGCCTCCGCGTGGCCCAGCCACAGCCCAGCAGCACCGACCCTACCGCCCCCGTCCCCTGTCCCCACCAATGACGGTATCACTACAGGCTGCACCTGCTCCGCATAAGCTTCTTCCCCGACGGACATGTCCGCGAGAGCAGGAGCCGGACTTGTAGCCCCACCATGCGAGTCCCTGACCTCCGGAGTCCGGAACTGCACCCGTAGCCGCGTGCTGCCGCTGCTAGCACGTGAAGCCCTGCCGGCTGCAAGAATTGACGTGGGGTATGACGGGGCGGGAGCAGCACCGGTGGCGCTGGTGTCCTGGCTGTGCCCCCGCCCCTGCCCCTGCGCCTGCCGCTTGCCCGCCTCCACGCGTGCCAGGAAGGCCCGTGTCTTGGCCTTCATGCGCTCGGTGGCGGCCTCGGAGTCCAGGGAGGCCCAGCTGGGGTTGGAGCTGAGGGAGGGCTGCCGGGGGAGGGCAGGGGCGTGCTGCTGGGTAGGATGTTGCTGCGGCTGCGGCTGGGGCTCGGGCTGCGGCTGAGGCTGGATCGTCGCTCGAGGTGTGGGGAAGGCTTGCGGTAGAAGCTGCGGCAGGGGGAGGGCACTTGGAGCAGCAAGCTCTGCGGCCGGAGGGGCCTCAAACCCTTGGCGTAGTGAAATGGGCTCCACACCGGGTCCCTGAATTGCGAACTCGGTCTCCTGCTGTTGCCCAGGCGTGCTCCCCTTGGCCTCACTCACACCCGACCATTTTGTTCCCTGCAGGACATGAGAGGGGCAAACATGCATGTCAACGTGACAAACAGAGCACACTTCGGGTCCACAACGTTTACGGGCGGCAACCCAGTTTCCCGCGCCAGCACCCTCACTCCTCACCTCCACACCCATGGCCGCCTCGCCCGCTTCCACCCCCGCCTCCACTGCCGCCGCCGCTGGCACCAACTGCGCCAGGCTAGCTATGCCCCCACCGGGCGCCGCCGCCAGCGCCATGTCCGGCGCCCCCGTGCCGACAACGGCCTCCACCGGCCCATGCGACCCAAGCCGCGTACGGCTCTGGCTGCCGGGCGCCGTGCTGGCCAGCGCCGCCACGAGCTGCGATACCGCCACCTGTAGCCCGCCATCCGCCTCGTGGCCCGTACCCTTCTGGTTCAGCTCCCTCAGCAGCATGTCCAGCTCAAGGCCAGCAAGGGGCGTGTCCGAATCAGGACCCGGCGCGGTATGTCGTAGCTCCTCGTCGCCAACAGATGCGCCCCCAGCGCTGGCCGTTGCATTGCAATTTGGCAAGAGTACGGAGACCGTATCTACACCCGCGGTTGTGGGGCTGGGTTCAAGCGCTGGACCGTTCGCGTCTGCGCTAGCGATCGAGGCGGTGCTGCGGGGGCGGAACCCATCGACCACCAGGTTCGAGCCCTCCCCCTGCTCCTTGCCGGCAATCTGCTGATCTGCAGAAGGCGGAGCGGAGGCCGCTTCATGGGGGTCTGAGCGCACCCTGTCCCCTTCCTCGGGGCCAGCACCCGGCTCGGAGCCGCGCGCCGCGGAGAGCCCCTGCAGCACACGCAGCAACAAGGTCTCCAGGGAGTTTCCGACGGCCGCCTGCGCCTCGGCCTCGGCCGCCTGCTGTGGCAAGGTGTCCGCATGCGCCTTGCCGGGAACGTGAGTGTCTGGCAGCACCTCCGCCTGCTGCAGCGCAGCCTCCGCCTCCTGTTGTGCGGCAGGACCGTTGGCCTCCGCCAAGCCACTGCTATTGCCCAGCGGCGAGAGCCCCCGACTGGTCGAACGGAGCTCCAAGGCAGCGCCTCCGTGACTGTGACTCGGGCTGCCCCACGCCACTGACCCGCCTGTGCTGCTCAACCCCTGCATCGCTGCCCCGCCCACGCTCCCAGAGCCCTGCGGCGGAGACTCGAAGTCCGCCTCCTGCTGCGCCCAGCTGCGCACGCGCTCGGCACGGTCCTGCTGCGGCACCGACCCCACCACCGCAGCGGACATGGACGACAGACCACTGGCGCCGCCCGCAGATGCCATGTCCCCAGCAGTACCGCCGCCAGTGCTCGGCACGCCCCCGCCGCTGGTGGCGGTGCCCCGGGAGGGCTCGGCCGGCAGCGGCGTGCGGGGGCTGTGGAGGGCCGCGTCCGCGACGGAGGCGCGAAGGGTAGAAGGCTGCTGCGGGGTCGGAGGCCGGGCCCCAGCCGTGGCAGGCACCGAACGCGGGTCCTGCTCCACCGCTTGTGTCGTCACCACGCCGTTGGCAGGTGCTGGCCTACAAGGACACAAGTGTGGGCGTGGCATTTGCACGTACTGGCTATGCCACGTGCCGAAGGAGCATGTGCACGTGTGCCCCTGCAGGTGTCAGGCAGGCGGTCGGCATGTCATGTCACGTCACGCCGTCATAGCTAAACACACCTGGACAGAGACCCCGCATCTGCGGGAGCAGAAGGCGCCACTGCTGCGCTGCTGCCCAGTGCCGCCACGGGCGTTGGGGCCGTAGACGACCCCCAAGACTGCTGCCGGAAGAAGGCCGCCTGTGGACCACTGTGCGGCCGGCTGCCTGTCCCCGCCACGCTTGCAGGCCTGCTATCCAGCACCCGCGGCCCCGAATCCACGGTTCCAATGGACTGGCGTTGCTCGGGCACGGGCACGGACACGGATCCGGCATGGGGCAGCGCCGGCCGGGCGCCACTGTCCCCACCGCCACCGCTGCTGCTCGTGCCCCGCAGCGCATCAGCCAGCAGGGAGCTGCCCTCGCTGTCGTCTACCGCAAACAGCGGGTTGACGAACGTCAGGCTGCTGCCGCTGGGCTGCGCTCCGTCAGTGGCGTCAGCATCTGAGCCGCCCAATGCCGCTGTGAGCACCCGCCGGCCGGGGCTCATGCCAACGACAGTTCCAGCTCCAACACTGGCGCCAATAGAACGACCACCAGCGCTAGCACCGCCATGGGGTTGCGCTGCAACATGTGTAACGGCTGCAGCAGAATTGTGTGCGGCAGCTGCCGGAGAGACCGGGGAGCTGCCGGCGCTGGCGGGTTCAAGGGCGGAGGGCAGCTGGGCATGCTGGCCGTTCGTAGCGGCTGAGGAAGGCTGCATGGATCCTAGACCAAAGGACAGCAACCTGCCGCCACCGGGGGGTGATCCGCCCCCGGGGGAGACCCCACCGCCGGTGCTGACGCTAACCCCCGCTCGCGCCTGCACGCCGTCACGGAAGGTGGGCAGCGCCTCGCCGCCGTCGCCCGAGGGGATGGGGGCGCTGTCCCAGGGCGGCAGCACCAGCGGCTTGAGCTCGCTGAGGGTGGGCAGGGGAGCCGCACCGCCGCCCAGGATGGCGGCCATGGCCGCGGCTGCGTAGCCGTCGCCAACCGGAGTTGCGTCGCTTGCACCTCCGACGGCCGTCGCCGCTCCTGCTGCTGCTACTGCTGCTGCTGCTGCTGTCCCATCCCCCTGTGCGCCGACTTGCGTGGGGGCGGCATTGTAGCGCTCCCGCAGGGACGTCCAGCTGTTGGGGGCGACGTGCGGAAACTCGTCGTACCTAAAGGTGGGAGCGGAGGCACGTGTGCTTAGTGCTTTGCATGTGCGCCGGCCTCCTTAGGCATGACGCCTGCCAGTATAGCCATTCCCACATCTTGCACGATCCCTATCTCACCCGGTGTAGTTCTTCGATGGGCTGTACCGCGCGCTGCCTGGCCGGAAGTAGTCGTCGTTGCTGCGGCTGGAGGAGGGCGTGTCCAGCTCCGACACCACGCCCGTGGTGAAGGACATGGGCGTGTGGCTCACGGCTGCGTTGAGAGCGCTCTCCGGCATCGAGTAGATGGAGGACATCTCTGTGGGAGGGCAGTGGGCAGGCGCCAGTGACACCCCAGGACAAAAGACAGGTTGGCATGAGTCGCAGTGGAGTGACAACAGATGATGCCACAAACAAACGTAACGAGCCGAGAAGTGGAGTTGAGGGTGGATGCCGGGGGGGGATGTTGGTCCAACCACACTTACCTGCAACGCTGTGCAAGGTTGAATGCTCGTCTCCAAGTGGATGAGCATAGCTTGCACCTGTGGGTCATTGATATGCACGTGGCGAGCCACAAACACCATTTTGCGGAGTTGGTGGCGGGCTGGCGGCGCACGTCAAAGCAGCCAGCAGGAGCCACGGGCACGAAAAGCAAGCCGTCCTTATGGGCATGCCTCTTCTCGCATTACTTACGCATGCTAGGGGTTGGGCTGGTCAGCCATGCCACGCTGCTGCCGTGGCTGCCCTGCCGGCCGTTGGCGAAGGCGCTGGAGGGGCCGGCCAGCCCGGGCCCGCGCGCCGGGGACACGGGCGACCCGTGGGTCAGCGGCAGCTTCCGGAGCCTAGCCGGACTGAAGGGAGGGCTTGCCGGTGCCCTCTCTATGGTCTGGCGACGAGAGACGGCAGCGGGAACAATCGCCGGCATGCCTATTGCCAGCATTGGCACCGAGGCCGGGGCCGGGGCTGGGGCCGGGGCTGGGCCCGGGACAGGAGTGGGAGCGGGAGCAAGGGCCGTCCCTAGGGCGAACCCGCCGAAAAGCTCGTCCCGCAGAGCCTCCAGAGGCCCTCGGGCCTGTGCCCCGCTGCCCGGGCGCTCTTGCTGCTGTCGCTGTGGCTGCTCGCTGCTCGCCGCCGAGGGCACGCTGTCACCAACCAAGCCTGCCATGCCTGGCGCCAGCTGGGTGGCGGTCAGCATTGTCGCCAGGCTGGCTGAGCGTGCACTTGCAATTCCAACTGCCCCACTGCTGCGGCTACCGTCAAGCTCAGACACTGCGCATGTGTTGACCGAGTTGTGGGTTGGCGGTTTGCCGGCAGGTCCGTGCACGTTCGTACGGGGTTGTGGGTACGTGAACGAACAATAGTCACCTACCTTGTTTGCCAGCCTCCAGTTCACCTCTCAATGCCAACGAAGCTGTCAGACGCTCAGCAGTTGTCAACATGCTTTGCAGGCTCTGATGCACGACCTTGAGCCCTCCAGCCCGCAGGGTTTCAGGGCCTGCAAAGGTGCTGGACCCGGTCGGAACGACTTCCACCCTCCCGTCAGGGTAGCTCCCCTCTTCCCCGACACCATCCACGGGGCTCCGATAACGGCCATTTGATGAAGGCACATCTAGCTGCACGTCGGCGAGAGGTGAGCCGAAAGCCACATCCCCTTGGTGTTGAAACTGCGTGGGGTCAAACCCAGCAGCTGCAGCGGGATAGAAGCTAACTGTGCTGTGGTAGCTATCCCACGCAGACATGCTGTGATCCATCGACCCTGGGCCAAGAAGTCGTCATCGATGGTGACCTGCTACGGGTTCGGGAACAGGTGACCCACAAACCACAGATGTGATGTATAGCATCATTACCAATTAAAGAAGCATATAGCATTGGTTGCTAAAAGCGGTCTCGGTCAAACCATTTGCTTGTGTCCATGCGCATGGTCAACACGGTGTATCGCAATTCAACAGTGCACTTCAACAGTGTAAGTATCGTCCTAGTAGTATCCATTCTTCCACAGACGAACGCACACCGACCTTTGTCAGCGGTTGGGAGTTTCGGGGCCGTATCTTCCCCCGCGGCACATAATAGGCCAGGACTGGCCCGAACGCGCAGAACATCGTTCACACATACAAGAGTATACATCGGAAGCCATGCTGTCCGTTCGTTCCTCCGCTGCGTCCCGGTAGGCGTTCCGTCGCTTGCACCTTTCTTCCTTTCCACCTCCAATTGTTGTACTACTTGCAGCCTGTTTGAGTACTTCTAGGGGAATGTCGTCCTGACGGAAAGTATGGTGGAAGCACCTTCCGGAGGCACCGTTTGCGGTGATACTCGTGTGGTCCTTCCCTTGCACGCTGCAGGGCTGCCTGCGCGAGGCCCCGTGCCAACAGGTCTTCTGTCGTAATCGTCCGCGCTCTCTTCGGCAAGTAAGTCCATATTGCGCTGGTCCATGGTGCTGTGGGAGGTTGGTGGCGCGCTTTCCGACGTGGAACCCTGCAAAGCGATTAGCAATGGTCTTAAGCCGAAAGCACCTCCTGCCTTTTCTCGTGATCTTTGGTTTGCAGTTCTCCTTCAGGTGCGTCACTTGCTCTGCCGTGACCTTGTTGGCATGTTCCTTGTCCCGAACCTGCAGGAGCTCGGATGCGGAGCGCAAGAAGGAGGAGCAGTGGGAGGCGCAGCAGGCACTGCTGGCAGAGCGCCGCGCAAAGGTGCGAGGCGCTGCTCAGTTGTTTGGGCTCTGCGGGAGCCTCCACGTGGATAGCCTGGAGTGCACACGTTCCAGTGGTCTTGTAAAGCTGCACTCAAGCGCCATTATCGCCCTTTTTCTGCTCATCTTGGCAGGTCAGCTTCAGTCCGCTTGAGTTGGAGCACCAGTTCTAAGTAGTACACCAGGTGCCCAGCATGCGCGTGGGGGGGGGCTTGGCACCTTGCAACGAGACATCTATTTTCCATGGCACTCTTACTGCATCCACGGCCTTCGGGCTTGGCACCTTACAATAAGACATCTATTTTCCATGGCACCCTTACTGCACCCACGGCCTGCAGCGTGAGAAGCTGATGCAAACGTTCAACCGCAAGGGCGCTAAGGAGGCGCCGGAGGAGCGCCCTGCCCCGCCGCCCAAGCGGGCCGCCCGCCAGGTCAGTGTGGCATAATCCCATCTTCCCAGCCCAGCCCATGTGTGCCCTTATACGATGTGCTGGTTATATGCTATTGCAGCACATGCTTGTATTAAATGGCGGCAGCTAGTCGCAACTGGAGAGTACTGATGCTTTGGTCCACGCATTTCAGATTGAAATAACCCATTCCGGTTTCGTTGCCCATGCAGCAGCCTGAGGTGGTGGTGGAGGAGCCTGAGGAGGAGGAGGCCCCGCGCGCCGGCGGCGGCAACCCCCTTTCGGGCCTGCTGGGGGGCCTGTTCGGCAAGAAGTGATGCACTGGTGCTGAGGCAGGCACAGCAGTCATTGGCGGCCCAGGCGGTCCCACCACCGCTGCCCTGCGGGCAGGCTGGCGGGGCGCAAACTTATGTGGCCATACCGCATTCGTTTCAACACAGCAGAAGAATGCGAGCATGTGTATGCACGATGATTTTGACGGCGACGAGCGCCGCGTAAGCTGTGGCAGCACTGTCTGGTCCTTACCTCGGAGTGATCACGTACTGCATTGCAACCTACTGCTGCGTATGGTATGATCTATTTTTGTTGTACAGTAGTAGCAAAGCAGCAGCCAGTCGGCGCAGGTGTACGTGGCGCTGGGTTGTTTGCAAGGTATTGCTGGCGACGCAGGAACGCGGAGCGTCCTAGCAACATAGGAATCCCACGCGTATGCCAAGCCTGGGGCACGTGCCAATGGGCACCTCAAGCCGTTGTAACAGCGGCAGAGTTGCTATGTTGGCCCGCTTGAAGCAGCCTTTGGCGCGTGGCGGGGGGACCTTGATGCTTGGAACGTGCTGATGCCAGCAGGCTGCATGGAAGCTGAGACATGGTAGCTAGGCTCGCAGGCACATGGGTTCAGCTGACAAGAACGTGAGACGTGAGCGAGGGGCACAACCCGAGGGTGCAGTCGGAAACATCCAGACGGAAACACACAGGTGGCTGACCGCAAGGTGCATGGCAGAGGAGTTAGATGGGTTCGGATCAAAGATCAAAGTTCAGGCGCGTGAAACTGCCAGGCTATGAGGTTGGGCTGATGTACCCTTCTGGATGTACCGGTAGAGCGATGGACAGTCTTTCGTCCCGGCTCTGGCGCGTACACGTGCAGCATGTGAAGGCTCCTGCCTGTACTGGGGAACCCCCCTGTTCCCAACGACCGGGATCAGTCACATTTTTTTTTTGGCCTTGTCCGGACTGGGCTGGATTTCTGGCAGGGGAACCGAACATACAGACGGTTATGATGTGTTTGCATTTGCAGACGTCCGTACCGGTGCGCAATGCCACGCCTTTTGGCAATGCCCTGGCTGGTACTGCATGCAACACAGCCACCATGCACGGCAGCAACAACCGTGTGCCCCCGTTGTTTTGACACCGTCCAGGTGCGCTACACGGTATACGATCGGAGTGTTGCGGCTCAATGAAAGGCACGTAGATGCCGTACTTGAGGCCGCAAATCCCGGCAGACTTGAAGAACCCTGCTCACACGTAGATGGCTCACGTGGAGGGCACCCCTGGCGTACTAAACGGATCGCTTTCGGGCTACCCCAGCCTGGCCTACTCCCTATCGACAGGAGGTCCAACGCATGCATGTGCATGCCGCTATTGTAGGCCATACGCCATAGGGATTCTTCTGGACGAGCATGCAACGCTTGTGCACGGTGATTTGTTGTGCACGTGTCACCGAGGCACGGGCGCATGGCACTGTCAGAGCGGGATGTTGCTGTTTACAGGCTCCTGCTCGACAACTGTTGGAATATAGTATTACTTTTACCTGTGATATGGCCGCACGTTCGAGTCTTTGACTTCGTGACGATACAAACGCGCGACAACCCTTTGCGCGGCCCGACACAACGAGTTGCACAACCTTGGTTCGCAAACAAATGCGAAAACGCAATTTTTCTATGCTGAAGTACTTGAGCAAATTGTTGCGATACACTTAGAGGGTTTGCCCATGCCATGAGCAACCGCAGCAAGGACAAGGAAAAGGACGGAGCTGGAAGGCCAGAGCCGTCCTTACTATACTCTTCTGGGAGCTGGAGGCCACCGGGTGCCAGTCTCTTGCCCACGCCACTGGGCGCGAGCACGCGCCCGCCGAGTGCGCGACCATGGTCTTCCAAACCCGGCACCCGCCCCCCCGGTGCGCCAGGCACTGCGGCCAAGCGTGGGGCTGGGCAGCAGAGCCCAGCCACGGGCACAGCTCGGGCCTTGGATGAGGTACGGGGTTTCGCACCCAGGAGGTGTGGGGGAAACTGAGTGTTGGTGCATGCAGCCCACCCGCACTCGTCAGCACCTCGGCCGCAAGCACCTTCCAATGGCACGCCTGCGCGTGAATCCAATTTGGTGCCTTGACGTACCCATATACAAAGACGTCTTCCGACACACCAGTGCCCTGTAGAGCTTGAGCTGCGGCGTGCCAATCCGTGAATGCAGTACATGGGCCCCCCCGCTTGCAGCTGGTTCAACTGCACCGCTACTTTGCCAGTATGTACCGTACTGTCACCCCTTGCCGCCGCCCATACTGCCACGACCGCACTCTCCTCCGCCTCCCGGCCGCAGTCCTCCCTGTTCCGGCCGCTGGACGTGTTCGCCAACGCGCTGGTCAACAGCGCCACCGTGGAGGAGCGCGCGGTGCGGGAGGAGCTGCAGCGCCAAACGCTGCTGTTCAGCGACCAGGTGCTCAAGGGGGGCCCGCTACGCAGGGACTGGGCGCTATGGGGATGCCACGGGTATTGGCATGAGTCTTGTGGCCAGCCCAGACCAGCCTGTGCCTGAGCTTACGGGCGCTGCTGATCAGGAGGTCGCATGGCCTTAGGGCGGGTCTGGGAAACCGTTGACGAGGAGCCATTTTTCCCGTGTCGCGACACAGCACGCCTCCCCCCCCCTCAAGCGCTTGCGTGCCACATGCGCATGCGGAGCAGCCGCTTATGTGGCTGGACGGCCCTCACTCTCAACGCGCTGGACCCTGTGCTTTCCTTTCCTGCTCCAATGGGTCAATCAGGCGCCCCACCCTGTCGCCCTCCCCTGCAGCCCCGCGCGTCGCGGCCCAGCCTGACCAGCATGCTGTCCTACCTGGCAGCCAACAACGCGCCGGGGACCGCGGGGCCAGGTGCGCTCGTTAGGAGTGCAGGGCAAGGAGGAGCGACACCCGTGCCCCCCTTGGCACTGGTGGCCTGGGGCTGCCGCTCTGTCACCGCCACGGCAAACGTTGGAACACCCAACGCTGCCTGCTGATGACCCAGGGGGAAATGCGGTTGTGCAATACCTGAGGCAGTGCACCCACACGTGCCGTGCCCTCCCCACGCAGGGGGCGCGCCGTCGCCCAGCCCTGGCGCCAGCGGCATACCCGCCACAGGGACCTACCAGCAGCAGCATACCCTGCCGCAGGGCGGCTTTGACATGATACCAGAGGAGGTTTCGGGTGGGTAACACGCCGGCTTGAACGGTAGCCCCCAGCGTAAGAGCTAGCGCGCCAGCATTGGAGGGCAGCCGGGCATGTGCCGTCGTTCAGCTTGCAAATTACGCGCCCTGTCACGCGTGTTGCTTGCAGGCGCCAGCCTGGACTACGCCCCCGATAGCACCATGCCGGAGGCCTTGGCCCGCCGCGCGCAGTCCACCGGCCGTGCAGCAGCCAGCGGCCGCCTCTCCCCAGCCATACCGTACGGCAACAGCGCGCACGGCGGCCCCGGAGGGCCGTACCGCCCGCCGTCCCCGTCTCGGCACAGTGCAACGGGCGACGGCGGCGGCGGTGGCGTTGGGGGCGTGGGCGCTTGGTTCGGGCCGCCAAGCGGCAGCATTGGAAAGCCCAATCGTCCCCCCAGCGCCATTGGCCGGCCGGTGAGCGCAGCCGTCGGGGCTGGGCCGGGGATGCGGCCGGGGAGCGCGCTCGGCGGCCCCGGCGCGGCAGCAGGGGCTGCGAGCCCCCTGCCTGGGTCCATGGAGGCCAAGATGATCGCTTCTATGGGTCCGTCCGGCACGGGGCACATCCGTGGGGAGCTGCCGCAGGGCACGTGGGCACGGCAGCGGCTGCCAAACGGCACTGGGGCCGCCATCTCCACCGGCGCCGGCGGGATACCTGGGGCAGGGAGCGGCCCCCCCGCCGCCAGAGGTGGCAGCTTCAGCAGCGGGGGACACCGCCCCATCAGTGCGCCACGATCGTCGTTTACAGGCAGTAACACCCGCCCGCCATCGGCGGTGCCGTACGGCGGGTCTTTTGGGGCCTCAGGTGGCGGTGGCAGCACGCTGGGGTCCAAGCGCCGTGCATCGGCCACGCAGGCCGACCCGCCCGTGCACGCAACCGGCATTGCGGCCGCCGCGGCCAAGCGCCCGTTCAGCGCACTGCCGTACGGCGCCAGTCGCAGCTTGCCGTACAAGTCTGGCTTGGGTGGGTCCGGAACGGCCCCCCGGCCGCCGAGCGGTACGACTCGAACAGCCTCCTTCCCCTCAGGGCCCGCCACTCTGGGCCTCGCCACCACTACCACCATCACCGCGGATGACATGATAGTGGATTCAGCACACCAACATCCGCACCAACACCCTCATGGCAGCATGTACCAGCAGCAACATCAGCAACATCAGCAGCAGTTCCGCTCTCCGTCGCCGACACGTGTCCCCTCCCCCACGCGCGCCGCATCGCCGACCCGTGGGCCGCCCTGGTCGCTGGCCCAGATCGGCGAGCAGGGGAGGCCCATGAGCGCGCTGTCCACCGCCACCGCCGCCAGCGTGGCGGTCGCTGCGTCCATGGCGGAGACCGTGGGCCACCCGCCGGCGCCCTACCGCAGCCGCACAGAGTTCCTGCAGTCGGGCAAGAAGATACCCAAGGTGAGGCGGGCGGGGCAGCCACGACATCGTTACCCGAAAAGCCCCTGCCATCATTGTGTGCTCTTTTTGAAGCCGTAGCCCGGCTAAGTGTATCAGCGCAGTATCTCCTTCACGCTCCAGACACCCGTCGGAAGCGCCATGTGGCTCGCCCTCACTTTGGCTACCACCCCTTCCTCTTACACACCCCTCCCCGCCCCTGTACCTCACCCTTCCCTCGAATGTACCTCGCGCTCCCCTCCTCTCCCTGCAGGGCTGCCGGCCGCTGTCCGCCTTCTCCACGCTGCCCAGCGCCACGCCGCGCGGCGCTCTGCCGCCTCCGTCGCCCACCGCGGGCGCCCCCGGCGGCGGCGTGGTGGTGCCGCTGGCCGACAGCGTGGTGGACCAGCCCGTGTACACGGAGGCGGACGGGCCCATACGCACGGTGCGTCCAGGGCAGGGTGGGGAGCTGTGACGCCACATGACAGTCGGGATTGGGGTTTAGGGAGTTCGAGTAGGGGCCAGGATGCGCCGCACGCGTCACACTGCTTTGCGCTTCATACGCATTGCCCTGTAGGCGTTGCCTACAAGTTGCACGTTGTAGTGCGGCTGCGGCTGGGGCTGCGTGTGCTGCCTCCCTGTAGTCGTGATTCCCCGACGCCTTGCACCGTTTCACGCGTACCCCCTTGCAGTCGTACGACGTGGTGGACTACTTCTCCGCCTTCGGCCAAAACGCGCAAAAGAAGCTCTTCTACCTCAACGCCCGCGCACGTGAGCTTATCAGATAGATGGCCTGCTATGCGTTGCATTACGCCAAACGCTCACAGCGCACGGCCTCAGCGCGTGCTGCTCGGCTGCATCAGCAGCACCTTACTTCAGCCCCCACCCTGACTTTGAACCCTTTCGCACTCGGGCTGCAGCTCAGTACAAACGCATCGCCCCCTGCGCACCTCCATACCTCCCCTGCCCCTCCCCGCCCTTTCCCCGCCAGCCTCCTCCCTGATGGACGTGGTGTCCCCCTTCGACCTGGTGGTGGTGCCGGCGGAGCGTGCCGACCGGGGCCAGCACTGGACCATGAGCGCGCTGGGCGTGGTGGAGGTGCTGGGCGCCAGGGCGGAGGAGGGGACCTTCACCGCGCTGGGGGAGTGGATCAGGTGCGCGGGCAGCGGCCGGCGCTGCTCCGGGCTGGGGCATGGGCGATGTGCCGCGCACCGCCCTTGCCTGCATGGTGTGAAACCGCCCAGTACCCGGCCCTCATCCTCCAACCGCCCCCCCATCCCAGGCTGACCTCTGTGTACGAGCTGCTCCGCAAGCTGCGCTTCTTCCGCCACTTCCTGCTGTGCCGCACCTTCCGCCGCTGGGCGGCCAACGTGCGGCGCAGCTCCTTCGAGCGCCGCCGCGCCGCGCTGGGCCGCCAGCTGTTCGCGGTGTCGCCCACCTTCCAGGCGGCGCTGGCCAGGGCGGGGGCGCTGGTGGACGCCATGCGGGAGACGGCGGTGGTGGCGGTGAGCGGGGGGCGGGGAGCGCGAGGCCCGGCAGGGCGTGACGCCTGGAGGGGCGGGGGAGCTGGGTAGGTGTAACTCAACAACAGCGTGGAGAAGGGCCCGGAGGGCCTAGCCACGTGCAGCCTGGTGGTAACCTTGTCCTTGAGCGCGCTGGTCCCACAGCCTGCCTGCACTCTGCACCCCGCGCAGTCGCGCTCATACCTCCTTGCCCCATAACTCCCTCCGCCTCCCGGGCCCGGCCCTATCCCAGATCACCTCCCGCGTGGACCGGCTGTACTCGCTGGAGGAGTTTGTGTCGGAGCAGGACCACCGCAGGGCGCAGGTGGGTGGCTGATGACTGATACCTGATCAGCTATAACCGTGGCGAGCGAGCGGGCTGGGGGCTGGGCCTCCCCGGGGCGCCTTGAGGCCGATGGTGCTGACCTACCTGCCGCATGTCCCACATCCAGCCCCTTCCCTGGACAGTTGGCCTGGGCCACACCTCGTTTTCCCGCCTCCCCGTCAGGTTGCTGCCCCGGCCCTGGAGGAGCTGGTGGAGAAGCTGTGCGGGGAGCTGATGGCGGTGGCGGACCGCATCGACATGGAGCGGGAGCGCATGGAGAAGCTGGTGGGGTAGGGGGGGACTGGTGATGTAGGGGGGG
>VFQN01001222.1_pt1 | contig 20292 bp, 17 predicted proteins | sample 3512371 | NCBI WGS metagenome assembly VFQN01 (sample SAMN10412370, study PRJNA504923) | tailings metagenome | isolation source: Replicate 2 from Balatoc abandoned mine | place: Philippines: Itogon, Benguet | collected 2017-08-28
GGCTCGGACGAGCAGAGGGCGGCCTACCTGCCCGGCATTAGGTCAGGCAAAACACTGTGGTGCCAAGGCTTTTCGGAGCCGGGCGCGGGATCGGATCTGGCCTCGCTTCAGACACGCGCGGTGTCAGACGGCCAGGACTATGTAGTGACCGGCCGCAAGATCTGGACGACCGAAGCCCACTTCGCCGACATGATGTTCTGCCTCGCCCGCACCAGCACGCAGGCAAAGCTTCAGGAAGGTATCTCTTTCCTGCTTCTGGACATGCGCGACCCTGGTGTCACCGTCCGGCCGATCAGGACGCTGGACAGTGGTCACACGGTCAACGAGGTGTTCATCGACCAGGTCCGAGTCCCCACCAAGAGTCTCGTCGGAGAGGAAGGAAAGGGCTGGACCTACGCCAAGTTCCTTCTCGAGAACGAGCGGACCGTCAATTCCTTCATCCACCATTCCAAACGTGCTTTCAGGCGCATGGTCGATATCGCCAAGGAACAGCGGCAGGACGGCGTAGCTTTGTTCGACACGCCGGAGTTCCGGCGGCGGGCGGCGCGTCTGGACATCGATCTGCGGGCTCTGGAATGGGGCGTGCTGAGGATGCTTCATGGAGATGTGCCCGACCCGGCCGCTGCTGCCTCGGCGCTGAAGCTCAAGGGCTCGACGCTCCAGCAGAACATTCTCGATCTGGCCCTCGACGCGCTCGGCCCCGATGCGCTGGCGCTCTATCCTGAACCCGAAGACGCCGGATCGAACTTGCCGGCATGGTTTCCCGACGAGGCGCCGGGTCTCATGGCCCAGTTCCTCTACCGACGCGCGGGGACGATCTATGCCGGGACGTCCGAGGTCCAGCGCAGCATTATCTACAAGCAGCTTTCGAGGAGATGAGCTTGGACCTGCGGTTGGATGAACAGCAGACGCTGCTGCGTGACAGTGCCGAACGGTTCCTGCGCGACGAATTCCCGTTCGACCGGCGCCGGACGCTCATCGCCGAACAGGCGCCGGGGGACCCCGGACTGTGGAGCAAGCTGGTCGAGCTCGGTTGGCCCGGAGCATGGCTTCCCGAAGATGTGGGAGGACTGGCGGGCTCCGAGATCGAGCTGTCGATCCTTGTCGAGCAGATGGGCCGCTTTCTTTATGTCGGCCCCTTTCTGCCTGCATGCCTGTGCGCCGCAGCGTTGCGCTCCACAGATACCGTGACAGGCCGGACACTTCTCCGTTCCATCGCTGAAGGCTCTGTCCGCGCCGCGCTGGCTCATAGCGAACCGGGTGGACGCGGCATTCTCGATATGCCGGCCACGACGGCGTCGGCGTCGCGGGAAGTCACGTTGCTCTCAGGCCGCAAACGACTGGTCCAGTCGGCCCAGTTCGCTGATCGGCTGGTTGTTTCGGCGATCCGGGAGGGGCAGCTCGCATTCTATCTGGTCGACCCGAGGCAAGACAGCGTGACACTTCATCCGGTGCGCACGATCGATAATGATTGGGCAGCGGACGTCGAGCTGAACGGCGCCGTCGGCGACCTTGTCGTCGGCCCGGATACCGCCCGAACGGCGCTGGGCGACATTGCCTTCACGGCGCTCCTGTTCGTCGGTTCCGAAGCGCTGGGACTGTGCGAGGCAGCCTTCGAACAGACCCGGGACTATCTGGCCGTGCGGAGCCAATTCGGCCGATCACTGATCGAGTTCCAGGCGCTTCAACACAGGCTCGCGGACATCTTCGTGGAAATCGAGCAGCTTCGCGCATCCCTGCTCGGTGCGCTCGCACAGGCAGCGGCCGCGCCGGCAGCTCGATCCGCGGCAGCGTTTGGCCTGAAGGTGCAGGCCGGGTCCGTGGCCTGTTCGGTCGCCGGCCAATGCCTGCACCTGCATGGCGGCATGGGAATGACGGACGAAATGCCGGTATCGCACTACTATCGGCGCGCACGGGCAATCGAGGCTCAGTTCGGCAATTCCGACTATTTCCTGTCAGCCTATGGAAAGGTGATGGCCTGAGCCCGGCACCGGGTCGCGAATGCCCTCGACCCGCCCGATCATCGCCGCGATAACCGAACCGAGCGGATCCAATGCACCCACCCGGTCAAAGAGCCGAATGTCGGCACCGGCCTTCAGGAGAAGCAGGGCCGTCGATGTCGTCTCAGGAGACGACGCGAAGGTCCTGATGCCGCAATGCGGACAAGGATGATATCGCCGCGCCCAGTGCGTTCGCGAGGAAGGGAAGCCGTGACGGCAAGTCGTCCCGGCCGGCAAAGATCCCCATCGCCAGCAATTGCGGGTTCGGCGCCGCAATCAGCTTCGCCACTACGGAAGGCTCGCGCGGACCTCGGCCCTGAACTTGCGCATAGCCTCGGGCACGCATCGAGGAAATCCGCTCGACCGTTTCCCGCACGCCAACCTTGCCCTGATCCGATGGAAGCTCGGCATTGATGCGCCGGATCATCTTTTCAATGACGCAGTCTTCGTCCACCGACATCATCAGCATGCCGGCCGCGGACTGCGTCAGATAATGCTTGGTGCCGATGGCAGGCAGATGCTGCTGCTGGTCGCCGGCCACGATCCTGATGTACTGGACATGGACATCGTTGCGCGTCGCCAGGAACACGGCCGAAGAGGTTTCGGCCGCCAACCGCTCCATTGCGTCATCGACCTCGACGGGATCGAGCCCCCCTTCGTAATGCCAGCCGCCCAGCAACCCGACCCGCACGCTGGCCTGGTATGTCCGTGCCCGCCGGTCGAAGAGCAGGTAGCCGAGGCTTGCGAGGGACTTCAGTAGCGCCGAGGTACTCGATATCGGGCAATTGAGTGCCATTGCGATATCGGTCGTCCCGGCGGGGCGACGTATCTCCTTGAGGTATTCCAGGATCTGAAGGGCGCGACGAGCCGATTTAACCGTCGCCGAATCCTCGTCGGCACTGGTCTGAACAAGAAGCATCGTACCTCCCAACCTACTGAGATATATCAATAATCTTGCCACAGCCTCGGAATATGGCGAAGCCGATGGCCGCTGCCCCCGCTTGCGCGCAAGTCGCTGTTCAAGGGCGCTTCTTGAGGGAACGATAGCGATCCTACCTCTGATAAGCAATTCGCCGGAGGTACCTCGGCGCCTAGAAATCGCATTTTAATGAGTGTTACTTTCTATTGCGGTATAGTGCCGGCTTATGGCGGATCGCAACCTTTTCGGTCGCCCTTGTTGAGTGTGACGTCGATTGCTGGCGCCAGATGGCCACTTCGCGGCATCCATACGAAACACGCCAAAAGCAGACACTCTCAAACACTTGAGAGAAATAGCACTTGCGAAATTCGTGCACTTGCACGCGCTGCTCATTCCACACTCGTGAAAAACCGCGCTTATCGCCGCCCAACCCCCCGGTTGGAAGCAAAATGAGCATGACTTTGAGTCCGCGTTTGATAGCGTGCGGCAGCCATGCGCGGCCGGGGCGCGCGCGTATGCAATTGAGGAGGAGCAATGTCTCTAAAACGTTACATGAAACTGGCGCTCTCCGGCGCCGCATTGTCGGCGCTGGCCATGGTCGCAACTGCAGGTGCCCAGGAATTCAGCGACAACGCCATCAAGATCGGCATCCTGAACGACATGTCGGGTCCTTACTCGGACTCCAACGGTATCGGAGTCGTCAATGCAGTCCAGCTCGCCGTCGACGAGATGGGGGGTGAGATCGATGGTCGGCCCATCCAGGTCTTGAATGTCGACACCCTGCTGAAGGCCGACGTGGCGTCCGCCGCCGCCCGCAAATGGGCCGACGAGGATCATGTCGATGTGCTCTTGTCGACGCCTGGTTCGGCCGTATCCATGGCGGCGATGGAAGTCTCGAAGGACAAGAACATTCTCGTCCTGAACGCCGGCGGTATCAGTTCGGCACTGTCCAATGACGCATGCAGCCCGCTCGCCACGCACTGGACGATCGATACCTATGCGGCGGCGAAGCTCGGCGTGAAGGCCGGCATGGATGCCGGAGCCAAGAAGTGGTTCTTCATCACCGCCGACTATTCGTTCGGTCACAGCCTTGAGAAGGACGCCTCGGCCGAAGTCGAGCGTCTTGGCGGGACGGTCGTCGGCAGCGTGCGCGCACCGCTCGGAACCTCCGACTTCAGTTCCTTCCTTCTGCAGGCGCAAAGCTCCGGTGCGGATATCGTGGCCTTCGCCAATGCCGGCGGCGATACGACCAATTCGCTCAAGCAGGCCAACGAATTCGGCATCGTTGCCGGCGGACAGAAGATCATCGGGCTGATCACCAGCGTGTCCGACGTCGTGGCCCTTGGATTGGATACCGCGCAGGGGCTGCTCGTCGCCGACGCCTGGTTCGCCGACCGGGACGATCAAAGCCGCGAGTTCGCGAAGCGCTTCCAGGACAAGGATGGGCGCACGCCCACCATGACGCAGACCGTCTCCTATGCTGCCGCGCTGCACTATCTCCGCTCCGTCAAGGAAGCGAAGACAGACGAAACGGCCGCGGTGAACGCGATGATGCGCAAGCTTCCGACGAAGGACGCCTACAGCGTGGAAGGCAAGATCCGCGAAGAAGATGGCCGCCTGATCCCGAAATACCTGTATCTGCTGCAGGTCAAGGCGCCGTCCGAGTCGAGCGGGAAATACGACCTCTACAAGCTGGTCAGCGAGGTAAGCGGCGAAGACGCCTACCGGCCTCTCGCTGAAAGCAAATGCCCGCTGGTGAAGAAGTAACTCTTCGGCTGGCAGGTCCACCTTCCGAGACGATGTCCTGTCGTGGCGCCATCCGGCGCCACGATCATTTCGAGCGAGAGCCATGCGCCCGCGAGGCCGGGCCGCCGACGACAGAAGTCGGCAACGACGTGGCCGATGCGGCAGCAGCGAGTGAGGGAAGTCAAATGATCGAGAAACGCATCGAAGGCACCAGCCTGGTTCTGACCCTGACGGATCCGCGCAGGCGCAATCCGGTTTCGGGCAAGCTGGTCAGGGAACTGCTCGCCGAACTGGACGGCGCGGCAACGCGGAGCGATATCCGGGCGATCGTCATCACCGGGGCGGGTGGCAATTTCTGCGCCGGCGGCGACTTTGACGACATGCCCGAGAGGACCCTCGCCGAATGGCATGACCATTTCGAGAACCTGGCGCGGTTCGTGCGCCGGATCGTCTCCTACCCCAAGCCGACCGTCGCCGCGGTGGAAGGTTGGGCCGCCGGAGCCGGGCTTTCGCTCGCCTGCTGTTGCGACATGGTCGTAGCCGCAGAGGATGCCCGCTTCGCTTATGCCTTCGACAAGATGGGCGTCCTGCCGGACCTGGGGTTGATCCATACGCTGCCGGTACGTATCGGCGTGAGGCGGGCCCGGCAGATCATGGTCTGGGGTGAGAAGCTGGACGCGCAGACCGCCAAGGCCGACGGGCTGGTCGACCGTATCGCTGCCAAGGGGCAGGCGCTCGACGAAGCGTTGAAGGTTGCGGCAGAGGCTGCGGGCTCCGCCCCGCTGCCTGTCGCCTACGTCAAGCAGTTCCTGACGGAGAACATCGAACGGGCTCTGTCGTTCGAAATCGCCACTGCGCCCGTCCTGTTCAGAACCGCCGACCATGCCGAGGGCAAGGCAGCCTTTCTCGAAAAGCGCCGCCCCGTCTTCACGGGAGCCTGAGCGTTGCGCCTTGGGCAGCGGACACGGCTTCGTCCAATGTCCAAGGCGTCTTCCGCGGGCGGATGCCTCAGCGTAGTTCCGCCTTGCCTCCACTGACAACGACGATGCCACGCTCTACCGCGCTGCAACGGAAATAGACGTTGTCGGCCCCCTCGTGCCAGATTTCGGTGCGAATGGTCTCGCCGGGATAGACCGGGGCGGTGAAGCGGCCGCGCATCGACTTGATCGCTGCCGCGTCATAGTCGCAGACCGTCGCCAGGAGCGCATGACAGGCGACGCCATAGGTGCAGAGCCCATGCAGGATCGGCCGCTCGAACCCCGCACCGGTGGCGACCTCCGGCTCGATGTGGAGCGGGTTGTTGTCGCCGTTCAGCCGATAGATCAGCGCCGCCTGCGGCAAGGTCGGCAGATCCAGGGAAATGTCGGGGTCACGTGACGGTAGCTCCACGACGGGCCGCCGCGGGCCGGCCGGACCGCCGAAGCCGCCATTGGTGCGCATGAAGGCCGTCGCGTACACGGAAGCTATCAACGTGTCGGTTTCGGCGTCGTGAAGGTCGTTGCGCGTCGTCATGATGGCGCCCTTCCCCTCGCCGCGATCCACGAGCGTCTCCACCTTCATGCGCCCTTTCATCGTCGCCTCTGCCGGCAATGGGCTGTGAAGCACGACCTCCTGCTCGCCATGCAGCGAATTGGCCCAGTCGATGCCCGTATCGGGATGCCGGACCCAGAAGCCGGGATTGGCAATCACCGAAGCCATTGTCGGCACCGCCTGGATCTGCGGTTCGTAGATGTAGTTCAATTGCTTGTGCGAAAGGGGGTCGGTACCCAGCCCGATGCTCAATGCGTAGAGTGAGGAATCCTGCCAGCGATAGCTGTGCGCTATTTCTTCGAACTTCCAGTTCAACAGTCTGTCGAAGACGATCGCCATATGTCAGGACCTCCAGGGCAGTGAAAGACGCTACCGCGTCCATTGACCTCGTGGACTACACGCTGGCCACTGCCCTCTCCATCCGAAAGAGTCCATGCATGTGGAAACGGGCAGCGCGACGAGTTCAGAATCGCCATTCCCAATGGGCTGGCCTGGCGCCCGGCACCGGTGCCTGGAATGTCGGGAAGCAATCCATCTTGAGGGTGCCCAGATAAGCGGTGCGCAGATCGGCGCCGCCGAAGGTGATGCTGGCGATATGATTGAGCGCCTTGCCGGTGTCGGCATAAAGGATTTCGACGGACAGGCGGCCCTCCTGGAAGGCAGCCTCGGCCATGGCGACATAGCCTGGATCGGCATCCTCGAACATGAGGGACGGGTTGCCGTCCAAGCCGATCCGGTAGATGCGATTCGAGATGACGCTGGTGACCCAGTACCCTCCCGCCGCATCGAAGGTCCCACCGTCGGGGAAATCGCCTGACCCGAGCTCGGCGAAGATCGTGCGATCGTGAAGGGAACCGTCTGACGCCACGGCAAATCGCGAGACCCGCCTGGAAAAGGTCTCGTTGACATAGAGATGCGTGCCGTCGTTCGACAGCCGGCATTCGTTCGCGTAGCCCAGGCCATCGGCTACGATACGCGCGCCCTTGTCGTCGCAAAGGACGATGTATCCGTCGCTGATGTCACCGCGATAGGCTTTGCTGCGCGGCACCCGGGTTGTGCTGACCGTGATCCAGAGCCGCCCGAGATGATCCGTCAGCACGAAGTTCACCGGATAGAGATGGCGTCCTTCGACTTCCATGAGGAATGGCCGGCAGTCGCCGGTACGGTCCACCTGCCAGACGCCGCCTTCCATGCCGGTGTTGGCGATCATGATCCGACCGTCCGACGTCAGCGCGATACCATTGGGCGTGAAGTTCCCGGATGTCGCGTCGTGCCTGCCGTGAAGTTTGCGGCTTCCGTCCGGCCTGATGTGCAACACGCCGATCGGGTCATGGGAGACGAAGATGCCGGCAGATGCGGTGCAGAGGATACATTCGGGCCGACTGAGACCGCTTCCGACAAAGGTCAACGCGCTGGGATTGATAGCATCCATTTTCTGTCCGTCCGAAATTCTCTCGCCTCTGGCCCGGGAGCCGATCCCGGGAAAACGGCCCGAGGCTGTGTCTTTCTGCTTCCGTCGGCCGGCTCATGCAGGGTCGGCCGACACCTCGGCGCGCTTCAAACAGACACGCCCTCCCGATCAGCCCGCAGGCCGGCCCGGCATTGTTCATGGTGGTGAGGTCAGGCGTTCCCCGCGAATTGCTGCGCCGACAGGTGGAATTTTGTCTCCAGCCCGCTTCCCGAGACCGCCCCGGCCGCGATGCAGTCGACGAGTTTGGTTTCGAGCTCCTCATCGGTCATCGGCGTGGCGGGCGAGCCCGGATAGTGAACCAGCGAAGTGCTTGCCGAGATCCTACCCTTTCGCATCACGCTGACGGTGACGGTGCCGCGGTCGATCCCCACTTCCGTGCTGGCCAGGGCTTCCGCTTCGCGCAGGGATACTCGGCGGGCGAGGTCGAGTATCTCGGCCCGGGCGAGACTTTCCGGCAGGAAGGCGGAGAGGCCCAGACGCCCCGTCAGCAAGGCGTGGGCGACAGTATACTGCCCCGAGAACTTCGCCTCCGCACCGCTCGTGGGAATGCCGATCGTCAGGGCCTGCAGGCAACCCGGCGGAACCTCCACATCGATGGTGACATCGGGATCATCGAGCATCGACACGGCGCCCTCCCCGTGGAGACCGATCGCGGCGGCAACGGGCCGATGCGCCAGGTAGCAGCAAGCGAACAGCTTGCGCGAAATCCCGCTCGCCGCAACATCGATGTCGAACTCCAGATCGACATCGGGGTCGCCCTGGAATGCCGCGAGATAGCCGTTCCGGCCGATCAGGACGTCGTCTGGGCCATCGACACCCGCCATTGCCAACCGGGCCGCGCGAACGCCGGCCTGCGCCGCCAGGCCCGCCTGCAGCGGCTTGGCCATCGTGCCGAAGTTTCTTTGTAAACCTCCCGACTGGGCGGCTGCGATAGCGAGGGAGCTACGAAAGGCCTTTCCGTCGAGGCCGAACAGATGCGCGATCGCTGCGCCCGCGGCGACCGCTCCGATGGTTGAGGTGGCATGCCACCCATGCGCATAGTGTTTGAAACCCATGCCGAGCCCGAGGGCCACATTGACGGCGAGGCCCACTGCGAAAGCTCCGGCCCTTCTTCCTGCGTATCGCGCGTCGAGCCGTGCAGCCGCTTCGATAGCCGGGATCAGCACGGCACTGGGATGCGTCACGCTGGTCATATGAACGTCGTCATAATCCAGCGCATGGGCCGCGGTGCCCCAGGTCAGTGCCGCCGCTTCGGCATCTGCAATGTCTGTCGAATCCCAGGGGGCTTCGACCTTGGGGTATGCGTTTCGAAGCGCCCGGGTAACCGGCTCGTTCCATCCGGCACAGAGCACGGCCAGCGTATCGACATAGGCGCGCTCGATCTCATGCGTCGTCGACAGCGACAACGGGCCCAGGTCCCGGGAGAGGGCAAGGATGCGTCCGGCAGGCATGATCAGCGTCCCTTGTAGCGCGGCGGGCGCTTCTGGTTGAATGCTTCCACGCCTTCGACGCGATCTTCCGTCGGAACGAGCCTGTTATAGGCTTCGATCTCGAAGGCCATGGCATCGCCGAGCGACATGTGCAGTCCTCGCGACATCGCCTGTTTGGCTTGACGCACAGCGAGAGGGGCGTTTTCGGCTATGCGCCGGGCGACCATCCCGACATCGTCCAGCAAGCTATCGTCCGCACAGACCGCATTTACGAAGCCCCATTCCAGAGCCTGCCGAGCCGAAAAGGGACGTCCCGTCAGCACGAGTTCCTTCGCTCGCCGTTCGCCGACCGCTCGCGCCAGAGTCTGCGTGCCGCCTGCGCCGGGCATGATGCCCAAGGTCACTTCGGTGAGCGCGAACTTCGCTCGATCGGCTGCGTAGATGAAATCGCAAGCGGCGGCGATCTCGCACCCGCCGCCATAGGCTGCCCCGTTCACGGCGGCGATGACAGGCACGGGGCAGGTAATCAATGCCCGCGCCATGCGTTCGAACACGAGATGTTGCGCGGTCCAGGCCTCGACCGACATACCCCGGCGCTCCTTGAGATCGCCGCCGGCGCAGAAGGCCCGTTCGCCTGACCCCGTCAGCACGACACATCGCACCCGTGCCGGCTCAAGCGCGAGCCTCTCGAAATAGTCGATCAGCTCCAGGCCCATCCTGGTGTTCAGCGCGTTCGCGGCATCGGGCCGATTGAGCACCACGGTTTCGATATCTTCCCGATCGCGCCTGATTTCGATTGTCTGGAGGTCGGCCGTCATGCGGTTGCCCGTGCAAAATCCCTCGGCGCAAGAAGACCTCAATGGTCTGGCGCCGGATCGACAATAGGCGACTTGTTCGGAGCCTCCTCATACTTCCTCGTGATAGCTTCATACGGCGATGCGAATACTGCTGAGTGGGTCGGTGCAGTATTTGCGACCAGCGATCAAACCCAGTCGACGGCGAGACGACCCATGAATGATTTTCGTTCCCTCCGGTCATGGCTGTTCGTGCCCGGAGATTCCGAACGCAAGCTGGCCAGATGCTGGTCGAGCGCGGCAGACGCCATCATCGTCGACCTGGAGGATTCCGTCGCGGCGGACAACAAGGTCGCGGCACGCGCCATCTCGGCCCATGCGATCCGGCAGGCGAAGGCAGACGGCGTCACCGCCGCAATCTTCATCCGCCTCAACGCATTGCAGACGGGCCTCGCGGAAGACGACGTCGTTGCAACGATCGGCAGCGGCCCCGACGGCTACGTCGTACCGAAGGTCGCCGGTCCGGCAGATGTGACCGGTTACGCCGCTCTTCTCGCACGGGCCGAAGCCCCCGGAGCGAAGAGCACTGCGCTGATCCCGATCGCGACCGAGCTGCCCGAGGCGATCTTCAGGCTGCGCGAGATCGCCCACGCCCATGAGCGGGTGCGTGGGCTGTTCTGGGGGATGGAAGACCTGGGAACAGAGTTGGCATCACGTCGGACACGTTCGCCGAACGGCGAGATGCTCGAAGCCTTCAGAATGGTTCGCTCGCTCGCACTGTTCGCCGCGGCATCGGCCGGCATCGCCTGCGTCGACACTCCTTTCGTGGATTTCTCCAATGCCGAAGGACTCGTGAAGGAAGCGACGGAAGCCAGCTGGATGGGCTACACCGGGAAGCTCGCGATCCATCCTTCGCAAGTCGAATCTATCAACGCTGCGATGTCGCCATCATCCGAAGAGATCGAGGAGGCGCGTACCATCCTCAAGATGTCCCGGGACGGCGGCGGTGCGGCCTTCCGCCACAACGGGCGGATGGTCGACACGCCGCATCTCGCCGCAGCTGAAAGACTGCTGGCGCGGCTCGATCGCACCGCGAGCTGAACTCCGCCGACAGGCCCTAGGGTATCGCAAGCGGATCGACGGACACCGCCCGCTTGAGCGCGCGAAGGGAAAAGGTCGTGCGGGAATGCCTGATACCATTGATCCGATACAGGCGCTCGCGAAGGAAGCGCTCGTAGTCCGAGGTGCCCGCGACGGCGACCTTGACGAGATAGTCGTAGTCGCCTGTCACCAGATGGGCTTCCAGCACTTCCGGGATGCGCGCCAGCTCGCTCCCGAACTGTTGGAGCACCACCTCGTCATGCTGCTGCAAGGTGATTTCGATGAAGACGATATCGTTCAGGCCGAGCGCCGCCTGGTTGATGACGGCGGCATAACGCTCGATCGTACCATTGGCCTCCAGCCGCTTGACGCGGTTCCAGCACGGCGACGGCGACAGCCCGACCCGCTCGGCCAGTTCGTTGTTGGTGAGGCGCGCATTCGCGTGCAGTGCGGAAAGAATCTTCCGATCCACGATGTCCAGATCGTCAGGGGTTTGCCGTCGCGTCCTTGCAGAAGCCATCTCTCTCTTTCCGGAAAATCTCAGAAGAATCATCTGATAGAGCAGCGATAATCGCCAAAGAAAAGAAAAATCCAGGCGACGACACGGAATAGGCTCTGGCAATAGGAGGATTGAATGATCGATGAGAAACCCGCAGTGCAGGCAAATGTCTTGCTGCTTTCGACAGTTGTGGCCGATCCGTTCGATGGAGCCATTCGCATCCTGTGCGATGCACAGCGGTTCGGATTCACCTTGAGGGAACTCCATCTCGAGCCTTTGGCCGGCGAAAAATCCAGGATGAAGCTCGAGCTGCTCGTGCCGGCAGGCGCCGACACGGAGTTGCTCAGATCGCGCTTCGCCCGGCACGGCGCGGTGGTCAGCGTCGAACCCCGCATCGCCGAAAGTCGCGCCTCATCGCCGATCGCAATGGAGCGATAAGCCGAAGCTAGTGGACGCAGCGAGCATACCGCTTAGTGTCCTGAGCAGTTCCGGCAAAGCCTCTTGGGGTTTTGCATTCGGAATAGCGTCAAAGCAAAGAGCAGGTTCGGCGGCGAGATCGGCACCGCCGTCGTCCGTTCCGGCAGGGCCGATGCACAGCGAGGCGGGCAGGATGGATGCGCACCGGCTGAAGATCAAGGAAGAGGTCCTTTCGGCAAAACGTGGCCCGTTCGGCGGCTGGTGGGAGGATCTTCTCGAGGTCGACCCGGAACTACTGCTCAAGGTGCATCGCCACATGGCAGCTGCCGAATCCGGGCCGTTGCCGAAGTTCTTTCGCCACCTCATCGTCGTCACCGTCGACAGCGTCGTGACGCATCTCTACCCGCGTGGAGCGGGCGTCCATGCGCGTATCGCAATGGACAACGGCGCGTCGCTTCGTCAGGTGGTGGAAGCGCTCGAAATCGCGACGGTCGCGAGCAATCGAGGTTTCTCCATTGCTCTCCCGATCGTGCTCGACGAATTGTCGTCGCTGGGGCTTGGCGAAGCCGGGAGCGACGCGACCGAACGCGCTTCGCGGATCCGTGTAGAATACGCGGCTCGGATCGGCCAGTGGCCGGAGTGGATGGATATGGCTCTGCGTCACTGCGCGGACGCCGTGGAAGTGTTCCTGGAACTGGGCTACGGCCGCCACGACGATCAAGGGCTCGACCCAAAGTCGCGGGAGCTTCTGTTTCTTGCCGCGAACGCCTGCCCCGCTCTCGTCGAAGAGGCTGCCATACGCCGCCATACGCGGCACGCCCGAGAACTCGGCGCCACGGCGGACGAGATCCTCCAGACGGTGCGCATGGCCAATGTGATCGGCCTTCACCCCATCGTCGAGGGAATTCCGCAGTTACGGGCAGTCGCGGCAAATCGCTGACGTCAGGACGTCCCGCGACAAGTCGGGCGCGAGCTCAATGGACCGCGGCATACATGATCCGCTCATCCGTAGCTTCGCCGGGCGTAAACTCCTCGACGATGCGGCCGAGGCGTGAAACCAGGATGCGGTCTGACAGATTCATGATCTCCGGGAGATAGGAGGAGATGACCATCACGGCGAGGCCGTCATCGGCCAGACGCCCGATGATCTCGTGGATTTCGGCAATCGCACCGACATCGACGCCGCGAGTCGGCTCGTCGAAGATCACCAGCCGCGGCCTCTGGACGAGGCCAGATGCGATGACGACCTTCTGCTGGTTACCGCCCGAAAGCTCGATGACCTGGGCGTTCGAATTGATCGCGCGGATGTTGAGCTTCCTGGTCCATTCGTCCGCCAGGGCCTTGGCGCTGGCATGGTTGACGAACGTGGCGGTGTTGAGATCCGCCCCCAGCAGACCCGCATAGAGGTTGTCGGCGATCGACATCGTCTCGAAGAAGCCCTCCAGCTTACGGTCCTCGGTGACATAGACGATGCCGTCTTTCACCGCTGGCCGCGGCACGCGGTAGCGGACGGATTCGCCGAACAGTTTCACCTCTCCGCCATGGAAGTAGTTGCGCTTCTGCACGCCGGCGATGACCTTGGCCGTCTCGGTGCGCCCGGAGCCGATCAGCCCGAAGATACCGGTTATTTGCCCGGCATAGATGGAGAAACTGTTGTTGCGGACCATGGCCCCCATCGACAGGTTCTGGACGCTCAGCACCTTCTGCCCCGCCTTGCGGTTCTTGCGCGGCGCATTCGAATAGAGCTCGTTGGTCAGGCTGCGCCCCACCATCGCACGGATGATGCTGTCGCGGTCGAAGTTGCCGGTATCGTCGGTCACCACGAGTTCGCCATCGCGAAGAATGGTGATGCGATCTGAGATCGCCAAAGCCTCCTCGAGCGCATGCGAAATGAAGACGATCGAGACACCGCGCTCCTTCAGCCGCTGGATGAGGGAGAAGAAATAGTACTTCTCCTCCGGCGTGAGCGAGGCCGTCGGCTCGTCGAAGATGATGACACGTACGTCCTGCCGGACGGCGCGCGCGATTTCCACCATCTGCTTCTTGGCTGCGCCGAGCGTGGCCACCGTCGCCCAAGGATCGACGTTGAAGTTGAGGGATTGCAGGAATTGCTGTGCGGCGATGTAGAGCCCGCGAAGGCGATTGAAATAGCGTTCATCGCCCAGATAGAGGTTCTGCGCGACTGACATCGAAGGCACCAGGCTGGTCTCTTGGAAGACCATGGCAATGCCGTTCCTCAACGCCTCGGCCGGCGTCTGGAACGAAACCTCCTTGCCGTCGAGCAACATCTTTCCGCCGGACCGTTCGGTCACACCGGCCATGATCTTCATCAGGGTCGATTTTCCGGCTCCGTTCTCGCCAAGCAATGCGTGGATCTCGCCCTTGCGCAAGGTGAAGTCGACCCGCTTGACCGCGGTCACGCCGCGGTAATCCTTGGTCAAAGCCTGCATTTCGACGATTGCGGTCATGGCTGCTCCGTGATGTCCGCTTCAGCGAGCCGCAGCAGGACACCGTCGCCCTTGCTCGCCACGATCGTTTCGCGCTTCCAGTCCGCGGCGCTGGTGATGCCGTGGCGCCGGCCGTCCGACCTGCTGTGGAAACTGTCCACAGGCTGGAAATCCTCATTTAGCCTGACCAGAAGCCCGTAGGATCGCGTCGGCCCCCAGGGCTTGTGAATCCCGAGGTGCTTGACCCCGCCGCCCTGCAGCGGCTCCTTGAAGCTGCGGCCCGCCCTGAGCGTCGGCGCCATCCAGAAGTCTTCCGGCACGTCCGCGATCATCCGCTCGCGGTAATCCTTTTCCCGCAGCACGAACTCGATCATCTGGCTGCGCGGCGCGAAGACGCTTAGCCAATGGCCGCGGCCGGATGTGAGGGGTGCGAAACGTCCGGGATAACCGGGAATGTCGGCAAGCAGGGTTTCCCAGCCGCCATTCGGCCTGCGCCGGATCAGACGATGGGACCAGGCCTCCGAAACGACGAGCCCGCCCTTCTCGTCCAACGCAACGCCGGCCGGAAACGCCATGTCGCGCCCGAGGAGTTCGGGCTGGCCGCCGGCCGGTACTCTCCAGACCGCTCCGCTCGATCCGAGCATCATCAGATCCCGCTTCCATTCGGAAGCAGGATTGAGGGACGAGCCGACGCAGATCAGAAGTGCGCCGTCCGGAGCGAACGCCATCGCGGTCGGCGAAACCTTGGCGCCGGGCAGGTCGATGCGGACCTCCTCGTCGCTCCCGGCCGACATCCGGACAAGGATCCCACCGGCGTCGAGGCCGACCGCGAGCCTTCCGTCGGGAGACGCCGCAAGAGCGGAAATCGATCCGGGGTAAGCCTTGACCGGCTGTGGCCGGCCTCCCGGCTCATCGAGGGCAAGGAGCTGGTTTCCCTTGCTGAAATAGAGGCGATCGCCGGCGACCGCCAGGTCGTCGACGTCGGCGGCATCCAGCAACGCCGGCGCCTCGTCGAGCCGCGTGTTCGGCCGCAGGGCGCCGTCCATCGAGGGCACGGTGACCGAGAACTCGCCTCGACCCCACAGGCTGTCCCATGCGCGTGCCAGCCTGTTGCTCATGACCAGCTCCCGAAATAGAGGGCCCGGTCGTTGAAGGTCGGATCGGCATCGGGCAACTTGAGCCTGCCGAGCCGGTTGTTGAAGACGCCGCCCAGATAGAGGTACCCCTTGTGCTCACGCATCGACGTGATCATCGGGTGCTTCTCGCCCGACCGGTCCCATAGGGATTCGATGATGTTCCCGCTGATGTCGTATTTGACGACGCCTCCCGTGTTGATGTTGGGATAGATCCACTCCTCGAAGGCGACGCGCTGGGTCATGCGGCGGCGAAAGCCGGGCATGCGCATGGCAAGGTCGAGGGCGGGCGTGCGCATGCCGAGCATCGCAACCCAGAAATGGCCGTCGGAGGACCGCCGGATGTTGTCGGGATAACCCGGCAGGTTGGTGATGACCGGCTCGACCGTCCCCTTCTTCGGCCCCGCGAACCAGTAACGATTGATGCGGCTCGCCCAGGTCTCGGCGAAGAAGAGGGACTCCCCGTCGCCGGTCATGCAGATGCCGTTCGGGAACATACGGCCGGGCAGGACGGTTCGCGTCACGCCGGTCTTGGGGTCGTAGCAGAGCACCCTGCCGTTGCCGCGGCCTTCCATCGAATCCGTTGCCCAGTCGGTGACGTCGTAACGGATGGTCGCTTCGCTGAAATAGACCTTGCCGTCGGGCGCGAAATCCATGTCGTCGGCGAACCGCATGCGGCTGTCGTCGATGATCGAGGACCTACTTCTGTTGGTCTCGTCGGCCAGGCGGATCACCTCGCGATCAGGCATGACCTTGTAGAGACCCATGCCGCTTACGCAGGCATAAAGGGCACCCGCTTCGTCGAAGTGAAGACCGAGCGGCTGCCCGCCGATATGGGCGAATATCTCGTGGCGTTCATAGTCGGGTGCGAAGAACCGCATGATGTCGCCGTGACGGCTTCCGGTGTAGATGTTGTCGGCCTTGTCGAAGGCCAGATCCTCCGCGCCGTCGACCTGGTCGAGACCGATCGCCTCGGCAGCCGCCAGCCGATCGTTGATCTCGTAGGGCGAGCCCGACCCGGGATCGGTCGACGCCGCGACAGGGGGAGCGAAATAGGTTGGGGAGACATAGACCCGCGACAGGAGCTTGTGCCGGTTCTTGAGCCAGCGCACATCCGTGGCCACCGCGATCAGCAGCGCGCCGCCGAGCAGCAGGGAATTGTAGCCGCTCGGCATCTGCAAGCGCAGAAGGCTGCCGGTCAGCAGGACGACGATGAAGGTCCCGAGCAACGCCTTGGCGACCGAGCCACGCCCGCCACCGAGCGAGTTGCCTCCCAGCACGGCCGCGGTGAGCACCGTCACTTCCAGGCCTGCTCCGGTCTCCGAGCCGGCGCTGTTGAGGCGGGCGGCATAAAGCACCCCGGCGAAGCTCGCGAAGATGCCCGAGATCACATAGGTCAGGCAGACGGTTCCGCGCACATTGATGCCGGCATTGTAGGCCGATCTCCGGGAGCCGCCGACCGCCGTGATGTGCCACCCCTTGCGCATGCGCGTCAGGTAGATGTGGATGGCGATGGCGACGATCAGCACCAGAACGAAGTTGAAGGGAATGCCGAAGAGCGTCCCGATCGCGAACATGTCCCACACGGTGGATTCCGGCTGGAACATCACCACGTCGCGAGCATATCGGAAGGTCAGGATCTCGACGATCGCGTCGATGATGATCAGCGTGGCGAGAGTGGTCAGAAAGGCACGTAGCCTGAGATAACCGATGAGAACGCCGTTGATGAGCCCGCAAAACGCGCCGACCAGGAGAACGATCGGAATGCCGACCATGACGGGCAATTCGAGATAGTTCAGCAGGAAGAGCGAGAGGAAATTCGCCAGGGCGAATACCGAACCGACGCTGAGATCGATGCCTCCCGCCAGGATCACCAGCGTCATGCCGAGGACGACGAAGGTGAGCTCGCCCATCTGCCGCAGCATCGTCGAGAAGGTGCCGAAGGTGAAGAAATTGTCGATGACAGTGCCGAAGAAGATCAGCAGGAGCGACAGGATGAACACCGGGATCACGTTGTCGATCCAGTTCTTCGACAAAAGCTCGCCGAGCACATGGTCGGGGACCAGCCGATAGCGCCACTTCGCATATGTTTCGGAAATCGCCATCGCGCGTCCCTGGGATCAGAAGGCTGGAAAAGGAGCGCCGGCCTTCCGACGCTCCTCGACGCGGTCAGTAGCCGCGTTTGATTTCGTCCAGGGTCCAGCAGGAGTTCGGGGTCAGCGTGTCCTTGGTGAGGTTGCTGGTCGAAAGGTAGATGGCGAAAGGCTGAAGCGGTTCGTCGGCCGGCCGCTGGAGGATCACGGTGACGGCGTCGTTGATGTGTTTCGACAGCTCGCGGATGTTGTACGAAACGTAGAAGTCGTAGCTGCCGTCCGCGATCTTGTCGCACGCCGCCTTCTCGCCGGCCCCCTGCGAGACGACGAAGACTTTGCCCGTGAGGCCGGCTTCGCGGATCGCGGCGGCCATGCCGGAATCCTGCCCGTCCCAGAGGCCGAAATAGCCGCAGAGGTCCGGCGCCTGACGAACGACGGTGGACACGACCGAATGCGCCTTGCTGGCGTCCCAGTCGGCCGCCTGGTCCGACACGACCACCATCTCGGGGTTGGCGGCCATGACGTCGTTGAAGGCTTTCATGCCGATGAAGTTGGTCGGGTTGTTCGGCGTCCCCTCGAGCACCGCGATCTTGCCGTTGCCGCCGTTCTTGGGGCTGCATTTCTCGACCAGCTTCAGCGCATTGGTTTCAGCGTTCTTGTACCAGTCGATGCCGACATGCGCCGTCGAATTGGTCGTCGCCTTGACGTTGACCTGCAGCACGCGAACGCCCGCTTCCATGGCCTGCTTGATCACCCGCGCGTAAGCCTGCATGTCGACGTTCTGGATCACCACGAGGTCGGGCTTTTCGCTGATGATCTGGGTGATCGCCTGCACGCCCTGATCGACGTTCCAGTTGGGATCGCGGATCTGCAGCTCGAAGCCATACTGGTCGGCCATACGCTGCATGCCGGCCGCGAAACCGGCCGCGATGTCCATGCCGATCGAGATCGGAACGAACACGACCTTCTTGCCCTTCATGCTTTCGTAGAATTTTGCGGACATGCCGTCGTCGAAGCCTTGGCTTTCCGCCGCTGCCGCGGACATTCCCAGCCCCGCGGCGATGACGGCGCTGCCGACGATGTTGATCAGTTTCCTCATGCTCTCCTCCTTTTGGGCCCGGCTGGGCCTCAGATGTCGCCCTGCTGCGAAGTCTGTTCGTCACGCGGGTTCAGCACCGTGTCGATGATGATCGCCACCAGCAGGATCACCCCCTTGATGAGGTTCTGGATCGAATAGGGGACGTTCATGATCGTCATGCCGTTGAGAAAGATGCCGATCAGCAACGTGCCGACGATCACGTTGAAGATGCCTCCCCGACCGCCGCTGAGCACGACGCCGCCCAGGACGACGACAAGGATGACGTCGTAGACCATCGTGGAGTTGACCACGCGCGTGTTCATGGTGCCGACGAGGGTGGCGAGCACCAGCCCGGCCAGGAAGGCGATGGATGCCGACAACACGTATTGCAGCAGGATCATCGGGCGCATGGGGATGCCGGCAATCCGCGCCTTCAGCGGGTTGTCGCCGATCGCACGGATGAAGACGCCCGGCTTCGTGTATCTCAGGAAAAGATGCGCCAGGAGCGCGATGACCGCGAAGGCGATGACGGGCACGGGAACGCCGAAGACGTAACCCGCGCCGAAATCCCGGGTCCATGCGGCGCTCTCGGGGATGAAGAGAAGATCGACGTCGACGAACGCGACCCGGGTGAACCCATAGATCGCCGTCGTCATGGCCAGGGTCGTGAAGATCGCCGGGATTTCCGCGTAGGCGACAAGGAAGCCGATGATCAGGCCGACACAGACGACGAAGACGTAGCCCAGCAACACCGCGGACCAGATCGGGGTCCCGTTGCCCAGCATAAAGATCACCCAGGCCACCGACATCGCCATCGTGGAGATGATCGCAAGGTCGATGCCTCGGCCGATGATGGTGAGCGCCATGCCGATGGCGAGTATGCCCAGGATGGACACGCTCTGGACCAGGGAGAACAGGTTGCCGGGGGCAAGGAAGCCGGGAAGGGTGAGACCGAAAAGCACGAACATCACGGCGGCGATCGCCAGGACGATCCGCTCCTGCGAGAAATACGTCGCTCTGCGTCCACCAATCCGTTCGCTGCTTGCCGTCGCCATCTGCCTCACCTCCCCCGATCCCTCCAGACCAGCCGCCGGCTAGCTGGTGCGCGGCCTTTGCGGATAGAGCTCCTCCAGGATCTCCGCGCGATGCTGGTCCAGATGCGGAGCCGGCCGCCGGATCGCCCCGGGTGTCGCGCTGAGGCGTCCGACGACCGAATGCATCGGCAGAACTCCCATCTCCGCATCCTCCATCTCGACGAAGGATCCCCGCGCCTTCACGTGCGGATCCTGCATGAGCATGGCAGCGTCGTAGATCGGTCCGACCGTGACTTCGGCCGCATCGAAATGCGCCAAGTTCTCGGAAAGGGTGCGCTCACGCATGAAGTCCGCAATGATCGCATCGAGTTCTTCGACGTTCTCGACACGCTTTTCGTTGGTCGAGAACTTGGGATCGTCGCAGAGTTCGGGCCTGCCGATCGACCGAAACAGCCGGAAGGCCATTTCGGGCGTGGAGGCCGAGAGCGCCACGTAGCCACCGTCCTTCGTCCGATAGATGTTGCGCGGGGCCGAAAGGGCGGTTCGATTGCCGGTGCGCGTGGGAAGGTTTCCAGTCGCCTTGTGAACGGCCTGGTCGGC
>VFQN01003943.1_pt1 | contig 20288 bp, 39 predicted proteins | sample 3512371 | NCBI WGS metagenome assembly VFQN01 (sample SAMN10412370, study PRJNA504923) | tailings metagenome | isolation source: Replicate 2 from Balatoc abandoned mine | place: Philippines: Itogon, Benguet | collected 2017-08-28
ACAACCTACTGCTTTAGACTACGCCACTTTTACTACATGGAGCCTACGCGCCGGCCAGCCTGCCGGCGCGCGCTGTGGGAGCTGGAGCCAAAGGCGGACCGCAACTTCAGTGGGTCGAATTTCTCCTGACCGTACCCTTTTCCTCCTACTACCACTACCTCCACCTCGCGTTACTAGTACTTTGTTCCCCCCCCCCCCCCAGGGCCGGCACGTGCTGTGGGCGTTCATGAAGGAGCTGGTGTCCGTGCCGCCCGCCCCCGCCCTGTGCACCAAGTACCCCTACTACGGCTGCCTGTCGCTGCCGCGGGCGCTCTACCTCAAGGGCGACAGGCTGTTCCAGGTGGGTTGTCCAAGCGCTGATTAGCAGCCGATGTATAGAGTTAGCATCGGTACCGGTATGACTGCAAGGGTCCGCCTCGGTTGTGAGGAATGCGACGGACACCCCCACAGTCGTGCCCTGGTAGGGGGCATCATCCATTGCAACCATTCAAGTGGTCCTAGTCATGCACCAGAGCGCTGCTAAATGGGTCGTGACGGCTGCGACATTTTCCATGTATCACAGCTTTTCCTGCCCTGGGTCAGCGCATGGCCGGAGCTAACCGTTGGCGTTTGCGCTTGTATGCGTCGTCCTGCTAAGACAGCACTGGAGCAGCAAGGCTCTTGCGCAGCTGTAACACGGATGCAACTAACATGTACCCCCTCGCCGTGCACCCGCAGCTGCCGCTGCCCGAGCTGACGGCGCTGCGCACCGACGTGGCGTTCCACCTGGGGGGAGGAGGCGTTGGTGGTGCGGGGGGCGGGCAGGGCGGCGGCGGTGGCGTGTCGCTGCTTCCGGGTGCCCCCTGGCGGCTGCGCGGTGTGGGCGGGGTGCACCTGGACGTGGAGCTGGAGATAAGGTGGGGATGGGGGTGATGGGCAGGGGTATGGGCACACTTGGTGCGTCCTTTGTCCCATCAGGGATGGGCACAATCCCCTGTTGCCCACGCTCGACACGCGGTCACGTGATCATGCCCGACACGTGGAAGTGCCAGCCCCTTCTCGTGTGTTTCGCATTCCTGTTGTACGTTCGCAAGTCTACGTTGTTCCGGAAAACAACTATGGAATTTCAGTCATGGCCAGCCCACTGACGCTGTACCATGCGCTCTCCTGGCGTCGCCCCTCCCCCGCCCGCAGCCCCAGCACCGCGCGGCGCACAGCCGTGCTGTTCCGCAGCTGGCGCACCGGCGGCCGCGGCGCCGGCGCCCTGGTGTACGAGTGGGCCACGCGGCGGCTGTGGGTGGTGTTCGAGGCGATGCGGGGCGGCAGGAGGGCGGAGTGGGGAGGGGAGGACACGGCGGAGGAGGAGGTGTCGGCAGAGGAAGCAGAGGGCATGGGGGCGCGGGGCGCGTGTCACCGGGGTGCGGCGCCAGCGCCACCGCCGCCGAGAGTGCAGCAGCAGGAGCAGAATCAGACGCAGAAGCAACAGCACGGTATGGACTCAGGCGTGCGCTTGGAGCGGAGCGGCAGTAACAGCAGCAGCAGCAGCAGCAGCGGGCCTGGGAGTGACGTTGCCGCGCCCCTGCAGCGCTTCCGGCGGGTTGACGCTGCGCAGGGTGCTTGGCCGGAGGGCGCACAACAGGGACAGGAGCAGCAGCAGCAGCAGCAGCAGCAGCCGCAAAGCCAGGCTTGCGCGCCGGCCGGAGTGCCGATAAGCATAGACGTACAGCCGTGCGACGGGACGACCGCAAATGGATCTGGCGGCGGGGGGGATACTGATGATGCGCAGCTGCAGGCCGATAGGGCTGAGCGCGCGGATAGGGTGGACACCGCGGAGCAGGCGGAGCGGGCGGAGCGGGCGGAGCGGGCGGTGCCCCCAGGCATGCGCCCCGACCACGTGGCAGACTGGCTGTGGATGCGGCGAGAGGAGGCGGGCGGCGTGCTGGACGTGCCCGCCGGCTCCCCCCTGCGGCTGCGCCTCTTCGTGGACGGCAGCGCCCTGGAGGTGTTCACCGACAGCGGCCAGGCGCTCACCACCAGGCTGTACAGGGGACTACCACCTGCCCACGGCCCCGACGGCCAGGGCGGTGAGGGCTCTCCTGCCGCCGACCCCGGCATCGAGCTGCACGCGGTGGGCGGGCACTGCACGCTGGCGCAGCTGCACGCCTACCAGGTGGCGCCGGGGTGGGCCAGGGAGGGGGACGTGCCGGAGGAGGAAAATGGACAAGGGGCGGGCTGATTGAGTGGTGGTGTGATGCGTGGAGTGGCGAGGAGCTGGACTGGGGTGCTGCATGCCTGTGCGCCGGTTGGGCGACTGCGGCGGTGAGGGTGTGTGTATCGCCTGGCGACTGGACGCCGGCTTGATGCCTATGAAAGGCCCATCAATGGGGCCTGGCACTTTGCGTACCTGTGTTGTATTTGTTGTTGCAAAGCAGGACAGGGAAGGCGAGCGTGGTTTGAGAGCGGCCATGGGGTTGCACGTTGCAATGGCCGACCGCTTTTGGCGCTGGTACCGTATATGGCATGTGTTCGCTAAATCAGCCGTGGTTGGGCCGGGCTGCTCCACGACGACGGCGACTGAAGTGCACGCGGGCGAATGGATTCGAATGGACCAACGGTTGCACATGGACCGACAATGCAGATGACTTGCTGTGCGTGGGCTGGGATGGGGACATTGTGCTAGCCTGAAGCCGTTGTATGCTGGCGTTGGCTGCGCGTACGATTGAGAGCATGTCAAAGAACGATGCAGCTGAGATGGAATTAAACCCGCTGCAATACATTTTCTTTGACATGTAACTTTCCGGCACGTGGTACGGTCAGCGTCGTACAAGCTGTGTGCAGGGGTGCTCCCCTGGCTGTGTGTGGGCTGGGATAGAAACATTGTGCTAGTCCGCAACTGTTGTATGCTGGAGTTGGCTGCGCGTACAAACGAAGGTATGCGAATGAATGCTGCAGTTGAAATGAAGTGAAGCCTGCTGCGTTGCCTTTTCCTTTGGCACGTGGCTGTCCACGGTGGCTGTCCGACATGTGGTACAGTAAGCGTTGTACAAGCGGACTGCCTGCGGGTCGCATCCTGGGCCTGGCTTAGGGCGCCACGCGGGGCCACCCTGGGGCGCTGCTGGGTAGACCCTGACAGATGCTTTCGTGCATAACCGTGCGTATTCCGTATCATCGTTGGCATGATTTACCGCATGGGGACAGTAGGGACCATGTGGCCACACCGGTGGGACGGTAACACAGGAAACCAGATAAGCAACTGCCCATGGATGCGGAACGGATGCAGGGAACATCAGCAGCAGACTATGGCTCTTACACTGCTGTTCTACGGTGCCGCTCAGCGCCGCCGCAACGGGCCACTTGTCAGTGGCTCTGGACAGCTCTACGCACCCCTCAGAGCACACTCGAGGGCCCTCGGCACACTAGACTATACCCCAGCAGCCAGAGCGCCAGAGCCATACTCAAGGACGGAGTCTATCTAGCGGCTAGGTCTCTTGCAAGGGCAGCGAAGGCGATACGCGCGTGCAATGCAACTCGCACTTTCTCGACCCACACCGTTACGCCAATGCCGCAGGCTTCCGCACGCCCTCAGCTCACGTGTTACCGTTAGTCACACCGAAATCCATTTCAGTCCAAATCCTCTACCAGCCCAACCAAGCCACATCAGGGGCACACAACCCCAGAGGGGACACTGGGCCTCTCGCTATCCGCTTGACTGCGCTCAAGTGATGTAGGCCACTGCTCTGTCCAGAAGCTACCGGTAGTCCGGTGCTTCGGCACCATGCATGCCGCTCAGGCCTCCTCTCACCTTCCCCTCCACGCCCCCATCTCCCGTCCATCAAAACCGTCCTTCCGTACGTGCTGCATGCGGGCCCGCCGGGTACCCCGCGCCAGGCCCCGCTCCCCCTTCCTCTCCTGTCGCTGCCGCCGCCGCGCCTCCCGCCGCTTGCCACGCCACCGCCTGCTGCTCCACTGCTGCTCGCACCACTGCCGATGGCCTGCAGAACCATCCGGCAGGCCACAACAGCTCGCCTCCTGAGCCTCGGACAAAACCTGCCGCGCCAGCTCGTCCTCCTCCGCCAGGTCATCAAAACAGGGCAAATACACGCGTACCTTCGGGACAGCATATGCAGTGAGGCAATCGGGAAGGGTTGTGATAGGAAACAAACAAAGTGGTCTTGTACATGAAGCATTGCTCGGGCAACAGGGTGGGCCTGCAACCTTGCCCCTCTTCACTGGCATGCACGGCACAGCCCTGGACTTGCGATAACACGCCTACCAAGCACAGTACACGCACTGCTCCCTGCCCACGTGTTCTGCCACGGATGTGAGCAAGTCAGCAGCATCATCCGGTTAAGCACCATCCACCTTCCGCACCAGCTCCCGGTACCCGTTGCCCTCCAGCCACTCCACCACCGCCGCCGCCACGCGCCCCTCCGCCAGCGCCGGCACCGCCAGTTCCGGGCCCGGGCAGCCCCAGCACCGCAGCAGCCGCAGCAGCTCCACATCCCCCGCCTCCACAGCGGCACCAAAGACTGCCCCGCCCAGCGCCCGCCGCCGGCCCAGCCGCCCCACCAGCCATTCCACCGCCGCCCGGTGGCCCCCGCGCGCCGCCGCCACCGTGGCCGCGACGCCCATGGGGCACCCGTGCCGCAGCAGCAGCTCCAGGGAAGCCACGAGGCCCGCGCCCGCAGCCGCCACCGCCGCCCTCTCAGCGGGACTGCACCCCTCCAGCCGGTGCGACCCCAGCACCAGCCGCAGCACCTGGGGGTCGGGGTGGGTTGCCGCCGCCTCCAGCACCTCCACACCATGGTCCAGGCTGTGCGCCACGGGGAAGCCCCTGCCGTGCACTCCGACGTAGCAATGTGGCATAGTGCAGTTGAGTCCTCGGGATCAGTCCGCGGACTTTGTGTTTCCAACAGGAACGCTCCTCGAGAAAGTCAGCGTAGCGTGCGTCGGGCAGCCCAGCAGGGTGCCTGGGTGCAGGGGACTGGTACAGAGAGCTGAACGCATAGATAAGTGTTGACACGCAGAATAGCCGATATTGCAACCGTTTTTGCATCCTTGATTGTTTCTGGTAATGCCCGAGCAACGTGCTCAAAGCGGTTGCATGCTGTGACGTGTCGTGACGGCACGCCGAGGCACGTGGTAAATGTAACCCTAAGCTTTTTGGAGGGCCTTCACCTTGGAAAGGATCTCGTGCAGTAAGTCGATTGCCCCATGGACTGGACGAAGGTGTGGGGAGTTGTCCTCGCTCGCGCGTTGAGGCAACGAGGAAGCTAGGAAGCGGTGTCGCCCCTGCTAGGGCCTAGGGGCCATTGCCACATCATGGCCTGTATAAAAACTTACTTGGCATTGCACTACAATGACAGTTCTGGGCCATTGGGCGTTGCCGATTACGCGCCCAAAAAAAAGGCTCATCCCGACATTGGCGCGACAATACCCGCCTCCGTTACCGCCTTAGGCCCTATTCCTCAACACCTACGCGACAGCCCTCAGTTAACACCTTCTGCGTCTTACTTTGTGCTTATACAACACAACAACACCAGGCACCATGGCGCAGAAGGTGAAGCTTTTGAGCTCGGACACCCAGCAGTTTGAGGTGGACGAGGAGGTCGCGTTCCTGTCTCAAACTGTTAAGAACTTGGTTGAGGATGCGGGCGTGGACGACGCGATTCCCCTGCCAAACGTTTCCGGCCGGATCTTGGCCAAGGTCATCGAGTACAGCAAGTACCACGTTGAGGCAGAGAAGAAGGGAGCGGACGACAAGCCCAGCAAGAGCGACGACGACATCAAGACGTGGGACAACGAGTTCGTCAAGGTGGACCAGGCTACGCTGTTCGACCTCATCTTGGTAGGTTCGGAAGCTTGCTTTGCGGTCACAGGCATCGAAAAGCTCGGCACGCATGTACATTGTGCACTCCTGACATGTGTACCCTGGCTTCTCTGTGCAGGCCGCCAACTACCTGAACATTAAGGGCCTGCTGGACCTCACCTGCCAAACAGTCGCTCAGATGATTAAGGGGAAAACGCCCGAGGAGATCCGGAAGACCTTCAACATCAAGGTAAGCCGTATGCGGGTTGCGGGTCATGGCGGTGCGGCTCCCGTCCCCTTCAGTCTGCGGCCTTGGATGGATGGACAGCGTGCTTACCGAGGGTGTGTTTGTTCCTGCCTGCTCCGGTGTCCTGCCCTACAGAATGACTTCACCCCAGAGGAGGAGGAGGAGGTCCGGCGTGAGAACCAGTGGGCGTTCGATTAAGCGGTCTATACGTGCGTGCGTTTGCCCTGCCCCACAGAATGATTTCACCCCAGAGGAGGAGGAGCAGGTCCGGCGTGAGACCATTTGGTCGTTCGACTGAGCAGTCTGTGCAGCGCAGCAGCAGCAGCAGCAGCAGCAACATGGGCTGCAGCCGTAGCAGCAGCAGCAGCGCCAGCATGCTGTGATGGCATCCGGATCGGAGGATCGGTTCAGGGGTGGCATGCTGCAGGGTGCTCGTCGACGGTCGCGTGTCGTGTCGACGGTCGTACGTTTTGTTTTTTACATGGTCTCTGTTTCGTGGTAGCCGAATTGTCGCTTGGAGGGCAGGGCACAAGTCTCTGGCGGTGTACAGCAGGAGTGGTTCGTTACAACTTAGCATAGGCACGGACGTTTGCCAGGTATCATGCCGCACGCACTCCCACGAGGGTTGATATAAGGCGGAACTGTACGATGTGCAATTGGTTTCCCATCGTTGCTGGGCGTTGCACTTGCAAGGTGTGCCATGTGTGTTTCGGGCGGGCAGGCGTGCAACCCCGTCTCGTTGTTGGACATCGGCCTTTGGCCAAACGGACGATCATCTCAAATCTGACACTGACTACTGACACGCAGGAGTTGCGCTGTGCGTACTAGAGCGGCATGTAATCAGTAAGCCTGCTACGTCCGTTGTCATGTGTACTGCGCGTCATGGTCCCAAGCGTATCCCGAGGGTAACAGCATGTGGTGGCAAGGAGAGCGGTAACACCGGCGCCCACAAAACGGGTCTACATTGCCAGAATCACGAGAGCCATCCTGCTTCAGCATACGCACGTACATGTACATGGATATGAACAGACTGCATGCGCGCATGTGCAAGTTAGCAATGCTTGACACTTGGCCACGTGCACACAGGCACACCGTCGTTACGCCACCTAGGGCAGCGACAGGGTCTTGCGCAGCACTGGCACGGCTGCGCCCTGCTCGCTGCAGAGGGCCACGTGGGCAGCGAGCAGCAGGTCGATGCCATCGGCAGTGCCGTCCGAGAACGACGCACTGCGTTGGTGCTTAGCAGGCCGAGCCGAGCCCTGCGCTGCAGGCCGCTTGCTGCTGGGCTGAGGCACCTGAAGTGCAGCAAGGCACGTAGAAAATTAAGTTTGTGCCCGTCAGCGTGTCGACTGCCATGCTACAAGAAAGTGGTTTGATCCAACGCAGCTTACACGACTGTGGTCATGTGTGGTGACATGGTGCTGCCCATGCGCCCTGCAGAACACCCGTGCGGCAGGTGCGGTCCACGACCAACCCCCAGCAACCCCAACGCTCGCCCCCTCCCGATACCCCTGCACGGCCCCTCACCTCATCATTACAGGACGCCAACTTTGACTGCTGGGCGCAGATGCGCTCCGATCGCCGGGTGCCGCACACAGGCGCCGACTCTGCCCGCGACGCAGGCTGGGGTGCGGCTGCTGACACAGGTCCGGGCGCCTCCTCCACTGGCCCCGGCTCGTGCTTGGCCTCCGGCTGGGGCTCTTGCTGGGGCACAAGCTGAGGCAGGGACACAGGTGCGTCCGGCGGCGGCGCTGGTGCGGCAACCGCTGCCGCAGCTGCGGCGTACGAGTTGAACACGGACTGCTCACGCAGCTTGCTCTGCTGTGCAGCTGCTGCTTGGGTGACCGGGCTGGGTTGGCGGTGGCGGTAGACGGTGGTCGGCGGCGGCAGGCTGTCGCCGAAGCGCCTGGGCAGCGGTGCCACCTGCGGTAACAGCAAAGGCATGGATTTACGCTGTCAGCACACGGTGTTAAGCGCACATACAGCCGTCATGCTGTGCCATCAGAGCAACACCTGGTGTTGTGGGCTAACGAAGCACGACCACCTGGACACGCTGAGCTATGCCGTACAAGAGAGAGACGGGCAACTGCGTGCAGCAGAGCCCAACCCCACAGCGGCTACACGTACCGGTGGCTGCTGTTGCTGCCGCTGCGGTTGCCGCTGGGCCTGCTCGCTCCGCACGCTCACGTCCACCACGATGCCGCCCACGCACGTGGTGAAGCCAACGACCTGCCACCCAGCTGACCCCTGCTTCGCCAGCGCATCCGGCTGCTGCCCCTGCAGCCGGTAGATGGTGTTGCCGATGAGGTTGCGGTGGGCGCGTACGGTACCGTGGACAGCACCCAGGATGGAGGCAGAGCCGCAGGGTGCCGGGAAGGCAGCTGAGCTGCATGCTGTGGGACTACTGCTGGTACGGAACACGACGACCAGGCCGCGCTGGGAGACCTGGCCGAGGTTGAAGCTGGACTCCAGGAGCGAGGTGGGGACGACGAGGTTGAAGCTGTTGGGTCCGGACGCAGCGGGGGTTGGGGCTGGGGGCGCGAACGGCGTGGATGGTACCGCGCAACGGCGGATGGTCTGGGGGCAGCCAGAAGCCTGCGGCAGCAACAACTCATGCGAAGTTACTTACGTCGTAGTTGATATATATGTTGAGCAGGATAGCACTGGTCAACGTGGTGCTGGTTGGCTTATGCCCGAATGCCTACCTCGAACGCCCCCGGTGGCAAGACGGATGGAACCCGTATCGGGGCAACCAAAAGATGAACATCCTGCATGATGCATCAATTTGGTATTGGGTATGCGGGCTCCGGTGTCATGTCTCACGCTGCAGCCTGCGTAAGCATGAGCGCAAGAGCTCACCGACGACGACGGAAGGACAGCTAACGCTGCTGCTGATACAGGCATTCTTGCAGTAAATGTGAGATATGAGTAGCTAGCTTTGGTTTGGCGAACAGCTACGTGCGTCTGTTGTCAACTTCGGGGTTTAACGCTTCGCTCGAGTAAGAAACAGCGCAGTGACAAAGTTTGTGAGCAGCTTGACTTTGCTTGTGAGGCCTAGGACGGCAGGGTCTCGCGTCAATATCTTGTGCCAAGCTGTAGTCAACGGAAAACGGTCACCGGCTGGGTATCGCGAAAGCGCATTCATGAACCCAAGTCAGTGCTCTTCATATAACAGATAACGAGAAGAGCCATATTTGCTTGAACTACTGGGTAGCTTGGCAAAATGGTGGGGCACTGGACGTTGCTTGTGGGACATGGTCCATGAGTAGATTGCCATGAGCACAGAGGCCATAAGGCGCTATGGCAGGCAGATCTTATCCAGAAATCGTAAAAAATTGAGACAGTCCTACGTCATCGTGCCATATAGTCGGCTGGGTGGACTTGACATGCTCCGCCATCGTGGGAATCAGTCACGTGCCAGCCTCTGCCACACAGCTTGCGTCTAGGTGTAAAAGGATGTATCCAAAGCCACGATATAAACATCATAGCTAAACAGATACATGTTGCGGCTATGAAGCCGAGCCTAGAGATACCGTACACTCCGCATCCCCTCATGCTGGCTGCTCTCCTGGCACGGTGCAGGCCGTACACAACCCATTGCCAGGACCACAGCTACACGAGCCAGTTTCAGGAGGCCACCTATGGAAGCGGCAATGCTCCACGGTACATGTGTCCTGGTCAGGCGCATCACCAGGCACGGTGGGTCCGATGGGTCTTCAAGAGGCGGTTTGCACCTGCGGCAGGGCACAGGGTGCGGCAGGCAGAGACTAATTGGTGGCGTTTGCATCACGTGATCAAGTCAGTAGGGGCCGCACAAGCGGCATCTCGTTACATTCCACACCTGCGGAGTCTGCACGCGTGCCAGGCAGCACGCTGCAGCTTAATTGCTGCGCATGCACCTCCTCACGGCACACCAGCCAGCGGGTATGCCTGTGAGGCGTGAGCGCAAGGAGGTGGCATGCCCACGAGGAATGCCCGCTGGCACGCACAGCGCACCGCAGCACGCCGCAAGTGGAGGCCTCACCCCTCACGCCCTCACCGTCTTGGCCACAGCGACCGCTGACTCCAGCACGCTCTCTGCCATGCGTAGCAGGCCGTCGCTCATGCCACTGCCCAACGTGTAGGGGATGAGGTACCTGCGGCAATCGGCGGTTCAACACACGCACCAGCGTCCGGCATTGGTACGTCAGGGACGCACTATATATTGAGCTATGTGCCAGGATTACGGGCGGAGCAACAGAGGCCGCTCTCGGACGCCAAGCGTTCTGTGGAGGACTAGTTTCACGAGCATGGGGGCGGTGGCACGCTCTACGTACACCTGCCCCTTTCCCAACCGCCATGGTCATATGCCGTTTGGCCCCATGGCTTTCGCGCTCGTGTCCACTGGATAAGGGCGGTGCCATTCACAGACAGTACCCCATCATTCTCGCATTTACTCCTAGTCCTTGGCCTCGGCCCAAGCCCCCACCCGCCCAGCTACAGGCACGTTGCAGCACGCACTTGTTCAGCTCGTTGGCCTGCTTCTGCACTGCGTTGATGAGGCCGGCGTTCTTCTGCGCGTCGAAGCAGCTACGATGGTGGGGGCGGGGGCAGGTAGGCAAGGGGTCAGGGGCAGCCGGGGCAGCGGTGATGATTTGCCGTCATACATGGCACCGGCAGATACACGCGTAACCTTGTCAGCAGAGCGACGGGCAAGAGCGCTGCTGGTGCACTGTCCCTGTCATCATTTGCCGTACCCGTCCATCACCGCTTTTGAGTGCCACGCGCCCGCGTGGGTTGCCTGGCAGGCCTGTTCGCCTTCGACATCCCCCGCCCGCCTCTGGGCTCCCAAAAAGAGGAAAGAGGCCAAATAGCCAGCATCCCACGCGCCAATGCGCTTGCCGCTTACTTGACGGCGGGCTTCGACTGCTTCTTGTTCTTCTTGCTGCTGCTTGGGGGTGCGGGAGAAGCAGCTGGGGTGCCCCCGGTGCCTCCGTCCACCGCTCCTCCGTCCGGCACGGGGGTGGTGCCCGTGCTGAGAACGTCCTCCTCCTCCGCTGGCACGCACTGGTTGGCGATGGCGACAGAGACGCTGACGTACAGCCCCACGGCGCTCCCCGTGGCGTACAGGATACCTGCGCGGTGTACAGCGTACGTACGAGCATCGGCGGTCGGACACCTTGCGGTCTGTCACAGAAATGCCCATGCAGCCAGACAACGCGTTTGAGTCGTAAGCTGGGAGCTGTGGCGAGGCGAGAGGGTCAGCGCACTGAGTAGGCGGTAGGAAGGGGCGAGAGCTTGGGTTGGGGCGGCAAGGGAGCAAGGGTTGTGTGCCATGGTCCTGCCTGACAGCTGTATATGGCACGTGCTGCTGGGCCACGAGGGGCGGAAGGACTCACCGGCGACCAGGGAGGTGATGGCTGCCCCCAGGCCCACGCCCACAACGATGAGGCCGATGACGGCGAAAGGGCCCGCCTGCACGGGCGGCAAACACACGGGCAGAGTGAAGTCAGGGCTTTCTCGGAATGTGGCACGTTGGGCGCAACAGTGTTGGGCACCCAGCGCCGGTGCGGCACCGGTGTACAAGGTATGGAGCTACGCTTACACACCGCACGCATAGGCTGCCTTCCGCCGTTGTGAGCCATGATCTGCTCTTGTGGGTTAGCCGTAAAGTGCAGTTGGGCGGGCTACTGCGTTCCCTTAACTTTGGTTCCAGGCGGAAACGCGCTCCTGCTTTACCCGCCGTGATGTACCCCTGACGCACACCTACCCAGCGCGGCCGCTACCTCGCTGTGCCACTAGACAGCCGGTCGGCTGCCACCCCCGCCCCACTCACCGTGAGCGCCTGTATCCCCAGCGCGATGGCCGCCCTGCCGGTGGCCGACAGCGTGGACAGCTTGTCCTTGGCCTCCTTGACGGTGGTGGTGGAGGACAGGTCCAGCAGCGCCTGCAGGTTGGCGCCTGGGGGGTAGGAGGGAGGGGAGCGGAAGTGGGCACGGGGGACCTTGGTGTTGAGCATAGGGTGTACCGGTAGTTTGTTCAGAGCAGTGTATCAGTTAGGCTAAACAGAGTAGTATAGTTCGATATCCGCTGGCCAGCAGCACCGTTGAGGAGGCGCCTGGGGAGGTGGTAGGGGGCTGCGGACGGGCTAGCGTGGCACGCACAGTTCCTGCGGTGGGTTCACGGGCGACAAAGCACACTGGTGCTGGTACGGTGGTGGCAGCTCCACCACAACCTTTTGCAGGCCGATCCGCCAGCGCGACTTAAGGATACCATGAAACCCTTTTGCAACTACTCGCTGGCAGGGCGGTGCGGGCATCAGCATGAGGGCACATCGGACGCAACAGCCACTGCCACGTGTACCGTACGCCCGCACAGCACCTGATCCCCAGTTCTTCTTGAAGTTGGCCAGGAAGGCCGCCACCGCCGCCTCGTCCACGCCGGTGACGGCCTTGTCGGGCACGTCAGCAGCAGCGGCAGCTGCAGGCCGGGCAGCGGATGAGGCAGGTAGGGGGCACGGACATGTAAATGGATATTCCTTGGACACAGGTGTGCTCATGGCATGACGGTGATGGGCGCACGTGGGTGGGCGGCAGGCAGTGAATCCGTTGCACCATACATGTGACTAAGCGAGCACCGCACCGGTGCTGCACACGCGACCACGGCACCAGCTGCTATGCACGGCGGTGTGTGCATGTCACGCTGTCGTGCTTACCCACTGCCTCGCTCTTGGCGCCCTGCACAGCCCGGAACTGGTTCACCACCGCACCAACATCGCCCCCTGCGGCGCTGATATTCTCAAGGACGCCGGCAGTGCCGTTGGAGGGGGCGGTGGTGGTGGCGGTGGTGGCAGCGCCGCCTCCTCCGGCGCCTGAGCTGCCGGCGGTGGTGGTTGCCGGCACGGTGGAGCCGACAAGTGGTATAGCGCCGGCCGGGTTGGTTGTGACGGTTGCTGCATCGAGCATCTGCGCCCTCACTACTGCCTGCGCGGGGGCCACACGGCTCGGCATGTGAGCACTTGGCGGGCTCGTTGTGTAGTAGGGCCCTGGGTGGTAATGGGTCATGGGCTCACGAGGCAGGGCGTGTGCGTGTGGGGGTGGCGTGCAGGGTGAGCTGACGGGGTGCTTCGTCGCGTTAGGGGATAGGAAAAAAGGATGAGCACAGGTGGAGGGCTCTCAGGAGGGCAGGTTCTGGTTGCTGCAGGAAGCATGTCATGAGTGCCGGAGGTCGGGGGACATCACAGGGCCTGCTGGCGTGCGAAGGGGTGGGTGGGTGGGGGTGGGTGGGTGGGGGTGGGTGGGTGGGGGTGGGTGGGTGGGGGTGGGTGGGGGTGGGGGGGCAGGCAGGGTGCGGCACGTGGGATGACGGTCACCATCGGACGAGGGCAAACGGAACGGTAGCTCGAAATTGGTATCACTTGACCTGGTAGCTTAATATTGGGGACGGAAGCCATTCCCTCACAGCTATGCAGCTGGGTTGTGGCGGCTGCCATGAGTGTCGCGGGTCGGGCCGCTTGAAGTGACCCACGGGACCCTCTGAATGACAGATGCCGCCAAGATACTGTGCTTCCCACAATGCATACTATGAAAATGAGGAATAGGATGCAGTAGATAATAAACTCCACCTCGAGCAAACTCACGGTATGCGGTGTGAGCAGCAGGCAGAGGACGGAAATGATCAAGGCGCCGCGGTCCATGGCTGGTGGGTGCCTCGGTGGCTGACGGAGGTGCGCGGCAGCGTTTTGTGGTGGAGCTGAGTAAAGTAAGTTGTCGCATGTGACAGACTGAATCACTGGGTTGGCACGTTTATTTGGACTCGGCCTGTCCAATGACGGACAAGCTGGGTTGCCTGAGCGACCTGCCCCGGCCTCTCCCAGAAGGGAACCCTAACACAAACCCTACACGCACGCTGCCGCGCCACCTTACTCACTGCAGCAGCCCCAGTAGTGCTTCACCTGCTTCTTCAAGTAGGATAAACTGGTTCTACTCTGCAGTTGCCCCTGCCGCCATGGCGCCTGCGCAATGCGTGTTGGCTGGCAAGGGGCGGCCGGCAACGTGCCTCTACTGTAACGCTTGCGGCGTGTGCTGCTTCCGCCGCTGAGCGGTCCTGCACCCACAGCGGGTTAGGTCACGCCCTGCTGCTCTCAGCAGCTGACGCCTGCCTGGTTATCAGTTGTAGACTTGAACATTGGTCCACACGGCCGTCTGAACCCTTGCAGTGCTCGGTCGCCCGGATGCGCTGCCTCTCCTACGCATCTGGCCCCAAACACTAACGGCGGTCCCTGTGCCCATAGCCGATTAGGTATACATAGCCACCCTCTTTCTACGCCCGCAGCGTCCCAGTCTCTGGGCGGGGTCGTTGGGTGCGGTACCTTGAGGACACGGGAGCAGCAGTCGCAAGACCAGCCCGAGTGCCCAACCCCAGCCAGCCCTTCCAGTCCCGGGTCAACAGCCCGCTCTTCGGCCAGGGGCTGACGGGGCAGTTTGGGGGCGTACGGTACCGTACCTGCAGGCGCTGCCTCTGGCGGTGGCGTGGGCGGAGGCGGCCCGGGGCAGCCGTGCCCACAGGTGGGCGGACCCCAGTCAGTGCGCCAGCAAAGAGCAAACCTTAACACACCGCCCGCCCTGGCGACCTTGCAATCCTGTCCATGGGCCTTTTGCTGAAAGCCATTGTACCAGTAGTATATATCCTTCTTCGGCTTGCACGGGCTGGAGGCGCTGACAGTTGAGTTCTCAAGGGTGAGGCATGCAACGCGCCGTGGCCCTGGCTGACCACGTGGTTCGGGCGTAACCCATAGCAATGCATGCACCCGCGCACACATCTGTGGGGATACACGCAGGGAAGCTGACGGGGTGAATGTTGTCAATTTGTTGCCTGGAAATGTACGCCCCGCCAATCCAGCCGCATTGTGAGCATTGCGGTAAACCTTACCTGGGCGGGGGCACGACACCCGCGGGGAGCTGTTGCTGCCCTCAAGCAGGGCCTCAAGGCGGACCACGGGCTGTGGGGCGTGGAGACGCATTGGCGCGCTGGGCGTGCTGCAGCCCGTCAGGGACAAGGTACGAAAGGCTGCATGTGCTTGTGAAGTGTTCTGCTTACCGGTGTGCACACCTGACAGGCGGAGTCCACGTGCCCGACAACAGGCAGGGCCACCGTGCCGTACATACCGTACACGGCGACGACAGCATGAGTGAGGACCTGCGTAATCACACGCACCGTGCTCCCTGGTTGGCATACATATCTTTCGAAGCCCAGCAACAACCTCGCACCGCTTCGGTCCGGAAGCAGGCCTTTGCTTCAGCCCTTAGCTTGATGAGCTGTTCTTGGCACCATGCACCGACGCAACGAGCTATCGATGCTACGGGCTGCGTGCTCCCAACTGGCCTCCCACAAACCAACCCACGTCCCAGCTGCATGCCCCTGCCAACCCCTTCCCACCTCCCCACCTGCCCCCACAGGCACCTTTGTTGCCCAGCTTGAGGAGCAGCTGGCCAAGGTGCGGCAGGTGCGGGCCATGATCAAGGAGCTGAGGGACAACAGCCCCATCGCGGCAAGCTTCAACCCTGGTCCAGCAGCATAAGCGTGCCGGGTACAAAACAGACGGAATCCAACTGCATAGTGTATTATTGTATCTGTTGAGATGTGGGGCCTAAGGTCATGTGCACGCGTCCTGGGCGCAGCGCCTTCGTGTCGTGCACGTGGGCCACAGCCGTACATGCATGCACCAGAAGGCCCTTCTGGCATGGACGGATCGGATCCGGGCTGCAATGGATCATGATCTATGACGTCTGCGGGCGATCTTGCAGTTATCGGGTGCTTGTCGCAACGGGTGTACCGGTAAGCAGAGAAGTGGTTCGGACGCACGCAGGCCCAGGAGAGACCTGTGGTGCATGCACGCGTGGGTAAAGTGCTGTGGGTGCGGAATGTGACTGCGCTTGGAGGTGTAGCGCTGTGCCTGGCATGGGTATGAAACACTTCTGCATAAGACGTTCCGCTGAACATGTTGAGGCAATGCAAGTGACTTCGTTGTCGTACCGTGGTGCACTGCCTGCGGTACCCAGATGACCGAGGCGGGTGCGTTGCGATGCAGTTGCAGGTAGAGTAGCTACGTACGGCGTGTGCGTGATCATGGCTTTGCTGGTGGAGTGAATTAGTAGTATTGAATACGATGGCGTGTCACGGAGTTTAGATTGCACACACAGGATAATGACGACGACGATTACTTTTTGCCGGACTGGCTGGCTGGGCGTGCGCACCAACAGGAGTTCGGCCGCCCATCGACCCGGCCGCCTGTGACAAGCTGGGAGTTCGGTGCGCCTGCTCTGGCCTGCTTGCGCCAGCACGAGTCAAGAAAGGCGGTCGTTTTGTATGCCAGAAACCTAGATTTGCCTCCGCATATTGTACTTTACCGGCAGTATGGTTGGGCTTGGTCAGTCGATTGCAGAGGCCGTACGTGGCAGGGTGGCAGGCAACGTCTGGGGTTGTGGGCAGTGGGCACGGCACTCCCGAGACCGTCAGATACGGTACACCGGTGCCTGTACCGACCTGCCGTGAAAGTATAGTCATGCATCAGCATCCTGAATAGCAGAGTCCCCTTTCAAGGGTTTCAAGCTGACGCGGAGTGCGCGAACGCAGCTAGGCATCGGTCAGTCCAACGGGGGAGCCCAACCGCCCCGTCACGTGGACCAGCCCCAGTCAGTTCCTGCAACCGCCGGCTCGTCCCAGAGGAAACCCTAATGCCCTGGCTGTAACTGCGAGCTACAGCATGCATGTAGAGAACCTGGTGCGTGTGTACTTGCTATGCTCACGTGGCTTTAATTGGGTCAGCGCGCCAACCTCTCTGTCGAGCACGGAATCTGTTGCCAATTCCGCCACTCGCTTCAGCCTGACTCGACTCTAGGTGACCACGCGCAGAGATGACTCGCTGCGGAGGAAGGCTTACTGGGAGGCCAGCAGCTGCGTCAACGGTACTGGCTATCCTCGTGCTGCTGCTGTGCCGCCCTGCACCCTCGGTGGGTCAAACGTTGACCAGCGCCGGCCCCGCCAAGCAAGGCCCCACGTTAGGGCCAGCACGTGCCACATGCAACACCCTGCCGCGGCCATCGCAATCAAAACGGGCCATGTTGTACTCATGAGATGACTTGTACTGCACATGGACTACTGCTAACTAGTAAGGCAACGCTTCGTTGCTCTCTTTCCGCACCCCGGCAGACCGCCCAGCCGTTCGGCGCGGGTCTCGGCGGGGGCCTGGGGGGCTTCTTCGGTGCGCAGCCCCCCCGGGGCCGGCCCGACCCCGGTCAGCCCTTCCAGTCCGCAACCAACAACATGCTGTTCGGCCAGGGCCTGATGGGGCAGTTCGGGGGCATACCCGCGGGCATATTTTCCGGCGGCGTGGGCGGAGGTGGCACGGGGCAGCCGTTGCCCCAGGTAGGGCAGGGGCGAGCCCATTCCGTTGGGGTGCTGGGCAGTCAGTATCCCCCTGCGTATGCTCGCGCACAACCATGACCCGTGGGTCATTTGCTGGGGACAGACAGTACGCCCTGCCGAACGCAGCAGTGCATGCTTAGGTAGCGCACGTGGCAACACACAGACAGTTCATCCCCTGGGTCGTAGGTTAGCAGTGCCCTGGGACGGCACGCGTTGTGGTGTGGGCTAGGGCGGGTGAACGCCAAGCAGGACGGAGCCGGCATGGATACTGCTGAGCTCCTTGTAACGCATGTAACTTGTGGTGCTGCAGGGTTTTGACGTCAAGGAGCTGCAGAAGGAGCCCCTGACCGACGAAGAGTTTGCTGCCTTCGTGGATGATGTGGGGGTAAGCGCTGTGATATGGGTATTACCCGAGTCCAAACCATTCATGACACCGTGTGTTGTACGCTCCGTGTGAGTCTGTGTGCTAGGAGGCCGTGAGTGAAGGTTGCCTGTACGGCATCAGCCGGCACTTGTGCAAGCGCGTGCGGCCTCTCAGCCTTAAGGCAGAGCGGTACGGCACACTGCACTTGGGTTGTGACGCATGCAGACATGTGTGTGGTGCGACACTTACCGGCAACAGCTGTGGTGTATTAACTGAAGCTGCCATGCTGCGTGTGCAGCGCGATGCGGCACCGGTGCTCACTGGCACGTGCCATCAGCCGCTACCGTGACGCTGATGTACGGTTGCCTCTTGCCTGCCACAACCGCTCTTGCCTGCCTGGTGCCCGCCCAGGCCAACCTGGATGCAGCAGCCATCACATCCGCCGCACTCAACTTGGCGTCCGGCATCGTCTACACTGTCTCAGGTGAGGTGACAGGGACTCTCCTGTCATTCACAATGTCAGACTACCCGCGCACATGGATCAAAATGCATACGGTATGTACACCGGTACAGCATGTATGTGTAGTGCTGTGTGGAGTGTGGACGCCGCTATACTGTGAGCCAGCCCGCCTGCCACAAGGCTCACGGCAATGCTTCAATGCTGTGGTATGAGAACTGTATGTATTGGTATGAGAACTGAAGGCCCGCTCGTCGTGGCCTATCCTTTGACGGAGCTGGTTGCTCCGATCCGTACAGCGAGAGGGGTGGGAAACCCCGTGTCCTTGATTGCCGGGATCAGCTCTGTCTCCCGAGTGGGACGGGGCTGGGCCCTGGAAGGGGACCAACACTGTAAATCCATACAATGCTTCAATGCCCATAGCCCCTCAAGAGCAGTCGTGTTCGCCTGCGGGAAGTACACAGTCTGCCCCGCGCCCCTTGCCGTACCCCAGGTGCTCTGTCCACCTTTTCTGTGGGCCTGTCCCTCACCACTATCGTACCCATTTTTTTCTTCGGACTGTACGGCCTCGGTACGGCGTCCACTGACTTCCTGAGGGTGAGGTCTACATATATACCTGCGCTGCCCTTGCTTGTATCACCGTGACATGCTACTCCTTACTGCGTAGCGCTCCGTGTAGCGTACGTACACGTGTGCGCCCACGCATGGGATTTGCTTGGACCCTTGAAGAGTCCTCTGACCTGAGTGCAGCACTACCGTATGCCACGTGTTCTGCACTGACTGTTGGGGGTGCAAAGGCTGTGTAGTAGGACACCGGCACCTCTCCCTTCCGGCGCAAAGCCATGGCGCTGCACAGCCTACGGCCACGCATGGCAACACCCTCCTACAGTTGTTCGTTTGCTGTACCATATATAGACCACTGAGTACATGTCTGACACCGCCACAGGGGCTGCAGTCTGACTACGGAATGTGGGGCTTGGAATCCATCATTGACACCCTGGGAAAATACCAGGCCATCAAGGACAAGATAAAGAAGGGTATGTTGCTGGGAAGACCCTGGGAGGACCCTGCTGTCGTGCTGCGGCTGTGGTGGGGGGCAGGGCCACCCACGTGGGAGCACTGCATGGGTGGTTGCAGGTGGTTGCCACGGGCGTCCAGCAACCCACGTGCCGCACTTGTCCTAATCGTGCTCACCGACACTCATGCACCACATAGTGGGCCCTGGAATTGAATCATTCGGAGATAGGGCTCAGAGGCTGGTAAAGCACCGCAGTTCTCGCGGTGTCCGGCGCGCCGTTGACGGTCCTTGAAAATCCGGGGGAGCATACCCGATCTTGCCAAGTCGTACTCATAACCGCATCAGGTCTCCAAGGTGAACAGCCTCTAGTCGATAGAACAATGTAGATAAGGGAAGTCGGCAAAATGGATCCGTAACTTCGGGAAAAGGATTGGCTCTGAGGGCTGGGCAAAGGCCGCCTCGCCGTACCTTGAGCCTGCAGCGTCGTGGCTCGTGGGACATCGCAGTGGCCCCGCTTGGTAACCTGTTGGCGTTTCACCTGTCGTCCCTCCCTCCCCTTCCCACCATCCTGCACCATCCCACCTGCCCCGAAAGGCACCTTTGTTGCCCAGCTTGAGGAGCAGCTGGCCAAGGTGCGGCAGGTGCGGGCCATGATCAAGGAGCTGAGGGACAACAGCCCCATCGCGGCAAGCTTCAAGCACAAGTAGCCATGCACCGTAACGGCGCTGGTGTCGTACAACGGCATCCAGGCAGTGGCTACTGCGGGCCACCGTTGGCGGTTCCGCGCTAAGCACCATGGCTGTTGCCATTTGCGTCCTGTGAGCAACTAACGGCCGGCCAGCTCGAGGGCTGCATGTACCGCAATAACCACAGAGCAGGCAGACCACTTGCCATGCGGTTTATCTACGTGCAAACTGATTGATGCACAGGAGCAATCTCCTGCGTGTAATAAGAAGCACTGACCCAACACGACGGGCCCGTTACCAAGGTGTGTTTGGCACGTAGCTG
>VFQN01003944.1_pt1 | contig 20287 bp, 13 predicted proteins | sample 3512371 | NCBI WGS metagenome assembly VFQN01 (sample SAMN10412370, study PRJNA504923) | tailings metagenome | isolation source: Replicate 2 from Balatoc abandoned mine | place: Philippines: Itogon, Benguet | collected 2017-08-28
AGTTTTGCTCGGCTCACTCGAATAATACGGCCGTCTTTGCACAAAAAGCGGTCATTTTTGTTGTTTGCTGGTTGATGATCACAATGAGTATCTCTGGTGTGACTAAAACAGCGCAAGAGGCATTAACATGCAAGCTATCTGCTGATCTTTCTTATGGATCGATTTTCTCCTCGCTCAATGCTTGTACGCTAACTTCACATGTCTTAGAACGCATTTCATTAACTGACTACTATCAAAATTACGCAAATGTTGTGGTGAAGAAGCAAAATCCTCTGTTAAACCGCTTTTATTTACTTCGCCAACACGTAATGCATGCTATGTTTGTCAAGTTATTGACCTCGATTCCTTCCTCCTTTACTGATGTCCAAGTCCTCGTTCTAGGAGGAGGTTACGACATATCCTATGAATTTTATAACGATCAAAATCGTCGATTGCACTACTACGTAATAGATTTCCCTGAAATAATTGAGCGTCGGATGATGTATCATGCTCAAAGGAGTCAATATCCAAACAAACAGTTTCATTATATAGGCGGAGACCTGATAGATTTTAACCGTATCCTACAGCAACTTGAGGACAATAAGATAGATCATTCAAGACCAACAATAGTCTTAATTGAATGTGTTTTATCATATTTACCTTTCAAGAATGTTGAAGAAATTGTTTCTTCGATTGCTTCAAAATTTTCTAATTGTGCGATGCTTCTCTTTGATCCTCTGATGGGTAGTGACCCTATAAAGAATGATGATACTTCCTTGGTAGAAAATCAAGACTATTTTCATCAAACGAAAGGATCTTTCTCTCGGAAAGAAGCAGAGTTGCAAACAAACTTTAGCACTTCGATAAAAGTTGCTGAGTTTTTCCGATTAAATAATTGGAATCACATGGATTGTATGACAATGTTTCAAGTAATACATCTACACGATATTCTAAAATTAGTTGAACCTCTTATCATAAATTCATTAGAAGTGTTTGATGAGTTTTCATCGCTTCAGATGTTACTAAACAACTATCACATTACCGTTACTATGAACAATACCCCTTGGTGGAGGCGTTACCAAGCTAATCCCTTATTCAATCCATTAGAATACACACGAAAAGAAAAGGAAGACAAATTTAATCTTCGACTTCGATTATCTCTTGAAAAAGTTCAATCTTTAGAGTTAGTGAAGAAGAGTAGAAAAGTAGCTGACAGCAGCTTAAATATTTGCATTCGAGAGGCTATATCGAGTGATATTCTATCTTTAGAGAAGTTATATTCAGAGGTAAGGGAATATATTGTCCTTTTCATTCCTCGATGATGATTTCTTTCGAAGACGTTTCAGAAGTATGCTGAAAGAAGTAAATCAATTCAGAAATATATTAAAAATGCCTCAAAAGATTTTCGTCACCTTGCAAAGTAAGTATCACTTTCTTAATCGAATATGAATTAATGTTTCTTTGATTAGTGAAGATAATCAGTTTATAAAGTTTTGGGTTTGTATCGTTGAAGAGAATATTGTCGGTTGTGTAGGTTTAAAGAAATTTCGAAAAAGCAACGAAGTGGAAATGGTAAGCGCGATTTGGACTGAGATATTTCTAATTCACACTTTCGATATTTAGCATTATGAAGTTTGTAATTTCTGTGTCTCTGAATCCTATCGAAGGAGAGGAATTGGGAAGACCTTAGTTCAATCAGTGATTGAGTACAGCCATTCCACCAATCAGCGTACTATTGAGTTAACTGTTATTGATCAGTTGTCAGAAGCCATGTAAGCCCCATTTGCTCTCATTCTTTTAGGATGAAACACTTACCTATTTCTAGTAAATTCTATAAATCAATAGGATTTGAAGTCATCAATTCCCAGAAGATTGATCAAAATTGTACATTATATTATCTTATAAAGCATTTATAGGTTGTAAAAAAAAGACGAATTTTTGCATTTGAGTTCTCCCCATTTCCCGAAACTATAATGTAAAATTAAAAAAGATTAGAAAATTTAGAGAGAGCCAAAACTGTTTTGTATGCTCTATAGTTGCTATCAAACATTGAAGGAAGCGGAAATTGCAATAAAAATGATTGCTCAATATTCTAATATGATGGATATATTTGAGCGTATAGCAGAAAAGTTTGAAAGAAATATTATTAATTTAGTTATGGGAAGTTTTATTCTTTATCTAATGCCTTATATCTATCTCTTTGATAAAGAATTTGATGGAACGATTCGTAGTTATTTCCGTGAATTATATAGTGCAATATGGTATTTTATTGAAATTTGGGAAAAAATTATTCTTGTACGTGGTTTTACAAAGATTGTATTGTGGTTAAATCAAAATAAAGTGAATCATCACAAAAAGGAATATCCTCGATCAGTTGTGATTGGATGGAATGTATTCCTGAAAAATATGACGAATGATAAGCATACGCTTGATCTTCCTAGTGAGGCAAATTTAGAAATACGTGATTTAGTGAAAGATGACGATCTTCTATTACAAAAGCTTTATGACGCCATTGTCACTGATCCTTCCATTAGATATGAGGATAATGAAGTTCCAAATTTTTTCGTCTTCTTAGATCCTATTAAATATCCGAATAATCAGCAAAAACTAGCCAAAGAAGATCCAGATACTTTACTATTATTGAAGAGAGATCAAGAAGATCTTATAGTTCGAATTAAAAATTTATTATCGAAAATTTTAAGTCAATCCAAATGGGCAGAATATGCACATCATCATAAAAATTACAATCGTCATATCTATGAACATCCTTATTTCTTAATTAGTTATGAGAAAGAGAAAGATATTAAAATAACCAAAACTACAAGAATATGGTTAATCTTTAAAGAAGAATTAAAAATTGTACATCCTGAAAGATGTGGAGAATTTAAATGTACTCCTTTCGAAGAAGATAATTTAAAAAGGAATAATCCTAATCTTGATGAAAAAGGATTAGAAAAAGCAAAATTACAAATTATTTATGATAAAGTGAAAAAACATTTTATTGTTAAAGATGATGCATGGTGTTCACGTATTATTAATTTACAAAAATGGTCTATTATTGAAAATGATGACTCGAAAGCACATTATCGAAGATCTTATAAAGTGAATTTACCATTGTCACATTAGCTTGGTATATTGTTCGAGAGAATCAAAGTCAAAATCAACTAATCCATCGTGTTGTTACTCGAGCGAATAGTCGAAGAACAATATCAGCAGCTTCTCCGACCGGAAACTCCTCTTCTTTATATTCCTCATCCTCGTATACTCTCTTCACGTTGGTCGAAAGCACAGCCCCTTTAAACACTATATTTAGCAATCAACCTTGTTTGATCGACAAAATCTTTCGAAAAATCGAAGAAAAGAGACAAAATCCTGTTCACTCTTGGGTATTATTAGATGAGGTTGAGGATGGCAGTGGTATATTTACTTCAAAGGTGAAAGCTTTCATACAACAATCAATAAAGTCATCACACTGGTTGCAGGTTGCCCGTGGTAACAAGAATGTCTTTAGTGGTGAAATTTCATTCAAGCCATTTTATGATTTAGAAAGTAATGAGATTTTTATCTGGTTAATGTATTCGGATCAATTAAGACTCTGTAGTAATTGGGATGAAAATAGTGTGCAAACCGAAGAAGATCAGAAACCTTTGAAAATTTCCCGCTTAAGTAATTGGGCCAGGACAAAATATGATCTACAACTTTCTTCCAATGACTGTTTTATGATCCCAACTTATCCATAAATTGTGTGTAGAATAATTTTCAGTCTTTCGTTGTAGTGTAGAGTTCTCTTTTGTGTTTTTAGGATTGAGATTTGTCGATTATTGTATTATTTTATAATTAAATTCCAATAACAAAAGTTAACTCAAAATAACCCTCTCTGTTTTTAGTCTGCCATACCGAAAGTTTGGGCGACCATTATATCGCGAGAGTGGCGAAGTATTTAATTTTTGATGATGGTGGAATTTCATTAGACCAAAGGACCTCACATCGTATCCAACACAACAAACATAATACACGACAACCCACAACCTCACATAACATTAGAGAGAAGATTCTATTACATCAATTAACAACCACCATAACAAAGCTATTGCAATCCTCTGCTGTTCAAGGAGACCTTTTCTTCCCATCAAAATTGAAAATTTGACAGATCGTGAATAGGAGATAACATCACTGAAATTAAGTGAGGTATATTATCTGTAATTAACTAAAATTATTTTACCCGGGTCATTGTTTTGGTTCTAAGTGAACCATCAAAGAGAAGAAGTTCAAGAGTTCGACGTGGAGTTTAATTTCTAATTTTGACGAGAATCATCCAGTTTCAAATAAATCTACTCGATTAACAATCTTTAGACTCAAATCGCCAAGTGATTCTTGAAAATCACAGATTGTGACAATTCACCTAAAATACTGAATATGACGCAAAAGGCTTTTGAGCTCTCCACTTCCTGGAACAATACCATGAACGAATCACCATTAAGCAAAAAGAAAATTTACAATTTAGACGATGACATTGTGGATGTTATCGATAGCGATGATGGTGATAGCGATATCGAATTTTTCAAACAAACAAAGAAAGACCAGGTCATTGAGACAGTTAAAGATTTACCGCATGTAGAGAAAGAAACTCCGGTGATTAGTCAGCAGAATCTAATAATAGAAAAAGATGAAGCAATATCGAATCATTTAGCTGAAAGTTCTGGTATAACTGCCATGGAGGTTGATAATCAACCGAATATTGCTCCAACAAATGAAATGGATTATGTACCTGATTATTTCACTCCATCTAACGATTATTTTGACGAGACACCCGCCACTCCCATAAAAGAAAATGCCTCGCAAGTTAAAGGTCCTTCACCGAAAAAGGTAGCGAAGAAGCCTGAGGAAACTTCAGCGAAGGGTAAGAAGAAAGCACCTACGAAGATGACTTCTAGAAGTCAAAGCAAAAACAAAAGTTCAATAACAGCAACTACCGATTTAGATGATGGAAATGAAGTTAATGGCAAGCAGCTAGCTGGTACATTCGTTGCGAAGGAGACAGCAAACGGAAAGAAAATAAAGAAGCGGGTGGTATCTTTCGTTAAGAGTTGTGATTTAGTTAATTTAGAAAGGCAAAACTTATTAGCGAAGGCGTATCTGCAGATTTCTTTTGAAGATATTAAGTTAGAAACCATCAGATCTGTTGAGATGGATGTTAATGATGACCCGACTGAAGGAGCTCAACCCTTCGCAAAGAAGGATCTGCCCAAGAAAACGCAGCCTGTAAGCTCCTCATCAAGTGCAACGACTTTAACAGTTCTGAAACCCGTAGAAGCTGTAGTTGATCTAACGAAGGTTCCTGAGTCCACGAAACATCCTACCGCAAAGCCGAGCCAACTTAACGGTAGTTCAACTTCTCGATCTATCGAAATGAATGGAAATACTGGAGGTTTTGACGGAAGGAATACTAGCAATTTGAGAGTGAGCGATCAAGATATTTCTCGAGACAATCGAGTTGATTCTCGAAAAAATCAAAGAAATGATTATTATCCACAGCAGCCTGCTCCACCTCCTTCATCTTCGAGAAATGATGACTGGTATAGTCGAAAATCTCCTCCTCGAGCTGATGGTTATAGGGGTGATCGAAGCGACGACCGTTGGGTGGTAGATCGTAGACCTGATTATGGGGATCGAGCTGCACCATATGAACGAAATCGTCAACGGAGTCGAAGCCGCAGTAGGAGTCCGACGCGCAAAAATCCGTACGATAATCAACGTCCACTAACTTTTGAGTCCTCTCGTTTTTCGGTTCCTCCGGCTTCTCGAAGTGACTGGGAAGAGTGGGAAAGAAGAAGGGAACGAGAATCTAAAGAACATTCAATTATTTCGCAACAAAGGGAACAGGCTCGTATCGAAAGAGAAAGAGAGCGAGAAAGAGCGGAAAGAGGGGAAAGGAGCAATCCCCGCCCAGTACCTCATGAGACTTCGCGTTCTTCATACATTGACTCTGGAAGAGTTTCCAACCCAGTTTCATCTGTAACTTCCCGTGTGGTACTGGATATCGGTAAAAGAAATGAAATGGAAGAATGGGAGAGAAGAAGAGAACAAGAAAGTAACGATCATGCAATTGCTGCGCAGAAGAGAGAGCAGGCTCGGATTGAAAGAGAGAGGGTAGAAAAAGAGAGGTTCGAAAAGGAAAGAAAAGACAGAGAAAAGGCTGCAGAAAGAGAAAGGAAAGAAAAAGAGAGGTTCGAAAAGGAAAGGAAAGACAGAGAAATGGCAGCAGAAAGAGAAAAGGCAGAAAAAGAGAGACTTGAAAAGGAAAGGAAAGAAAGAGAGAAGGCTGTTCGTCAGAAAGAAGCCGCACGTTTGGAAAAGGAGAGGGCAGAAAGATTGGAGAAGGAACGCATTGAAAAGGACCGACTAGAGAAAGAAAGAAGAAGGAAAGAAAAGGAACAACGGGAAAGGGAACGCTTAGAGCGGGAAAGGGAAGAAGAGCTAGAAAAAATTAGGTTGTTGCAAGAGGACAGAATCGCCACTCAAATATTCCAACAACAAAGAAGGGATAAAGCAATAGAAGACTATTTAGGAGTTGAAGATGGTGAAGTCGAAGAAGAGTTATTAGCTACTCCAGTCGCGAAAGAAGTTCAAGATCAAGAACAAGAAGATATTCGTGTTACATGGGAGTAATTCTCTCAAACAACCTCTTTAGCCATTTTTAACTCTTTAATTGGGAAAGTGTTCAATTATACTCCTTCATTATTCGCTTAGTCTATCCATTTTGTAACCATAGATAGTTCGAACAAAGATTAATTATTCACTCGGTGTTGGTGTTCTCACAGAAGCACTCATCAATTGTTAACAGATACCTTTACTCTTCGCAAGTTCTGTGTATTTTAAATGCAGTTTAAAAGTGAGGTAAAGGAAGGAAAATTCTTTTTGAATGAATCGTTTACTTGTAAATTCAAAATTGTAGAACAGAAATCAAAAGACATAAACAATGAAAACAAAATCAATATGATGAAAGTAGCTGTATTACAACGCCGAAAGAAACCAACAACAATAACACTAACTGTTGGAGGGTCTAAAAGAAATACAAACAAAGAAAAGCTTTCATCCTCTAATAGAATCATAACTCTCGATCATCCTCACCTTTCCTCTTCTTGTGACAATCCTCTGAACAATGATCAGATGCTGTTATTGGTAGTTCATCTTGATCATTCGTATGATGAAGTCGTCGTTGTCTTTCGTCATTCTTTTGAACAGCCTTCACCGCCAATTTCATTCGTGGACAGATTGCTAATGATTCGACATCTGCATTAATCTCTTCTTCTAATTTATAAATTTGATTATATTCCTTCCATCGGAAATATTTGGAATTTTCAACTTTCTTTGATTTCTTTGGAATATAAAATTGTAATAATTCTTGTGATTCCTTTGTTAAGACAAAACATTCATATTCATCAACTGGTTGAGGTTCTAATGTACTCTCCTCTTCTAAATGATGATCATAGTCAGCGATTGTAGATAAATTCTCTTTAGAGGAGTGTCTATGAGGGTGGTGGTGAGTATTTGAGGAGATTGTCTTACTTCCATGCTGTGAGATATTAATACCAGCATGACCATAGAAACTGTTATAAAACCCACTATTACCACTTCCAGAATGATTATTATTATGAGAGGAAATATTACGATGACATCGACTCATTTCAACCTTCTCATAAGATGAGACAGGATGTAAGTCTAAGATATAATCATCTTCCTCATGAACCAGTTGTTGAGAAGTCTTTGTAAAGCATTTATTAATCATATCCTCAGGTAAATTATACGGAACTAAAGCATTTTGATGATTTGTAATCAAAGAATTTGATGGTTTATCAACTTTTCTCGTCACTCTTTCCATAATAACAATGGCACCATTATGAGGATTAATAGATTGTTCAAACTGATGAACAGTGAAATGAAACCATCTCATAATAAATAATCTTAATGATAATCCATGTGTAACAATAATAACATTAGTATTTTTAAATTCTTCATCTGATGTATGTGAATACCATTCACGGAATAATGAACCAATAAATGATGTCACACGATTATAAACATCTAAACCTGATTCACCATCAGGGAAACGATAATAAAATCTACCAAAAGAATTTTTTTCTTTTTTATAATTTTCCATTTCAGTATTTTGAAAATTACCAAATTGTTGTTCAGTAATACGTGGTTCTTCTCTAATACCATAGATTGGATTATCTTGTAATGATTCCATCATACTGACCATTGTTTGACGTGTACGTAAATATGGTGAATAATAAAGATAAATTGGTTCATTTCCTATTAATTCTTTAATTTTTTTACCCATATCTTTGGCTTGATTATGACCTACCTCAGTGATTGGTATGAGCCAGTCTGGGATGGTATGATAGGCTTCTTCATTGACATTCCCTAAACTTTGACCATGGCGAACTAAGAGAATTCTTTTAGGTAATCGAAGTTTTGTTGGTTGAGAGTGTGAAGTCGAGACAGCTCGATTCATGTAATCTTCTTCTTCTTCTTCCTCAATTCCTACTTCAGTTGTTGTGTTTGATGATAATCTCCGAATAGCTGGTAACCAACAAGAATTCAGATGATATCCTTTCTTTACTAAAACAGCAAAGTGCTTAATAAAATGACTACGATCAAGAAGTCTCGTCGTTTTGGAGGAAATATTGGTGTTATATATTATATATTATATATTATACTGTGTGATGAAAGAGAGAAGAGTATACTGTGTGAGGGAAGCGTAGAATTGTAAAATACACAGACATTCAAATAATATAATAATATAATCAAAAGAAATAATATAAAATAAAATCAATTAAAAATCATTTAGTGACATTAGGTGTTCATCACACAGGAGTTTATCAAGAATAGAAGTAGGAAGAAATGATATTTAAGAAAGAAGAGTATTTGAAGATGTTAAATGTTATCCATCAAGCTATTCAAGAGAAACGATTAATCACAGTACAAGATGCTTTAGCTCTTTCCGTCTCTTATAATACTTTGATTAGTTTATATAGTCAATATTATATTAAGTCATTAAAGAAAGAATATTCATCATCACTGAAATCGATTGTAGATCGAGTGATCCACCATAATAACAACAACAATCCCTCTCAATCTAACAGGTCAAAGAATAGTCCACCTTCCTTCTTCGCTGTTTTACAAGGAAGTCAAGGGCCTAGAACGCACCCAATTCCTCCTCCAAAGAACCCATCAAGCACCTCGTACTATCGCCTAGTCAAGTATTACCTCGAAGAGAGGTTTGGACCTCAGATGAAGATTTCTGATTTCCTCGTCAACCCTTCCATAGTGACAGAGGAGTCACTGAGAGAAGAATTACTCTATATGATCGGACATGACATTAGTGATGCTCCAGATATTAGTCTGATTAAGGAATGCATTGGAAAGGAGTACGAACAGCTGTTAACGAACCTTCTAAACTCTTATCACTTCCTCTATGAGACTGAGTCAGACATGAGGAAGAAGGGAAAGCCTAAGACACCTGATGCTTGGTTTACCATTCCTATGGCCACAACTCTCACAGGGAAACATGAACTTATTCCTTTTCTTGATGATCTAGATAAACATCATCAAGGGTCATCATCGCCTTTATTAGGCGACCAACTCATAGAAGCAGAGTCTGACGCATCTAAAGAACTTTCACGGAGATCAACAATAATAGATTTTCCTGCCTTCGATGACCTGAACACTTCTATCGATACACTGAATATTGATGAAAAGAAAGAAGCGTCGGGAGAAGAGGAAGAAGAGAACTACGTCATCATTAATTGGATTGATTCGAAGGCAATGTTTGCTGATGTTGAGACATTTCAAGAACATTATCAACAACTACATGGATATTACCTTCGTTACGGCCGAGGTATGGTGATCTACTGGCATGGAGTGGTGGAGGATGTTTATCAATGTGAGTTATATGATGGTAATATTATTATAAGAGATTCTTTCCCGGAGAAATGGATCTTCCCCACAGGTGAAGTTGCTGATCCATCTCAACCTCCAATCTTTGAACTCCCTGATGAATATCAAATTATTCCTTGAACTCATTCGGTCACTCCTTTATTCTTCTCCCCTGAGATCATAAAGCAGTGAAACTGTGGGGCGAAATCGTGCCTTGTAAGCTGGAACCAGTAAAGACCAGATTATAAACCTTCCTTCGAAGTTTTCTAATCCAATTCCCTCTTCTTTAGGGTATAATTGACCTCTGGTAAAGAAGGCAGTGATAGGACAGTGTAGTTTGTTGTCAGATATATATTACACGAACTGATTAAAAGGAAGTCTGTCTCTTCTCTCTCATGTCTTCTAAGGATTTCTTCCTTTTATTTTATTTTATATACTTATGGGATAATACCTCCCAGCGGAACTAAGTTAACTCCCAAACAAACTATACCTACTTAACTAAAAGAAGACAAATTTCTCCTTGACAATTTATTACCTTTCATGTGACGTAGATAAAAAGAAATTGCAAATGAGATTAATCTACATTGAGGAGGATATTCGACACAAGTAGATAGATAAACTAGTAGATGAAGTAACAATGATGATGGAGAGTAAAAGCTCTTAATTTCTTTTCATGGAACTCAATATTTTCAAGGTGTTTCCATCTTCATAAACCAATCGACGTGCTTCATCCTTCAAAAGAACTTTACTGATTGCCTCTTGATGAGAAGGTTTTTTGAAATAAGATGGTTTGGGATCATAATAATCTTCCCATTTCTCTAATAATGCAGCAATTTCTGGGGTTTGCGGAGCATGAATACTGACCAAATGCTGGAATTGTGGCGATGTTAAACCATACTCACTCAGAGCACTGTCAAAGTACCGTGCTCTGACAATACTTTGATATTGCAACAAACGATTCACATATATTTCCTTTTTGGCTCGCATTACATTCGTAACTTCGGGTAAGTGCGATGATTGAAGGAAAGCAACAGGTCGACAAATGAACGAGCTTATTAACTCTCGGAAGAGTAGTGGCTCCATCGCTTGGAAAAACGCGGCATCTGCGATCTGTATAGAGGAAGCAACAGCTTCCACAATCTTCAAGAACTCTTCTTTGTTCTTTAAGGAGCTTGGTGCAGAGAGATTGTAAGATTTCATATAAGAATGAAGATTCTTCTCAGCTGTAGAATCGTTTCTGGCTCTTTCTATCTTTTTGAGCTCTTCAATCATTGTCTTTGATTCCATCGTTGCAAAATAAGCGTGAATAAGATTAAAAAATTCTGAACGTGAAACTTTCCCTTTTGGATTAATCATACCGGAAACTCCTCCTTTAGTATAAAGGTCCTGAAGCTTTGATAAGTAAAAAGACCTCATCAATGACGAAACTCCTTTCATCTGAATACTATATAAATCATCTGATTTGGAATCGAATCCAGGATAATCGATGGATTCTTTAGTAAGGAAATAAAATAACAATGATAGCTCGGATTCAGCGAATGAAGGTTGAACATAACTCAAATAACTCAAACGATTTGTTACCGAGTTAAGCGGTCCGGGTTTGTTTGCAGTATCTTTCATCGCGAATAATTGTGCTTGAATCAAATGAAATAAGGGAGGTGAGTCGTGCAACATCGCAGCTAATCTTCCTTCGACAATTAAAGGGGAATTCACAAGCAACAATTTCTTTACAACTTCTTCATCAATAAAGAATAAAGGGACTGAGCGTGTAGAAGGAATATACTGACGTTTGTAATGTTCTAGTCGTAGCAAACACGAACAAATGTCATCGATTGTGAACACTGTCTCTTCTGAGTCATGACGACCATATTCGAGTAAAATATCCTTTGAAAACTGAAAAACAATGTCATAAGCATTAGGTACCTCATCTAATACTGCTTTAGGGAAACGTACGATCTGGTCTGGATTGAAGAAAAGGTTATCCCATAATTCTCTTTCCGCAGCTCTCTCATTCATCCTCAAAGATGAAATTCTAATTACTGAAAATAGTTGTGATTGTAATCGAATGATCTTGAGAGCGAAGGGCGATAACCCCAAAGGAGTAACTGTTGCGGATGAAAACACTTCTTGAGTAGAATAATAGTAACCACGATGAATTAAACCAAGAAGGTAAGGCAAAGCAATTGACCCTCCAGCAACATGATACAATGATTGTTGTAATAAACTTCTAATACCTTGTGAGACACCTGCTTCAACGAACGAGAGGTTATGAAGAACATTGAGAAAGTCAGGATCCTCGTTCGCTCTCGGCGGTCTGCATATAGTATACATAAGTGCGGTGGCAAGATGGGCCACAATCGGATGCGTGTAAGAAAGAAGAGTTTTGAGAAAGAAACCATAGAAGGTAATCGCATCTGTTAGGGGACGATAGAAAAGAGTGATTTCAGCCCTTTCCTTGGTGAAAGGATCATCAATCGTTCCGCCTAACCACAAGGAAGGTCTTTGAGCTTCTCGCATCAGATCCAATTTCAATTTAACCTATCTATTTTCTTTTTCCATCTTAATGTCTCTCTCCTTCTCTCTTCGAGTGTATTCAAGCGTTGAAGCAGGAATCTCCGCAATTTGCCTTTCAGCTTTCATAATAATACCTTTGAAATCATTCAGAAACATTGGGTCAGCTGACTTCAGCTTTTTAATCCAAGGATCTATGAATTGAATGGAAAGCAAAACTAATGGCGCGACAAGTAAGAATGAACCAAATCTTCGCTTTGAAAGAAGAGTTGATTTCCAACTTGTAAAGTCAAATTTACCCCCTGACATCGGCTGAAGAATCGGCATTGGTGATGCTTCTTTCGGAAGTGCCCGACTCCACAATAAACTTGAAAGAAAGAAGTAAACACCAATACCTCCGACTTTGAACAAAGACTCTTTTTGGATTTCTTTTACAGCTGTTTGAGGAGTAAACTGACTCGCATAAGTCATCTTCGCTTGGCTCATAGCATCATCAATGTTGTCAATGCCTTTCTCATCTAACAACTCTGACTTCTTCTCAAATTTCGCTTGAAGAGAGAGGAGTGATAAAAGAGGATGAGAAGAATATGATGATGGAATTAAAGGACCATAATTTAGAAAATTCCTAATTTCCATCGGTGTAAAACATTCCAAATTTTGAAAAGCCTGCAACGGGAAAGGATCTTCACGCGACGATGGTTGGCGATATGCATCATTAACCCCAAGCTTCCGAAAGAATTCATCAATGCTACTTGATTGGACTTTTCGTTGACGAGTTTTATCAGGTGTTAAAACATCCTTCACTAATTTCTTTTGAACTAAACCAATTTGCTCCAATAACTGATCAGTCTCTGACATAAACTTCTTCGTTTCTCGATACTTCTTCTTACCAGTTTCATTGATATGACTTGATGTCGCATCATAGACCATGTAAAAGGCAACGGCATCAGCCACTACTCTAGTTGCCTTCAACATCTTTCATGCAGTAAAAATAAACATCTTTCATGCAGTAAAAATAGGGAAAAAAAAATCTTTTGAACAAGTGTGAAAGAGGAAGGACACTTCGAAATTTCGAAAGCTCGAATACCGGGAATCAAGACTGACAACGTAAATTTATAAGAAATGTCAGAGGAACAAGAAAAAAATGACAAAGATCACTTTATACAATTATTGGAGGAGTTCTGCCTCTTGGCGAGTTAGAATTGCTTTAGCTGCAAAAAGAATACCATATAATTATGAAGTTGTGAATATTATTAATGGAGATCAGGTAAATCGCTTGAACTCTCATTTCGAAAATGACTGAATCTTTTTCTTTTCTTCTATCAAGAAACTGTCCAAATATCTTGATATCAACCCGAACGCTTTAGTTCCTAGCATAATGGTTGAAGGGTATGAAAAGGACCCCTTCATCATTACTCAGTCCATGGCCATTATTGACTTCCTCGAGAACTACGATAACAATCCAATCCTCACACCAAAGAATCTAGTAGATCGTGTGAAGATGCTCGAAATCGTTAACACTATTGTCTGTGACACTCACCCATTACAAAACTTTGGTGTGCTCAAAACTTATCCTAGTGGAGCACGGAGGGAGCGAGGTCACGTTGTGATCAGTAAATCCTTCAATGCGATCGAAGAGTTCCTGAAAAGAAACGCCTCCCGTCTCTCTGCGCAATCTGGCTATTGTGTTGGAAACAACGTTACTTTAGCAGATGTGGTCTTGATTCCTCAAGTATCGAACGGGATCACAAGGTAATCATCCTCACACCTAATTTACTCATTAATTGACTTTCTGCGTCAACAGATTTGACATCAATCTTGACAACTATCCACGAATTAAAGATGTTTATAAACATATAATTACTTTAGAGCCTTTTATTGCATCTCATCCAAGAAATCAACCAGATACACCACCCGAAGAAAGAAATTGTGAGTAGAATGCTCATTTTCTTACATAGTTTAGAAAAACATGGCAAAATGTTGAGAATATCCGACTTCGAATAAAACTTATATTCAATATAGATTACAAAATTTGTTTCTTATACATGAAAACCATCAAATTTATTGATAAGATCGTTCATCTTTGCGCTGTCTTTTGTTTGAGGTGGTTTGTCTGAAATGCTGGGAGCATTTACCTTAGGAGTGCTAATGACTAAAAGCTCCGAATCTGTTGTATTGATCGGAAGCATTCCCTTTCCTGCTGATTTCGCCTTGACAGTATTACTACTGTTGGAAGTAGACTTTTTCCCATTGTTTACGCGCGAAGTCGTTGTGTTTTTCCCAGTCGAAATTTGTTTGTTCTTGCTTGTATCTTTTCCTCTCCCCGTCCTTTTTTCAACAGAGGATTTCCTATCCTTATTTGGGAAAATTATTAATTCCTCTGTCGTATCTCGCAGAAGTTGTTTTTCCACCTTATCCTCTTTCGTTGTGGAAATGCGAGTAGCCTTACTACTCAGGACTGACGTTTGCCTTTGTGAGGAATCTGGATGCTTTGGATTCAGAATCAACTCTTCTTCACCAACTTTATCCAGCTCTTGGTTGATTCGATTATCGTTGGCAGTCGGGATGCGCTCGCTACTTTGCCTCATGGTAGCACTGTTAGGAATGGATTTTCTCACAGCATCTGCGGGATTTCTGTTTAGAATAAGCTCTTCAGAGGATATATCCTGATTCTTTGAAAGACTTTTCCTCAACTCCTTTTCAGAGGATTGGTTCACCATCGCTTGTGCGATTATCTTCTCTTTCCTTGAACCACTAACAGGATCACGAGAGGCTCGACTTTGCACAGCCCCGCCTCCACCTCCACTACCTCCTCGAGTAGTGCTACGACGAATATTTTCATCATCAACAATTATCTCCTGTTGCAACTCATTATTCAATGACTGTATGACACGCTTCTCATTTTCAGATGTAATCCTTCCCGAAGTAGCGCCTTGATAAATCGGCTTGGTGCCACCAGAAGTAACTGCCGTATTTTTCGATTGTTTTTGCGCGCGATCTAGCTCATCTTTTGTTTGCAACTTGACTTCCTCCGATTGAAATTCGGGCATCTCTTGAAGGATTTTCTTTTCATGATAAACTTCATTGTTAGCATTGTTTCTGATACTCGATACGGTAGCATTCTTCTGAGAATCCTTTTTTGTGCTGTCTACTTGAACAACATTTCCCTGGTCTCTATTTCCTCGACCTATTGGTAAGCCAATCTCTCGCTCCAATTCCTCATGAATACTATCATCATGATTGCCATCAAATCGAGCCTCTTTCTGCTTTAGAGATGTCACTATCTTTTGCCCACCACCAGTACCTTCACCATCTTTCGAGATATTTTTGGTGTTCTTTGCAGCACCCGCCGCAGAGGGTACATTTGGGTTTATTTTCACGCGATCTCCATCTTTTCCATGATCAACACCAATCTCATTCTCTAAGATCCTCCGTTTCTGCTCAGTAGAAATAGGTACTTGAGGTTCGTTCGTCTTCATTGAAGTTACCTGTTGGATTCGCGGTTTCACAACATCTTTGGCATTATTTTCCAAAATAATTCCAGGCTGGGAAGGATAAGGATTATTCTCTACAAGACCATATTCATCTTGCAATTGCTCTTGATATCGCTCTCTTTCTCCTCCTCTTCTCTCACCGATATTCTCTTCTCGCGGATTCAGCTGATTGCTCATGGTTCTTCGCTGATTAGGAAGATGGCCCATACTGTGCATACCCTTTTTGAAGTTTCCTGGATCTTCCGGCTTTAAATCAAGAATTTCTCCTTCTCGGCGTTGAATTTCCTCATTATTGATATCAGAATCGATCTTGATCGACCTCTCATAAGGTACGGCAAGTTTCCCTTGCTTATCGAAGTCCACCATTCCTTTCACTCTCTTTTGACTAAAAATGGAATAATCAGAAACAAAAAACTCATTAATATAAAATCTATCTTACTTCGAAAGGAATTCGGTTTTCTTGGGATCTAGATCAAGTTCTGCTTCTTGAAATATCTCTTCCTTAGCAAACTTTCTTTCATTCTCTTGATCTTGCTGTCTTGACATGCGATTAAAGTCTATCAGGTTTTTTTGCTTAGCTGTATATGCAATGTTTTTATTCTCATAAATATCCCGACCCTCTGCTTCTTCGACTAACTTTCCATTTTCCCCAAGCTCTTCCCGCAAATAACGTTCAGCATCTATGCTTTCCTGTTTCTCGTATCTCTTCGACGATATTTGCTTATCGAATCCGATATTACGAGATACCGGTTTAAGTCTTTTATCTTTTGCTACATCAATAGCTCTTTCTCGTTCTCTCTGAATCAACACGGCCTCTTCATCATTTATTTCACCATGAATCATTCTCTGAACGATTTCGTTCTCATCTTGATTACCGTTAAGTTCTCTGCCAGGCATTTTACTCATGTCAACAGCCTTAGCTTTAGAGAATTTCATAGGATTTTCCATTACTTCTCGTCTTATCTTCTCTTCTTCTGTGAATTCTCTTTCAGGATAAAGTGGGACAACCTCTTTAAATCTTGGATCCGTGTGTGGATTATTGTATCCAACAAGAGCAGGAGTCCGCGGCTTATGAGGATGGTAGTCTTTCACGTGAAGGTCCAATTCTTCATTCAATTCGATATTCATTTCCTTTTTCATTATCTTCCCCAACATTTCTTCGTCATTCTCTTCTTCTCGGTGACCTTTCATCTTACTAAAGTCAATATGATGTTTTGTAGAACTCTTTTTCTTCACTTGGTCAGTCATTCCTTCAAACCACGATCCACCCAAATGGTTGTCCAACGGATCTTCTTCCTCTTCACCGTCTGCTCCAATCCTTTTTTCGATAATGGGATATCGATCCTGTAATTAAACGATCAATCATCACAGGTCAACAAGCTTAAAAAGATGATTACCTGAGTATATAGTGGAACGCCTTTTATTTGATGTCGCCGTTGGGCTAAATCTTTTGCTTTTCCATATTCAATATCTAATTCCCCACAATACTCTAATTCTTCGTTCTTATCGAGATGATCATTCTCGAGTGCTGATATTGGTCTTTCACCAAATGCACCAACTTGATCCTTCCTTGAAATTACCTTTTCAAATGGTATAACGCCTTTTCCATTTCCCAATTCCTTATCTTTCATGATATCATACTTCCCCGGTCCCATTTCATCATTTGGCTCAATTTTCGTAAAGCTCTCTTCCATGACCATTCCTTTAGCTAAAACCTTTTTCTTATTTCTTGAAGTCTGTTTATCAAACTGAATCGAATGGGAAAGATTTTGTTTGTATCGTGTTGAGCTTTGGGATAATACATCTGGTTTAGTCCAATCTAAAGGTATCTGAGGACCAAGATACTCATCTCGAACTTGTTGTTCCTGAATTTCCAGAAGTTCTTTCTCTTGTTTTCTTCTTTTTGATACATCAGAGCTCTGATCTTGAAGTCGAACCGTATTTGATTTCTTCATCAATGAGCCTGAATAAGAAGATTTTAAATATGCATTTGTGAAAGGGTTAACCTCTTCTTGATTGCTTTGAGTCGCAGATTCTTCGCCTAACAATCTCATAACTTCAGCGATAGCAGCATCTTCATCGACATCTTCGTATCCCTCTTCATCCCCTTTCTTCTTTCTCTTCTTTTTCATTCTCTCATAGAAGTCAGGTATCTTCATCGCTGCCTTATCCACAACCCAAGGCACCGGGAGCTGAGGACCATAATATTTGTCATTGGGAGGATGAGAGGAAGCTTTATTCGCATTTAGAGCTGCAACCGTTTGAGGCTTATTCCCAAGCATCTCTTTGGTCTTTTCTCGAGACTGAACCTCTTGTTTCATACTGACGCTACTTATAGGTTTCCTTTCAATAAAGTCATACTTGACATCATAGCTGAGCAATCGAGACGCAGGTATTGCTCCAGCACTTGAAGGTCTTGGAGGCAGATTCTTCCTGGCTTTATTAGACGAGAAGTTGAGCAATTTTTCAGGAGATGCATTCGAAGATCTGAGCCAGGATTGAAATGCTCCACGAGAGTTGTCGCTATCATCAGAATCTAAAGAGCGATTGCGGGAATAGGATCGAGAGGAGCTCCTTTTTCGATCATCATAATCATCATAGTATGAATCGATGGAATTTCGACGATTTTCTCTTGTTTTTGAATCAGAACTTAATGAACGATACCTATTAGTATTTGTAGGTTTACCCTTGAGGGTAAACCGCTCTAAAGTAGAGCCATTCACAGAGAGATTGACAGTTGGAACCCTTCTTCGAAGAATGCGATCATCAGTATCCAAAAAGTCGTTTCTAGCTAATGCTGCCTTTTCTTCAAAATACCTTTTCTTTTCTAGATGTTTTGTTGGCTTGGTCTCACTTTGATAGAGAACTGGTACTTTACTCAAAGCCGCGCTCTCTTCTTTCCTCGCATCATAGTAACCTGGTCCCCGGATTTCATTTAGTGTCTTTTCCGCAGTTTTAATAATTTCGGCATAAGGGATTCTCTTATGTTCCGTGGTTCCATGAATCACCGTCCCAGTGGCAACACCACGACCTCGCGTAATAAATGAGATCGCTTGATCGTCGACATCGTAGCAACCAGGACCACGAAGTTTATTCGCTATCTCGGTTTCGATATCAACTTTCTTCCGTTGATCAGGATGCTTATCCTCTGCGATAATTCTGACCCCTGGTGATCTGTATCTGGTGGATAATCTATCTAATACAGTCGAATCGATCTTCCTTGGGGCGTTCAGATCTCCATAATCGAGGTCTTTTTCATCGCGCTCAGTAACCGTTCGAATTTTTGGTGTACTCTTAGGTCGCATTATCGGTCCTGGAGTATGAGAAAGTACTGATTTCTCTGCCGAGTCGATATTTATTTCTGGGGCTGCCCCTTCTGTCTCTTCATCGGTTTCTGGTCGATCTGAAAAGCGCCTAGCCTTTGGAAAGCTATATCCATGTGGAAGGATTCTTTCCTCTTCAATTACCTCATAGGAAGCGCTATCATTATCATCCATTCCGGAGTGTACTAGAGATCGTTCCTCCCGAGTACTCGCATCTCTTTTCTCCTTTGTTACAAAGACAGCGCGAGTACGCTTCTTAGTACTAATTTTGTCATCTTTCACATCATATTTCTGCGGACCAGGAATGTCGATGTTAATTACATCATTCCCATCCACCCTCGCTACGTTATCCTTTGGAAAAGAATACTTGGGGTATTGTGTTTTTGTCGCATGGTATCCCTTTTCAACATCTAAACTTCCAAGATCCTCAGATTGTCGGGTCTTCACAAGCTTTGAGTGATAAGATACTATTGGAACTTTACTTTTAGCCCAAGAAGACAATGATCGATTTCGTTTTTGTTCATCATCCAATACAATCTTTTTCTTCTTCACACGCTTTTCATCTTCATCTAATGAAACAAGTTCAGCTGATTCTCGTTTCAAAGTTGTTAAGAGATGCTCTAAACTGTTGATTTGAGCGTTAATAGAGGACATAGAAATAGAAATTTAAAATTCCAAACCCTTGCCCGTTTTCTTATTTGGCGTTGCAGATAAGATAATCAACCTCGCTTAAGAACATGGCGACACCGGTGTTTGATGAGTATGAAGTCCTCTATGACTGGGATCCAAAGGTAGGATTGATTGATTGGTGTTCTGTTTTATGTTCTACAAATGGAGTCGTGGTGTGGGAATGAACTTCTTTCAAGCACAAATTTTGATCATATCAAACAGTAAAATTATACAAGCATCAAAATAAGACGATTTTTTTTCACGGAGATTTCAATCATTCACAGAGTAACGATTCTGCTGTCGTTACTCCGGTTGTCGGATTCGCTTTTCCAATGTCGAGGCGCTTACACAATACAGATGATGTTAGAT
>VFQN01003947.1_pt1 | contig 20282 bp, 20 predicted proteins | sample 3512371 | NCBI WGS metagenome assembly VFQN01 (sample SAMN10412370, study PRJNA504923) | tailings metagenome | isolation source: Replicate 2 from Balatoc abandoned mine | place: Philippines: Itogon, Benguet | collected 2017-08-28
AGAATCCGGGACAACTCGTCCCGCTCGCGGAGAAGATGGCAGCCCGGTTTGCGGAACTTCAAGCGGACCGTTCGAAAAGCGGAAGCGACAGCGCCTCGGTTTTGCAATCCGTAATCGTGACGCTGCCCCAGTCCGCGTTTCAGCCTGTTGCCACGGCCATGTTCGATATCGTCGGCAAGGACAAGGTGAAGGATGACCTTTACGCGATATGGCGGCGTTATCCGGCGCTTTACGTCCGTGCGGCGGATGCGGGCGCGGCTGCTTCCCCGTTTTACAAGCAGGATTTCATCGCTGGAAAAATGAACCGGACGTTTCTACGAAATCTGCCGGTGCTGGCGATCTGCAGGATCGGCAAAGCCGATGCGGAAACGATTGGCGAAATGCAGCAGCGGTTCCTGTCGTCGGCCGACGAGTATAATCAATATGGTTACAAGACCGCCCTTGTCGTCGCCCTCAAGAAACTTGGTCAGGACGATTTCCTGAAGGCGCATGGCGATGCCATCGGGTGGCGCGATCGGGACTGGTTCAAGGCCGTGATGGACGGAAAAGGCGAGACGCCCACAGGTCCGAATAATTGCATGGCGAAGGAATGGGGCAGCACCGGCTTTCTGGGTCCCGCGATGTCACCGAGCCTGTCCCGGATGCGCGAGGGATGGGGTGTAGCCGCTGCGAGGTGACCGGCCACCATTCGCGGCCATTGATTTTGCGGCCATTGCTTTTGGACGACTGCCTCGCAATATGCGGGCAGCCACGAGTCGCAGAACGCATCATGCCGAAAGCCGTCGCCGGACCTGAAATCGAGCGCCTGATCCAGTTGCTGGCGCGGTTGCCGGGGCTCGGACCGCGTTCGGCGCGCCGCGCCGCGCTCCATCTGATCAAGAAGCGGGATCTGCTGATGGGACCGCTGACAGACGCGCTGGAGGTGGCGCGCGAACGCATCACGGTGTGCGAGACCTGCGGCAATATCGATTCGCAGAACCCCTGCACGGTCTGCACCGACCCGAAGCGCGATCCGTCGGTCATCGTGGTAGTCGCCGATGTCGCGGACCTGTGGGCGCTCGAACGTGCCGGCGCGGTGAATGCGCGTTACCATGTGCTTGGCGGCACGCTGTCCCCGCTCGACGGCATCGGTCCGCAGGATCTGACGATCGATGCGCTGGTGACGCGCGCGCATGACCCGGCGGTGACGGAGGTGATCCTCGCGCTCAACGCCACGGTCGATGGCCAGACCACGGCGCACTACATCACGGACATGCTGCAGAATGCGGATGTGGCGGTCACGCGCCTTGCCCATGGCGTGCCGGTCGGCGGTGAACTCGATTATCTCGATGAGGGAACGCTGTCGGCGGCGATCCGGCAGCGGACCGCGATGTAGCTCTTAGTTTGCCGCGGAAGGCTGATTGGCGTTCGGTGTCGATTTTACTCGCTGCCACGGAAAGCGGCCTTCGACCTCAAGCTGCAGGCTCATCGACAGGAAGGTGCGGATCACCACAATCGCGCCCAGCACCGCCACGCTTTCGAGTGTCGGCGTCACCGCCACGGTGCGGATGATGTCGGCGGCCACCAGCACCTCGAGTCCGAGCAGGATCGCGCGCCCGATATCCTGCCGCAGCCGGCGATAGGTATCGATCCCGTCCGGTGCAGCAAAGATGATGCCGGCATAGCGCGCAAACGAGATCAGAACGCCGATCGCGATCAGTGCGACGCCGATCAGATCCAGCGTGGAGCCGACCATTTCAATCCAGTGCGAGAAAATCATGCCGGCTCCGGGGACCGCGTGGCACCGATGCAAATCAGGAAGCTGATTCGTCCCGCTTGTCCAATTCGCGGAAATGACCGCGCCATTGCAGCCAGGCGAGCAGCATGAAGCTGGGAATCGCGAGCAGCACCGAGATCACGAAGAACCAGACCCAGCCGGTGGATTCGGCGACGAAGCCGCCGCTGGAGGACAGCGTCGTACGCCCGACTGCGGCAAGCGCGGTGAGCAGCGCGAATTGCGTCGCCGTATGCGCGCGCACGCCACACAGCGCGGAGAGGTAGGCGACAAAGATCACGGTGCCGATGGCGCCGCAGAAATTCTCGAGGATCACGGCCACCGTCAGCGCGGGAACATGCGGTCCGATCAGCGCGAGCCAGGCGAAGGCGAGATTGGAAATCGCCTGCAGGATGCCGCCGATCCACAGACTGGTGGATAGCGGGAGCGCGCGTGCGACCAGGCCACCGGCGAAACCGCCGGCCAGCGCCGCCGCGAGACCAACACCTTTGACCACGGCCGCATAGGTCGCCTTGTCGAAGCCGACATCGATCACAAAGGGGCCGGTCAGAACTCCGGCGAATGCGTCGCAAAATTTGAACAGCACGACAAACAACAGCACCACGATCGCCTCGGGCCGTGTCAGGAATTCTCTGAAGGCACCAAAGGCCGTGATCGCGACGCGGCTGATCGGATTCTGCGACTTGTCGACGACGTTGGCAGGAGCGGCAGGCTCGGTCGCCATCAGCGTGGCGAATATCCCTACGCTCATCAGGCCCGCGGCGGCGATGAAGCCCCACATCCACACCGTGTCGCGCGACACTCCGATATGTTCGAGCCACGCGGTGAGCGCGATCACGCCAGCGCCCGAGGCCAGCATGCCGATGCGGTACGCTGCGACATAGCCCGCCATGCCGGCGGCCTGTTCGCTGGTGTCGAGACTTTCGACGCGGAAGGCATCGATGACGATGTCCTGCGTCGCCGAGGCGGCCGCGACCATGACGGCGCCGAGCGCGACCGGCCAGAGCGAGGCGGCCGGATTTTGCAGGGCGAGGAAAACGATCGCGGCGGCCAACAGCAATTGCGAAAACACCAGCCAGCCGCGCCGACGCCCGAGCGCCCGCGACAGGATTGGAATGTCGAGCGCGTCGACCAGTGGAGCCCACAGGAATTTCAGGGTGTACGGCAGTCCAACCAGAGCGTAGAGCCCGATCGTGCGCAGGTTCACGCCGCTTTCTGTCATCCAGATCGCAAGCGTCGCGCCCGATAATGCCAGCGGCAGCCCGGAGGAGAATCCGAGCAGGATGACGATCAGGACCCGGGGTTTCAGGTAAACCGCGAGGGCCTCGGACCAGCTTGGTTTTACGGCGGGTGATTCGCTTGTGGCCATGTGCCGCCGAGTTTAGAGGCGCAAGCGCCCGGATGTAAGCGCGCCGGGGGCCTCAGTTGCTCCGGCTCGTTCGCACAGGGAAGCCGCATAAACAGAAATCCGTCCGCGGCGCGTTCTATTCGCGCAGGGCGGCGGTTTCGGTCTGGGCAATCGGAGCGGCCGGCATCGGCGGTTGGCCACCGCGCGCGAGCTGCGTGCCGCCGCGCTCCTGCATGTTGCGCTGGCGGACCAGCTCCATCACATCGCCGATGTCGTCGAAGGCACGGCTGTGGGCGCTGCCGCCCTTGGTCCGCAGCGGCGTCAGATCATAGACCGCGATGCGCTGTCCCTCGAGTTCAGTACGATACGGCTCGGTGGCGCCAACCTCCCCGATACGATCGACGCCGCCCCAGATTTCCTTCGACAAAGAGAGTGCGCCGTCGTCCTGGGACGCGAATAGCAGCATCTTCGGCCGGTTGGGTCCCATGCGCTTGAGCGTCGCGCGGAACACATCGACATCGACATCCGGGGCCACCAGCATGGCCTGTTTCACCTTGTCGTTGCCCGCCGTCCGGCGCAGCGAACGGCCCCGCAAGGCTTCCAGCGTCACGTAGCTCCCCATGGAATGGGCGAGCAGGTGGATTTCCTTGATGTGCGGATAGCTTGCGATCTGATCGATCAGTCCCTCGAGCGCATCGCGTGAGTAATTCGCGCTTTCGCGGTCGTAGGTATAGGAGCGCAGCCGTACATCGCCGCGCGAGGGCCATGTGAACAGAACCGGGACCGCCTCGGCCTTGGAATCGTGAACGATCTGCGCAAAGCGATAGACCGAATCGTCGAAGCGATTGTTGAAGCCGTGCACGAAAATAAGCACGCGCGGATGCTTGGTCCGGCGTGCAGTCTCGGCGATCGAGGCGGCGAAGGCGCGCTGATCGATATAGTCGGCGGACGCCGTCGTGAAGTCGCGCTTGGGATCACCGGGCAGGCTTGCCGGCCACTGGACCTGACCGACCTTGCGGTCGTTCGGGATCGACACTGTGATGGCGGCGTACGACATCGCCTCCGCGCGCTCGCCGCCGAACATCTCGCCGGGGTCTTCCGCGGCCTTCTTGCGCGTCGTCGCGACGAGGATAGGGACGCGGGCGGTGCCTTCGGCCTGTTGCTTCATGGGGATCAGAACGCCCTGCGCCGGGCGGTTTGCACAGCCCGCACAAAGCGCTGCTGCCGCGAGCGCAGCGAAAATCCACATCCCCCTCGGAATCACGAACCGACCCCAACGCGTTTACGAAGTGTTAACCAAAGGCCAACCTACAGCAGACCGCAGTGCATAACCAGCCGAGCCACGCCGTACCCGGGTGCCGTTATGCGAAGAGAGCCGGACTATGGTTAATCGGCCACGGCTGGGCGCGAAGGGCCGGTCGTGGTCCCGCAAAGCTGCGCCAGGGTGCCTTATTCAGCCGCCACCACGCGACGGGCGCCGACGGGTGCCGGGATCACCGCTGTGCTCTGGTCGTCGCCCTCGCCGTCGAATTCGACCTCGCGGATCCGCGTGCCGCGACGCTCCAGCTTGTCGGTCGAAACGACGATCTGCTTGATGTCCTCGGTCGCCTGACCGAAATGCGCCTCGAGCTTGCGCACCCGTTCGCGCAGCCGCTTGAGGTCGTCCATGAAATGCCCGACCTCGGCGTGGATCTTGTCGGCGGCCTCGCGCATGCGGGCATCGCGATGGATTTGCTGGATCACCTGCACCGCCAGCATCAGGAGCGACGGAGATACGATCACCACGCGTGACCGGAACCCGCGCTGGATCAGGTCGTCAAACTGGTCGTGCAACTCCGCATAGATCGATTCCGACGGCACGAACATCAACGCCAGTTCCTGGGTCTCGCCGGGGATCAGATATTTGCCGGCGATATCGGCGATGTGCTTGGCGACGTTCTGGCGCAGCAGGCGGCCGGCGATATTGCGCTCGTCGTCGGACTTGGCGTCGCGGAATGCGGTGACGGCTTCCAGCGGGAATTTCGCGTCGATGATGAGCGGGCGCTGGTCCGGAAAATGGATCGCGCAATCCGGCCGCGTGTTGTTCGACAGCGTGAACTGGAATTCGTAGGCGCCCTTCGGCAGCCCGTCCTCGATGATCATCTCCATGCGGCCCTGGCCGAAGGCGCCGCGCTGCTGCTTGTTGGAGAGCACGCTCTGCAGGGACGTGACCTGCGAAGCCAGGTTGGTGATGTTCTTCTGTGCGGCGTCGATGACCGCGAGGCGCTCGTTCAGCCGGTTGAGATTCTCTCCGGTCTGCTGGGTGGTGTGCTGGATCGACTGGCCGATGCGGTGGGTGACGGTGTCGAGCCGCTCGGAAAAGGCCTTTTCGAATTGCGACTGCCGGTTCGCCAGCATGTCGCCCATCGCGCGCACGAGGCCGCTGGTCTCCGCCTGAAGCCGGCGGAGTTCGGCCATGCGCGCCTCGTTCTCCTCGGCTTCGACCCGCTCGGCCTCGGCGGCTTCCTCGATGCGGCGTCGCCGCCGTGAGATCAGCAGGATTGTGACCCCGATCGTGGCGGCAAGAATGAACGCGCAGACCGCCGCAATAATCGCGACGACCAGCAGCGGGTCAACTCCGGCGAACCGGTCCCGGATCAGGGCGAGGATGTCCATTTGAACCTTCTAGCACGATTCGCGGTAGAAAAAGAACAAAATAAGAACATTTTGTTCTGTGGGACTTCGTTTTCCTCGTGCCGCAGGACGCGGTGCAGAGAGAGGCAAGATCGAAATTGACCGGACCGCGGCCAATTATTACATCGCGCGCATGGCTCTTCGCGACATCCTCGTCATTCCCGACAAGCGGCTCCGTGTCGTCTCCCAGAAGGTGGAGGCGGTGAACGCATCCGTGCGCGCGCTCGCCGAGGACATGATGGAGACGATGTACGACGCGCCGGGCATCGGCCTGGCAGCGATCCAGATCGGCGAGCCGCTGCGGCTGGTGACCATGGATCTCGCCAAGAAGGACGAGGAGAAGGAGCCGCACGTCTTCATCAATCCGGAAATTACCTGGTCCTCGGACGAGAAGAATATCCACGAGGAGGGCTGTCTCTCGATCCCGGAATATTACGAGGAGGTCGAGCGGCCGGCGAAAGTGCGGTTCAGTTATCTGGATCTCGACGGCAAGCTGCGGGAGGTCGAGGCCGATGGTTTGTTCGCGACCTGCATCCAGCACGAGATCGACCATCTCAATGGCGTGCTGTTCATCGACCACATCTCCAAGCTGAAGCGCGACCGCGTCATAAAGAAATACGCGAAGATGGCAAAACAGGCGGCCGATTAGCCGCTTCGTGTCCCTCCGCTCCGCAAGTGGAGCGAGGAAAAGGACAAAATCATGCCTCTCCGTCTCATTTTCATGGGCACGCCGGATTTCGCGGTGCCGACGCTGATCGAGCTTGTCGGCGCGGGGCACGAGGTTGTTGCAGTCTATACCCGGGCGCCGAAGCCCGCAGGTCGCGGCATGGAGCTTCAGGACACGCCGGTCGCGCGCGAGGCAAAGCGGCTCGGGCTGCGCGTGCTGACGCCGAAGACGTTACGCACCGAAGAGGCGCTGGCGGAATTCGCGGCCTTCGGCGCAGACGCGGCGGTGGTGGTGGCTTACGGCCTGATCCTGCCCAAGCCGGTACTCGATGCCGTGCCATACGGCTGCTTCAACCTGCATGCGTCGCTGTTGCCGCGCTGGCGCGGCGCGGCCCCGATCAATCGCGCGGTGATGGCGGGCGATGCCGAAAGCGGCGTCACCGTCATGAGGATGGACGAGGGGCTCGACACCGGCGGCATGGCGATGCTGGAGCGCGTGGCGATCGGCCCCGATATGACTGCAGGCGATCTGCATGACCGGCTCGCGGCGATCGGCGGCGATCTTATGCATCGCGCGCTGGGTCCATTGGAGCGCGGCTCGCTGCAGGTGGTGCCGCAGCCGGAGACCGGCGTGACTTACGCCGAGAAGATCAGCAAGACTGAAACGCGGATCGACTGGGCGCGTGCCGCGTGCGACGTGCACAATCATATCCGCGGGCTGTCGCCGTTTCCCGGCGCCTGGTTCGAAATGCCGGGCGAGAAAGGGCCGGTGCGGATCAAGGTGCTGCGTTCAACCCTCGCCGACGGCAGCGGCGCGCCAGGCACTGCGCTCGATGACACGCTCACCATCGCCTGCGGGAAAGGTGCTATTCGCATTGTCGAATTGCAGCGCGCCGGCGGGAAGCCGATGAAGGCGCACGAGTTCCTGCGCGGGAGCAAGCTTCCGCGCGGTTCGGTACTGAGCTGATGCCGCGCTACAAACTCCTCATCGAATATGACGGCGCGCCATATCGCGGCTGGCAATATCAGGCCGATGCGCCGAGCGTGCAGGGCGCGATCGAGGATGCGATTGCGCGGTTCGACGGACAGCGCGTGACCATTCAGGGGGCCGGCCGCACCGATGCCGGCGTGCATGCGCTCGGGCAGGTGGCGCATTGCGATCTGCGCGGCGAGCATGAGGGCGGCACGGTGCGCGATGCGCTGAATTTCTATCTGCGGCCGCAACCGGTCGCGATCCTCGCCGCCGAGCGGGTGGGCGAGGATTTCAATGCACGCTTCTCGGCAACGAAGCGGCATTATCTCTACCGCGTGCTGAACCGGCGGCCCGATATTGCGCTCGATGTCGGGCGTGCCTGGCGGGTCGGGCGCCCGCTCGACATCGCGGCCATGCGCGAAGCAGCCAAGCGCCTCGTCGGTCATCACGATTTCACGACGTTCCGCTCGACCGAATGCCAGTCGAAGTCGCCGATCAAGACGCTCGATCAACTCGATATCGAAGCCGAGGGCTGGAACGTCAGCATCCGCGTGTCGGCGCGCTCGTTCCTGCACAATCAGGTGCGCTCGATGGTCGGCTCACTCGTGCATGTCGGCGAGGGCAAGTGGAGCGCGGACGACATCACGCGCATCCTCGAGGCGCGTGATCGCACCTTGTGCGGGCAGGTGGCCCCGGCCGAGGGGCTTTATCTCGTGAAGGTGGATTATCCGGGCTGATCGCGGAACGGTCGCCAATGCGTGACGGGCTCAATTTGACAATATGCTGTCATTATGACAATATATTACCAAAATGAGGTTGGGTTGTGCCGCAACGCGTCGCCGATACGATGACCGAGCTGGTCCTGGAAATCTTTCGCTTGAACGGCGAGCTGATCGCCATGGGCGATACGCTGGTCGCCGATATGGGGCTGACGAGCGCGCGCTGGCAGGTCATCGGTGCGATTGCGCTCGCCAATACACCGCTGCCGATCGCCCAGATCGCACGCAACATGGGGCTGACGCGGCAAGCTGTGCAGCGAGTCGCCAACGAACTGGAAGGCGAGGGATTCGTCCGGTTCGCGCCCAATCCAAATCATCAACGCGCGAAGCTCGTGCTGCTTACCCGCAAGGGTGAGACCGCTTACGCGGCGGCTACGGCGCGCTGGGAGCCCAAAGCGCAGGCGCTCGGCGGCGGAAGCTCATCGAAAGACATCGAAACCGCGCTCGCGACCTTGCGTCGCGTGCGACAGCGCCTCTCGAAGGACGAGATGTAGGAGGGTGTCATGGCCTGGAAGTCTACGCAGGACCGTTATGGCGGGGTTGCAATCGCCATTCATTGGCTGGCCGCAGTGCTGATCGTGACACTGCTTGTGACCGGCTTTCGCGTCAGTGGCGCCGCCGATGCCACTTCGAAGGCTGCCTTCCTGCGCTTTCATGCCGTGATCGGCATTGCAATCCTCGCGCTGACGTTGGGACGCATAGCCTGGTGGTGGTTTGCCGATAAAAAGCCGCTCCCGGTCGGCGGCCAGCCGCCATTGCTCGGTCGCGCGGCCAGCGCCGTACATCTGTTGTCTTACATCCTGATCATCGGGATCGCCGCGAGCGGCATTGGCATGATGGTGCTGTCGGGTGCAGGTCCGATCGTGTTCGGCGGTGCATCCGGCCTGCTGCCGGATTTCTGGAGTTATCCGCCTCGCATTCCGCATGGCATCGGCGTGCGTGTTCTGATCGCGCTCTTGATCCTTCACGTCGCCGGCGCGCTCTACCACCACTTCATCCGCGGCGACCGCCTGCTCGCGCGGATGGGTGTGAGACGCTGATAACCAGATTGCCCGCGACGGACGACAGTCGCGTCACGCGAAATAGCGATCGAGAATCCTGCGGTAGACCGCGGTGAGGGCGACCAGTTCCGAGACCGGCACGCGTTCGTCGATCGCGTGCATGGTCTGTCCGACCAGGCCGAACTCCACGACCGCGCAGTAATTCTTGATAAAGCGCGCGTCGGATGTGCCGCCGGTGGTCGAGAGCACGGGCTTGCGGCCGGTCACCTCTTCAACCGCGCTCGCGACCACGCTGGTGAACGGGCCGGGCTCGACCACGAACACATCGGCGTTGGACGGCTCCCATTCGAACGAAAAGCGGATCTTGCCGCCGGACGCCGCGATCGCGCGCTGCTCGAGAAGAACCTTCAGCGATTCGTGATTGTGCAGATCGTTGAAGCGGATGTTGAAGCGGGCGCGGGCCTCAGCCGGAATCAGGTTGACGGTCTTGTTGCCGATATCGATCGAGACGAATTCAAGATTGGAGGGGTCGAACAGCTTTGAGCCTGTGTCGAGCGGTTCGCCCTTTAACGCAGAGATCAGCGCCACCAGTCCTGTCACCGGGTTGTCGGCGCGCTCCGGATAGGCGACGTGGCCCTGCTTGCCATGCACGACCAGCGTGCCGTTCAGCGAGCCGCGGCGCCCGATCTTGATGGTATCGCCGAGCGTTTCGCGGTTGCTCGGCTCGCCGAGAATGCAATGGTCGAAGGTCTCGCCGAGCTTCGCTGCCCATTCGAGCAGCTTCGGCGTGCCGTTGATGGCGACGCTTTCCTCGTCGCCCGTGATCAGGAACGAGATCGAGCCTTTCGGCTTGCCGCCATTGGCGGCGAGATAATCGAGCGTCGCTGCGATGCAGGCGGCGATGCCACCCTTCATGTCGACCGCGCCGCGGCCATAAAGGATTCCGTCGGAGATCTCGCCGGCGAAGGGCGGATGGGTCCACGCCTTTTCGTTGCCGGGGGGCACGACGTCCGTATGGCCGGCAAACATGAGGTGAGGGGAGCCGGTGCCGATGCGGGCGTAGAAATTCTCCACATCCGGCGTGCCCGGTTCGGAGAAGGTCATGCGATGCGTGGTGAAGCCCGCAGCCTTGAGGATTGTCTCGAGATAAGCCAGCGCACCGCCTTCCGCCGGAGTGACGGACGGGCACCGCAGCAGGCTTTGCGCAATGGCAACGGGATCAGCGGTCATCCGTCAATCGCGGAGCAATTCATTGATCGAGGTCTTGGACCGGGTCTTTTCGTCGACGCGCTTGACGATCACGGCGCAATAGAGGTTCGGGCCCGGCTGGCCGTTGGGCAGCGGCTTGCCCGGCATCGTGCCCGAGACCACGACCGAATATGGCGGCACTTCGCCGCGGAATATCTCTCCGGTCGAGCGATCGATGATGGTTGTCGACGCGCCAAGATAGACGCCCATCGACAGCACTGATCCTTCGCGCACAACGACGCCCTCGGCGACTTCCGCGCGTGCGCCGATGAAGCAGTTATCCTCGATGATCACCGGCCCGGCCTGCAACGGTTCGAGTACGCCGCCGATGCCGGCGCCGCCTGAAAGGTGACAATTCTTGCCGATCTGGGCGCACGAACCGACGGTCGCCCAAGTGTCGACCATCGTGCCGGAATCGACATAGGCGCCGAGATTGACGAAGGACGGCATCAGCACCGCGCCGGGCGCAATGAAGGCCGATTTGCGCACCACGCAATTCGGAACGGCTCGGAAGCCGGCTTTCTTGAACTTGGCCGCGGTCCAGCCGTCGAATTTCGACGGCACCTTGTCCCACCAGACCGACTTGCCCGGTCCGCCCTTCAGGACGCTCATATCGTTCAGCCGGAACGAGAGCAGCACCGCCTTCTTCAGCCACTGATTGACCTGCCACTGACCGTCAGGCTGCCGCTCGGCCACGCGTGCTGCTCCGGAATCGAGAAGCTCCAGCGCCTGCTCCACGGCCTTGCGGATCGGGCCCTTGGTCTTTGGCGAAATGGTATCGCGCTTCTCGAACGCGTCGTTGATTGTCTGTGCGAGCTTCTCGTGAGCCATGCCGGTCCCCGTCCCTGAGCAGCGCTGTGTCGCGCGGCGCAGGCCGCCATGTCAATGGCGCGGAACATGCGGGGCGGCAGCCGGTCGACACCGGAGGCCGGCAATGATCTCGCGCAAGCTGCCCCCGCGTCATTCGCCATTGCGATACCGCGCTCATTTTGGCAGCTTAGCGCCACAACAGAAATCGACCCTATCTCTCGGGTCGATCGGGAGGATTTTATCATGATAGGATTGACCCGGCGGGCTTTGTTGCCGGCCGCTTTTGCCCTCGGTCTCGCCGCCGGTCCGGCCTTGGCCCAGACCCCGCAACAGCCGATCGAACTGAAGCTTGCCTATTATGTCGGCGATCAGCACGCGATGTCGCAATGGCTGATAAAATGGGCCGACAAGCTGGAGAAGGATTCCGGCGGACGAATCGTGTTCAAGCGGTTCCCCGGCGCGCAGATGGGCCCAGTGCCGCAACATTACGATTTCGCCCGGACCGGCCAGGCGGACATCTCCTGGTTCCTGCATGGCGCGACGCCGGGTCGCTTCCCGCTGACCGGCATCGTGCAGGTGCCCTACATGGTCGGAAGCGCCGAGATCGGGACCAAGGTGCTCAACGACCCCGAGCTCCGCTCGAAATACCTCGACGCCGAGCACAAGGGCGTGAAGCTGCTGCTGCTTTTCACGCACCAGCCCGGGAATATCCACACCACCAAAAAGCCGATCAAGTCCGTCGACGACATCAAGGGTCTGCGGCTGCGATTTGCGTCGCCTGAGATCCGCGATTTCATCGCGGCGCTGGGCGGTTCGCCGGTCGGTGTTGCGCCGACAGAGCAGGTCGAGCAGATGCAGAAGGGCACGCTCGACGGCGTGGTGATCGATTACGGCGGCGCCGGCATCGCCTTCAAGATGGGTGGCACTGTCAAGCATTCGACCGAGATGTATTCCTATGTCGCGAGCTTTGGCCTGGCGATGAACGAGGATACCTGGAAGAAGCTGCCGCCGGATCTGCAGCAGCTCATCACCAAGTCGCTGGTCGGTGTTGAGAAGGAAATCGGTCAGGCCTGGGATGGCCTCGACGCACCCGGCAAGAAGGCGCTGCTCGATGGCGGCGGCGAAGCCATCAAGCTGTCACCGGAGGAGAACGCCAAGTTCCGCAAGATCGGCGGTGACGTCGCGGCGGCGAAGGTCAAGGAACTCGATGGCAAGGGGCTGCCGGCCACCGCCGTCTACAACCAGATGAAGGCGCTCTCTGAAAAGCACGCGAAAGATTCCAAGACCTTCTGGGATTGAGCTTTCTGTGAGGCGGGGAATTGCTCCCTCCCCTGACGGGGAGGGAGCGCTTTTACAGGTATCGGACGGGTTTTCATTTGAAGCGCTGGGGACATATCGCATCGACAATTTGCGGCATCGTCGCAGCCGCATTTCTGTTGGGCATGTTGTTGCTCACGGTCGCGGATGTCGTGTTGCGAACGTTTTTCGATTATCCGGTGCGTGGGGTCTATGAGCTGATCGAGCTTATGCTCGCGGGCTCATTCTTCATCGCGCTGCCCTGCGTATTTCTGCGCGACGACAATATTCTCGTTAACACCATTGACGAAATCGTGCCGCGCATCGTGCCGGTCCTGAAGCGGATCGCGCTGGTCCTTTCGGTCCTGACATTCGCGGTGCTGGTCTGGCAGGGCTGGTCGGCGGCGTGGGACTCCTATGAATTCCACGATGTCACGGCGGATCTTGGTTTGCCGAAATTCTGGCACTGGTCGATCGTTCTGATCGGGATGACGCTTGGAGCGCTGGCCGCGCTGTTCATGCTGTTCCGGTCGGACGACAAGGGGCCGGATACCACTGAGCATCGCATCGAGGATCGCGTATGAGCATTACCGCGATCGGCGTCGCCGGGGTCGTCCTGCTCCTGGTCATGATCTTCGTGCGCGTGCCTATTGCGATCGCGCTCGCGGCGGCTGGCTTCCTGGGTTACGCGGCGATCGACGGCTGGATGCCTGCGCTGAAGATGGCGGGGCTCGTGCCCTATCAGATGGCCAGCGCGTATTCGTTGTCGGTGATTCCGCTCTTCATCCTGATGGGCGCGGTGGCGTCGCGCGCCAACATGGCGAGTGAGTTGTTCCAGGCCTGCAACGCGGTGTTTTCCGGTGTGCGCGGTGCGTTGGCCAATGCGAGCATCGGCGCCTGCACCCTGTTTGGTGCGATCTGCGGCTCTTCAATCGCGACGGCAGCGACGTTTTCGCGTGTCGCGATCCCGGAAATGCGGCGGCACGGCTATGACGCCGCATTCGCCGGCGGCGCGGTGGCGTCTGCGGGGACGCTCAGCGTGCTCATCCCGCCGTCGGTGCTGACGGCGATCTACGCGATCGTTGCCGAGCAATCGCTGGTGAAACTTTATGCGGCGGCTTTCGTCCCCGGATTTATCCTGGCCGGGCTCTATGTCGTGACCGTGTGGACGGTTGCGTGGTTCAAACCGAATTGGATTCCGCGTGTTGCATCCATGACGTTGCGCGAGCGGCTTCGTGCGTCGGTGGGGATGTGGAAGCTCGGGCTTTTGTTTTTCGTTGCCGTGTTCGGAATCTATTTCGGCTGGTTCTCACCAACGGAGGCCGCCGCGGTCGCGGCGTTTCTCGCAATCATTATCGGTTTTGCCACACGTTCGATGACACTGCGCGACCTCGGCGGTTGCATGCTGGAGACCGTCTACACGACCGCCTCGATCCTGCTTGTGGTGGCGGGCGCCTTCATCTTCTCCCGCTTCATCGTGCTGACGCAGTTCCCGACCGAGCTTGCGAAATGGGCGCACCTGAGCGAGCTCTCGCCGTTCTGGGTTCTGATGGCTGTCATGGCGCTGTACATCGTACTCGGTACGTTTCTTGATGAGGTCTCGACGATCCTGATCACCGTGCCGATCACGCTGCCTCTGATCAATGCGATCGGCTACGACGGCATCTGGTTTGGCATCTTCGTCACCATCATGTGCACGATCGGACTGATTACGCCGCCGACCGGGATGACCGTCTTCGTTATCCAGGCACAGCATCCTGAAATTCCGGTGATGCGGATCTATGCCGGCACGCTGCCTTTCCTGGCTGCCGACTTCGTGCTGGTCGGGCTGCTGATCCTGTTTCCGGCGATCGCGCTGTGGCTGCCGAGCATCATCGGCTAGCGCAGCGCTACCGGCAGCACTTCAGCGGCAACATTTGGCCTGCAGAAATCCGGACAGGTCGTCGGTGACATAATCGACATGCGCCGCGTCGCGGCCTTCGAGTTCCCAGTCCTCGCGGAAGACTTCGCGCGTGCCCTCGGGCACGACCAGCACGGTGGTCATCCCGAGCGCATGCGGGACCGCGAGATTGCGGGCGAGATCCTCGAACATGGCGGCATTGGCGGGATCGACGTCATGGCGCGTGAGAAACCGTTCGTAGGTTTTCTGCGAAGGCTTGGGCTCCAGCTCGGCCGCGACAATATCGAACACGTCCTCGAAATGCCCGTGGACCTCAAGCCTTCGCATTACCGCGTCGGCATGCTTACGGGTGCCGTTGGTGAGTATCAGCTTGCGGCCGGGAAGCCGCTCTAGCGCCCCGCCAAGCGCGGGATTGGGCTCCAGCGGCGAATGGTCGATCTGGTGCACGAAGTCGAGGAAATCGTCCGGCTCCATGCCATGCTCCGTCATCAGACCGCGCATCGATGTGCCATATCGGCGATAATAGTCCTTCTGCAGCCTGAAGGCATCGTCATGAGAGATGTCGAGCAGCTTCGCTATGTAATCGCGAATGCGATCGTCGACCTGCTGCCACAGATTGAGATGATGCGGGTACAGTGTGTTGTCGAGATCGAAGATCCATGTCGAGACATGAGAGAAGCTGCGCAGAGCAGACGAGCCATGTGCCGCCGCGCGTTCGTTCGTCGATGAAGTATCCGAGGTCATGGCGCGTATCTATTGCAGCCACGGGCAACACGCCAGCATCGTCGGACTATTTAAATCGCACCATCGTCGGTGCCTCGCCGGTCTCGATGGTGGCAAATCCGGCCGGTGTCAGGCCGCGTACCGCGCAGTCGGCGTGATCATAAGCCTCGAATTTGGCCGGCCGAGTACAGAGCATCGTGTTGCCGCCCCAGGCGAGCGGTTTGCCCGCGCTTGTCAGGGTCTGGCCGTTTGCGTCGATCGCTTCCGCAAACGAGAAGAGGCGTTTGGCCTGGCTGCTGGTGTCCGGCCGGAGGCAACGACCGGGCTCGATCCGGTACCAGCCGCGGGTCGTGACGGCGTTGCCGTCCTCGAAGCCGACAGCGGCCATGACGGCATGGGGGGTGTCGTTACACCAGGTGAAGCCCGCGCCGGGCTTCTGGACCGCATCCATCAACACCGCGAAGAAGTCGGAGCGCGCAGCGGCTGTGACGGATACCTTGTTGTCCTGGGCGAACTGGCGCAGCGCATTGTCTGTCTTTTCCCCGCGCACGCCGTCTATTGGACCAGGATCGTAGCCTGCGACCGCAAGCAGGCGCTGGATTCCGGCATCGCGCGCCTGGTCTGCCGAGTATCCAGCCTCCTCAGCCAGGGTCAGCTGGGTGTCCTTGTCGGATTCCCCGGAAGGCGATGGCTTCACCGCGGCGAACAGCGCCGGCCGCTGCCCGCCCCGGCAATTGCGGGCGCTGGTGTTTGAAAAGTCCGCGATGCCGACGCAGAACTCGGTGTCGCCTCGTTGCGGGTGCGGAGGGGAGCCGTAAAGCGCTGGCGTCCGGGCATGAAGATACAAATCGCCTGGCGGCAGCTGGCCCTGCATGGTGATCCGGCATTGTCCGGGATCGAGCCGATACCAGCCGCGCGACGTCGCCGTGCCGCGATCCTGCATCGCGAGCGCAACATCCACGACATAGCTCATCGTATTGCAGATCTTCAAATCGGCATGTGCTGACGTGGCTGCGAGTCCGGTCGCGAGCCCGGCCGCCAAACCCAGCACATGCATTGTCGACGCCATCGCCCGCCCCGCGATTGCCAGGCGTCAGGGTGCAGGTTCGGGGTTAAAGTCCGCTTAAGCTTGGCTGGGTGGTCAGCGGCCCGGCGTGGGTGCGGCGCGGAACGGATCGAACCGCTTGGTCGTCGAGGCCATCACGACGTGATCCTGGTAGGACATGCCGGGATCGTTGGAGTCGTTGTGGAGATAGCGATAGTCGAACCGCAGGTCCCATTCTTTCCAGAAGAAGCCCGGGAACAGTAGCATCGCACCGGGAATCAGCAGCGTATCCTTCCGATTCTGTCCGGTGCCGGCCACGTAATCGCCGCTATAGTCGCGCCAGCTCGCTGCGAAGCTTGCGCCGACGGTCACCCAGGCCGTGAGTTGCTGATAAATCTCGGCGCGTCCGCCAATCTCGCGATATTTGCCGGGTTGGATTTCGGTCACGAGTGTGTTCGTGACCGCGCCCGATATGTCACTCCACAACAGCCAGGGGGAGAGCGTGACGAGGTTGCCCTCGCCGAACAGCCTCGGGATCGCGACCCGCGCACGGATGTCGTAGTACCAGCCTTCCTGACTCGGGAAGTAGCTGTCGTATGAACGATAGGCGGCGCGGAAGCGCAGCGAGTGGAAAATGCCTTCCGCAGTCTGCCCTTCGAATGTCGCGCTTCCAGAGCCTTCACCGTAATAGAAGCGGTCGTCGAAATACCCCGCCGCGGCACCAAGCGCAGTCGTCAGGCTCAGTCCGGGCCATATATCGAAGACCGGGCCGGTCTCGCCGCCTGCATGCGCGTAGTTCAGATCGCCGTAGCGTGTATTGGCGCGGCCGAAAATTGCAGCATTGGTCCGCCACGCCTGATTTCCGATCTTGCGCTCATCCTGAAGCGAGATCAGGCCCTGACCAAACCACGTGCTTTTTCCCGGCGCGTTGTTGGTCGACGTGTAAGGGCTCTGGTTGTTCGGCAGATAATAGAGCGGATTGGACTCATAGCCTGTGCCGAACTCGACGGTGACGAGCGTGAAGTTCGGCTGCATCGTGCGGCGCAGCCGCATCAGCGCGACCTTGGCTTCCCAGTTGTCCGGATCGTTGATGATGACGCGCTCGTAGGCCATGAGCGCCCAGCGCAGCACACCTTGCTCTTCGGCAAGTCGCGCAAACCGCAGATTGAGTTCGGTGTTTCCGGGCTCCTTCAACACGCGCGCATAGAGCGTGTCGATTTCCTTTGCGTTTGCACCGGCGATTCCGGCTAACGCCGAAAGTGCCACCAGCAGCGAGAGAAGCCCCCGTTTCAAAGCCACGCGATCATTCCTGACTTCACGGCCACACCCGGCCGCTAAATGCCATCTTCATCTAGCTTAACGACTGCCACTCGGCTATGCAGGAAACGCCGCAGGCTGCATCAAGCTGGCGGGCCGTGTTTCTTGAACCACACCCCGTGGCTTACGGGTAACAAGGTAGCGATAATCAGAGCCATGCCCCCGTCAGGTCCAGCCGCTCTCCCTTATACTCTCGCCATTGCCGCGCTGACCCTCGCAGGTCAGCAAAGTGCACTGGCGGACGCGAAGGTCGGGGTCGCCGCGGCGGTCAAGAACGATGTGCGAGGCAAGTCCGGCGCGCTCGCGGTCGGCAGTTCGGTATTCGCCAACGAACGCATCAAGACCGGCGATGCCGCGACCGCGCAACTCATGTTTCTCGACAAGACCGTTCTGAGCATGGGGCCAAAGGCTGAACTGCTGCTCGACAAGTACGTCTATAATCCCAATCGCGGGACCGGCCAGGTTGTCGTGAATGCGGTCCAGGGCTCGATGCGCTTCGTCACCGGCGCGCAGAACCCGACCAACTACTCCATCAAGACGCCGGTTGCGACGCTTGGAATTCGCGGCACGGTCGTCGATCTGCAGGTCAATGGTCTTGAGAGCTTCATCGGGGTTCTCGAAGGCTCGCTGACCGTCCGCATGATGGACGGGTCACTGATGAACGTCGGTGCCGGCCAGTTCGTCGTCATCGCTGCCAACGGCAAGATGAAGAGCAGCGGGCCCTACAAGGGCAACGGCGCCACCCATCCCGACTTTCCGGATTACATCCGGATCGACGAAATCAATCAGCTGAATGCGATCGACGCGCGTAATTACGTAGCTCCGCAGCAGCAATACCAGCCCTGCATATCCTATTACTGCAACAGCTTCTGATTTTGGCAGCGCGTCAGGCCGGCCGCACTGTGTCGCCCGGCCGAATGCGTCCTCCCGCGATCACCTCCGCGTAGACGCCGCAATCCATGTGCCCGAAGGCTCGCATCAGCGCCTTCGGGATTTCCATGTCGCGGATGCCGGTGCGTGGTTCCACGTTGGTGGCGGCGCAGCGCACGATGCGCTTCACCACTTTCAGACGAACCGGACCGATCGCAAGCGTACGGTCGAGCAGATCAAACTCATGCCAGGCCGGCCAGCCCTCGATATGAAGGTTGCCGCGGAAGCGTAGAGCGTCGACCGGCGCCCCTACCACCCCTTCGACTGCTGCGACCGAGGCCAGGTTGATGATCGAGACAACTTTCGCCGCCACGTCTGAGAAGCTGTGGCCTTCGCTGTGCAGAACCTTCGGCGGTCCACGTAATTCGTCCGCCGAGTACTGGCCGAAGAACGATTCGATCGCCGCGCGCCCGTCTGCGGTCCTCAGGTCGCCGCTCGCCGCCTCGGCGCCATTCAGACGGATTGTCAGCGTGTGGGTCGCGTCGTCGTAACGGGTGTCTAGTGCGGCCAGCCGCTCATTGCGCATCAGCATCAGGAAGCGCTGCTTGGGAAAGTATTGCGGGGAAGCCTGATCGAAGCCGGAGGGGCCGTTCTCGATCGCATAGATGCGATCCGCTGGGAGGGGCTGGCCGGGGACAAGCGTGACCGCGGGAAGCTGCTCCGGGGCGAGCCCCTTCACCGGGTAGCGGAAGATCGACTGGATGCTGGCGTCCATAAGCAGGGCTTAACGGTGTCCGGGAATTGCCGGCCTTCATTGCGGCAGCGGTAAGGGCCCGGCAAGCTTTTTCGGGTGCCCTGCCTTCCGGAAACGGGACCGCATTCCTACATCGGGGCTGCGGACGCCCATCCGGGGTCCGCCGGTAATGTTTCTGTGCGTTGTGCGCCGCTTTCTTGAGGCGGATCATGGCCCAGGGACGACCCAGATGCTCCGCAGGTGCCTCCTTGAGGGCCGCGGAACAGGCCGAGGGAGCGACATATGGATTTTGAGAAATACACCGAACGCGTGCGCGGATTCATTCAGTCTGCGCATTCACTGGCCCTCCGCGAGGGCAACCCGCAATTCACCCCTGAACATCTGCTGAAGGTGCTGCTGGACGATCCGGAAGGATTGTGCGCCGGCCTTATCGATCGTTCGGGCGGCAATTCGCGTCAGGCGCTGAACGATGTCGAGGCGGCGCTGAAGAAGCTGCCGAAAGTGTCCGGCGGCGGCGCCAGCCAGCCGGCGATGACGCCGGCGCTCGCGCGCATTTTCGACCAGGCCGAGAAGGTCGCGCAGAAGGCGGGTGACTCCTACGTCACCGTCGAGCGGCTGTTGCTCGCATTCGCGATGGACCGCGACAGCGATGCCGGAAAGATCCTGCAGAAAGCGGGCGTGACCGCGCAGAACCTGAATTCCGCGATCGAGGCGATCCGCAAGGGGCGCACCGCCGATACCGCGACTGCCGAAAATGCCTACGATGCCCTGAAGAAATACGCGCGTGACCTGACCCAGGCTGCCCGCGAAGGCAAGCTCGATCCGGTGATCGGCCGCGACGAGGAGATTCGCCGCACGATCCAGGTGTTGTCGCGCCGGACCAAGAATAATCCGGTGCTGATCGGCGAGCCTGGCGTCGGCAAGACGGCGATCGTGGAGGGGCTCGCACTGCGCATCGTCAACGGCGACGTGCCGGAATCGCTCGAGGACAAGAAACTCCTCGCGCTCGACATGGGCGCGCTGATCGCCGGCGCGAAATATCGCGGCGAATTCGAGGAGCGGCTGAAGTCCGTACTGACCGAGGTCGGCGGTTCGGATGGTCAGA
>VFQN01003948.1_pt1 | contig 20277 bp, 19 predicted proteins | sample 3512371 | NCBI WGS metagenome assembly VFQN01 (sample SAMN10412370, study PRJNA504923) | tailings metagenome | isolation source: Replicate 2 from Balatoc abandoned mine | place: Philippines: Itogon, Benguet | collected 2017-08-28
CAAGCTGCTCTTCATCGTGCTCGCGGCGGCCGCGCTGGCGGCGCTGGCGGCCTGGGTGGTCGCGCGCCGCTACCGCGCGGCGATGAAGCGGCTGATGAGCCTGTCCGCACCGGCGGCGCGCGTGGAGGGTCGCCGCGAACCCACTCCAGCCGCCCTCGCCGCCCCGCCCGCCGCCGTGACTCTGGCCGACAACCAGCGCGCGGCGCGCCGCGTGGCGCTGCTGCTGGTCGGCCTGTCGGCGCTGGTCTCGGCCAGCGGCGCCGCGCTGTTCCTCGGCGTGGCGATGGCGCAAGAGAACATGCTCACGCCGGGGCGGCTGCTCACCTTGTCGCTGATCAACCTGTGGCCGGTGATCCCCGCGCTCGGCCTGCTGTGGCGCTGGTCGCGCACCCGCGTGCTGGGTGCGCTGGCGCTGTGGTTCCTCGGCGCGCTGGCACTGATCGCCTGGCGCTCGATCGAGCCACAGCCGCTGGCCGCCACGCTGGGCTACCTGGCCTTCGAGATCGGCGCGCCGATGCTGCTGATCGGCGCGCTGTGCCTGGGCGGCGCCACGCGTGCCATCGCGCCGTGGCTGATGCCGCTGCTGATGCTGCTGGTGGCCACCTCGGTGGCCGGCACCGACTTGCTGGGCTGGATCGTCGAGGCCCGGCCGCAATGGCTGATGGCGTTGCCCGCAGGGATCGAGGCGCAGCAGGTGCTGCTGTTCTTCGTGCTCGCGCCCTGGCTGGTTGCCTGGTGGCCGGCGAAGTGGCTGGGCCGCGCACTGGCGGCGGCGTACTCGCGCCGCTGGCTGTCGGAACTGATGGTGCTGTTCACCGCGGTGTGGGGCATCGTGCTGCTGCTGCGCGCGCTGGGCGCCTGGCAGGACATGGGCCTGGCCTCAGCCTCGATGCTGCTGCCGCTGGCGTGGATCCCGCTGGTGACGCTGCTGGCGCGGCGCCGGCCGGGATCGGGCCGGCCGCCGACGCTGCTGGTGCTGCGCGTGTTCCAGCGCGATGCGCAGGTGCAGGCCCTGTTCGACCAGGTGATCGAGCGCTGGCGCGCCACCGGCAACACGGTGCTGATCGCCGGCACCGACCTGGTCGAGCGCACCCTCGACGCCGGCGACATCTTCGACTTCCTCGACGGCCGCCTCGCCGAACGCTTCGTGCGCGAGCCGGCCGAGGTGGCGCCGCGCATCGCCGCCTTCGAGCTCCAGCCGGACGCCGAGGGCCGCCACCGCGTCAACGAGGTCTACTGCCACGACAGCACCTGGCAGCAGGCGCTGGATGCGCTGGTGGCCGCGAGCGACGTGGTGCTGATGGACCTGCGCAGTTTCAAGGCGCACAACCGCGGCTGCCGCCACGAGCTCGGCGTGCTCGCGCGCGCGCCGCGGCTGGCGCGCGTGGTGGTGCTGACCGACGGCGACACCGCGCTGGCGCAGGCCCGCGAAGACGCCGCGATGGCGCCGGCCGGCCGCTTCGTGTGGATCGACGGCTCGCGCATCGACGCGGCACGGCGGGGCGAGCTTCTGGCGGCCCTCTTCGTCGCCGATACTGCGGCGCATGGCCGCATCGCTCCCGCCTGACGACAGCTCCCGCCCCTCGCGCGGGGCCGACCTGCGCGGCGCCGCCCGCCTGGCCACCGACGCCACCGCCGGCCTGGCCGACCTCGTCGAGGCCATGCACGAGCGCATCGCGCGGCTGCCGGGCACCGGCGGCGCACTCGACGGCCGCACCGGCGGCCTCAGCGGGCTGGTCTACAAGACGATCCGCGGCGTCACGCGCGTGGCCGGCGGCAGCCTGGACGCGCTGCTCGGCCTGGTCGCGCCGGCGCTGGGAAGCTATGCCGAGGGCAGCGAGCGCGACGCGATCGTCTCGGCGCTCAACGGCGTGCTCGGCGACTACCTGCTGGCCAGCGGCAACCCGTTGGCGTTGCCCATGGCGCTGCGCCGCGCCGGCACGACGCTGACGCTGGACCGCGAGGCGCTGGTCACCGCACTGCCCGCGGCCGGCCCGCGCCTGCTGGTGCTGGCCCACGGCCTGTGCATGAACGACCGCCAGTGGCAACGCAACGGTCATGACCACGGCGCGGCGCTGGCATCCGATCTCGGCTGGACGCCGGTCTACCTGCGCTACAACACCGGCCTGCACGTCTCGATCAACGGCCACGCCTTCGCGCAGCAGCTCGATCGCCTGGTGGCGGCCTGGCCGGTGCCGCTCGAACGCTTCGCCGTGCTCGGCCACAGCATGGGCGGGCTGCTGACGCGCAGTGCGCTGCACGCCGCCACGCACGCCGGCCTGGCCTGGCCGAAGCGGCTCGACGACCTCGTCTTCCTCGGCACGCCGCACCACGGTGCGCCGCTGGAGCGCGCCGGCCACTGGGTCGACCTCGTGCTCGGCGCCACGCCTTACGCGGCGCCCTTCGCGCGCCTGGGCCGCGTGCGCAGCGCCGGCATCACCGACCTGCGCCACGGCCTGCTGCTCGACGAGGACTGGGTCGGCCGCGACCGCTTCGCGCGCGGCGGCGACCGCCGCCAGCCGGTACCGCTGCCCACCGGCGTGCGCTGCGGCGCCATCGCGGCCAGCCTGGGCGCGCAGGGCGGCACGCTCAAGGAGAAGCTGCTCGGCGACGGCCTGGTGCCCCTGGACAGCGCCCTCGGCCGCCACGCCGACCCCGCACGGGCGCTGGCCTTCCCGCCCGACCGACAATGGGTGGGTTACGGCATGAACCACCTCGACCTGCTCGACCGCGCCGAGGTGTACGCGCAACTCAAGGAATGGCTGTCATGAAGCGCCTGCTGCCCACCCTCCTGCTGCTGCTCGCCGCCGCAAACGCGCGCGCCGAAGACGATCCGGCGAAGTACGTGGCCTTCGTCGAGGAACACGCCGCCACCTGCGTGCAGCGCAACACCACGCAGATCCTGGTGCGCAGCACCCACCCCACGCGCAAGATCAAGGTCTGGCTCGACCGCTACCACATGGGCGTGGGCACCGGCGACCGCTCGCGCTCCGAACTCGCGCCCGGCGCCGAGCCCGAGCCGCTGGGCTGCGCACGCAGCGCCACCGGCAAGCAGGAGTGGCGCATCGTGCGCGCCATCTTCGTCGACTGACGATGCAGGGCCCGCCCTGGCGCGCGCTGGCCCATCTGCCGCATTGCGGCCATGCGCCGCTGATGGTCGACCTGGCGCTGCTGCGCGACACGCTGGCCTTCGCGCGCGGCGTGAGTGAACGGGCCGGGCCGGTGTCGCGCGCCATCCTGGTCGGCCGGCCGCAGGCGCTGCTGATGTCGGCCACCGCGATGGAGACCGTGCTCGGCGACACCGCCGTGCGTGTGTCGGCCGAAGGCGGCTGGGCGCCCTTCCTCGGCGAGCTGTTCCCACGCGGGCTGATCCTGCGCGATGGCGACGACCACCGCGCCCACCGCCGGCGCATGCTGCCCGCGCTGCGCCGCGACGCGCTGCAGCAGCACCTGGCGCGCATGAATCCGCGCATCGAGGCGGCGATTTCGTCGTGGCTGGCCGCCGGCCGGCTCGACCTGCACGACGCCGCCCGCCGCCTGACGCTGGACATCGCCAGCGACGTCTTCCTGGGCGTGCGCGACGCCCACGAGATCGAGGCCGCGCACCACGACTTCGTGCAGCTGGTCGATGCCTCGGCGGCCATCCTGCGGCTGCGCACGCCGTGGGTGACCTACGGCCGCGGGCTGCGCGCGCGCGAACGGCTGGCCGCGTTCCTGCGCGCGCGCATCCCGGCGCGGCGCGCCGAACCGGGCGACGACCTGTTCTCGCAGCTGTGCGTGCTGCGCGACGAGGACGGCCTCGCCTTCGCCGACGACGAGATCGTCGACCACATGATCTTCCTGTGGATGGCTGCGCACGACACCACGCGCAGCGCGATCACCACGCTGGCCCGCGCGCTGTCGCTGGCGCCGGCGTGGCAGCAACGGCTGCGCGAAGAGGTGCTCGCCCAAGGTGGCGCCGGCGAGGCGCCGAGCGTCGAATCGCTGGCCGGACTCGAGACCCTGGGCGCGGCCTTCAAGGAGGCGCTGCGCCTGTTCCCGCCCATCCCGACGCTGGCGCGGCAGCTGCTCGCCGAGACCATGATCGACGGCCACCGGCTGCCCGCCGGCACGCCGGTGACGCTGTTCCTGCTCGCCGTTCAGCGCGACGAGCGCTGGTGGCCCGAGCCCGACCGCTTCGATCCCGAACGCTTCCTGCGCGCCGATCCGTCACGCCACCGCTATGCCTGGGTGCCGTTCGGCGGCGGCGCGCACATGTGCCTGGGCCAGCACTTCGCGCAGATGCAGGGCAAGGCGGTGCTGCGCGCGCTGCTGGCCCGTGGGCACTGGCGGCTGGCCGGGGGCAGCGCGGCCGCGCGCATGGCCTTCGCGCCGATCGCCCATCCGCCCGGCGGGCTGCCGGTCGAGCTGGAGCGACTCTAGAAGCACTCCGGCTGCGGCATCTTCAAGCGGCAGCTCCACAGGAGGCGCTCCGCGCCCTGCTTGGCCGAACGGCGGAAGGTGGCTGTGGCCTCGGCGGCGATGGCGTCGGGCAGCGGCACGGCCACCGCCGCGCCGCTGCTGTTGGTGTAGAAGTTCAGGAAGCAGGTGCGCTCGGGCTCGCACAGCTTCGCGATCTGACGCTGGTAGGCCTGCGCATCGCCGGCCTGCGCGGCCGGCACGATGACGAAGCGCACCAGGCCCTGCTGGCCGGCCACCGGCCAGGCGTCCTCCGCCGCGGCAGTGGTGGTGGCCAGCAGCGCCGCGGCAAGCGCCAGACCATGTCGGAGCGTGTTCATGAGGGCGATGGTAGGCCCTGCGCGCCTCGTGGGAAACGCCGATGCCGCCGGTGGGTCGAAGGCGCACCATCGACACGTTGCCGTCATGCCCCGGAGGCCCCATGGAGAAGAACACCCGGCCACTGTCGCCCGCCGAACAGGCGCTGCGCGATGCCGCGCTCGAATACCACCGCACGCCGGTGCGCGGCAAGATCTCGGTCACGCCGACCAAGCCGCTGTCCAACCAGCGCGACCTCTCGCTCGCCTACTCGCCCGGCGTGGCCTACGCCTGCCTGGCCATCGAGCAGGATCCGTCACTGGCCGCCGAGTACACCTCGCGCGGCAATCTCGTCGGCGTGGTCACCAACGGCACCGCGGTCCTGGGCCTGGGCGACATCGGGCCGCTGGCCGGCAAGCCGGTGATGGAAGGCAAGGGCTGCCTGTTCCAGAAGTTCGCCGGCATCGACGTGTTCGACATCGAGCTCGCCGAGAAGGACCCGGACAAGCTCGTCGAGATCATCGCCGCGCTCGAGCCCACGCTCGGCGGCGTGAACCTCGAGGACATCAAGGCGCCGGAGTGCTTCACCATCGAGAAGAAGCTGCGCGAGCGCATGAAGATCCCGGTCTTCCACGACGACCAGCACGGCACCGCGATCATCTCCGCCGCCGCGGTGCTCAACGGGCTGGAGCTGGTGGGCAAGCGCATCGATGCGATCAAGCTGGCGGTGTCGGGTGCCGGCGCGGCCGCGATCGCCTGCCTCGACCTGCTGGTGGCGCTGGGCGTCAAGCGCGAGAACATCTTCGTCTGCGACTCCAAGGGCGTGATCCACGACCGCCGCGAGGACCGGCTCGACGAATCGAAGAAGCGCTACCAGCAGAAGACCTCGGCGCGCACGCTGGCCGACGTGATGGCCGGCGCCGACGTGGTGCTCGGCTGCTCGGCCGCCGGCGCGATCACGGCCGACATGGTCAAGAGCATGGCCGAGCGGCCCATCATCCTCGCGCTGGCCAACCCCGAGCCGGAGATCCGCCCCGAGCTCGCCAAGAGCGTGCGGCCCGACTGCATCATCGCCACCGGCCGCTCGGACTACCCGAACCAGGTCAACAACGTTCTCTGCTTCCCCTACATCTTCCGCGGCGCGCTGGACAGCGGCGCCACGACGATCACCGAGGCGATGAAGCTGGCCTGCGTGCGCGAGATCGCCGACCTGGCCAAGGCCGAGATCAGCGACGAGGTGGCCTCGGCCTACTCCGGCCGCGAGCTGCGCTTCGGGCCGGACTACCTCATCCCCACGCCCTTCGACACGCGGCTGATCCTGCGCATCGCACCGGCGGTGGCCAAGGCGGCGGCCGAGTCGGGCGTGGCCACGCGGCCGGTGGCCGACCTGGAGACCTACCGCCAGTCGCTGACCCGCTTCGTCACCCACACCGGCATGTTCATGCGGCCGGTGTTCGCGGCCGCGCGTGCCGAGCCGAAGCGGGTGGCCTATGCAGAGGGCGAGGACGAGCGTGTGCTGCGCGCCGTGCAGGCCGCGCTCGACGAGAAGCTCGTCAAGCCCATCCTCATCGGCCGGCCGGCGGTGATCGCCGCGCGCATCGAGCGCGGTGGCCTGCGCCTCGTGCCCGGCCGCGACGTCGAGATCGTCAACCCGGAGGACGACGCGCGCTTCCGCCAGTACTGGGAGGCCTATCACCGCCTGAACGCCCGCAACGGCGTGACGCCCGACATGGCCAAGGCCGCGGTGCGGCGCTCGAACACCACCATCGGCGCGCTGATGATCCACCTCGGCGACGCCGACGGCATGCTGTGCGGGCTGGTCGGCCGCTTCGACGCCCACTTCGCCCATGTGCAGGAGGTGATCGGCGCGGCGCCCGGCGCGAAGTGCTTCGCGACCATGAACGCGCTGATGCTGGACAAGCACACCCTGTTCATCGCCGACACCTTCGTCAACGACGACCCGAGCGCCGAGCAGCTTGCCGAGATCGCCGCCATGGCCGCCGAGGAAGTGCGCCGCTTCGGCATCCCGCCGAAGGTGGCCTTCCTGTCGCACTCGATGTACGGCAGCAGCCGGCGGCCCTCGGCGCTGAAGATGCGCGCCGCGCGCGACCTGTTCGTGCAGCGCCACCCCGACATCCCGGCCGACGGCGAGCTGCAGGGCGACGCGCTGTTCAGCGAGGAACTGCGCACGGCTCTCGTGCCCGATTCGTCGCTGCACGGCGCGGCCAACGTGCTGATCCTGCCCAACCTGGATGCCGCCAACATCCTCTTCAACGTGCTGAAGGTCACCGGCGGCAAGGGCGTGACGGTGGGGCCCATGCTGCTCGGCGCCGATGCGCCGGTGCACATCCTCAACCCCGTCTCCACCGTGCGGCGCATCGTCAACATGACGGCGCTCGCCGTGGCCGACGCCGGCGCGCGCTCGCGCGGCTGAGCGAACCCGGTCAGCCCACGACGCGGAGCGCCGGGCGTGCGGCGCCATGGACGGCGCCGCGCCCGGCCGCCTTGGCCGCATAGCAGGCCGCGTCCGCGGCGGCCAGCCACGCGTCGACGCTGTCCGTGTCTGCGCACAGCGACGCCACGCCGAGGCTGGCGCCCACCCGCAGCGTGTGCCCTTCCCAGCGCAGCGCGATGGCCGTGATGGCCTCGCGCACGTTCTCGGCGATGCGCAGCGCGGTCTCGTGCGGACAGCGCTCCAGCAGCAGCGCGAACTCGTCGCCGCCCAGACGCACCACCAGGTCGCTGGCGCGCACGCGCGAAGTGATCGCCGCAGCGACGGCCTTGAGCATGGCATCGCCGGCGGCGTGGCCGGCGCGGTCGTTGATGGGCTTGAAGTGATCGAGGTCGATCATCACGACCTCGGCCGGCAGCGAGCGCGGCAACGCCTCCACCACGCGGGCCAGGCGCTGCGCGAACAGCTTGCGGTTGGCCAGGCCGGTCAGCACGTCGTGGGTGGCCGACCACTCCAGCTGCTCGCGCGCGGCCACCTGCTCGCTGATGTCGGCGATGGTCCAGATGGTGCCGGCCGAGGCGTCGCCGTCGGACACCGGACGACCCCGCAACTGGCCCCAGAAGCGCGAGCCGTCGGCGCGCAGCATCTGCCACTCGCCGAGATAGGGCTGCTGGATGCGGAAGGCCTCGTGCACCTGCGCACCAAGCACCTGATAGTCCTCGTTCGACGCATAGATGATGCTCGCCGGCTGGCCGAGCAGCTCGGCCTCGCTGCGGCCGAACAGGCGGCAGAACTCCGCGCTGACCAGCACGAAGCGCCTGTCCCGCGTGAAGCAGATGCCCACCGGGGCGGCCGCCATCACCGAGGACAGCTTGCGCATCACCTGGGCGTTGAACGACTCGAGCTGCGCGCGCTCGGCCGACACGTGGCGCAGCACGCGCGACAGGCGGCCGATCTCACCACCGGCGCGAGGCCAGCCCTCGTGCACCGGCTGCGACGCGTCGAACAGGTGGCGGGAGCGGGCCTCCAGCTGCGCCAGCGGCCGCAGCAGCCACCACAGGATCGCCAGCAGCACCAGCGCCAGCATCGCGATCAGTCCCGCGGCCCAGGCGAGCGCATCGCTCCGGGCGCGGTGCAGCGGTTGCAGCAACTCGGCTTCCGGCACGGCCCGCCAGACCATCCAGTCCGGCCCCGGCACGCCGGCTGCCGTGACGACCTCGCCGGGCTGGCTCAGCAGCAGGCCGCTGGGCTCGACGGGCGCGCCGATGCGTTCCCACTCGGCGAAGGCCTCGGCGAGGCGCTGCTCGCCACGGACCGGCTGCAGAAGCTGCCGGCGCAGCGGGTGCATGAGCAGCCGCCCCTGGGCGTCCGTGACCACCCGCAGCACCTCGGCCTCCTCGGAGGCGCCGTCCACCTCGCCGAGAAGGTCGCGGCTGGCCAGCCGCAGTGCACCACCGAGCACACCGAAGACCGCGCCGTGCGCGTCGATCAGCGGCTGGGTGAAGACCACCACCGGCTCACCCGAGATCCGGCCCGGCACCGGCTCCGAGACGATCGGGCGCCGCTCGGCCACGGTGCGACGGAAGTAGCTGCGGTCGCCGAGATCGATCTCGGGGCGATGAACGCCGGCGCTGTCGGCGTAGGCCAGCATGCGGCCGCTGGCCGTCGCCACGAAGACATTGGCGAACTGGTGGCGCAGCAGCGGCTTGTTGTCGAAGAAGCGCCTCAGGCCGGCCTCGTCGCGCAGCAGTGCGCCGTCGATCTGCTCGGCACTCAAGCGCAGCGCCTGCTGCCGCTCGACCACGCGGGTCGCGAGTTCGCGGGCCACGCCGATCACGTCGCCGAGTTGCGCGTCGCGCTGGCGCGTCAGCATGTCGCGCTCGGTCTGGCTCACCAGCATGATCGTGGCCAGCGCCACGCCGGCGGCCATGGCGGCGATCGCCGCCAGCGTGATGCGAAGCTTGATGGATCCGAACAGGCGAGCGCATCGCAGCAACATGGGTCGTTATCGACCGCCGGATGACGGGCTTTAGCCGGTCATCGTCACTTCTTCGCGGCGAGGTGCTGCGCCGAGGTGATGCCCATCGAGACGTAGATGCTGGTGAGCGCATCGACGCCGATGTCGGCCGACGTGACCCACTCGCGCGGCACGTACAGCAGCCCACCGCCCACCGGCACCGGCGCGGTGGGCACCAGCACGGCGAGGTAGTCGATCTCGCCGACGCGCACCGGCTCGGGCGTCGACAGCAGGCCCAGCACCGCCGCGCCACCCACGCCGCCGAAGTGCAGCCACACCGGGCGCATCGACTTCACCTGGGATTCCTCGCGCTGGCCGAACATCTCGGTCAGCTTCTTGGCCATGTCGTAGACGCTGCGCACCAGCGGGATGCGTTGCATCACGCCGTCGGTCACCGCCAGCAGCACGGCATGCAGGCGTGTCTGCACCAGCAGGCCGAGCAGGAAGATCGCCGCCAGCACCACCGCCACGCCGATCGTGTAGCCCACCACCTCGGAGCCGGTCAGTCCCAGGCCGATGCGCAGCAGCAGCCCGCCGAGGAAGCTCTGCGGACCGACGTACTCCACCACCAGCCGCGCGCCCCACACGACGATGAAGACCGTCGCGGCCAGCGGCAGCGCCGCCAGCAGGCCCGTGACGAAGACGTTGAGCAGGTGCCGGGTGGTGCGGGTCATGGGGTGATCATCCGCCGCAGCGACCGTCGATGAAGGTGCGCACCGCCTCGAGGAAGGCCTGCGGCTGTTCGATCACGCCGATGTGCGCCGAGTCGATGGGGCGCAGCTCGGCGCCGGGGATGCGCGAGGCAATGGCTTCCGACATCGCCGGCGGCGCGCCGGCGTCGTGCGTGCCGGCGATCACCAGCGCGGGCGTCTTCACGGCAGGCAGCCGGTCGAGCCAGTCGACCGCGGCCACCGCGCGGCCGCAGGCGATGTAGCCGGCCGGCGAGCTGCGCAGCAGCGTCTGCCGCGTGCGCTCCACCACTTCGGGATGCGCAGCGCGGAAGCCGGGCGTGAACCAGCGCTCCATCGTCGCATCGGCGATCGCGGCCAGGCCGCCCTGATCGATCGCCGCGATGCGCTGCGCCCATGTCGCGCGCACCTCGTCGGGATAGCGCGCGCTGCTGTGCGCGATCACCACGCCGCGCAGCAGCTCCGGGTGGCGCACCGCCAGCCCCTGCGCGACCATGCCGCCCATCGAGAGGCCCACGAAGACCACCGGGCCGCGGCCCCATTCGCGGATCAGCCGCGCGGCGTCGTCGACCAGGTCGTCCTGCGAATACGGGCCGGCCGGCGCTGCCGAGCCGCCGTGGCCGCGGTGGTCGTAGCGCAGCACCTCGTGGTGCGGCGCCAGCGCCGCGGCGAAGTCGTCCCACAGGTGCAGGTCGGCGCCGAGCGCGTGGCTCAGCACCACCGGCGTGCCGCGGCCCTGCACGGCCACGCGCAGCTGCGGCGCGCTGAAGGTGTGGTGGATGGCGGCGCGCACGCCGGCGGTCAGCGGCGCGGCCGGCGGCAGCTTGCCCTCCTCGCGCAGGATCTTCGTGGTGATCTTGAAGGCGGTGTTGGCGGCCGGCACGCCGCAATAGATGGCGCCCTGCATCAGCGTCTCGCGGATCTTCTCCAGCGGCACGCCGCCACGCACCGACGCCTTGCAGTGCAGCTCGAACTCCTCCCAGCGCGCCGCGGCCATGGTCATGCCCAGCACGAGCAGCCGGCGCGTCACCACGTCCAGCCCCGGGCGGCCCCAGATGTCCAGCCAGGCGTGGCGCGTGACCAGGTCCTGGAAATCGGCGTTGAACTGCGTCGTGCCGCCGAGCGACTGGTCGACCCACTCGTCGCCCAGCACCGCGCGGCGGTTCATCACGCCGCGCTCGAAGTCATCCTGTCGGTCCATCGTCTTCTCCGGTGAGGTGCTGCGGTTCGCGCCGGGCCTTCATCTCGACGAGCTGGCGCATGCGCACGAGCGAGGCGCGATGCAGGTGCGCCAGCATCAGCATGCCGTTGCGGTGCAGTTCCAGCACCACATCATCGGGCAGCGCGCGCAGCCGCTCCTCGTCGACGACACGGAAGCCCTCGACGGTGAGCGTCTGGCCGTCGGGCAGCGTGGCGTCGGCCTGCATGGGTTGCAGCAGATCGAGATCGACGAGGCGCGCAGAGAAGCTGCGCGTGCGCCGCGCCTCGGCGTCGAAGCGGGCGAGGAAGGCCAGCGCCACGTCGAGCGTGCCCGTAGGCCGGCCCTGCCTGTCGAACAGCGGCTCGCCCTCCAGCGGCGACAGGCCGCTCCAGGCGGTGTCGATCATCGGCCCCGTGCTGCCGCTGACGAAGGGATAGCGGCGCACGAAGGCCGGCAGGTACTGCGCCTTCCAGCGCGAGCCCTCGACGAACAGGTTCTCGCCCGCCGCCAGCCCGAGCAGCGCCACCGGCGAAACCGCCGGCCGGCCCTCGGCGTCGAGGTCGCCGGCCTGCACGAAGACGATGGGGTACTCGAGCGCGGCTTCCGGGATCTCGGTGGCGGCGAGGAACACCGCGTGCATGCGCGCCGCGATGGAGAAGTCGCGCAGCGGCGCGATGCGCAGTGCGCCGTGGCGCACCGGATCGAGCGGCTCCGGCGCGCGGAACAGCGCCGAGGCCGCATTCACGCGCCGTTTCCTTCGCCCTCGGCCGGCCGCGGCGCCAGCGCCGTGACGAGCACCTTGTCGACGCGCTTGCCGTCCATGTCGACCACCTCGAAGCGGAAGCCGTCCCACTCGACGCGGTCGGTGGTCTGCGGCAGGCGGCCGAGCAGCAGCATGATCATGCCGGCCAGCGTGTTGTAGCGGCCGCGGTCTTCCTCGGGCAGTTCCTTCAGCTCGAGCCGGTCCTTCAGCTCGGGCACCGGGATCAGGCCGTCGAACAGCCAGCTGCCGTCCTCGCGGCGCACCGCCCAGGCGTCCTCCGCCGTCGGCGTGGTGAACTCGCCGGTGATCGCCTCCAGCACGTCGAGCACGGTGATCATGCCCTGCACCGCGCCGTATTCGTCGACCACGAAGACCAGCTGCGTCGACGAGGCCTTGAAGTGCTCGAGCAGCTCCATGCCCGACAGCGTCTCGGGCACGAACACCGGCGGCTCCAGGCTGTCGGCCAGAGAGAGCTCGCGGCCTTCCATGGCCTGCTGCAGCAGCTTGTGCGCGCTGACCACGCCGATCACGTCGTCGAGGCTGCCGCGGCACACCGGGTAGCGGGTGTGGCCTTCCTGCACCAGCACCGACAGCAGTTCCTCGCGCGAGGCGGCCACGTCGATCCAGACGATCTCGGCGCGCGGGATCATCATCGAGCCGACCTGGCGGTCGTCGAGGCGGAACACGTTGCGCACCATCTGGTGCTCCTGCGCCTCGATCACGCCGGCGTCCAGGCCCTCGACGAGGCTGGCGGCGATCTCCTCTTCCGTCACCGTGCGGTCCGGCCCGCCGCGGATGCCCAGCAGCCGCAGCGTGCCTTCGGTGCTGAACGACAGCAGCTTCACGAACGGGCGCGTGACGATGGCCAGCCACTCCATCGGTCGTGCCACCACGCGGGCCACCGCCTCCGGGTACATCTGGCCGAGCCGCTTCGGCACCAGCTCGCCGAAGATGATCGTCAGGAAGGTGATCACCACCACCACCATCGCGGTGGCCGTGATCTCGGCGGCCCGGTCGCGGATGGGGAAGTTCTCGTGCAGCCACTTGGCGAACGGCGCCGAGAACGCGGCGTCGCCCACGATGCCGTTGAGCACGCCGATCGAGGTGATGCCGATCTGCACCACCGACAGGAACTTGGTCGGGTCGTCGTGCAGCTCCATGGCACGCTGCGCACCGGCGTCACCGGACTCCACCATCACCTGCAGCCTCGCCTTGCGGCTGGCGGTCAGCGCCATCTCCGACATGGCGAACAGACCGTTGAGCAGGATCAGGAAGACCAGAAGGGCAACGTCCATGCGGGGCCGGGTGACGGCATCGGGCAGTGAAGGGAGCGGCAGCGTAGCAGAATCGCGTGATGCTCTACCTGATCGGGGATCTGCAAGGCTGCTGCGACGCCTTCGAGCGGCTGCTCGCGGCGATCGGCTTCTCGCCCTCGCGTGACCGCCTGGTCGTGCTGGGGGACCTCGTCAACCGCGGCCCGGCCTCGCTGGCCACGCTGAAGCGGCTGCGCGGGCTGGGCGACGCCGCCACCTGCCTGCTCGGCAACCATGACCTGCACCTGCTCGCCGTGGCCTGCGGCGGCCGCCGCGCGCACCGCAGCGACACGCTGGAGGACGTGCTGGATTCGCCCGAGCGCGAGGCCTGGCTGGAGTGGCTGCGGGCGCGCCGCATGGCGGTGGTCGAGGGCGGCTGGCTGTGCGTGCATGCCGGCGTGGTGCCGCAGTGGAGCCGCGATGAGACGCTGGCGCGCGCCGCCGAGGTCGAAGCCATGCTCGCCAGCGACGCACTCGACGACTTCCTGCACGTGATGTATGCCGACGAACCGGTGAGATGGAGCGCCGAGCTCGAGGGCAGCGAGCGGCTGCGCTTCGTCATCAACGTGCTCACGCGCATCCGCTTCGTCGACGCGCAGGGCCGGCTCGACCTCAAGACCAAGGAAGGGGCCGGCGGCGCACCCGCGGGCTTCTACCCCTGGTTCGACGCCCCCGGCCGGCGCACCGCCGGCGTGCCGATGGCCTTCGGCCACTGGTCGACGCTGGGCCTGGTGAACCGGCCCGACCTGCTGGCGCTGGACACCGGCTGCGTGTGGGGCGGCGCGCTCACCGCGGTGCGGGTGGACGGCGGCCGGCGCGAGGTGTTCCAGGTGAGCTGCGAGCAGGCGCAGGTGCCCGGCTGATCCCTGGACACCCGAGCCCTACAATCCGCGCTCCCCGCACGGAAGCGTGGCAGAGTGGTCGATTGCACCGGTCTTGAAAACCGGCAACGGGCAACCGTTCGTGAGTTCGAATCTCACCGCTTCCGCCAGATCGCCAGCCTTGGCAAGGGTTTGCGGGTCTCTTGCCTCGTCTACCCACGTTCTAGCCCACGCTTCAGCGCGCGATAGACGCAGACTCGACCGAAGGCTATTGAGCGGACTGTATCGATAGCCTATGCTGCCCCACTCCTGTGAGTGTTCGGGGCCGGCGCCGTGAAGGCGGCCGGCACTTGCGCCCCATGCGCGCCGCAGCGAACGAATGGCAAACTGCAGTTCAACTAGCTACCGCGGGTGATCAAGAGAGGCACTGACATGTCTGCAATCTCCGACAACCTGATTCACTTCTTGGCGCGAGCGGACAAGGAGTCCCCTGTTAAACAGTTCGAGGTATTTCGAAGCATCATGGAAAACGGCTTGCGAACAGGGCCCATTCAGATCAAGTTCCCGGATGGCGCAAGCGTCTTCAACCAGATCATCTGCTTTACTGACATACCCCTTCGCGAGTGCGCACAGCACACGGCGGTCTACGGAAAGTTCGGTATTGGGTTCAAGAAGTCCTACGTAAAGCGAGTGGGCGGTAACCCCGCCCGCTACTTCCTAGACTTCGTACCAGGCAAGACTCAAGACAATGTCAGTGTTGAAGCGCGAGGTGCACTCTTTCTGCACCTTTGGCATCTCAATCAACTGATGAACAAGCTAAACGAACGGCTTGCGATTGACCCAGAGTTCGGACTTCTAGACAAGCAAGGCGAGATCATGCTCAAGCCTGAAGAGGTGAAGGGGCTAGTCAATGTCTTGTTGCACGTGTTTTCTTACGATAAAGAAATGGGTGATCTCGGCCCCGCGAGAGACGAGTCGCGAGAAATTGACCTCTACTACAAGGAGCGGGAATGGCGCTTGGTTCCATCGAACCTCTCCGAGCAAGCCGGACATTCAAAGATCGACGAGGCAACCAAGAGATGCACTTACCAGTTTCAGCGCGCCGACGTCAACATGATCGTGGTGCCCAATGAGGCGAGTCGGCTGCATGTTCTGCAATATCTGCTAGGTCTAGTCGCTTCACCGAGTGAACGCTTGAAGGCATTTGCGGTTGATCCTCCACCAATCATCAACTACGACGATCTGGATCGCTGGTAAATGCTTCAGAGATCGCGAAGAGCTAGCGACTCCTGCGCAGTTCCGCCTCGTTCTGCTGCCTCAAACCGGCTTCGAGCTCGGCGACGCGCTTCTGCAGCTCGACTAACGCGACCAGTCGGCCCATGGCCGTCCGCGCCTCGATCAACTCGCGTTCGTCCTCGGCTGCCAGCTCCCTGGCCACGATCAACGCGATGGCTCCCCTCGCCTTCTCGCTCAGAGCGCAACCTTCCAACGTCACGGGCGCGCGCAGGCTCACGGCACGCAATGCAGGTAGAACGTGCTTCCGCCAGATCACCCCTCGCTCACCAGCGCAGCACCCGCGGCCCGAGCAGCGCGCCCAGCGCGCCGGCCATGGCGATGCCCAGCGTGTACCAGGCGGCCACGAAGCTCATCGCCAGTTCGGTGCAGGCGAGCGCGTAGCCGCCCGCGCCCAGCGCGCCGGCCAGCAGCCCGGCCGCGAGGCCCGCGGCGCGCGGCCGCGTGGGCGCCAGGCCGCGCAGCGCCCACAGCAGCGCGGCCAGCGCCGGCAGCGACAGCCCGAGTACGAACCACGGGCACAGCGCCCACGAGTGGCCGAGCAGTCCGGACATGCGCGCCTCTCCCGGCGTGGCCCACCACGACAGCGCTCCGACCAGCGCCGCAACCAGCGCGACCCCCACGACGGCCGACGACGGCCCCGACGTGCGCCCCACCGGCCGCGCGAGCTGACCGGTGAGCCAGGCCGCAGCGGCCACCATCGCAGCGGCATAGGCCAGCTTGAACCACGGCGCCGCGAAGGCGAAGGTCGCTGCCGGCACGAAGCCGAGCACGGCAAAGGCCAGCACCACGCTGGCCACGATGCCCAGCACCATCGCCGGGCCGATGCGGCGGGCTACCACGCCGCGCGGCGCGGGGCCGGCGTCGCGCGCCAGCATCGCGATCAGTTCATCGGTCTTCATGTCGTCTTCCTCACCAGTTCGGCGAGCCGCTTCAGGCCGCGGTGCACCTGCACCTTCACCGCGGCCACGCTGGCGCCGGTGCGCTCGGCGGCCTCGGCCACCGACAGGCCCTCGATCTTGGTCAGCACGATGGCCTCGCGCTGCGCGGTCGGGATGGCGCCGAGCAGCACACCGAGGTCACGCCGGGAGATGCCCTCCTCGCCGCCGGCGGCGGCCGGCTCGTCGGCCTCGCCGAGTTCGTCGAGCGAGGTGAGATCGGCCTCGCGGCGCCCGCGGCGGCGCCACAGGTCGATCAGCTTGTGGCGTGCGATGGCGATCATCCAAGCGCTGACCGGCAGCGCCGGATCCCAGGTGCCGCGCTGCAGGTGCAGCGCGAGCAGGGTTTCCTGCACCAGGTCTTCCACCTCGTCGGGCAGGGCCTGCAGGCGGCGGCGCAGGTAGGCGCGCAGGCGCACCGCCATGCGCTCCAGGGCAAGCCGGTAGGCCGCCTCGTCGCCGGCCTGCGCGCGCAGCCACAGCGGCTTGAGCCGGGCCTCGAACTCGTCGGCGGCGGCGTGGGCAGGTGGGGGATCGGACATGGCCGGCGCATTGTGCAGCGCCGGCGCGCTGCCGCAGGCCACCACGGGGCCAAGGCCCATCAACGCGGCGAGCCGGCGATCAGCCATGGCGGCGCCGTGCCAGCCAGTGGTCGACCGACAGCGCACCTGGCCCGCGCGCCATCAGCCACAGCAGACCGGCGGCCCACACGCCGTGCGTCGGCCAGGCTCCGGGGTAGACGAGCAGCTGGATCACCGCCGTCATCGCCAGCAGCCCGGCGGCCGACAGCCGCGTGGCCAGGCCGGCGAGTAGCAGCAGCGGCAGCAGGTGCTCGCCGGTGGCCGCCAGCAGCGCACCCCATTCGGGCGGCAGCAGCGGCAAGCGATATTCGTCGCGGAAGAGGTCGACGGCGTTGGCCGACAAGCGCGGCCAGCCGAGCTGGAACGAGCCGTCGACGAGGTCGATGGCCAGGCCTTCGATCTTGGTCTGGCCCGACTTCCAGAAGACGCCGGCGAGGCCGAAGCGGGCGAGCAGCGCGATGGCGGACTCGGGAATCGCGGCGAAGGCGCGGTGCAGGATCTCGCTCGGGTTCATGAAGTTCCTCCAGGCACGACGCAGCCGGCGATGGCGCCATGACGCAGCAGCAACGCCAGCGTGGCGACGAGGTCGAGTCCCGGCGCGTGTGCCAGCGCCTGGGCGAAGGTGGCGCCCGCCCCCAGCGCGCCGATGAATGCGGCGGCCGGCTCGTCGATGCCGATCACCAGCACGTCGTCGGCCGAATCGCGCAGCACGAGCATGGCACTGGGCCGGTCGATGTCGATGGCGGGCCAGTCGCCGTCCTGCTGGTGCGCGGCCCACAGCGCGTGCACGTCGAACGGCGAACGAAGCACGCGGCAGCTCGGGTGCAGCACCAGCCGGGCCAGCGGCAGCGTGGCGGCATCGGCGAGCCGCTCGCGCAGTGCCGGCTCGGGCAACGGGCTCGCGTCGGCCGCCTGCCAGGCCGCCACGCGGGCGCGTTCCAGCCGCGCCATGTCGGCGAGGTACGGCAGCGCGCGCGCCGGCGCGAAGCCGGCCAGCCAGTCGGCAAAGCCATCGCCCCAGTGCGCCAGCACCGGCGAGCGCGGCGCTTGCTCGCGCAGGTAGACACCCGTCATCGCCGCGAAGAAGTCGTCGCCGACGAGCTGCTTCACCACCGGAAAGGTGTCGGCCAGCGCCTGCGTCAGCGAGACCACGACGTTGTTGCGGTAGACCGCGAAGCGGCGCGCGGGATCGGAGCCGTTCCAGACCTGCAGCCCGGCCGGCGGCGCTCGCCCGGCGTCGAACAGCGCGGCGGCGAAGTCACGCTGCGAGGTCGCGTTCATGCCGTCTCCGGCCAGGCCGTCGCAGCCCGCATCAGCTCACGCGCGCGCGCCGCTTCGGCCGCCAGCACCGGCAGGGGCGGCACGTCGTTGTCGCGCTCGATCAGCGTCGGAACTGCACCGAAGCGCGCAATGCAGCGTTCGTAGAGTTGCCAGACGGCGCGGTCGACCGGCGCGCCATGGTGGTCGATCAACAGCCGATCGCCGGCCTCATCGCGGTCCTCGGCGAAACCGGCCAGGTGGATCTCGCCGATCGCATGTGCCGGCAGCACCTCGACCAGCGCCCACGGGTCGCGGCCGTGGTTCACGCCGCTCACGTAAGCGTTGTTGACGTCGAGCAGCAGCCCGCAGCCGGTGCGCCGAACCACCTCGGCGATGAACGAGCCTTCATCCATCGTCGAGGCCTCGAACTCGACGTAGCTGCTCGGGTTCTCCAGCAGCATCGGCCGGCGCAAGCGGGTCTGTACGCGATCGACGTGCTCGCACACGCGCGCCAGCGTGGCGTCGTCGTACGGCACGGGCAGCAGGTCGGCGAGGAAGGCACCGCCATGACTGGACCAGGCCAGGTGCTCGGAGAACCAGCGCGGTTCGAAGCGGCGCTGCAGCGCGTCGAGGGCGTCGAGGTGCGCCTCGTCCAGCGGCGCCGCACCACCAATCGAGAGGCCGACGCCGTGGATGGACAGCGGCAGCCGCTCGCGCAGCCGCTCCAGCCGGCGCAGCCGCGGCCCGCCGGCCAGCATGCAGTTCTCGGCATGCACCTCGAGGAAATCCACGGCCGCCGCGCCATCGAGCAGCGGCAGCGCGTGGTCGTCCTTGAGGCCGATACCGGCCAGGACGGCGCACACGGCCTCAGGCCTTCTTTTCCTTGAAGGCTTCCAGCTGGCCGTGGCCGGTGGGCGAGGACTTCGACATCGTCTTCTCGCAGGTGCCCTTGGCCACGTAGCTCCAGGCGTTGCCCTGGTGGTCCATCTTCGAGGTGCCGGCGCAGGTGGTGCCGGGGCCGGCGGCGCAGTCGTTCTTGCCCTTCATCGCCACGCCGTAGCACTTCTCCTTGTCCATGGACTTGGCGTCCTGGGCGTGGACGGGCGCGGAAGCCAGCGTGAGCGCGGCGCCGAGGGCGAAGGCCAGGGTGGCGGCCGTGGTGGTGACGGTCTGGGACATCGGAATCTCCTTGAAGTGGGGCGAGGCCACCATCCGCGGCAGCCTCCCCGCTCCATTCGTCCGCTGTCCGGAAAAGGTTACGCCGGCCGTTCAGAACAGACCGACCACCTTGCCCTCCTCGTCGAGGTCGATCTTCTCGGCCGACGGGATCTTCGGCAGGCCCGGCATGGTCATCACGTCGCCGCAGATCATCACGATGAACTCGGCGCCGGCGGCCAGCCGCACCTCGCGGATGTTGACGGTGTGGCCGCTGGGCGCGCCGCGCGCCGCGGCATCGGTGGAGAACGAGTACTGGGTCTTGGCCACGCACACCGGGTAGTGGCCGTAGCCCGTTTCCTCCAGCTTGCGGATCTGCTCGCGCACCTTGTTGTCGCAGCTCACGCCGGCGGCGCCGTAGACCTTGGTGGCGATGGCGCCGATCTTCTCCAGCAGCGGCGCGTCGTCGGGGTAGACGAAGCGGAAGCCGTCGGCGGCCTTCGGGCCCTTCTCGATCAGCTCGACGACCGCACGCGCCACGCCCTCGGCACCCTTGCCGCCCTCGGCCCAGTGGCGCGCCACCAGCACCGGCACCTCGTGGCGCTTCATGCGCTGCTGCAGCAGCGCCAGTTCGGCCTCGGTGTCGTGGGTGAAGTGGTTGATCGACACCACGCAGGGCAGGCCGTACTGCTCGCGCACGTTGCGCACGTGGCGCTCAAGGTTGGCGATGCCTTTGTCGAGCGCCTCGACGTTCTCGGTGTTCAGCGACTTCACGTCGACGCCGCCGTGGTATTTCAGCGCCCGGATGGTGGCCACGATCACCACCGCATCGGGCCGCAGGCCACTCTTGCGGCACTTGATGTCGATGAACTTCTCGGCACCGAGATCCGCGCCGAATCCGGCTTCGGTCACCACGTAGTCGGCCAGCTTCAGGCTCGCCTTCGTCGCGATCACCGAGTTGCAGCCATGCGCGATGTTGGCGAACGGCCCGCCGTGCAGGATGGCCGGGTTGTTCTCCAGCGTCTGCACGAGGTTGGGC
>VFQN01003949.1_pt1 | contig 20268 bp, 16 predicted proteins | sample 3512371 | NCBI WGS metagenome assembly VFQN01 (sample SAMN10412370, study PRJNA504923) | tailings metagenome | isolation source: Replicate 2 from Balatoc abandoned mine | place: Philippines: Itogon, Benguet | collected 2017-08-28
GAGATCGATCACCAATGCGGCTGCGCCGCAAGGGCGCGGTCTATTGAGCGCTTACTGTCTTCCAGCCCGGGGATGGGCTTTGCACCAAGCGTCGTGCGCGCCTGCAGCAGGGACGACAGCTCGACCAGCTCGCCGGCGATGGCCGGATGGCGCTGGATGCGCTCGATGAACGCTTCGGGGCCTGCGGCCTGCTCGTGGCGGCCATCGATCTGGTAAGCCAGCATCTGCACGCCCAGCGCGTCGCTTGCATCAAGCTCAGGCGGTTGGGCCTGCCAAGCGCCGACTGCGGCCATCACGTCGAGCCGCCGCGGGTCGTCCACGTGCAGCAGATCTCCGAAGCGGCGGCTGAAGTAGTCCTCTTCGGGCCCGGGCTCCGCGACGATCAGGCCGGCATCGCGCTTCAACGCCGTCCAGCCGCTGCGGCCCTGGCCGGTGCCGGCGCGGTAGACGTCCTCGAGCTCGAGCGCCTGGTCATGCAGAAAGTCGGCCAGTCGCACGGCGGCACGGCCGCGCAGCGCGGCATACGTTTGCAGTTCTGTCTTCAGGCGGCGCCAGTTCTGTGTAGTCAGCGCGCGCAGCCCCTGCAGCACCTGTTCCCGCGTCTGGCGTTGCAGCTGGATGTGGCACCCGGGTGGCAGGCTGCCGAAGCCATTCTCGACACCGTCGACCAGTTCGCGGCGTGACAGGCCAGTCAGGCTCGACAGCAGTCGGTCGAAGCGGAATTCGGTGCGGTGCTGGCCGACAAAGTCGAGTACCAGGCAGCTCTCCTTACCCGGCGCCAGGCGCAGTCCGCGGCCGATCTGCTGCTGGAACAGCACCGGGCTCTGCGTGGGTCGCAGCAGCAACAGGGTGTCGACCATCGGCAGGTCGACGCCCTCGTTGTAGAGATCGACCGTCACCAGCGCACAAAGCTCGCCACTGACCAAGCGCTGTGGCGCTCGGCGTCGCTCTTCTGGATCTGTCGTACCCACCACGCAGGCGGCCGGCAATCCAGCCCGGTTGAGCCAGTCCGTCATGAACTCGGCATGCGCGACGGATACGCAGAACACGATGGCGCGCGAGCGTGCCGCATCGGATGCCAGGCGCCGCCACTCGTTGATCACCAGTCTGGCGCGAACGTCGTTGCCCGTGACCAGGTTGTCGATGGCTTCACGCTCGCCCGGCTTGTCCCACGGCACGTCCGAGAAGTCGGTGGCATCGTCGCAGGCGTAGTACTCGAACGGCGCGAGGAGCTGCAAGTCCAGCGCATGCCACAGCCGCAGCTCGACGGCCGGGCTGCCGTCAGGCCTGGGATCGAAGTACGGCGTGATCGGCCTCCCGTCGCTGCGCTCTGGCGTGGCCGTCAGGCCGAGCAGATTCCGCGGGCGAACAGATGTCACGAAGGCGTCGAAACGATCGGCGGCCAGGCGGTGGCATTCATCGACCACCACCGTGTGCCAATAATCGGCACCCACGGTGGCGACCAGGTCGCGGCTGGTCACGCTGTCGATGGTGGCGAAGAGATGGTCCCAGCGTTCGGGCTGGTGGCCGCCGGTCAGCAGATCGCCGAACTCAGGGTCGCGCAGCACTTCGCGATAGGTGCGCATGGCCTGGCGAAGGATCTCCTCGCGATGCGCCACGAACAGCAGGCGCGGCCGGCCTCCTTCGGCGCGGCACGTGTTTCGATAGTCGAAGGCCGCGACCACCGTCTTGCCCGTGCCGGTGGCGGCCACCAGCAGGTTGCGGTGCCGGCCATGGGCGCGCTCTGCGGCCAACTGCTCGAGCATGTCCTGCTGATAGGTCTTCGGCTGAAGATCGAAGAAGCTGATCGCCCCTGTCGGCTCGCCGCCGAAGGACTCTCGACCCAGCGCACTTGCGAGCGCTTGGCGGTGCTCGACGTTGTCCGGGTCATAGCGCTGGAACTCGCTGTCCGCCCAGAGCGTTTCGAAGTGGGCAATTGCCCGGGCAAACAGCGACTCCTGCGCCCGCTGCGTGAGCTTGACGGTCCATTCCAACCCGCCGGTCAGTGCTGCGCCAGAGAGGTTTGCGCTGCCCACGTAGGCGGAGCCGAAACCTGTCTTGCGTTGGAACAGCCAAGCTTTGGCGTGCAGGCGCGTGCGACGACCGTCAAGCGACACGCGCACCTCGCAGCCAGGCAGGCGTGCCAGTTCATCGAGTGCGCGCGCCTCGGTGGCGCCCGTGTAGGTCGTCGTCAGGATTCGCAGGCGGGTAGCGCTATGGCCTTGAGCGCCGGTCGCGGTGATCTGCTGCAGCACGTCCTGCAGCTTGCGCACGCCGGACACCGTGATGAAGCTGACCAGGATGTCCACCTGGTCGGCAGAAGCCAGTTCGCGGCGGATCTCTTGCAGCAACGACGGCGAGCCCTTGCCGGCCGTGAACAGCCAGGGCGCGGCGAGGCCTATCTCCGGGGCCGCTCGAAACTGTTGGTCTCGTTGCACCGCGCGGAGGACGCGCAGCGGGTTCGCCACGAGATCGATGACTTCAGCGGACCCTGCCGAGCTACCTGCACCGTCTTCTGCCGCAAGCCGGCGGCGCAGCATCACCAAGAGCTCATTGACCAGTTCGAGCTGACGCTTGGGTGCTTCGCTGTCGTCACCGGCCAATTCGTTCAAGATGGCGCCTAGCTGGCGCGTGAGGACGTCGACCAGCAACTCGGAAGCACCACCCGAGAGCGACAGGACCTCTGCGCTTCTGGGATCCAGCGCCGAGAGCGACCGGGCGAGGCCCTCCGTCAGCAGCAAGTCGTAGAGGCCATCCGAGAGTGTCATTGAAGTCCCGGTGCTTAGCCGATGGTTCGCGTGCCCCGGCAAGCCGGGTAGCCGGTACAGCCCCAGAACTCGGTGCCAGCGTTGGCGCCGCGCTTGGCGATCCGGCGCACCATGGGCTTCGAACACAAGGGGCAGGCGGGCGACAGTACCGGTTCGGCCCTCGACTGTGCTGGTGGCTGAGCAGTTGGACGCTCTGCGGCGGAACTGCTTGCACTTGCTCTCGCCTCTTGAAGAAGCCTGCGCAGCTTGGGTCCATCGACCAACGTCACGTTGCGGCCGCTCGCGAAACTGACCGCCTCGTCCGTGAATCTTCCGGAGGTCACGACAAATCCGCCTGTGGCACCGCGCGCAGCCATCACACCGTAGAGCTCACGCACAACGTCGACACTCACCTTGTAGGCGCGCCACTGCTTGCACTGCACCAGGAACTTCTCGCCACCGTTCGTCCCCGGCTTGCTCAGCACGAGATCTACGCCACCATCGGCGCCGCCACCACCGGTCTCCACCACCCGGTAGCCCTGGAGCCGGAAGCCCTCGCCCACCAGCATTTCGAACTCGCGCCAGCTCATACCGTCGAGAGCGTCGCTGGCCTTGCTGTGGGCGACGTCATCGACAAGCCTCCTGCGCACCTTGCGCTGCCAAGCGGATACGCCGGCGCCGGCCAGGCAGAGGATGGGAACGACGTACTGGCCGACGTTGGCAAGTCCCTTCCAGACGCTTCGCGGAACCATCGCGCTCGCCGACCCGGGACGAGGCGCGGCGAGCGGTTGGACTGCCAGCTTGTGAAGCAGCACGTAGCTCAACACCGCGAGAGCCACGCCCGCCCACCAAGGCAGCTTGGCTACCAACTCAATGAAGTCCCCAGCGAGACTGCTCCTGTTCCGTCGTGCCATTGCGGCGCCGCTCCCTTCACTCGTTCTTGTATCAGGCTGCCTGGCAGCCAAATGCTGGCGGCCAGCCTATCCTGCACTAAACCAACACATACGGTGGGACGGCCAGCATTACACACGCGCGGCCATGGCCGCTAGATTGGGTCGGACAGTCCGACTCGTCGCAGCAGATTGGCTCGTGGACACCGAACGCCCAGTCCCGGACCTCACGCGGTCGCATGTCCCTCAGTACAGCCCATACCGCTTAGCAGCGATAGCCGCCGTTCGCATTCCCGACCTAAACAACTGAGTAGCACCACCAAACCGACGTTGCCGACCGGCAGTCGCAGGCCACATCTGCCGGCGGGCGATTGCGGGCCTACGCCTAACGCGGCGCAAAGCTGAGTCAGCAGATAGACCTGTGGAGGCCGACGAGTGCAGGCGTGACTCGGTCGGCCCAACGGCCGGCGGCGAGTAGTCCTAGCGGAAGAACGATCAACCTCAGTCGCCAATCGGGCTGGTGCCCGCCTTCGCAACTGACGGACACCGTATGGCACATTTGATATTCATGCAGGCCTCGGTGGCTAGACAAGCCCGCTTGCCGCGAGAGGATTCGTCACATGCACCTCAAGTCCATCAACATTAAGAACCTGCGCGTCTTCCGGGAGACGTCGATCGAACTCCCACCGGTAGATCCCGGCAGGAAGTTCTCGAACGTCTACCTCTTCCTGGGTACGAACGGCAGCGGCAAGACGTCCCTGCTACGCGCGATTGCGATGACGGCAATCGCCGCCGTGCTTCCGTCCTCGGGCATGCGTCCCTACTCACTCGTCCGCCGAGTAGGAAGTACAAGGCCGGGCTGCGTTCTCAGGGCAGATTTCGCGCTCGCCGCCCAGGACGGCAAGGCTAAAGCCCTCAAGAGCGAGGTCCGCATCGATGCGATGCGCGGGTTCAATGACAAGTTCGGCAAGGTGACTTTCCCGAAGACCCATGAGGCCGAGCTCTGGGACGACGGTTCCCCGGCGTTCTTCGTGGTCGGCTATGGAGCGTCCCGCCTCCCAGAGCCTCAGGGTTCGTCCCAGTCGGAGAACACCCGTGGTCGGAGCCTGCGGTACCAGAGAGTCGCTGGTCTCTTCGAGGAGTTCGTACCGCTGAGGCCACTGCGGTCCTGGCTTCTCAACTACAAGAACAAGGGCCGGCACAGCCAAGTCGTGACCCTCATCAACAAGCTGCTCGAGGATGTGGACGTCAAGCTCATTCCGAAGCCGGTCGACGACGAGTACCTCTTCGAGATGAACGGAGCGCTGCTTCCACTGTCCGCTCTGTCAGATGGATACCGTGCGTACATCGGATGGATCTCGGACCTCCTGTATCACGTGTGCCTCGGTTGCCCGCCCGGCAAGATGCTGTGGGAGAACTGCGGCATCGTTCTGATCGACGAAGTAGACCTTCATCTGCATCCGCAATGGCAGCGCGTGGTCATCGAGCGACTGTCGGCGACGCTGCCAAACCTCCAGTTCTTCTTCACAACCCACAGCCCGCTGGTCGCGGGCAGTCTCCCCTCTGCGAACACGTTCGTGGTCAGGACAGCGGATTCCAAGGCCGGCGCCAAGGCGGAACCCAGCGAACTCGACATCTATGGCTGGAGCGTGGACCAGATCCTGAACAGTTCCCTCTTCGCCGAGACGCCGTCCCGAAACAGTCAAGCAATCCAGGTAATCGAGGCCGCGTCCGCCAGAGCCCGACGCGGCGACCGTGACGCGGCAATGGAGCTCATGGCAGTGCTTGCGGACGGTGTGAAGTCGCCATTGAAGTGAGGAGCGGTCGTGATTCACTACCCCGTCACCCTGACTGAACTCGTCAGCGCCATCGATAGTGCACTAGGTACCGCCAAGCGACGGCAGGCATGGTGGGCCAAGGCGTACGGCGACTTCCTTCGCGCAGTCAACCAGCGTACGCACAACGCTAAGCAGACCTACTGGACTGACATCAAAGAGGCCTACATCACCCTGCAGTGCAACAAGTGCGCCTACTGCGAGACTCCAATGCCCCAGGGTTCGAAGGCCCTGATCGCATACGACGTGGAGCACTATCGACCCAAATCCGCCACCACGCCGTGGCCGACCGCTGAGATGATCAAGTCGCTAGGCATCACCTACAAGGTCAACGCGGGAAGGAGCCGTGGCTACCCGGAGCTCGCTCACCATCCCTACAACTATGCCGTCGCCTGCAAGGTCTGCAACTCCCCCTACAAGTCATCGTTCTTCCCCATCCTCGGCAAGCCTGATGCCAACAGCTACGACGTAGCGCATCTGAACAAGCAGGAGCACCCGGCCATTCCGCTGCCACTCGGCGACTGGGGCGAGGATCCCGGTTCGCTCCTGACATTCGAGGGGTTCATCGCCGTGCCCGCGAGCAATGACGAGTTGCTGCGCGAACGAGCCCAGGTGGTGATCGACTTCTTCGAGCTGAACCGACGGCCGGATCTGCTTCTGGGTCGCGCCACGGCGATCGTCGTCGCGTACCAGCACCTGAAGGAGCTCAAACACCCGGACCTCGCATCTGACGTTGCGATGGCGCAGTCGTGGGTCGACGGCGACCTCAGTCAAACGGCGCCCTTTGCGTCCGCGGTGCGGGCCTTCAAGATTCTGTTCGACACTGACGAGCCGCGCGCACGCACGGTGGCAAGACTCGCCAACAGCTACATCAGCAAGAAGAGTCCAGCTCTTGCACAGAGCCTGACATCGAAGCCAGGCGGCTCATTGCAGTCGATGGCGGCCGTGCTCGCCGCGCTGAACTGAGCCGCGCCCGGCGTTCTGCGGGCGGCGCATGCACACATGCCGGGCCGCGCTCGACGGACAGGAGGGAGTGCGAGTGCCTCCTTGACGATTCGGGCGATGGGTGTGCTCAGGATCTGGTGGCCGACGGTGTCAACAACGCGAGCGGCATCCACGTAGCAAGCGAGAATCGCCTTGAAGTGGTCAATGGCGCCACTCTTCTTGGGCTCGTGTCGACTGTTGGGCAATCGAATGGATGTGGCTCTCCGAACGCGGACGCTCTCTACACCAACGGTTGGATGACCTTGCCTTCCCAACGGATGAGGTGGCACTTGAGACCTGCTGTTGCCTCGAGAAACGCTGACTCGTTCTCATCGAAAGATGCCGCGAAGACGGACCGGAGCCCTTCAGGCCAACGCGCTGAACGTCACCGCGTTCGGTGCACGTCGCGCCTCAGGGATGCTCACTGCGTGGCGCTCGCGAAGTCCAGCGCGATCAAGCGCCTCCGTAAGCGTTGGCCACAAGGCCAGCGATAAAGGGTCCCAGCGTAGCCGCGGCTGTCGCGATGCGTCGCAGAGGATCCACCTCGCCGACCGAATCCATGCTCGGCTTCGCTTGCTCATCTGATCCTTTCGCGCTGCCTTCAATGACAGGCTCGACCATCGTCCTGAGTGCCACGAGCGCAGGAACGTAGATGGCAATCAGCATCGCACTGAACGCCAAGCCCATAGCCAGAGTCACACTTCGTACCAGTTGCCGCAAAGACCCAGCGCGCTCATCCAAAGCAAGATCCTTCGACAACTGGCGACACGCCTGCACGCTGATAGTTTCTTCGGGCAAGGATGCAGTCTCCGAGAGGAAGGGGCTAGACGCGGGATTGGGCGCGAGCGTCTTGCACAGATCCGCTCGACTCTTCAGGTCAGCGGTCTTGGGCAAGCTCGCCAATGGAACTGACATGGTCGTGGACAGCTGCAAGATCCCGAACACCATGGCCAGAGCTCCGATGTAGAGCAGGTGGTCCAATTCCCGCAGACGCAATCTGACGTAAAGCATCAACGTCTCCGCCGGAATCCCCTCAATGCGCTCTCCGAGAAACCCCGCGCCCGCCGCCAAGACGGCCGGGACGAGGAAGGCGAGAATGAACATTGTCGTGGGGACCATTGAGCTCTTGGCTAGGTTGCCTGCCCCGACGGCACTTGCGGCTGGTGCGGCGGAGTAGGCCGCTTGCAGCAGTTGCTCGCCGATCGCAGTAGGAAACGGCTGCAGTGGCAAGCAGTTCAAGAGCACATAGAAGCCGACCGAGACGCCAACGACGGCCACCAGCACGCCCCATCCGCGCCGAGATCCGCTTCGTCCAGGCGTCAGGCGCCATCCCATGAAGGCTGAAACTGCCCAGACCACGCTTGTGACGGCGAGCGCCCAGGTCAGCCCTAGTGTGATGCCGCTGTATGCGAGCCCGGCTCGATGCGCAGCACTGTCCCGCGGTACGGCAAGGACTGCCTTGAGTAGCCCCTTGGCACTGTCGCCTTGCTCAGGCGCGGACAGGTATCCCACCGTCCAGAGCGATGCCACCATGCACGACTGAACAATGAGCAGCCACACAATTGGTGAGAGGAAGATCGTCGTGAGGATCTGCCATAGCTTGGCTCGGACACCTGAAGGTGCGGCAGAAGTATTTTCGGAACTCTGGTCGGATACGGGCGGTGTGACGGCCGCAGGCCCAACGGCGCCCGAAGCCGGTGCGGTCGCAGTGTCTCGGTTGGGAGGTGTGGTCATCATCTGTTTGGCCGCTGCTTACGATCGGGGCGCATCGCGTGGCCAGGCCCGAAACAGCGCCTCACTTGCACAGTACAGGGCAACCACAATCGCCGGCGACCATTTGAGATGGACGAGGTAGCTCAGCCACGGTGACACCTCACTCGCAGCGGTGCTGGCGGCCGTCCAGAGGATGGCGTTCTCAGAGAGGTCGAACAACACGGCCAAGGCAGTGAACCAGGAGAGGAATCGCCCCACGAAGCCCCAGACATCGCTCGCGCCGGCTGCTCGCCATCGCAGCAGCCAAGTGAATAGCACCGTGTACAGAAGCGCGAAGACACAGTCAGCACTCAGCCAAAGGTAGAAGCGCCCGGACTCGGCGGTCTTCAGCTGATCCATCGACCTGCTCAGCTCGGCCTCGTTCAACGGCATCCCATCGACGGTCGGCTGCCAGTGCACGAGTGCGATCAGAAACACCGCGCATGCCAAGGCGAGCCACTTCACTACGGGCGGCAGGACACGACCCTGTTGCGGTCCGTTCATTGGGTTTACATTCGCGGCGCGACGGCTGTAGGGGTGGCAGATGCCAGACTGGAACGCGAGACACATCGTACGAGATGCCCTGTTTCTCGACATCCCATACATCATCGACAGCTTCACCCGCCATGCGGACTACGGACTCAATCGACTCCACCCTCCGTCCCTCGACGGCACGCGCCCGACACTGCGCTCCTACCTTGCGCTGCCGTCCTTTGCCCTGCTTCTCGTCGTCCTTTTCCTGACCGCGTACGGGCCGACGTACAACGCGGTGTGCGGCCTCGTCGAGCCTGCCATCGTGAGGGGCGCCACCCATGCCCTCGGTTGGGTCCTGATCGGTGCGGCGCTCTTCCAGTTTGTGACGAGCATCTGGTACTTCCGGGCCCGGATCAAACGTCGTTTCGAGAAGATGGAACTGCCGCTCGCCGCACGATATCGCTTCGTGCAGGTCGTCTTCTTCGTCGTGCTCGCTGTCGCGGCCATCCCTCTAGGCTTGCTGGGCGGGTCGATCCTCGGCGACATGCCAGGAGGCTGCCGCCAACACTCTTCGAAGATTCCAGGTGCCGTGCAGGCGCTGTCGCTGATCGTCACCGCGATGTTGGCGGCGACGATCTCCGCCAGAGCAACCTCGATTCGCCGGAGGCTGCTAGCCCAGTCTGCAGCGATTTGCGCGCTGGTGGCGATGACCTTCCTCGTGCACGTGGACGGCATCCAGTCCGAAGCCGCGCAGGTGCCTTATCCCCACGTGTTCGGCGTGATCGCAGCTGGCCTGGCGGTGATCGCGTGCGCCGCCACCTGGCTGGTCGCGATTCCCTTTGCGTCGGTGTCCCGCAGCGAGCGCGTCGTCTCAGCCTGGGCTCTGCGCTCGACTGAGCTCTTCCCCGCGTCGCGTGACGATCCACCGCTGTCGGTGCGGCGCATCGTCGGCGGGTTCGTCACCGGCCTGCTCGCCAAGCCGCTGCAGTTCCTGCTGCTGCCGGCATTCGCCGTCCTGCTCGCGCCTGCCGTGTATCTGTGGCACTTCCTCGCGGTGGGGATTGCTGGCGCGACGCTGCTGATCACGGCCGGCACGCTCACCGCGCGCTGGGACCGGATGACGCAGTACCTTCGACGGTACTTCCTGCTCGGCACGCCCTTCGCGGTGTCGGCAACCGTCATCGTCCTGTCGGCACTGCGAATCGGCGGCGTGCAGTACGTGACCACGCTGCTCGACGTCGCCCCGTTCGGCATCCTCTTTCTCTGGATGGTCATGGCGTACGCGCTGTGCTGGTGGTTCGAGTACCACGTGAACGGCATTCTCGCGGCGCGGCTGCTCGGCCTGTTCGGTGCCTCGGGCCTGTGGGACCACGAGCTGATCCCTTATCGCATCCGCCCGAACGCGCCTCGTCAGAGTCGGGTCGACAAGGCGTGCCGCTATCTCACCGGGCACGGCATGGGTGAGCTGATAGTCGTCGGAACGGTCAGGGAGCGAGGCAAGCATGGCAAGGCGCCGGCCTTTCACTCCTACACGTTCCTCGAACTCTTCGAAGCGCTGCTCGGACGCGACCACCCGACCGAGTTGCACGAGATCACGCGGCGCGTGCAGCTCTACTTCGCGCTCGTCAACGTCCTAATCGCGATCGGGCTGGCCGTGCTGGCATGGCACTGGGGCCGTGGTGACCGGCTCAACACTGTAGAACCCATGGTGACGGCTGCGCGACAACCGTCGGGCCCCGCGGACGCACCCGTCGATCTGGCGCGACTCCTGAGCGTGGATTCCGGCAACTCGAAGCAGTCCGCCATCGTGGTCGCCGCCTCCGGGGGCGGGACACGCGCAGCGCTGTATACGGCGATGACGCTTCGAGGCTTGCACAACGTCGGGCTGGACGAACGCATCGTGCTGTTGAGTGGTGTGTCGGGCGGAGCGGTCGCGTCAGCCTACTTCTATGGCCATCGCGATTCCCTCGTTCGGGACGGCCAAGTAGAGCTGTGCGCCGAGGGTGATCGCAAACCCAAGCCCGCCTGGGAATGCTACTTCGACCGGATGACGATGCCCTTCATCGACGATGTGCTTCGCGGCGCGGCCGAGTGGCGGATCCAGAGCGAGCAGCCGCTCGGAGTCCTGCTTGCGGAGAGCTTCGAGCGGCGCCTGTTTGCCGAGGGTCCCATGGCGCTCGCCAAGCGCTCCGACCTCGGCCTCATCCTCAACACAGCCATGGCGGGTCACCCCGTGGAAGATGCGCCTGCGCTGGTTGGTACCTTCGCCGGTCCGCCATCGGGGCGATCTGCCGAGTGCGATCGCCCGATCTCGGGCCTAGGTGGCGGAAGACTGGCGTTCTCGAATCTGGCCCAGGTGGAGGCGTTCTCCAAGAGCGACCCGGACATTCCAAGTGTCACGATGCCCTTCCTGGTCTTGCGCGATCAGAAAGTCGCCTTGGCGAGGGCGGCGGCGCTCAGCGCCAATTTCCCGCCCGTTTTTCCGAACGCGCGCGTCGACGTCACGGGCTTCGCGCGCCCCGAGAAGACTTGCGACCTGCGGACGTACTACGTCACCGATGGCGGCGCCGTGGAGAACCTGAGCCTGGTGTCGGCCCTCCTTGCAATCGACAGTGCGCTCAGAACCTTACCGCGCGATACCGAGCTCCGCGACATCGACATCGTGCTTGCAGAAGCCTCCGCGTTCGACTTCGACTACTCACAAGACCGCGGGGTCGGCGCCGCGACTGGGCAGGCGAAGGAACGGCTGACTGGACGGTTGACCCTAGAACTGCTCGAGCGCCTACGCGAGCGGGTCAAGATAAACATTCACGACTTGTCGCTGCCACGGGTGTTTCGTTCCCGTGGCGGCTTCGGCACGCACTGGCAGTGGCCTGGAACCGTGCGCCTCGAGAATCCGCTTGTTACGCCGGTGCCGCCGGACTGGCAGCGCCTCGTCGCGCAGGTCACCGGCTTGGAACGCCATTGGGTAACGATCAATCGCGACCAGCTCTCCACTCTCTGGCAGGCGCTGTACGCCAAGGATGGGGCGTTCTGCGCGCGATCGTGGGATGACGACTCCGACGCGGACCTCAAGACTGTCAGCGGTTGGATATGCGGACATGCCCGCGATGGCGGCAACCGTGTCCACCCCGATCCTCACGTCGGTCGCTGGGAAAGATTGCGGTCGAATCTTGCGGCGCCCTGAGTCGGCGTTCTCTACGAACGCGCCCGTTCTGAAAATAGCAATCAGACTCCGAACATCGGAGGCTTACGCACGCCTGCGCCCTACGCCCTACCCATCGCGCCCGCCTCGAGCAACGCCAAACTGAAAATTGAAGTTCAGTGGTCGCCGGACTCCTTGAGGACATCAAGAACGCGATTCATGAGTGGACCGTAGGGCGAACCGGTGAAATTGCCGTCCCCACTACGGGTCGCTTGGACAAGGCAGATAGAGGTTCTCAGCATGTTCAGGAACCCACTTTCCCCATGTCCCCCATGGCCAGCTGTGCGAGGAGGCGTTGCCGGAGCTACTGGTCACGACATTCCGAAGCGGGTGAATCGGAGGGTCGCAGTACGGCGTGTTCGGGAATAGACTGCGCCGAGGATTGCTTCGAGTTCCTTGCGCTTCAGGGCCTTTGACCTCTGTACAAGAAGGGGAGAACTATGGCGGATCGCACGCCTGACGACCTCGTTGCCGCCATCACGCAGATCCGTGAGTTTGCGGCTAACTACAGGGGGAAGCGCCAAGCATTCTTCGACGCTCTCTATCAGGCCCTGGCCACACCCATCCCAGAGGGAGAACAGTACAACGCCACTGTCAAGCGAATGTACCTGGCGGCGATCGGCGCGTTGACCTCGGAGATCCAGCCGCCGTCTTCCAGAACCTATGTCGATGTCGTGACGAGGCTCAACGCGGCAATTCGAAGCGATGATCTTGGAGATATCAGCATCACCGTCGAAGTCGAACCGGACACTGACTCTCCCTATCGTCCTGTGGACAGGGATCGCGGCGCGAACACTGACCACCCAGACGACGAGAGTCGGCGACCGCTCAGAAGCGTGTCGCTGCGCGATTCCCTGCCTCCACAGCGAAAGCTGACCAGACGCAGTCAGGCGCTCGTTGACAAGTTCCGCTCGGAGATCCCCAGCGCAGAGCGCCCCTTCCGGCGGAGGGGGGCGCAGCGTGGCTAAAGTTCCGTCAAAGAAGAGCGCTACCGCCAAGGTGACTACACCTTCCTCCAAGACGCACGCCGCGTCCTTGTCGTTCAACGAAGAGATCGAGTTGCTCCTGCAACTTGCCTCCGCGGCACCGGTCTTGAAGTTTCCCGAGCGGAAGAGCGCAGCGAAGCTGTACGAACTGGCTGTGCTGGCCGAACTACTGCTGGAGTTTCAAGCGACTGGGGGGACGGTCGCTCTTGTCCAGCCCAGAACGGGGAAGCCCTGTACCTTCGCGGGCTCACCGGCGAGCGCCAACAAAGACCTGTATGCCTGGTTCGACCTGCGCGACCCGTCCGGAGCGCCAATCGCTGAGGCATGGGTGTCGGTGCAATTTGTGGGCCTGAGTGCAACTCTGGCAAGGAAGCATCTGCCGCACGCTTGGGTGAATGAGAAGGCCTCTTCGCATGAACTGGATCTTTCACTCCTCGCTCCTGAGGCGCCCGGAGCTGCGCGGCGCCGCTACCCGAACCACTTGGACCTTCTGGCAGGAGTCAGCGTCAAACACGTGTCGAGCTTGGCGAAAGAGTCGATCCGCGAGGCACTGGGCTTCCGGCGAGAAATGGGCTTACTTAGAGGTCCCGGCATGGGTTCGTTAAGTCCATGGCTCCAGGGCGATGTTCCGTGCGAACCGCCGTCCCCACTCTTCTTGGCGTCCTCTGCGGAGGACTTTCAGGGCTATGACGGTCACATCGATCAGCTTGGAATCTATGCCGTGTTCATGAAGTTCCCATACTGAACGGCCAACGGCGGGTGCAGTGCGGTCGGCCTACGGCGGCAAGAGTCGACCGACCGCAACCAGTCAGTCTCTCTCAGCCACTGCGGTCGGGATGGAGAATAGACCTCCAGCGTTCGAATTGCGCCAGGTGGCGCGTCAAGGGCGGGCAGGGCCCGGCGCAGCTCACCCTTGATGCGCCACGTGGCGCCCCACGCTCCGCTCGCGGGCCGGCTGCCCACGCGGCTGGCCCCCGAGCCCGTCCGGCGGCGAGGACGGCCCCGCCTCGGGGCGGGGCGCGGGGTGGGGCTCAGCGCTCGATGTCGGGACCGGGACGCTGCACGGTCTGCGTCGGCCGCGCGAAGTCAGCACGAGTCGGCATGCCGAGATCTCTTTGACGTTGTCGGGCCAACTCCTTGGCGTACGGCATCTGACGTAGGAACTGGACGATGTCGCGGGCCAGCGCCTGGTCATCGACGCGGTCTGAGTGTTTTAGCGCTTCGCCGATCCGCACCCAGGCCTCCATGGCTCGGAGTCGGTTGTCCTTGTAGGCCTCACCCGACTTCGCGGTCGACGGAGCTGAGGCCGCAAGCCTGCCCTCGCCCCGAGCCTTCAAGCGCCAGATCGGATCGAACCGTCGGTTGTCGCCTCGCGTGGCCTGGCGAGTTGCCTCGGCTTCCACGCCCCAACCGCGCAGTTTCTCGGCAAACGTCTCACGCCATCGGTGCAGATCGGTCTTGCGAGGATTGAGCCGTGGACCGTCGCGAGCGGTGGCTCGCACGCTGAGGTGTACGTGCGGGTTGGCCTGGTGCTCGTGCAGCACCATCACGTAGCGATGACCGGCGAGCTCGGCCGCGGCGAACTCGCGAGCGGCGCTATGCACGATGCCTGCATCGGTGCCTCGCGGCATCGACAGCATGATGTTGAAAGCCTCGCGCCGATGGCCTTCTTCGGGGATCAGGGCGCCACCGTGCTGCCATTGATCGGCAAGTTCATGCAGAGCCTCCTTGCCTCGATGAGAGACACCGCGGTCGTCCTCGATCTCCAGCCGGCCGTTCTTGCTGATGTAGCGGAAGTGCGCGGCGATGGCCGCCATGCCGCGCCCGCCGCCGGTCACCTTGACCATGACCTGCGGCGCGCGCCGCGAGACAGTGGCAACGATCCGCCCGCGGATCACGGCGGCCTTGCGGCGCATCAGCGTGTCGAGGCGAGGCGTCGGCGGGCTCCGGACGATACGGTTGGGCGGATAGAACAGCCGCTCTCCCCACTGCACTAGCGCGCCGTCGACAGTCAGGCTCGAGGACATCAGTTGCTCCGTCGCAGAGTTCGTCGATGTGGCCTCGGCGGTGCCGTGTGCTGCAAATCGGCGAGATACCGACAGGCCATGTCGAGGTGCGCGCGGACGTCCTCCAGAAGCGTCCTCACCTTCCCTCGGAACGGCTCGGCGCGCTCCGCCGAGGCGGTCCGCAGCAGGCGCAGAACGGTCTGCAGATCTGAACTCATCACCGCGAGCTGGTCCGTTGACTTCGCCAGTGCGGCGATGGCTTCCCGGCGGTCTGAAGCCGCGCGCGGTGGGGGCTGCCCCTCGAGCAGCCCGGCCACGTAGCTTCCTTGCGAGACCTCGGCGGATCGCGCTCGCATCGAGAGCAGCAGGGCGTGGTCGGCAGTCAGCCGGAGCGTCACCTTGACCAGGCGCTCTCCGGCCTCGCTGGTGGCAACGGAGTGCAAGTGCGTCGAATCGGTCGGCGTCTCGGCGATCGTCATCACCGCCCGGCGTACGAAGGCCGCCAGGGTGAGCCCTTGGGCCGTGGCCTTTGCCTGCACCACAGGGCCGGCGCCGCGCAAATCGACGGTGACTCGGTCGCGGCTGCCTGCTGCCATGGAGTGCCTCCGTCGCAGCCAGCGAGCTCAAGGCTCCAGCAACACCTTCAGGCCGCTCAAACGCTCGCGCAACGCCGCGAGTTGATCGGCGGGCACCTGGTCCAAGCCGACTCCGCGCAGCTGCGAGCAGGCTGCCGCGAGCTGCGCGCACAGGCGGTCGGCACGTTTGGCGAGTTCACCGGGCTGGGAAGGAGTCGCGGGCGCCTTGCTCACAGGCGTGGTCTGCTTCTTGGCTTTGGGTTTGCGCGTCGGTTGGCGCAGCGCGGCGACTGCTTCGCGCGTGATCGGCGCGTCGCTCTTCAGGAGCTTGACGACAGCTTCGGGTCGTTGCGCATGAACCTTGTTCAGCTCGTATAGCGTGCGCGGCGCCGCGCAGCGGCCCGTGCGAAGCGCGGCTTCGAGCGGAGGTGGCAACTCCAGCAGCGCCAGGTGATGCGCCACCGTCGTCAGATCGATGCCGAGCCGTCGGGCGATCATCGCGTTGGATTCGCCGAGGTCCACGCGCGAGCTGATGAAGCGCGCCAGGTCCAGCGGCGACAGCCCATGGCGCTTCTGGTTCTCGGCGACCTGGGCGTAGGGATCGGCCGCTGTCGGCCTCACCGTGACGGGCACCCGCGTCAGCCCTGCAAGACCTGCCGCGCGAAAGCGCTTGGCGCCGAAGTGGATGCGGTAGCGCCCTTCGGCATCTGCGGGCTGCACGACGATCGGCTGCAGGATGCCGTGCTGGCGGATGTCCTCGGCCAGCTCCTGCAGCTCGGTCAGCGGAAACTCGGTGCGCGGATTGTCGGGGTCTTCGCAGAGCTCAGACAGCGGGATGAGAAGCGGCTCGCCGGTAGGCGTCGGCAACGGCTCTGCGAGGGGCATGGGGGGCACCTCCTGCGGTGGTGCGTCAGATGCGGTGGTCAGCGCCGGGGTCTCCCCTGTCGGAGCCGGCTCTTCAGGGCCTAGCAGATCGAGCTGCGGCGGCTTGGAACGGTCCCAGGGCAAGCGCATGCGCCAATCGTGCGCGCGTGCTTCGGTTCTTCCAAGTGCCGGCATCGGCGAGTGCTTTGGTCTCCGGACGTCTCGTGTGGGCCCACGAACGACCATGAGATCCCAGGAGCGCCGAGATCCGTTCACGCATCGTTTCAACTTCGAGGCCGGACGGCTCGCGGAGGACTCGCCATAACTTCGGTGCTTCTCGCATCGCCTGCAGGTGATGCAGTCGCAGTACTTGCCAAGGCCGATAGTTTCACGGAACTTGCTGTAGCTTGTTTATTGCGCTTACAGGCTTTGGCCTATAAGATGTACCATGGTCGCCAGCTTCTCCGTCCGCTTCCCTGATCAACTCCGCCAGCATCTGCGGGCGCTGAGGAAACGGCATGGGCTGACTCAGGCCCAGCTCGGCGCACTCATCGGTGTCAGCCAGGCACGGATCGCGGAGATCGAAGCGAACCCGGGCCTCGTCAACTTCGAGCAGTTGATGAAGCTGCTGTCCGTGCTGGGGGTCTCGCTGACCCTGCAGGAGGAAGCGGTCGCGCCGGTCGCCGCCCGCGCCCCTGCGGTCAAGGCCTCGAAGCCGAAAACCCCCAAGCCACAGCCCAAGCCATCCAGCAGACCGCCTGAGGCTAAGGCCGAATCCCGTCGTACCCTCATGGCCCGCCCCAAGAAGGGCTCGTGGTGACCCAGTCGCTCAACGCCTGGATGAACGGTGAGCGGGTCGGCACCTGGCTCGTCGACCGGAACTCGCACGCCTTCCGCTACGAGCCATCCTGGCTGGAGTCGCCACGCCGGCGGTCACTCTCCCTCTCGCTTCCCATCAGCGGATCGCTGGAGCTCAAGGGCCCGGAGGTCCGCAACTACTTCGACAACCTCCTGCCGGACAACGAACGGATCCGCTCGCGGCTGCGCCGGCGCTTCGGCCTGCGCTCGGGCGAGATCTTCGACCTGCTGGAGGCCATCGGCCGGGACTGCGTGGGCGCTGTGCAGCTCCTGCCCGAGGGCGTCACCCCGGAGGGTTGGGATCGGATCGACTGCGATCCGCTGACCGAGGCGCAGATCGTCGACCTGCTGCAGGCCGTTCCATCCGAGACCGACCTCGGCTCGATCCACGACGATGACCTGTTCCGGATCTCCATCGCCGGCGCTCAGGAGAAAACCGCCCTCACCCGGTGGAAGGGCAGATGGTGCCGGCCCCATGGCGCCACGCCCACCACGCACATCATCAAGCTGCCGCTGGGTCTCATCGGCGGCTCGAAGCGGGTCGATGCATCAGACTCGGTCCAGAACGAGTGGCTGTGCGCGCAGATCGTCGCGGAACTCGGCCTGCCGGTCGCCTCCACTTCGATGGAGACCTTCGGCGAGCAGACCGTGCTGGTCGTCGAACGGTTCGACCGCGAGTGGATGGACAAGCGGACGTGGATCGCACGGCTGCCGCAGGAGGACTTCTGCCAGGCGCTGGGCGTCGGGCCGGACCAGAAGTACGAGCAAGGCGGCGGCCCCGGCATGGGAAAGTGCCTGCAGCTGCTGCAGGGCAGTGCCGACCGCGAGGACACGACCCTTTTTCTGCTCACCCAGCTTGCGTTCGTGCTGATGGCGGCCACCGACGGCCACGCCAAGAACTTCTCGATCTATCTCGATCGTGGCGATGCCTACCGGATGACGCCGCTCTATGACGTCCTGTCGATGTGGCCCTACTACGGTGACGGCGCCAACCAGTTCAGGCCGCGCAAGGCGGGCCTGGCGATGGCCGTGCGCTCGAAGAACGCGCACTACCTGTTCCACACGATCCAGGCGCGCCACTGGCAGCAACTGGCGGCCAAACACGGAGGGTACACAGTGTGGGCCGCGATGATCGAACTTGTCGCTAACGTCGAGGTCGCGCTCGCGCGAGTGGAGCAACGGCTGCCCAAGGACTTCCCGGCTCACACCTGGGAGAGCATTTCCACCGGCATGCGGAGCGAAGCAACGCGGTTCCTGAGGGAAGCTGGACTGCTCTAGTGCGACACCTGCGGTCGTTCGGCCGTCCAGTGGTCAACGTCGCTTCGCCTCCAACCTACGGCGCGCACCGACAGCTGCACTGGCGACGGAAACTGCCCGGCCGCCAGCAGCCGGTAGATCGTCGATCGACCGAGCCCGGTCAGGCGCATGACTTCCGGCAGGCGGAGGATCGCCGGTGGAGTGGCTTCCGTCGCGAATCGCAGGTGCTGCATGCGGCATCCCTCGGTGATGTGCCTCGGGGAACTCTAGGCGCACACGGCACGTCATGAGCCGCAAGATTTCGACGCAGATTCAGCGTTTCGCAGCTGCAGCGTCGGTCGGTGCCTTGCGCAGCTTGTCCAGATAGTCGGCCCAGGCCTGCATCATCTTCCGCCGCTGCTCGAGGAACTCGGTGCGGTTGTAGGCGCGGCCGAGAGCGTCCTGCACCGAGTGCGCGAGCTGCGCCTCGATCACGTGGGGATCGAAGCCGAGACGTTCGTGCAGCATCGTCCGCGCCGTCGCGCGGAAGCCGTGGCCCGTCACCTCGTCGGTCGAGAAGCCCATGGCGCGCAGCGCGGCGTTGACGGTGTTGTCGCTCATCGGGCGGTCGTGGTGGCGCTCGCCGCGAAAGACCAGCGGGCCATTGCCGGTGAGCGGCTGCAAGTCGCGCAGCACCGCGACCGCCTGACGCGACAGCGGCACCAGGTGCGGCGCGCCGTGCAGCTTTTGGCGCAGCTCCCGCTTCATGCGCATCGACGGCACGGTCCACAGCGCGCCGTCGAGGTCGATCTCCGCCCACTCGGCGAAGCGCAGTTCGCCGGGGCGCAGCAGCAGCATCGGCGCGAGCCGCAGTGCGGCGCGGACGACAGGCGTCGCCGCATAGTGGTCGATCGCGCGCAGCAGCTCACCGAAGCGGGCCGGCTCGGTGATGGCGGGGAAGTGCTTCGTCATCGGCCGGCGCAGTGCTCCCTTCAGATCGCGCGCCGGGTTGCTCGACGCCTTGCCGGTGGCCACCGCGTAGCGAAGCGCCTGGCTGCAGTCCTGCAGCGCGCGGTGCGCCGTCTCGACCACGCCGCGCGCCTCGATGCGACGGATCACCTCTAGCAGCTGCGGCGCCGTCAGCTCGGCCACCGGCACCTTGCCGATCCACGGGAAGACGTCGTTCTCGAAGCGGGCGATGATCTTGTCGCCGTAGCTCCTCGCCCATCCGTCCTTGCGGACTGCGTACCACTCGCGGGCGACTTCCTCGAACGAACCGCGCGGCGGCAGCCCGTCGGCCACCCGCTTCTTGTCCTCGTATGCCTCGACCTGCGCCTGCCGCTCGGCCTTGCGCTGCTGGCTGGGGTCGAAGCCCTCCGCCAGAAGCCGCCGCGCCGCATCGGCCTTGCGGCGCGCGATGGCCAGCGTCGTGTCCGGGTAGTTGCCGAACGACAGCATGTTGCGCCGGCCGGCGAAGCGGTAGTCGAAGCGCCAGCCGTGCTCGCCAGGCTTCACGAAGAGCAAGAGGACGAGCCCGTCGCCGTCGCTGATCCGCTTGCGCGGATCGCCCGGCTTGATGGCCTTGAGGAAGGTGTCCGAGGGGATGAGATATCGAGCCATGGAGTAAACGCCCTGTTTTCGGCCCTACTCCAGGCCGCTACTCCAGAACGTACTCCTCGATCCCCGGGAACGTCAGGGTCGGCTTGCAACCGTGTGAGACAACAAAAAAGCCCTAGAGCGTTGATTCTCTAGGGCTTTCTGGACTTCGTGGGACGACTTGGAACGTCCCGAAATCGTCGTCTGGTGGCCAAGGGCGGAATCGAACCACCGACACGCGGATTTTCAATCCGCTGCTC
>VFQN01003950.1_pt1 | contig 20257 bp, 25 predicted proteins | sample 3512371 | NCBI WGS metagenome assembly VFQN01 (sample SAMN10412370, study PRJNA504923) | tailings metagenome | isolation source: Replicate 2 from Balatoc abandoned mine | place: Philippines: Itogon, Benguet | collected 2017-08-28
GGGTTCACTGGGTTTGGGTCTTCGGTGGTGCTGGTGCTTGCCTGTGCTGGTTGGGCTTTGGACTCCCGCTGGCCTGTCCCTTCCCGTCTCCTTGCCTGTAAACCTTTCCACAGAAAAAAAGGAGGCAAGTCGCAGAGCACTACGTGGAGCAAGGCCCCGTGCTGCTGCTGAGCTTCCAAGCTGTGCCATGAGTGCCCAGCTGCTTATGCCGGCTTTGCTGAACAGCAATCGTGTAAGGCTGTACCCAAGTACCCAAGAAGTGTCCAGGCGCTTCCCGCCCTCATGCCCGCCCATGTCCCCATCCTTTGAGATGCTGCCCCGAGCAGAGGGAGACTCTGGGAGACCTAGCTTTGAGGGCAACATGCCCGCGGCTTTTCTTGAGACGGTTGGTCCTTAAAAGTGATAAATTTTTGTCATGGTACGAGTTTGTATCTTGGCAGGCGAACAGCAGTGTTCGAAGTCGACCTGTCGAACCTCTTGTGACCAACCGCTCTCCAGCAGCTCGCACGTCAGCACCTCCTGCCCGTTTATAAAAGGGCGTCACCCAAAGTATCAACATCAAATCAAACATCTCGTCTCAATCCAGTTTCAACCCAACTCTTCGCGCCTTCCTTTCAGCCTTCCTTTTCGCGGCACTCTCTCAACGACTTTCTCCTCGCTCAATTCGCGTCCAGAACACAGGTTCACTTAATCAGCTGGTGCTACACCTGGTAACATAACTGCACATTTTTACCGAGAATGGCCACAGGAGCTCTCTCCGCGCAGCGCCCGTCCAAGATGGCACGCGCCACAGCCCGCGCGACCCCCATCCTTGCAGCCCTTTCTACCGCCCAGCCCCAAAACAACCCAAACATCAACCCAACCACAGCCCCTCGCAAGTCCACCATCAGCCGGTTTCGCGGAGCCACCGCCCCTGACCTGCTGACCAGCCCCTTCCCCAGCTCCATCCCCACAACTCCCACGGCCCCCGCCCCCTCCTGGTCCTGGGTGGGAAGCTCACCTGACGGCTCCCTGGCCCTGCCCACAACCACCAACGTCTTCTACGCCCTACACAACCACCACAACCACCAGAACACCACCTCCCCTGCCATTTGTGTGCTAGGCAGTGGCAGCGGCAGCGGCGGCACCAGCGGCGGGCTGCACTCCGCGGCCCTGGCACTGGGCTGGCTGCGCGGCCTGCACGGCCTGGGTGTGCTGCACAGGGCGCAGCTGCTGGCAGCAGGGCCGGGGCTGTGCTCCTGGCTGGCGGCCGCGGTGTGTTACGCCACGCAGCAGCAGGAGCAGGAGGAGCAGCAGCACAACGGTGTGGAGGACGCTGTGGGCCGGCTGCTGGGTCCCATGGTGCCGCCCGAGCAGTGTGGCATGATGGGCATGCGAGTGGGGATGGGGGCTCTTGGGGGCCTGCAACGGCTAGGAGCCGGCATGGGAAGCAGCAGCAGCGGCGGTCTTGAGGCCATGCTGGTGGACGCAGCACGGCTGCTGGCTGAGTACGGTGCCGATGCCGAGCAAGGCGAGGGGCAGCACGAGGAGCAGGAGCAGCAGCAGGGTGGCCCGTGCTCCGGCTTCCACACGGCGCTGCAGCAGCGCATGGACACCATCATCGCCCTCGTGCCCTCACAGTGAGTAACAGCAAGCGCGCCACAGTGCCAATGCGAACTGGCAGTTTAGTATGTCGCACTGCGTGCCGCGCCATGGGCATTTAGGCAAATGCAGCAAGGGGTTGGGAACCAGGTGGGAAGCGCCTGCGGTGCTGCCAGGCTTGGCCAAGGGGGCCAGGGCAAGGGCCTGTTGTGTTATGTCAGCACAGGAGGCCGTGCCATGGGGCAGCCCGAGTGAGATGGTGGACCATCGTTCAAGTTACAACGGTATTCGTCTTTGCCATGGCCACATGCAGGGTGCCTGCGGGAGCGGCGACGAGCGCTTTCGCCCGGGCGAACAAGGAGATGGCTGGGGTGAGTGTGGGTTAGCGGTGCAGCTGGTGGCCTACGGCAGGTGCAGGCGAGGGATGGTCGACAAGGATACCCGGCGGCGATAGGGCACGCACGCATTTCAGCGTCCTCCCACATTACGCACCGGTCTACGGTTCTGCATGCAGGACAGGGGAGGCAGCATCAGGACACAAGCGAAGGGAATGTTGCCGAACCCACTGGGCGCAACGTGTAAACTCAATGCCCCTGCCTGCTCCTTTCATGCACCCGTTCCGCAGCTGTTCGGGCGGTGGGAGCACGACTGCGCCGCCACTGCCCAAGCCTACAACGAGCACCACCAGGTGGGTTAGTTGACGTACAGGCTGCTGTCATACAGCAAATACCCAGCGTGGCTAAACCAGCAACGCCCGGCACTGACGCCTTGCATGGATAGTAGACACCAAACACCAGCGTAACGTGTTATGTTGACCGGAATGGGGGAGTGCGGCTCTTATTGGAAAGCGTCACGAACTCAGTGGCCAGGGCCCCGGGTCGTTCCCACATGGCCACCACACGCGCACACCGCCACCAACCCGAGTGCAACCACCGTCGTCCTGTACATGCTAAGACCGCACTGCCCCTTTCCTCCATCCTCCAACACACAGGTGTTTCCCTCCCCCGCCTTCGACGACCTCCTGGCCGCCCTCCGCGCCCGCCACTCCGCCGGCGGGCCTGCCGTACACGTGGCCAGCTACACCCTGGACGCGTCCACCACCCGCCCCTGCCGCCGCGTGCGCGTGGTGTGGGTTGTGAACGCGGATCACGGGTCGTGGGAGGGGCGGCTGCCGTGGCACGTGCGCTTCGAGCTGCACACGGACAGGCGGCTGGCGGAGGCGGGCATGCTGGGGGCGTCAACAGCATCACTGGACGACCAGCAGCAGGGCCAGCAGCAGGGGCAGTGTGACTCGCTGCACGACTTCCCCTACTGCGCCTCCCTGGCCTCGACACATGGCACTGCCGCCGCCGCATCGCCCTGCCCCAGCCCCACCCCCAGCCCGCAGCTGGTGTCGCTGTTGGCGCACCACGCGGCCGGCATGGTGGAGGGGGCGAGGGAGCAGCTGCGGGAGGCGGTCGGGCTGGGGGCCCTGTGAGAGCGTGGGTTAGCGTGGGTTAGCGTGGGCTAGCGTGGTGCCAGCAGGCGGCAGCGTAGCACGCCAGCATGTTCCAGAGCGGATGTGCGGCAGCACGGCAGTGTAATTTGCAAGGTGGTGGGAGAACGCGCTCCTGATGGGCACAGGTGGACACTGTCAGTTGGGAGAGGAAAGAACGGGAACCGGGCTTATGATGTCAGCCTGACTGTGTATGAAGGACCTGCATTTGGCAAGCAGCACATCACACTTGCCAACATTCATGCGGTTATACCCCACAGGGCACCATCTCAAATAAATCATGTTGCATGATCATGCATACCAGGGGCGCTGATCAGACATTCATGTACGTATTTGCAAAGTAGCTGGCATGACCGCTGGTCTGCCCTGCGTTGTAGCAAGATTCGAAGGCTTGTGTCGTACCATGCGGCACCCATGTCAGACCTGAATGTGCGTCTGCCAAGCCATCCTGATCAAATGATTTCTGGAAGTTCCATGGACATTCCTTGCCAGCACGTGCCCAGCGATTGGTTTGGCATATGTGACCAGCAGACTAGAGGCGCTACAACCAGGGCTACAACTGACCGCGTGCGTTACACGAGTATGGGCCGTGCTGGCCGGGCGCAAACGCCATATTATTTTATGTAAGCCTCCGTCCACATCAGGCACCACGCCCCTAGCAGCAGCAGCAATGGGCACGTATGCAACAGTTTCTCCAAACCGCAACAGGGCGAAGCAGCGGCCTAGAGGCAGCAACCGGCAGGACACGTGGGGGCGCCCCCAGTACCGGTATGCCCGTGCTTAGTACATGGAATGTGTCATAACCACCAACACTGATGCATGCGGCCAGGGGCTGCACCGTGCTGCGCTTGCTCCAGCTGTACGGCGCAAGCCACGCATGAGGGCAGGACACGTCAGGGCTCAGCTCAGCGCGGAATGTCATGCCATGCCATAGCCTCGCATGCTCCATGCCAAGTGACGCAGCCTGCCACCCCCTAGGGACGCCTTTGTAGCTCGCCAAGGCAAGCGCCAAGTCCACAGGACCGCAGCTCACGCAGAACATACACGACCCGGATACCGGCATGGGCAGCGTCTCGCCATTAAGCACGGTGTAAAAACGGGCCAAAGCCAAAGGCAGCAGTACCGTACCCGCACACGGGTGCCTGTACGTCGCGTCCCTCACTTGACTGCGCCTTGTCACAGCGTATGAGAACACGGCCTGAATACCGACGCCCCCTACCTACCTGCGTGCTCAACCTGCCAGCAGCCTACTTCTCCTGCATCGCGCTAGCGAGCTGGATCATGCACCTGCGTGCATTGCAAACGCTGCTAAGACCAGCAAGACCAGCACGTGGTCAGCACTAGCAGCCAACACACACATGTGCGTACCAACCCGCGGCTGGCCTTTCCCGAACGCATGACATGTTAGCCGCTGCGATGATACATGGAATGCGCCAAGCCAGGCTCCAGCCATCTTAACCACCTCAACCGCCAACCGCCGCACCGCCTTTTCGTACACCTGCCAACGCAACCGCCACCGCCCTCGGTGCAACCGCTCACACTAACAACACCCCACCCCCAACGACATACCACAGCACCAACAGCAACTGGTCAAACACACGGGCCGTGGCGGAGGTCACCCGGAGGAGGTGGGCGAGTCGGGCTTGGGCGCGGCTGCTGCTGCTGGTGCCCTGTTGGGGTACTCCCGCGCACCGAAAATGGTGCTGCCCACTCGGATGTTGGTGCTCCCCATCTCGATCTGTGGGGCAGCGTAAGGGCAAACAGTGCGTCGCTTCAGTGTGGTATACATCACCGCATACTGGCACAGCGTGGCGAGCTTCCCCAGAGCGTGCAGCTTTAGGCTGAGGAGTTGCTTTCGGCTGAAGGCAGCAAGGCACTCATATAAGTACAGTGCAATCAGGAGGTGATGTTCGTATTTCTTTGCGACTTTGCAGCGACGGCAGCCTGCACGCGGGGCCTGCACACGGCAGCATCGGCACGTGTACCCGGCACGTGCATGCTCAGAGCCCCTCAACATGTCCACACTCAGCTCCAGCTGCTGCCCCTTGCTACGGTACCCTGCCACCGGGCCCCTAATACACACAGTGGATACACCCGAGCACCCACCGCCTGCTCGAAGTCCCCCGACATGCCCATGCTCAGCTCCAGCTGCTTCTCAGTGCTACGGTACCCCGCTGCCGGAGAACCGGACCCCCAATACACACCCAGTTAATACACCCCAGCACTCACCGCCTGCTCGAAGTCCCCTGACATGCCCATGCTCAGCTCCAGCTGCTGCTCCGACCAGCCCAGCGCCGCCGCCACCTCCCGCCGGCACGCGGCTAGGCAGGTGAAGTTCTCTGGGCGGGACGAGTAGTCGGGCTGCCCGATGGTCATCAGCCCGGCCAGGCGAAGCTTGGGGCAGCTCTGCGGGGGCGGGGGCGCGGTGCATAATGTGTGGTGTGGTGTGGTGTGGTGCATTAGGCCGCCAGGCGCAGCTTAGGCAGCTCTGCGGAGCTGGTGTGTTGTGCATGGCTGTGTGGTGTGTGCTGTGGTACATCACGCGGCGTGTGGGTTGTGATGCGTTGCGTTCTGGTAAATGGTGGTTTTTTTCTTCCCAATGGTGGTTGGCAAGGGTCAGCAGGGAAGCAGCTCCGAGTAAATCCGGAGGCGCAGTAGGCTTGTTGCTCATTTTTGTGCTGGCAACAGGACTGGCAATTGCTGACAAGTTACTGTGCGTGCGTCGCGCAAGCTGCAGCTCCGTGACATGGGCCATGCACGTGTCTGCCGCGAGCCACTGTACATGCTTTCCGGCCGAGGTGGAAGTCAGTGAGCGATTCAGTTGTTGTCGGGGTGACGCCTCGCGCTCGACGCCGCCCTCCTGCGCCCCTGTGCCCCTGTGCCCCTTCCCTCCTACAAGCAATGCCGCATGCTCCCAGGGGGCCCAACCGCAACTCCCGTGCCCAGCATTGCTCCGCTGCGCCACTGCAACCCTCCCCTCCCAGATGAATCCCATGCTCCTGGGGCCCTCGCACACACCTCCACAATGTGCTTGGCCAGGGCCACGCACTCCGATGGCTCCACACCGTACTTGGTCTCCTCGCCGCTGGTGTTCACCTGCCGCGACATGTGTATTAGCAAGCAGCAGGTGCATTGACAGGTGGTGGACAGGGAATATCAGAACGGCCGGCACTACGTGGGCTCCTCGCCGCGGGTTCATACGGTAACTGACATGCTCGGCATGCACTTAGTAAACGACGAGTGCTGGTCATGCAGGAACGATTAACGCGTGACGTGGCAGCCTGGCCCTGGCTACACTAATAGCGTGAGCATACACAAGAAACTGCTTTGATAATTGCCCCTATCTCATGCCCCGCATCTGCACCATGACGGGCAGCAGCTCCTGCCTGCCCGGCGCGGCTGCACGGGGAACCAAGTGCGCTAATACACACCAACACACACGCGCACACCTGGCCCCCACCTGCACCATGACGGGCAGCGGCTCCTGCCTGCCCGCCCCCTCCACGCAGCGGTTGAGCCGGTCGGCCAGCTTGGAGGAGTCCACGGTCTCCACCATGGCCAGGTTGGGCACGCTCTCTGCAGCACGTGGGTTAAGGGGCGTGGGTTAGCCACGCGCGGAGGGGTGGGGCAAAGGCGATTTCTCCAACATGGCCAGGTTGGGCACGCTCTCTGCAGCACGTGGGTTAAGGGGCGTGGGTTAGCCACGCGCGGAGGGGTGGGGCAAAGGCGATTTCTCCAACATGGCCAGGTTGGGCACGCTCTCTGCAGCACGTGGGTTAAAAGGCGTGGGTTAGCTACGCGTGCAGGGATGGTGCAAAGGCGATTTCTCCAACATGGCCAGGCTGGGAACGCTCTCTGCAGCACGTGGGTTAAAGGGCGTGGGTTAGCTACGCGTGGAGGGGTGGGGCAAAGGCGATTTCTCCACCATGGCCAGGTTGGGAACGCTCTCTGCAGCACGTGGGTTCAGGGGCGTGGGTCGGCCACACGAGTGAAGGAAGGGGGCAGGCGGTGGGGCTGGTATACATCATGACTACACGGGCAGCCTCTCTGGGGGGCTGTACGGCAGGCGTACAGCAGGGGTTTTCAGATAGGTCATTGGGGTACTACCAGGGCAGTGTTACTACTGGCCTGAGCGGCGGCAGCTGCGGGCCACGGTGGTCAGAGTTGCATGGCTGCTCGTAGGAACGGCTCACCCACAACCGCCTTGACCTTGTTTGACTGCAGGTGCCCAATAAAGTGCCACTGGATGTCTTTTGGCAGCTGAGGGGCCTTGTCCAGCATCTCCTGAGCGGGTGCAGGACAGAGGCAGAGCAATTTTGTAGTTGTATATTGCATTTGTTCGTGTGAAAGGCTGGAAAGTGGACTTGCAGTAGCCCGGGCAAGGCTTCCAGCTTAGGTTCCTGTCATCCGCCACCTTGCCACCCTAGCCATCCCACGCCTTGCCCCCACACCCCCACCAGGTGCGGTGCCCTGCGCTTGTCGCCCGGTCGCAAGACAGCTGAACGCCGCCTCATGTTGTCCATGTTGAAGCTGCTGCTCACCTGGACGTAGTTTTCCCCGAACACCTTGTGCCCGGCATCGTAGGCCTCTTGAATTGCCTCCACCGGCTTCGTCTTACTAACAGCCACCAGACGCACCTACAGAGACCAGGTATTTCTGTTTATATTTGGTGAAGTTTCTCTCTGGTTGCTTTAGCGGGGAAGGAACGCCTGTCGCCTGTCCGGTTCTCATGCACCTTCTGCGCCGCGCCGGAGCGCTGCGACGCCTGCTGCATCCGTCCCAACACATCTGAAAGATTGTTCGCAACGGTCTTGTCTGCGGCCATGGTGCTGCTGCTTCTACAAACGCAAAGCAGTCGGAATTGTCGCGATTTTAGCTGGGTCAGAAGCCGCGTGGGGGCAGCCATGAAGCACTTGACAGCGAGAATTTAATATCCTAATATGTTCACAGGGCAGCGTCGTGGCGCCCTTTTCGGTTCAAACACGGAACGTGTCTGCACGCGTGGGAGAGCGTTCTGCATGGATGGCGGATGGCCAGGTTTACTCAGCAATTTTGACCAGCACGCTCCCCGAACACACTACAGTGCAATACTGATGTCTCACCATGTACCTGTAACCAGCTCCACATCTTTCCCGAACATCGACATACACGTGTCAAAACACCTTCGGCCGCACACGGCAGAGGGTGTGGAAATCTGCAGCGGAGTCTTGCATTCAAGTCCTGTAACAGGTGCTGCTGCGCTTGCTACCGAACCCAGACATCTATGAAACACACCCTGTTGACTGACCATTGCCATCACAACCTTTGGGCGTGATTGGCAACTTCAAAGGCGTTTCAAATAGCACTTGGCACATAAGGCTGGCAAACCAACAGCATGGTTCGTATGTACCGCTAACCCACGCTCACAGCACCCCCAGCCCCACCGCCTCCCGCAGCTGCTCCCTGGCCCCCTCCACCATGCCCGCCGCGTGGTGCGCTAACAGCGACACCAGCTGCGGGCTGGGGGTGGGGCTGGAGGAGGATGACGCGGCGGCGGCAGTGCCACGTGTCGAGGCCAGGGCGGCGCAGCAGGGGAAGTCGTGCAGCGAGTCATACTGCCCCTGCTGCTGTTGCTGCCCCTGCCCCTGCTGCTGGTCGTCCAGTGACGCTGCGGACGCCCCCATCATGCCCGCCTCCGCCAGCCGCCTGTCCGTGTGCAGCTCGAAGCGCACGTGCCACGGCAGCCGCCCCTCCCACGCGCCGTGAGCCGCGTTCACAACCCACACCACGCGCACGCGGCGGGGGCTGGGGTGACCGAGGCTGGGCCCAGCGCAGCAGTGGGGGAAGGTGGGCGGCTCCAGGGTGTAGCTGGCCACGTGTACGGCAGGCCCGCCGGCGGAGTGGCGGGCGCGGAGGGAGGCCAGGAGGTCATCGAAGGCGGGGGAGGGGAACACCTGTGTGTTGGAGGGTGGGGGAAAGGGAAAGAGGTACACTTCAGCGTTAGGTTGTTCCGACATGGGAACTCAGCAGCCCTGGATAGGAGGTGGGGCTGGGGGTTCTCGGTGGTCGGTGCTGCGGCTCGGTGGTGGAGGGTACACGGAAGGGGAAGGAGTTGTGCATGAGGTCGGGATAGTACGGGAGCAATTCTGCGTTTAAGACTTGTGGGACTTAGGGTGCTCTGTGCAGCGGCCTTGGCACGCTCACCAGTACCGTATGTTGCTTGCGTGCAGGGAGCAGTAGCAGTGCGCAGGCCAGTGACAAACTGGTGGCTCACAGGCCTGCCAACACGTGGCATTGCGGCCTGCGCGTGGCCCCAGCTTGCACGGCGTGCAGCCGGGACATGCGAGGTGTGATTGGCCTCGCGAGTACCAGTAGTGCTTGCAAACCCCCGTCGCTCTCACCTGTGTCCGTGCGTTGTAGGCGGCGGCGCGGTGGGGCGTGAACCGTGGGTCCGTGGGGTCGTCCACCCAACGGCCAAACAGCTGCGGGGGGCAGGGCAGTGGAACACACGTTGAGTTAATACACGGTTAATACACAGGGCTGCAACAGGTGAACCGTGGGTCGTTGAGTCTCACCCACCGGCCGAAGTGCTGGCACGGGGCATGCATGCAAGCAGGGTGCCTAGCGCAGGGTGCATGGCGTGTGGCATTGGCACGGCAAGTGTCAAGGCCATGGTCTCCTAGTCAAGGACATCGCAATTTCTTGGGTCGCCTTCAACGTACGCTGTACACTGTGCACGTGTACACAACGTATGGTAGTGTGACCGCATGCGCAAGAAGTACAACCCTCTCACCCCGGCCAGCTCCTTGTTGGCGTGTGCGTATGCGTTGTTGTCCATGCCCAGGGGCACACTGCATGGGTGGAATAATGGTGGAGGTATGGGGACAGGGTGTGGCAGGGGCCGAGGGGAGTGCGAGCACAGGGGCGCGCCAACAGCCCTGTCTATTCAGCGGCTGTCAAGCTCATATAGCAACCCGAATCAACTGTATACCGTACGACACTCACACGTGGCCACAAGCAAGAGACACCCACCTTGACGGCACCAGCGCAATCACCGTCTCCGCGCCCGCCTCCAGCGCTGCATGTATGCTGGTGGTCTCGCCACCTGTACCACCGCAGCAATCAAAGCAGCCCGCCGGACCACCCCCGCACAGGTGCGCGCTGCGCTCCAAAGGGTCTGCCAGCGGCAGGCGCGGCTGCGGCGGCAGCAGCAGCAGCGCCCCCTCGCCCTCCGCCTCGTCCACGGAACAGTCCTGCAGAAGCATGTCCGATCAGGTAAAGCAGCATTTACGGTAACGAAGCTGACTGGGCATTACTGCGGCTGCAGAGCCTTTCTCCTGCAAGCTATCCGCCCGATCGCCACACGCCAAACGCCTTAGTCCATACGACCATACCTCCCATGCCTTATTACCGGTACTTATTATGTCCTTACTCTCGCACTACTGCACACGTGTCAGCCATCCTATACACGGCACAACGTAGTACCACACACACTGCCATGCACTGGGCATACCGCGGCTGCCCAGGCAGGCGGTCTGGGGGCATGCACACCCTGTGCTTACACCACCTTAGTCACCTTCACCTGACTTCGCTGCACATTCTTAACCCACATGACCATCTGGGCGGCCTCCAGGGCCCAACACGTACCCGTACATCCCCTGCAGTCATTCTTAGACTGGCACATTGCGCCAGCACCACCTAGTACGCTGCTGCTCACACCGACCCACGTACGGCATCCGCCCACCTGCGTCGCCTCCAGGGTGGCCATGCCGTGGTCCCGCTCGGCCCAACCGCCAACCGCCCCGTGCGGCTCCAGGAAGGCAAGCATCATGGAGCGGGACCAGCGGGCAGCCTGCAGCCGGCAACACCAGCACGGCGTTGTGTGCGGGACCTTTTGATTGTGTGGATACAACAGCAGTGAAAACAGCAGTAGCACACCGGTAGTAAAAGTCAACGCAGCTTGCGCATGGACGTCTTTCCTCAAAAGCCAACCGGTAAAAAAGGCACAAAGGTTGATGGGCGTCCCTGTCTGGCCCGCCATGGCCGCGCGCCGTACCTGCTGCGCAGGCCAGCCGCCGGTTTTCATCAACTCCCCCAGCACAGAGTCCCGGAAGGGGGCCGGGTCCACCAGTGCCGCCTCCAGGCTTTGCCGCTTGTCTTCCACCATCGACCCTGGGCCTCCTTGCATCCCCACTCCCATGCCCATCAGTCCGCACTGCTCGGGCGGCACCATGGGACCCAGCAGCCGGCCCACAGTGTCCTCCACACAGTTGTGCTGCTGCTGCTCCTGCTCCTGCTGCTGTGTGGCGTAACACACCGCAGCCGCCAGCCAGGAGCACAGCCCCGGGCCCGCCGCCAGCAGCTGCGCCCTGTGCAGCACACCCAGGCGGTGCAGGGCGCGCAGCCAGCCCAGAGCCAGGGCCGCGGAGTGCAGCCCACCGCTGGTGCCGCCACTGCCTAGCACACAGATGGCAGGGGAGGTGGTGTACTGCTGGTGCGGGTGGTTGTGGTGGTTGTGCAGGGCGTAGAAGACGTTGGTGGTTGTGGGCAGGACCAGGGAGCCGTCGGCTGAGCTGCCCACCCAGGACCAGGAGGGGGCCGGGGCCGTGGGAGTCGTGGGGATGGGTGGTGTTGCCGGAGGAAGCAGCGGAGTCTGGGTTGCCGTGATTCCTGAGCGCTCCTCCACCATAAATGGCGCTATAGTTAGTCTGCGGGCTGCTCTGAGATAGCTGGCATGTTGGTTGGTGCGCGCACGGCGCCTGGGGAATGGAGTGGGAACAGTATCTGACAGAGGGCTGACCGGAGGGACCCGTTGCCGCGTTCCAGGCGACTGAGCGGAAGGGGCAGCAATGTTAGCCGGCATCCGCCTTGTTGACTTGAAGGCCTTTAAATTAGGTTGTGACTGCCAAGAGCCTATGTCCCGTTGATCGTTGGTGGCTGGTGGAAGTACTTGTCTGTCGCAGGGCAGGTAGGCTGGGTAGCGTTACGTATCTTGCAAAAGCAACTGTGTAGTGAAATCCTGATACAACATACTCCAATTTGTGCGCATCTCTATATGTTGTCGGGGGTATCGGTTGGGCAGCGGGCTCGACAGCGAAGGGCTCGACTGCATTTGTCATTTCGCGACCGGGTTACTGGGGAAACTCGGGATCGTCTGCGCCTCTCCTGTAGAGGGCTGTAGCTGAAGGCGTACCCTATTGAGTTTGTGAAGCATGCGATGGCGCTGCAATGGCACCTGCGCTGACATTCCCTGGCACAACACGACGTGCCACGTGTCGTCCCTGCCCTCTTCAGACGTTCCCACTGTGACAGATACGAGCCATCTTCCATGCTTGCATGCTTGTGCGAAGCCACAGAAGTGTCAGGGAGTACCATATGGCATGCCCACGAGCCGTATAGCACTCCCGCGTTCCAGTGTTCGCCTCCCGCGTGACCCTAAGCACCCTGTATGCTGTCTACGCACTACCTATGCATACGTAATATTTACCATTGCGTGTTCCACAACATCCAGGCGCCGATGCACGGCCCGCCGGACCGCTACTTCTGCGTTGGGGCCCAAACTTGCCAACCGACAACCAATGCAGGGACAAGACAGCTTGACAAGACAGCTTGACGGTGCACGAGACATGTACAAGAAATTCGACAATCACACACCGCATAGGGGACAACGCACGTCATTTAGCTTTCGCCGACGACGTTCCAGCTGCCTGGCCGCAAATTGCTACACCCGAACCGGTTATGGGGCTGATTCCTACCTATGAGAGCATGAAGCCTGTCTACTTATCATCATAGGCTTGTTTCCGATGCTCACCAGCTGCTGATATGTCCCTCGACACGGATTCGGTTTGCCCCAAGGCGACATGGAGGGTGAGCTTTATGCATACCACTTCTCACCAGTAACAACATTCTGCACACACAATATATAAACCTGGACACAGAGATGCGGCAATGGCCCCCTTGCCCCTCGCACGTGTTGTGCTGCTGCTTTCCCGGCGCTGTGGATGGTGTGGAAGCTGGGAAAGTGTCACTTGTCCGACGCTACTGGGGCCCCGCATGCCCCAGAGCCTGCTGCCCACACAAAGGCACAACCTCCTCATGGCAACCCGGCTATGTTCACACGTACACACTGCCCCGGGTGTCCCGCAGGAGCTGCCCTTCCTGCCGTCGCCCACTCCGGGTTTCAACCCCACACAGTGGACACCAACGCAGCGCAGCGAGTATGCAAAGAGCACGCTGTTGTTCAACACGCTACCCAATGTCATCTTCTTTGGGATGGCCGTAATCCTCCTGGCCATGTTCCTCATCTGGTGAGCAGCACACGCCCGCTTTGCGTCAAGCAGTCACTGCTGCCAACTTGAATGTACAAACCGACACGCACGGGCCGCCTATGGTGCTCTAAAGCCGCGTGGGGCTGCCTATACGCACCCCTTTCCCTGCACGCTTGCACTCAGGCGGCTGGTACGTGCCCTATGCGGCTGCTGTGACGCGTGCGCCGGGCCCCGCACGGTGCGGCGGAAGAGCGTGCTGTCGTTCGAGGTGGTGCACGACCCGTGGCTGCGGGTGCACAAGGTGAGGGCTGAGGAGGCTGTCCAAGCTTGGCGGCATGGACCAGGTTATGTGGGCGCCCATTGTCGTTACCGGCACATGCTGACTCCTGGCAGGGCCTTTGCAAGCTTGTAGCCGCCCTCTTACCCATGGACCAGGAGATTTGAATGTCCACTGCAGTTCTTAACAGGTGCACGCTTCCTTGTCAGGAAGCCATCCAGGCAGGGCCCTGCAACCGTGCGGCCGCGCTCTTCCTCAATTACCGCCCCACTGTGAACGTGCACGTGCTTAACAGCAGTACGGCGAATCTCGATTGGCAAGGGATGGCTCCATGCCGCTGCTTCTTTGCAGATGACGTACGCGTTCTTCGGCATTGCAACCATTGCGCTAGCTATCGCGGGCATGGCCACCTTCCCCAAGGTGGAGAAGAGGGCACAGGACCTGGCGGGCCGCCTGGAGGTGAGCAGCACGTGTGTGTTGACACGTGTCAGGCGTCACGTGTCACATGACACCTCCCAGTGGGCTGCAGTATCTGGTTTGCTGTGCCCGCCACAATTTCCGTCGGCCTGCACGCAGATGACACATAATAGCTTGGATACACCTGCCGTAGCTCCGCGCCCGCTGTTGTCGCAATCCACCTCGGGCTGGCTCCGCGTCCGTAGGAGGCCTGCCCTGGGCCTCCTGCGCCACACTGCGTGCCAGTCCACCCGTCCGGCCCGCCTTAACCCACACTGCTTATACACACCTCCTTGCAGGTCGCCGCGGCTTTCACCTCCGAGGTGCTCCGCTCCTCGGACGCGCTGCAGGGCGCGGCGCTGCAGCTGCGGCCGCTGCTGGGGCAGGCAGCGGTCTACCTGCAGGGGGAGGTCAACACCACCGCCCTGGTAGCTAATACACAGGCAGGTTTCCTGGCTGTGGAGAAGCGCTGAGCTGGGGGGTGGAGGGTGAGGACGGACGGGTCGAGGATGGTTGGGCTATGGGACGTTGGGCTGGGATGGGCTGGAGGAAGCGACTGCCTACCTGCCGGGCAGGTACGATACGGTACAACTGTACTGGCAGCTAATGTGCAGGCAGGGCACTGTGTGAGGGAAGAATGGCCTGCGAAGACGAGGGTCTGCCGGCGTGGTGCAACAGAGCTACATCCAGGGCCCATGGAAGCAGCGCGGGCCTGATGGTGTTACCACACATGCGCATGCACGGCTGAAGTACAAGCACTCCTTCCCCGCCCCCTCCCTTTTCATCCCACCACCAGTGTGCCTCTAGCTTCATGGACTTGGCCTTCAATCGCACAAGCGCTGCGGCCCTGAGTGCGCAACTGCTGGCGGCAGACTCTGCGCTTGGAGACTCGGACGGTAGCAGTAGCAACAGCAGCAGCAGCATCTCCGCGGCACTGGTCTCAGTGGATGCACTGCTGGCTGCCACATCGGGGCCGCAGGGTGCAACCCCAGGGCTGGCTGCTGCTGCTGCCCTGCCGGGCCTGCTGTCGGGTATCAATGCCAGCCTGGTGTCGCACCGTGCGGCGCTGGGGGCGCTGCCGCAGCCCGTTGGGGCGGAGGGCGGGCGAGGGCAGGCGGTGGCGGACCTGCAGGTGAGCTGGTGCGGGCAGAGTTGGACGGTTGTTAGTTGGAGGTAAGTAAGCGGAATTGAGGGTCGGAGAGCCCGTCAGGTCGATGTGCGAGCCTCCTTTGCGGCGTGAGCGCTGCCCCATGCGTGGCAAGCTGAAGTATCTAGGCCCGCGGGCGTGGGCTCCCACTCTGATAAACATCGGATGTGCAGAGGTGTCAGACGCTCGCGCGCACAAATCTCTGGACGCTGCAATTTCGTCTTTACCTACTCCTGTTCCTCCGCAGGCGGCACAAGCGGCAACCACCTCCAACCTGGACCCCTGGCGGTCAGCTCTAGAATCCACACGCGCCGGCCTGGTGGCTGCAGCCGCAGCAGCCCAGCAGCAGACCTACACACGGCTGCCCACAGCCCTGCAGCAGCTGCTGTCCGCAGCCAACGCCACCAGCGCTGACCTTCTGCTTACCCTGGCAGCGGCACTTCAACACGTGGATGCGGCTTACCTGGGCCAGGCGGCAACAGGGAATGCAACTGGTTCCGGGGCGCGGGTGTGTGTGTCGGATCTGGCAGAGGATCTGCAGCACCTGCAGGAGTCCTTCTTCAGCTTCCAGCAGCTTCCTGGCGTGGCGCCGGTGGTGCCTGTGGTTCTGGATCTGGGTTCCGCGCTGGGGTCCATGTATGACATTGCTGCCGCTGTAACGGCCAACGGCAGCAGCAACAGCACGAGCGGCCTGGCTGCGGCGGTGGCGGCCGTGCGGGAGCGGCTTGCGGCACTCGGAGGCATCAATGCCACAGCGATAGCAAGCGGCTGCGCGGCTGTGCAGGAAGTGCTAACACACACCAACGGCAGTAGCGCCCTGCCGGACGTTGGTCCCACTGTGGAGCTGCTGACGCAGCTCATCACACGCCTGGACGCCATGGTCCCTTCCGTGCAGCTGCTGGGCCAGAAGCTGTCCCAGTACGGCAATAGCACGACAAGCGAGTCGTACGGAGAGCTGTACGACACAGCTACGGCTTTGGACGGGTTCGTTGGGAATGCGACGTTGCTGCTGGCAGCCCCGGCGCCGGTCGGGATGCAGCAGGTGGTGTCGGTGGCCGGCAACGCGTCTGCGGTCGCAGGGGGCGCACTGCAGGGGCAGCTGCTGGCGGCGGGAGCTGTCGTACAGGGTACGACAGCGTGGATGCAGGCGGCGCCATACAGAGTCAACGCGGCGACCGGCGTGCTGGGGGCCATGGCGGGAGGGATGGCACGTGTGGCGGGGGCCATGGTGCAGGGGCAGGAGGCGCAGTTGGCGGCGACCCAGGCGGCGGAGGGTGGGAACAGTACGACCACTGACGGCAACGGTACGGCAGGCGACCTGCCGGCCTTCTCCCTGTCGGCCCTGGTGGCGCCGTACCAGCAAGAGATCGCAGACTTGCTGCAGCTGCTCTCCAACGGCATGGCTGCCGTACAAGTGCAGCTGGACGGCGCGTTCGGAAGGGTCATTACGCCCGCCGGCAACAGCACAGCCCCCGACCAGTCCGCCTACTACTCCACCTCCACCTTCTCCTCCTCCTCCATCCCCCAAGCGTCTTCCGTCTCCGCGGACCCCCTGACGCCCCTCCCGCAGCCCTCCCCGCCGCCCGCCCCCGCCGCCAACGCCAGCACGCAAATACGGCAGGAGCTCGTACGGCGCATCGAAAACGTCATCCTGGAGGTGAACGGCTCAACGGCCGTACGTTACATGGACCTCACGTTCTGGGGCTCCATCGCGCTGTACACCGCACTCATCATCTTCTGCCTACTGCTATTCATATCCCTCTGGTTCAACTACCCGGCCGGCATCGTCTCCACGTTATTACTCTTCCTGCTGCTCCTCACCACCGTCCTCGCCGGCGCGTGGGCCCTATCCATGTCCCTCGTCGGCACCAGCGACTTCTGCGCCTCCACCAACACCATCGTCATGCAGAGCATCTCCGCCGGCGCCACGCTCTACCCCCTCGCCCGCTTCTACCTGCAAGGCGTAGGCGGCAACCTCCAAAACGTCATCCGCACCTCCGGCCTCGGTGACACCTTCCGCATCGCCGCCGCCCTCTCTGCCGTACAACAGCAGCTCGTAGACCCCTTCCTCCTCCCCTCCCGTGCCAACTCCACAACCGCCGCCGCCGCTGCAGCGGCGGCGGCAGCCGCCGGTCTGCAGCTGCCCGACCCTACCACCGACGGCGCATGGCCAGGTGCCACAGGGACCGTGGGTTACGGCCTAGGTGGGCTGCTGGTGGATGCTGGCTCGCTTGCAGTCACTGCGTCGAACGAGCTAAACACCTTCCTAACGCTCGCGGACCGTACGTCAGTCATGGGCCAGTTCCAGTACGTTCAGTCGTGGGGTTGCTGTACGGTGGCGGGCGACGCGTTCGTGGCGTGGGTGTGCGCCACGGCGTGTGGGTTACTGGCGTGGGTGGCGGCCATGGCAGCGTGCCTGGTGCTCAAGAACCTGGACGACATGCCGGGCAGCGGCTGCTGCGCGTGCAAGTGCTACGACCCTAGCGACTACCAGCCTAGCAAGCGGGGAGCGTACAGCGCAATGAAGCGCGGGAGCACCAGCGGTTGTGGTGGTGGTGGCGGTGGTGGCGGTGGTGCTACCGGCCGGTCTGCTGCTGCCTACCTGGCGGGAGGGGCTGCTCCAGGTGGTGCCACGCACGCGCCGCACCCCAGCCCTGCGAGGCTGCTGCAGCAGCAGCACTCCAGGCGGCAGGGCATGCTTGTGCACACGCCACAGTCCATCCAGGAGCACCACCAACAGCAGCAGGGACCGCCGGGCAGCCGCGCTGCGACGCCGCCGGACGGCATCGGCCGCAGCGGCGCGGCGGCCTCTGCTGCAGCGGCGGCGCTGGGAGGCACCCCTACCAGGTCGCGGAGTGCGAAGAAGCAGCCGAATGAGATTGATCCAGACGGGCCGGCGGCGCAGCTGGGGCTGTGGGATCTCGCCACGGCTCCGCCGCTGCCGGCGGGCCATCAGCACGACTGGTCGCCCACGGTGCGGATTGTGCGGTCGCCACGGGACACGGAGGCCGCGGGCGGTGTACGGCCGTCGATTCACCTGACGGTGCTGGACGAGCAGACGGCTGCGATGCTGGGCCTGGGAGGCGGGCAGGGGCAGGGGCACGGAGGACAGCAGCAACATGAGCAGCAGCAGCAGCAGTAACGATAGAGTGGTGGCATAGCCAGGCGCATGGGCGTGAGGAAGGGCGACGGGGCGGTGGCTACGGGTGGTTGCGACACGCGTGCGCTGACTGAGGGTTTAAGTGGGGAGGAGACGGGAGCGTGATTAAGCGGTGGTTGTGACACGCGTGGGCTCATTTTAGGCGGCGGGTTGCTGCCGGTATGTCAGAGGGCAAGCGCACAGGGCTGTGATTAGCCGAGCAGAGGGAGGGCGCTGTGTCCGGAGGGTATACTGCTGCAGCTGTTCTAGTGCGCAGGAGGCTGGTTTGTCGAACGTGGCATGCGCTGGCCTGTCGCGCGCAGGTGCCAGGCTGGCATGCGGGTGCAGTTGACCCGCTATGGGTCTGCTGCTCTTGCACTATGTCTTTCTCCTTATTCCCAATTCTCCGCTTTCCTGTCCTAGACTCATTGATTGAAGTCATTCCTTTCTAGTCCAGTCTGTTCCTGTGCAATTTGTACCTGCACGCAGCAACACTTGGTGCATGTGCGTCCATGCGGATTGTGCATGGCAGCGCTCTGTACATAACGTTAAGACACGGCCCCACGCCATGTGATAAACGCGCATGTGCACATAGGACTGTGGGGTGCGGAGGCTGTGTACAAAGATTGATGCGACGAATTACTAATGCCTGTAGTGCTTAGAGGAAGCTGCAGCCTAGGAACAGGGGCCTATTGTGCCGCTGGTGTGGGCCTCCATGCTCTCCTTAGATGGCTCGCAGTTGGTTGCGTAAGGTCCTCGATTCGATGGGGCACCTACCTAGCGGAGTTTGAGTTGTGACGGTTCGTAGCTCCGCAAGGCCAGGGCTTAGCTGGAGGAAGCAGGCGGCAACATTGATGCAGCCCTGTGTTCGGGGGGGTTGCTTACTTGCTTAGGGCTGAAGGCCCTGTGTGCTGCAAGCAGCACAGCGTCAGGATGATCAATGGTGTAACGGTGTACCGTACAGCGCCTCAGTCACAGGAGCGGCAATGGTAGCCATAACGACCAAGCTGGGATGCCCGCGGGGTGCTGGCTTCATCTGCATGAGGGGCAGGGATGCCTCCTTCAGCTCACAGACTAACATTGCAACATACTATTGCGCCACAAGCTCTTGCAACAGCGCTTGTGGCGCCCTGGGGGGCCTTGTGGCGCCGGTACTGCCGCACGCCAAATTGTTGGAAATGGACGAAGGTCTGCCAGGTGCATGCGATGGAAGCGATGCATACCCCAGGCATGTCCGCCATCACGTCCCGGACAGCTTGACGAAGGGCGCATACCGCACAGGGCCGCGACCCCTCACGCACCGTTACAGTTACAGCTACGGTACCTGCCCACTTGGGCGCACCGTGTCTTCGCACCGCATCTCCGTCTGCCTCGCATGCCCTGCCCGCAAATGAGTCATGCACAGCTTGGCCTGATGGTCACTGCTGCCACCTTGCAGGTGCTGTTCCTATGCCATAGCATGCCTGTCCACAACTGTCCCTTAGACCTCCACCCGCTCCAAACGCCCTTCCACAGCATCCAGCGTACACCACGCACGTGTGTGCCAGCACGTCGTTTAAGTTTTCGTGTTGGAGTAGTATGGCAGTACCAAAGGGATGATCAGCAGTACTGTACGGTATCTCGGTATGTGTATTAGCGTGTGGTGCCCAGCACACCCAGCCCCATGGATGTGGTCCGTTGCTGCTCCTCCGGCGGTGTGGCGGGCACCTCGTCGTCATCCTCATCCTCCTCACCAAACAGCTCCGCATGACTTACCACCCCACCCCCACCACCACCCATCGCCTCATCCTGCTGCTGCTGCTGCCCCGCCTCCCACAACATGGCCCCTTCGCCCTGCCAGCCCGCACCCTCCGCTTCAAACTGCTGCTGCTGCTGCTGCTGCTGCTGCTGCTGCTGCTGCTGCTGCTGCTGCTGC
>VFQN01003951.1_pt1 | contig 20249 bp, 34 predicted proteins | sample 3512371 | NCBI WGS metagenome assembly VFQN01 (sample SAMN10412370, study PRJNA504923) | tailings metagenome | isolation source: Replicate 2 from Balatoc abandoned mine | place: Philippines: Itogon, Benguet | collected 2017-08-28
TAGGCTGTGGCGCTCCGAGCTGGCCAAGCACGGCCCGGCGGCCGCCTCCCTGGGCCGCTGCTGCTGGGCCCTCACGTGGCGGTTGTTCGTTGGCGCCCTGCCGTTCAAGGTGGTCAACGACGCGGCGCAGTTCATCGGCCCGCTGTTCCTCAACCTGCTGCTCAAGGTGAGCTTCCATGCGCCCGCATGCTGCCTTCCCGTATCGGCATGCCCTGCACCCTGCCCTTGCTCCCCTTCAGATGTGGACCGACGGCGGACCCGCCTGTCTGTGTCTGCGTTAAACTTGCCTAACGCCTGCCTAACGTATAGGTAAATCTTACACTATCCAGCGCAACCATATGATCGTAACACTGCAGGTGCTGGGCGAGGGCGGGCCCGCCTGGCTGGGCTACACCTACGCGGTGCTGATGTTTTCGGGCACCGCAGTCGGCGTTCTGGCCGACAACCAGCACTTCCAGCGCGTCATGCGTGCGGGCTTCAGGCTCAAGGCGGCGCTGGCGGCTGCCGTACACAGACAGGTGGGCGGGCGGGCGAGAGGCTGTACGGCGTGCGTGCCTCGAGATAAGTTGGCGTGCTGTGCACGTGCGCATGTCTCTTTACGCAACAGACACGGTGCGTGCTTCCTTTGCGGCGTCGGTCTATCTTCGCCATATCCACGGCCGCCATCGCCGCTTATCACTCCATTCCCCAGGTGTTCCGGCTGAGCCCCACCTCCCGCTCCGCCTTCTCCAGCGGCCGCGTGTACAGCCTGGTGTCGGCAGACGCCGAGTCTCTGCAGGTACGGAAGTTTCGTACAGTACACTGTAGGGCGCCGTACGACATGCATGCATGAAATTTGCCGTACAATGCGACTGGGGCCGGCTTGTTACCGTGCATGCTCCGTACGAGCATATCCGGTTCCCGTTTGCGGTCACGATGACGCTTCCCTTCGCCTAACCTCCTTTCCCCACCGCGCAGTCCCTGTGCCAAAACGCGATGGGCGTTGTGTCCAGCCCTGTGCGCATCGTGGGTGAGCGTAGCGGGTCAGTGTGCGGGATTCGGGGTACCTAGCCCGCGTGTGGACATTGTCAGTGTTGCAAAGCAAGCAACAAAATATTCACCATGGGCCCCGTGCACATCCTGGGTGAGCCTGCTTCAGGTACATCACTGCACGCCCGAACAGCGCGTACGGCACATGGGAGCCGTACGTGCTCAAGGCAACAGCAGCTGTCACGTGCCAAGTCCGCGCACGTGCACCACTACCGCAGAGACCAGCAAGCAGACCCCTGGGCGCCGGCTATGCAGTAATGAACAACGCCCATCCGCTCCTGTCGCGTTCGGCACGCCGTATGGCAGCAGCTGGACCCCAACGACCGCCGTCTAACGCACATACATGACCAAAGATTACGACACACACTTCCTCCTCCACAGTTGCCATGGTACTGCTGGGTTAGCAGCTGAGCCCCGCCTCCCCGCGCAACCTCCCTCACACACAACTTCAGATGCATCGCTAATACACAAGCCTCCTCCCGCCCCCGCATCCAGTTGCCATGATGCTGCCGGGTCAGCAGCTGGGCCCCGCCTCCACACCTCTCCCCCCTACTACACAGCTACCAATATGCCGCTAGTACACACGTCCCTCCCCCGCACCCAAGTTGCCATAGTGCTGCTGGGCCAGCAGCTGGGTCCCGCATCCCTGCCTCACCTCTCCTTTTACATACCGGCCGAGCTTCACTAATGCACATGTCTTGGCCCTCACCTACACAGTCGCCATGGTGCTGCTCGGTCAGCAGCTGGGCCCCGCCTCCCTCACCGCCGTGGTGTGCCTTAACACACAATACCGGAACACTGCTAACACACACGTTTTCCTACCCCTCAGTCGCCATGGTGCTGCTGGGTCAGCAGCTGGGCCCCGCCTCCCTCACCGCCGTGGTATGCCTTAACACACAACCGCCGGAACACCGCTAATACACATGCCTTTCCCCCACACGCAGTCGCCATGGTGCTGCTGGGCCAGCAGCTGGGCCCCGCCTCCCTCACCGCCGTGGTGTGCCTGGTGGCTCTGGTCCCCGTCAACACGTGGCTGGTCAACGTGAGCAATAGGATGCTCAAGGTAGGACACCGCCCATTGTGTGGGCGTGGAAGATCAAGGGTGTGAAGGCATGTGGGATAAAGTGGGCGACACGTCAACATGTGGCCGGTCAGCGTGAGCAGCAGGGTGCGCAAGGAGGTGCACTGCAGGGCAAGCACAGGAGACGCAAGTGCAACGACTCAACGGGTGCACGGAGCCCGTCCGGCCGACGGCAGCCGCCTTGTGCAAAAGCGTTGCAAGCCGGTGCCCAGTCGTGCCCTGCTGCGACGCGTGTGGTGTTGTGATCAGGTAGCACGTGGTGATTGACCCCGCCCCACGCCAACAGTGATGCCCCGACTCCTTTTGCACCGCACGTCGAACCCCACAGGCTGGCCTGGCCCACTCCGATGAACGCACCAAGCTGGAGGCCGAGATGATGGCGGGTGGGTGGGCAGTGGGTTAGTGCGTTATCGGTGGGTTGGGAGAGGGTGGGGTAGGAGAAGCAGCTCCAGGGGTGGAGGTGCTCAAAAGGGCCGGGATGTGTTGGCTTGTTTGGCGGTGTGAGCACGTGCATGATGATCTGCCCCCGGGCATGGCATGGGTGCGCCCTTTGGGTAACCTGCCAATGCTCACCCTGCCACACCGCCCTGCCGCCATCGCTCTGCATAGGCCCTGCTGGCTTGCGTTTGCTTTGCTTTGCCGCTCCGCGGTTACATCCCTGCGGCCCCGCCCCTGCCCCTACCCTGCCCCCACCCATTTGCAGGAATGGAGGTGGTCAAGTGCAGCGCGTGGGAGGGGCCCCTGCAGGTGGGTGGGGTGGATGTATATACGCGTGGCACACACGTGGCAGGTCGGCACATGCATATATGTACGCGTCCCACAGTCGCCCCGGCACCGCGTGGAAGGGGCCCCTGCAGGTGGGCGGGGTGAAACGTACACGTGGCAGACTGGTACATATACACGTGGCATCCAAGTGGCACCCGGCACACGTGCCATCCGGCCTCACAGCCCCATGCCCTGCTCTGTCCAAGGGGGTGCACGTTGGACGGGCTGCCTGGGATCAATCGCAGCCGTGTTATGCCGTACATCAGTGTTCAGCGTGCCAGTGTGCATATGCACGCGTTGCTGCGTCGCCTTGGCAGCGCATTTGCTGCACTTTTAGCCAGCCCCTGGCGCCCCCGCAGGCCGCCCGCCCCCGTCTCCCGACCACCGCCCCCAGTCCCTCTCCCTTGCCCCCTGTGTCTGCCCTACTCTCAGGCGCGGATCGAGGCCGCCCGCGCCAAGGAGCTCGCGCAGCTGTGGAAGGTACGCGCCGTGCTGCTGCTCTGTACGGACGTGTACCAGTAGGAGAGGACAGCCGGGGTGACAGCGCTATTCCCTGTTTTCAGCGCATGGCAGCAACGGAGGGGGGACAAGGCCCGTGTGTGCGGTGGGTGGGTGCCCCGGACTGCCAGCACCAGCACGAGGCCCGGGCCGCCAGCAATGCGGCTGAGGGCGCACATGTGGTCTGCAAAGCAAACGGCGTATAACGGTGCGCGGGTGTGTGATAGCGCTGTTGCTTCGCCCGCAATGTCCTGCTCGTACATAAACATATACTGTTGTTATGCGTCGTTGCTTCCACCCTAGGTCAGCGTTGTGTTTGGTCACCTGCTGCTGGCGGTGCTCCCGGTGGTCACAACAGTGTGTATTAACTGCTTAATACACGTGTTTGCTGCCCCACCAGGTCGCCGTGCTGTCCTCCGTAGTCACCTTCCTGCTGCTGGCGGTGCCGGTGCTCATCCCGGTGGCCACCTTCGGGGCGTACCTGGCGCTGGGAAACCAGCTGGACGCGGCAAAGGTAGGACACTGTGTACAAGTTATAATAGTACATAATTTTGTCTTTTACACAGGAACATCCTTACACCTTCGGGGCGTACCTGGCGTTGGGGAACCAGCGGGACGCGGCAAAGGTGGGATGGTTTCAAGCTACCCTGTGTACAATCATGTTTGTTTAAAAGACATTTACATTCCATTGTACGTATCTCTCGTGGGCGTGCCTGGTGCGGGGGAATACGCTTGAGGTGTGGTGGGCGACGCGTACGTGCCCCCTTAAACTGGGACAGGGTTTTAGCTTAATGTTTCTTCTGCCATACTTGCCGCGTTCACCTGCGCTTGTGCCTGTCTGGAAATGAGGAACATCCTGCATATGCCCCAAGGGCTCCGTTCAGCACCAACCTTTGCCCCCTCGTGTCCGGAGGGGCCTGAAGGACAGCGAGGGCCCCGAAGGGCAACGACAATATATGCCCAGAGGGCTGAAAGCTTTGGGGGCAAAGAACAACGTGTTTGCCCCTTTGGGGCACGAGATCCTGGTCCTCTAAATATTTATTTACAAGAAATCAAGCTTTTATGCGAAAATTACGTCTCTTTTCCAACGCGCTTTGCTTTTAAAGTCGTTCGCGCTTGTGCGGCATGGCCCCTCTTCACCCTCTGCCCCCCAGGCCTTCACCTGCCTCGCGCTGTTCAACATCCTGCGCTTCCCGCTCTTCTCCATGCCCCAACTGGTGGCGCAGCTGGGGGCGGCGCGCGTCAGCCTGGGACGCCTGCAGGTGTGTGGTCTCACGCAGGGGAGATCCCCTGGTTTTGTGCAGGGGAGATCCCCCGGTCTGACGCGGCTCGCCGAGATACAGTGCAGGACACAGCGGTGTGCAAATTAATGCAACGCTGTGCATCAGGACGGGCGAGGGCGCGTGTCGTGAACCGGGGCCGACTGCGGGTGCGTAGACTGGCTCAATCCAAGGCCGCAGGGGGCGGCTGGACGCGGAAAGGACACCTTGTGCCATTTCACGCGCGGTGGCTGTCCTCCCTTATCCGCAGGAGTTCCTCGGAGCCCCGTCCGCCGACCCGCCGCCGGCCTCGCCAGCTGCAGCGCCAGGTGGGGGGCACGACGGTACCGGTAGCTGTTTTCTTAAACACGCAACGGTGATTGTACCCGCCGGGAATGCTCGTCACTTTCCTGGTTCACGGTTAGGGAGCCGATTGATAGAAACGTCGATAGGGATGCCGTATGATTCCGTATACGTGTGCATGCGTCCGCCTGACACGTGCCATACCGCCATGCCGCCCGCCAGGCACGCCCGCCATCTCGCTGGTTGGCGACTTCGGTTGGGACACCGCTTCGCCGCCCACCCTGGTGGACGTGGACCTGGAGGTGCAGGCGGGGCAGCTGGTGGTGGTGGTGGGGCCAACAGGTACGTGCGAAGGGTGGGTAGAGCGGCACACATGGGTTAGTGTGACGACCCATGGGTAGGTCTGTGCGGGGCAGCTGGTGGTGTCGTGGGGCCCACCGGTAGGTGGGGGAGGGCGGGAGGCGGGAAACATGGGGTGGCTTTGGGAGCCACGGGTCGGCCTGCGCAGGGCAGCTAGTGGCGATGGGGTTGGGGCTTATGGTGGTGGTGGTGGGGACAGGTGAATGGGGTCACGCGTGTACGGCGTGACAACCCATGTGCCAGCCTGAGGGGGCAGTTGCTGGTGTTGCGGTGTTGCGCGAAAGGGGGAGGTGCGTGCTTAGGCTCCGGCAACACAAAGAAGCTGATCCTCCCCTGCACGTGTTTCAATACGGCAACGCTCTGTACCCCTCCCCGCAGGCAGCGGCAAGACCACGCTGCTGAGCGCCCTCCTGGGCCAAACACACTACATCTGTTTGTGTGCCACTAACCGTTTGGTGTGCCCGTCTGCCCTACCACAACGCCCACGGCCCGCAGGCAGCGGCAAGACCACGCTGCTGAGCGCGCTGCTGGGCCAGACGCATCAGGCGTACGGGCCGCCGCCCCGGGTGGCGGGCCGCATGGCGTACGTGCCGCAGGCGCCCTTCATCGTCAACGCAACGGTAGGCGGTTGACTGTCGTACGGTTGTACGGCAGCTGCACAGGCGCTGGGCAGAGCTGCTGCACAGGCGCCTGGCAGCCGGCCTTCCTCGTGGCTAACCTGTCCAGTTGGAATGCCTCGAGGTGCCTGCCCAGTGTCGGCAACACGACAGACAACACCGTTGTGTACGGACAGCGTCGTTGCATGGAGCAGCATGTGCACATCACCATCCTGTTTGGCATGCCGTACCGCTTACGACCTCTCGCTCGCATTCTGGCAAACGTGCCGCTGTACGACAGGTCCGCGACAACATCCTGTTCGGCCTGCCGTACGAGGCCGAGCGCTACGCGGCGGCGGTGGAGGCGGCGTGCCTTGACGCCGACCTGCGGCTGCTGCCGGGCGGGGACCTCACGGAGCTGGGTGGGTGCTGTGTATTAGCTGTGTGTGTTACCAGGGGGGCGTGTGTGTTAGGATGCTGCTGGTGCCTTGACGCCGACCTGCGGTTGCTGCCGGGAGGGGACCTCACGAAGGTGGGTGCGTGGTGTGTATAAGCTGTTTGTTAACAACAGTGCGTGGGGGTTTGGAAGCTGCTACGCCGACCTGCTGCGACTGCTGCCGGGCGGGGACCTCATGGAGCTGGGTGGGTGCTGTGTACTACACGTGTGTGGCACCGAAGCACGTGGGCTACGGTGCCGCTGGCATCCTTGACGCCCTCTGCCGCTACTGCTGGTTCCTTTTCCCGCTCCGAGGGCTGTCAGATATTTGGCTCCTCCGTGCGCCAACCGAGCATACAGGCATCCTAAAGACGCCCCAATACTCCCCCGTTAACCCCCGTTTCCCAGGCCGCCGCTGCACAAACGTGTCCGGAGGCCATCTACCTGACCCTAGTCACAGCCGCCTTCACTATATTATGAGATTTTTGCAATCAATTTCGAGCGTCCCGTTCCCCGCCCCCAGGCGACCGCGGCACCAACGTGTCGGGCGGCCAGAAGCAGCGCATCGCCATTGCCCGCGCGCTGTACGCCAATGCGGAGGTGGTGCTGCTGGACGACCCGCTGTCCGCCTTGGACGCACGCGTGGGGCAGCAGGTGTTCAGCAGGGCCATCAGGTGGGTGTGCACAGGGGAGGCCCCCTGTGTGGGGATGTGGGGGAGCAGGTGTTCAGAAGGGCCATCAGGTGCGCGTGTGGGTGGGGTCGCACAGGGGATGCAAGGCTGGGAAAGTGGGATACTTCCGTTCCGGGGGCCAACCAGAGCAGCACCGGTCAAGCACAAACACGCGTGTGAGAACTCCCCTGGCCCCTCACGTCCACAACCACTCCTGAAGCCTTCCCTCACCCCATACCGACACCCATACCGACACCCATGTTCCCATGATCTTGCTGACGTGGCGCGCAGCCTTGCCAACAACTCGTGCTTTGTGCACCGCCTCCCCTTGCCACGTATCATCCATATCCCCTCACCATCCCTTGTCCCTTACCATCCACACCTGGGATCCTACCGGCCGGCTGCACAGATGCCCTCACCAGTCGCCACCAAGAAGCTGCACCAGACGCACCCCAGCTGCTGATATGCACACACCCGCCTCTTGCCCACGTGCACTTGTCCCCTCCTGCACCACACGACCTCCCCCCGGCCCCCCACTGACCACCCCCCCCCCCTGTACGTTCTAGTAACTTCTTCCCCCCCCCCCCTGGAGCTGGTGTGGTGTGTTCTTGCGCCTGGGTTGCTGTCCGACCTGCAGCATCAGGCGGTGTTGGTGGACGGCGACACACTGCACTCGAGACACGGTGGCAGTGTTGGTGCTGCTGTGGTGGAGTCGGGTAACCCGGACCTGGTGACGTGGCTCGTCAACCACGGCTGCGCCTCCGGCCCGCTGCCCACTCTAGAGGTCGCAGCCGAGCCGCCTGCAGCCCCCTTACGTTGCTGAGCTCGGCTGTGGCATCCAGCGTCGGCAGTGGGTCGAAGACGCAGCCGTGGTTAATGAGCCAAATCACCAGGTCCGGGTTACCCGACTTTACCGCCACCGTGCCTCGAGTGCAGTGTGTCCCCGTCCACTTTCATGTTAACAGTACTACTGCCTCCGCCTCGTATTACTAGCAATCGCTTTGTTCCCCCCCACCCCCCTTTCGTCTGTCGTCTTACCACCAGACCACCCTCCACCCCCACCCCGACCCCACCCCACCCCAGGGGCCTGCTGGCGGGCCGTACTGTCGTACTGGCCACCAACCAGCTGCAGTACGTACGGCAGGCTGACGTGGCGCTGTACCTGGCGGGCGGCAAGGTGGCGGAGGCAGGGCCGCCGGGGCAGCTGATGGCGGCGGGAGGGGCGTTTGCGGCCCTGATGGCGGAGGTGGCCAAGGTGCGGGAAGGGCCAGTAAAAGAGGTGTGGGGAGAGGGGGAGGTGGAGGGGATGTGCGGGGGGGTGGGGAGGGGAACGAGAGTAATGCGGCTCAGGAAAGGCTGGGCCAGACCTTTGGAGGTGCGTGAGGAGAGCGCTGATGGGGTGGTGGCCAAGGTGGGGATGTTGGTTTGCGGCAAGGTCCTAATTTCCTCGTAATTACCTGGGAATAGCGGGCCTGGAGCCACCGCACTGAGCGCTCGCGCTCCGCAATCGCCACATACAACGAACCTTGTGTTCTGCAGGAGTACGGCGACGGCGAGGAGGCCTTGACGGTCCCCTCACAATGTGCCGTTGGCAACAACCGCCAAAAACCGCCAACAATACTGCAGGAGCACGGCAACCACAAGGGCAGCGGCGGGTTGGTGACTGTGTCCGTAACCGATTGCAATGGGTGACAACCGCCACCCACATCCGCCCCTTTGTGTACTGCAGGAGCACGGCGACGACGAGGAGGGCAGCGGCGGGTTGGTGACTGTGTCCGTAACCGATTGCAATGGGTGACAACCGCCACCCACATCCGCCCCTTTGTGTACTGCAGGAGCACGGCGACGACGAGGAGGGCAGCGGCGGGTTGGTGACTGTGTCCGTAACCGATTGCAATGGGTGACAACCGCCACCCACATCCGCCCCTTTGTGTACTGCAGGAGCACGGCGACGACGAGGAGGGCAGCGGCGGGTTGGTGACTGTGTCCGTAACCGATTGCAATGGGTGACAACCGCCACCCACATCCGCCCCTTTGTGTACTGCAGGAGCACGGCGACGACGAGGAGGGCAGCGGCGGGTTGGTGACTGTGTCCGTAACCGATTGCAATGGGTGACAACCGCCACCCACATCCGCCCCTTTGTGTACTGCAGGAGCACGGCGACGACGAGGAGGGCAGCGGCGAGGCGGCGGACTAATGTGCCCCGCACGTATAACTTACCATCCATGTAGATGTTCTAAATTATACTGATAACCCCAACCCGCAGGAGCACGGCGACGACGAGGAGGGCAGCGGCGAGGCGGCGGACTAATGTGCCCCGCACGTATAACTTACCATCCATGTAGATGTTCTAAATTATACTGATAACCCCAACCCGCAGGAGCACGGCGACGACGAGGAGGGCAGCGGCGAGGCGGCGGACTAATGTGCCCCGCACGTATAACTTACCATCCATGTAGATGTTCTAAATTATACTGATAACCCCAACCCGCAGGAGCACGGCGACGACGAGGAGGAGGGCAGTGACGAGGCGGCGGAGGAGGGCAAGGGGAAGGCCGCCGAGGGGCAGGAGGGGGCCGACGGCAGCACCAAGGAGAAGCCCAAGGAGGGGCAGCAGCAGCAGCAGCAGGGCGCGGCCACCGCCGTCACCGCCGCCGCCCCAGGCCCTGTGGCGTCCGCTGGGCAGGTGAGCCAGCAGCCGGTTCGGTCGTTTGCTCACATCTTCTGGGCCCTGAAAGCTTTCGCCGCGTTCCTATTGGTGCCGCCCATGTAAGGTTAGTAGCTTTCTGAGACCCGGGGGGGAACGGCCTCACGGTGCGCTTACACCTCTCGGCCACGTGCCGCATGTCCCTCTGGGCCTCTAACGACCCTCATCGTCCCCCTCCCTGCAGGTGTCCCGCATCACCGCAGACGAGTCCTCCCGCCAGGGCGGCCTGTCCCCCGCCGTGGTGGGCGCCTACCTTGCCGCCATGCCCTCGCCCGTGCCTGGGGGTGCGGCGGGCGCGGCGGTGTGGCTGGCGGCGGGCTTCGTGGGCGCGGAGGGCATGAGGGTGGCCACCACGGTCTGGCTGGCGGCATGGACGGGTGGGTACGTTTGATCGTTAGGGGTTTTTTTAGGGCTGGGCTAGTGAAGAAAGATATTGTAGCGGAGGGCGTGCGGGTGGCCACCACCGTGTGGCTGGCGGCCTGGACGGGTGGGTAGCCCGTTCCCTGTATGTGTGTAAATATTTGGGACGGGAGCAATGCGGGAATGGGCTTCGTGGGGGCCGAAGCCATGAGGGTGGCCACCACCGTGTGGCTGGCCGCCGAGACGGGTGATAGTGCAGGGAATTATTTGTTCGTTGTATGCCTACTTTCTTTGAAACATTCCCAGTTATTTTACTTGTCTTGCCTGTTGAGTCCAGGAGTCTGGGCTGCTCTCAAGTCTGGACCCCGGGGTTTCCCGCCTCCTGGGCCGTGGTCCCTTCCTCCAAAACGGTAGTCGCAGGAACCCAGCTCACAGCCCACAGCCTAAAGCTCACAGCCACAGCCCACAGACCGTGCCAGGGGACCTGACACGCCGTCTTCAAACCCCTCCCCGCCTTTGTCGCCCCCTCTCCACCCTGCCAGACTCCCAGGACGCCGTCGACCGCCCGACCCCTCTACCAAACATGCCCCTGCGTCGTCATCACATGACAAAATTTGCTGACAGAAGTAACGTAATGATGTTAACAAAATCCTATCGGCCTTCCTTCCTACCCTTGCCCTGCTACAGGCTCCCAGGACGTCGCAGACCCCTCCGCCCCTCCCCCCGTGCACGGCCCCATGTGGTACCTTGGCGTGTACGCGGCGATGAGCGGGGTGCAGCTGCTGGTGGCGGTGAGTGCCGCGTGACACGTGACACGTGTTGCGTGTCAGAGTGCCACGTGTCATGCAACCTAGTGCCTGGGTGTGTACGCCGCCATGAGCGGGGTGCAGCTGTTGGTGGCGGTGAGTGCCGCGTGACACGTGACACGTGTTGCGTGTCAGAGTGCCACGTGTCATGCAACCTAGTGCCTGGGCATGTACGCCGCCATGAGCGGGGTGCAGCTGCTGGTGGCGGTGAGTGCCATTCACGCGTGCCGCGTGCCACGTGCTGCGTGTCGTGCATCCCACGTGTCGTGCCCGTCCGCGTGCGCCATGAGCGGGGTGCAGCTGCTGGTGGCGGTGAGTGCCTTTCACACGTGCCGCGTGCCACGTGCTGCCTGTCGTCATCCCACGTGTCGTGCCCGTCCGCGTGCGCCATGAGCGGGGTGCAGCTGCTGGTGGCGGTGAGCGCGCGTGCCGCGTGACACGTGCCACATGCCACGTGCCATACGCTACCGGGGGCATGTGCCACGTGCCGCAACGTGCGTGTGCCGCCCAAAGGGCCTGGCGCAGCCAACTGCCACGTGTCATGCGCACGGTGAACGGTGGCAGTTCGCAAGTCCGAGTGCACCAGAGATGATAGCACCAGGGCGTAGGTTGCAAACCCGCCCCGATGTACCCTGCCCCCATGCACCCTGCCCGATGTACACGGCTCTCCCGTCCCCTCCCCCCCAGGGCGCCAACACGCTGGACACCACGCGCATGGGGCTGGGCGCAGCAGCCAAGGTGCGGAGAGGCAGGGGGCAGCGGGCACGTTGTCGTAGATGGCAGCAGGCCGCAGGTGTGTGCCTGCCAATACACGCAAGCTGGGGGACAAGGGCAGGTGCACTTGCAGCCGACGCATATACATGTGTCACGCACGTGAGTTTGGGGCCCCATGAAACGGGAGGTTGCTCCTGCCGCTTTGTTACGCACACCCTTACACGTGCCTCTGCCCCACAACAATGACTTCCCTGCCTCCCCAACCCCTCCCCTTCCTCCCTGGCCCCCACGCAGCTTCACTCCCGGCTGCTGACCTCGCTGCTGTCGGCGCCCATGGCCTTCTTCCACTCCACGCCCCTGGGCCGCATCGTCAACCGCCTGACCAAGGACACCAGCGACATTGACCGCAACCTCATGCCCATGGCGGCAATGGCCGTACGGTGGGTAGTATGAGAACATATTTTAATGTTTATATTTTACGTAATATAAAATTTGTACGGGGAAGCCTGACCAAGGACACCAGCGACATTGACCGCAATGGCCGTACGGTGGGTCTAAAGCTGGCTACGAGGCCACATCTTATAACCCACACCGAAGACAACGTACCTCAACCTGCTAACCCACATGCCCCCAGGTCCTCGCTCCAGCTGGTGACGGTGTTGGCGCTGGTGGGCCTGGTGGCGCCCTTCGCCCTGCCGGTGGGTGCGAGAAAGGGGCCCTCCTTACCATGGGAGGGCGTAGGGGCCTTCCTGCTTTGCAGACTCGTTATTCGCTATTCGGTAGCTACTCGCGAACATCGTGGGTGAAGGCAGTCTCACATGTTTGCACGCCTGCTTAGGCTGCCGCTGTGCCGAAGGACGGCGTCATGCCACCACCCGTGCCTTGCAACACCCGCCAGGGCGCCTACCCGGTGTGGCACATTCCAGGTGCTCATCCTCCTCCGCCCCCGCCCCCCACACCCCCACCCCACCCCACCCCACCCGCCCTGCCCTGCCCTCTCCTCAGGCGCTCGTTGTCATCATGCTGGCTTTCTATTGGCTGTACCAGTACTTCCAGGCGTCGGTGCGGCAGGTGGGGCCCCGGGCACGGAAGCTGGGTGGGTCCTGTGTATTAGCTGTGTATGAGCAGGGTGTGTGGGTTAGGAAGCTGCTGCTGGCCTTCTATTGGCTGTACGAGTACTTCCAGGCTCGGTGCGGCAGGTGGGGCCCCGGGCACGGAAGCTGGGTGGGTCCTGTGTATTAGCTGTGTATGAGCAGGGTGTGTGGGTTAGGAAGCTGCTGCTGGCCTTCTATTGGCTGTACGAGTACTTCCAGGCTCGGTGCGGCAGGTGGGGACCTGGGGAACACCTTGGGGCCGGTGCACCACCACCAGCCCATTGGGGGGTCGTATATTGCGGGCCCCAAAGTGTATGTGGAACGTGGTGGCATCTCTGTCTGCCCGGAGGGTAATAGATAGCGGCCCCGGAGGGGCCCGGAGGGGCTCAATATATGCCCACAGAGGCCCGAAGGGCCCCCCTTGGGCTGCCTTGTCGTATCCTTTCAGACAGAGAAGCCCAGAGGGCTGAAAGCTCGCTTCGCAATCAGTTGCAGGTCGAGCCACATGAGGCCGTGGCCCGCTCCCCCGTAATGTTCTACGGTGCGGTACACGGGGAGATGGAAGGAATAGAAGTTGAGGAGTTCAGTTCTTAGTAAATCCTTTCCTACTCCCTTTGCAGGTAAAACGCCTGGAGGCCGTGGCCCGCTCCCCCGTAATGTCGTCCCTGGCGGAGGCGCTGGGCGGCAGCGCCACCTTCCTGGCGTACGGCGCGCAGGTGGGGAGATGGGCAGGAAGCTGCTGGAAGCTGTGGGCCGCTCGGCCAGCGCGTGTCGTACGGCGTGTCGTACCGATGCCTGCATGCCATACAGCACCCCAGGCGTGAAGGAGGCATCCCTTGCACGCGCGCGCCCACTGTATGTCCCTCCCATGTCTTGCCCTCCTCTGATTGGTTTGCCGCTGAGCCTTTGCCGTAACATCGACCCTGCACACCCGCATGCCGAGCCGCCCCTGCTCTTCAATTTCCCCCTTCGCAGTCCCGCGCCGCGTCCCGCAACACGACCCTGCGCTCCCCCCTTTTCCTCCCTCCTTCCCTCACGTGCTTCAGTTTGGCAATTACCACTGTTGCCCTTCCCTTCCCCCTTTGCAGTCCCGAGCCGTGTCCCGCAACACGACCCTCCTCGACGCCGTGAGCTCCATGGCCCTAGTCAACCAGTCCATGAACAGGTGGCTCAGCGTACGGCTCGAGGTGAGGGATGAGGAGGCTGCCGTACAGCACTGCCGTACAGTCCATTGGGTTAGTCATGGGTGGGGCGTGAGCTCCATGGCCCTTGTCAGGGGTGAAGAGGCTGTCGGACAGCGCTGCGTCACGTCGGTTGCGGAACGCCGAGAATTTTCCCCCTGCACAGTTATGTCAAGTTGCGCTCGTCTTCGGCAGACTGCGCTGCCTCGGTCATGGCCGTTTGCACTGCACTGCCAGCGTGACAGAGCGGTGCACATCGATTTGGCCCCCATGCCCCTCATCGCTTGCCCTTTCCCTTAACTGCAGACGGCCTGTTACCCCTACACCCTGTGCAGACTCTTGGTGCCGCCGCCGCGCTGGTTGCCGCCGTGGTCCCCGTGTACCTGCGGTGTTTCAATAGCTGCACTTCCTGCACGACATATTAACCCGGCTAATCATTCTACTCGGGCTGATCCCGGCAGGGTCGCCATCGTGTAACAACATCAATGCCAGTCGGGTGCACAGCAGTCCGCATGATCTTTCCCACCCGCAAAAAACCCTTCCTTGCTTTGTCCAACGCCCCCATACCTCTGCAGACGCTGGGTGCCGCCGCGGCGCTGGTCGCCGCCGTGGTGGCTGTGGAACAGAGGAGCGGGTCGGGGGAGGCGGGGCTGCTGCTCAGCTACGCACTGCAGGTGTGTAGCAGGATGCAGTGAGGGGAGGTACATCGCATGTATCAAAGCAAGGCAAGGTCAGAAGGACTAAACCGCGATGGCATGTGCGGTTACTAGGGGGACGCGCTGCAGGTGTGTGTTAGGGTGGGGAGGGTGGGTTGGGTACGCGTGTGGGTGATGAGGGTTAATGGGTCGGGGAAGCCGCGGGGCAGCTGCTCAGCTATGTGCTGCAGGCTGGGTACATGTGGGTGTAACGGGGTGGCAGGCGGTGGTTGCAGTCGTGCGTGACATTGCGCAGCCGCGGGAGGTAGGACAAGGCCTGAGCACCTTGCCACGCATCGCCTCTCATCTCCGTCATCCCTTAGTCGTTTTATCCTTTTTACCTTTTCAGTTTTTACTCTCCCCTCTCCCCCTCCAGGTCACCGCCGCCGTGTCCATCACTGTGCGCACAGCCTCAATGGCGGAGAACATGTTCAACGCAGGTACGTCGCTTATACAGACATGCTAGTACATGGGTGCTGTGTATCAGCTGTGTGTTACCAGGGGGCGTGTGGGTTAGGAATCGACTGCTGCCGCCTCCATGGCGGAGGACATGTTCAACCCAGGTGGGGCACATATGCAAACCAGACACAAGCTCTCTGCATCCTGTACAGCACAGCTAGGGGTGTCTGCTGAGGTCGGACGGCGGAGTCTGGGCACGGCATCGGCAAGGTCAAGCCAGCGCTACAACGTGATGCGCGCACGGCTCCAGCACTGCTACCACATGCATGTGGATGCACATGGCGCTAGCACGTGTAGTCGGCCTCACCTTCAGCCGCGACACCGCCTGACCGCCTGCACTGAAAACGTGGTGTGTCGCACTACACACGTGTCATGCCCCTGCCGCGCCGCTTATGTCGTACTGCCGTACCACCGTACTGCAGTCGAGCGAGTGGTTGAGTATTGCGAGCTGCCCAGCGAGGGAGGCCGCAGCGGCACGGGTGCGCCGCAGCAGCCGCTGCCGCCGCCAGCGGGCAAGGCCGGCGGCGCCGCCACCCCGGCCGCCACGGCTAGCGGCGGCTGTACTGGCGGTACTGCTGGCGGTCTGCCGTACGCGGGCTGGCCGTCCGAGGGTGCCGTGGAGTTCCGTGACGTGTACCTGCGCTACCGGCCGGGACTGCCGCTGGTGCTGCGGGGGGTCAGCTTCAAGGCGGAGGCGAGGGACAAGGTGCGACATAGGGGCAGGGGGGTATAGGTGTCGGGAGGTTTTCGCAGTCAAGGCGGAGGTGAGGGACAAGGTGTGGCGGGTGTGGCCGCAAATAGCCGGGAGCCCCGCCCCCTTTCCCCCTGGCGCTCTGGTGCATGTACAGGTCGACCATGGCACCATGACTCTATTCCTCGTGGAAGCAGCAATACACTGTCCACCCTTCCCGCTTTTCCCCCTCAGGTCGGCGTGGTGGGGCGCACGGGCGCGGGCAAGAGCTCCCTGCTGGGCTGCCTGTTCAGGCTGGTGGAGGTGAGTGCGCGGGTAAAGGAATCCGCCCTCGTCCCTCCCCTCGCCCTCGTCCCTCCCCTCTTCCCGTGTCTTCGCCACCATTTGTCAGACACCTCTTTTCCGCTGCTCCTGGCCAGGTCGAGCGCGGCGCGGTGCTAATTGATGGTGCCGACATCTCCCGAGTGCCGCTGAGGGCCCTGAGGGCGCGGCTCAGCCTCATCCCGCAGGTGGGTGGGTGGCGGGGACAGGGGGCCAGGGAGCCAGCAGTGGGGCCGTGAGGGCCCGCCCAAGAGGCCAATCCAGCTGTTTCCCACCGTTGGCTCCATTCGCGCCGTAACCCACTGCCGTTCATGCATGCACCTGCCGTACACCCGACCTCCCCAGGTCCCTGGGCAGATCATAGGCTCATCCGCGCAAACCTCCGCGCACCCTCCGCGCACCTGTCGTACACGCCCTGCCACAAGCTGTACACCTGTCGTACACTTTCCCGCAGGTGCCCGTCCTGTTCACAGGCTCCATCCGCGCAAACCTGTCACCCTTCGGTGCGCATTCCGATTCGGAGCTGTGGGGGGCGCTGCGGCGCAGCCACCTCGCAGCCGTGGTGGAGAGCTGGCCCGCGGGCCTGGACATGTGGGTTAACATGGGGCGTGTGGGTTAAGGGGAGTTGTAACACCTGTGCTGCGGCGCAGCCACCTGGCGGCCGTGGTGGAGAGCTGGCCTGCGGGTCTGGACGTGTGGGTTGAGGGGCGTCTGGGTTAGGACGCGTGTGGGTGAAGGGTGTGGGTTACGCGTTTTACAATCCGTGCTGCAGCGTGTCAGTGCGGCTTGGAGGCATGGCCGATGCATTGCTGTGTGGAGACTCAACGCACGCTTAGACACCATGCGCCTGCCCTGCCCCTGCCCTCGCAGGGAGCTTGCGGAGGGTGGCGCCCCCCTGAGCGCGGGCCAGAAGCAGCTGCTGGCGCTGGCCAGGGCGCTGCTCAACCCGGCCAAGGTGCTGGTGCTGGGTGAGTGCTCTGAGGAACTAGGGGCGCCGTGGGGGGCCAAGGCCCAGGCTGGAGGCTCGGGCGGGGGTGCGTCTTATGGGAGTAGGGGCAGAGGGCACGAAAGCGGAGGAGGCTTAATGCGCGGGGGTTCGGCGGTGTTGCCTGCGCGCTCCTTGACGCTGAGATGGGTTGCTGGTTGGTGGGGGTGCATGCCCTGTAAGGTGGGGCACTTGGTCGCGGCACATGCTGTTATCTATCGTTATCCCGTTATCCGTTCCTGCCCCGCCTGCTTCCCTTCCTGCCCCCCTCAGACGAGGCCACCGCCAATGTGGACGTGGAGACGGATGCACTCATCCAGGTGGGGGCGGGCAAACGTTTGCGTGCGTCGGTGTATCCCCATGCGTGGTTGCTCACGTGCAGACGCCCAGGCCGGACTCCCCTTCACCCTGGACCCCTTCCCCGCAGTTTGCGTTCACTAGTAGCTACGTCACCCCTCCGACGCACCCACCTCCCCCTCCACAGTCCACGCTCCGCTCCGAGTTCCCCGACCGCACGCTGCTCACCATCGCTCACCGCCTTCACACCGTCATCGACTACACCAAGATACTGCTGCTGGACGCGGGCAGGGTGGGGCATGGGGCTAGGGCAAGCCGGGGCTTGTTCGTCGGAAACCGTGCCGTGCTACCCGCAACAAATTATCCATTTTTAGTATCAAAAGGATTACGTAAACTAGATGATATAGATGCCCATTTGGGCCCCTTTTGGGGCCCGCTTCGGAGGGTCGAGTCTCGAGTGTTAACTCCGTGCTGTTCTACCGTGCGCGTGCTTGTGTCTCCTGCCTCCTGCGCGCGTTTGCTGCTGCTGGCCGACCGGGTGCCTTGTCCCCAAGCCCCACAAGTCAGCTTGCACATCCTCCGGCCACTTTTCTGTATGTGACTGGCTTAGCGGCGTTCCGCGGCGTTCCTTGTCCCTTTTCCTCTCCCTACTATCCAGGTCGTTGAGTACGACACGCCCGCTGCGCTGCTGTCGCGTCCCGGCAGTGCCTTCGGGGCACTGGTTGACGGCGCAGGGGAGGCGGCGGCGCGCTCGCTGAGGGCCATTGCCGCCGGCAAGGGAGACCTTTTGCAGGTGCGGGCGTGTGTGGGTGTGAACCGTTGTGGGGTGTGGGGGTGCTAGCAAGGGGGGCTGCGGGCAATTGATCGTTGCTAGCACAATCCTGCATGTACGCCGCAATCAGAGTGCAAACGCAAGCGTGTCATGTCAAGGTATCACTGCCTTGTTCGCACGGTGTTGGGTCCCTTCCTCCCGGCGCCCTGCCTAAGGCCCCCTTCCCTCCACGCACCCCAGGAGGTGTTTGAGCAGCCCGCCAAAGCGTACCTCCAGCGCATGTCCTCCACCTCCGCCCGCCAGCCCTCCTTTGGACTCTCCGCCTCCACCTCCCTGCCTGTCTCCGCCTTCGCCCGCTCCATGTCCCGGGCCGCCTCCGCCCGCCAGCCGTACGGCGGCGGCGGCGGCGGCTCGTTCAGCGAGGGCCCTCCCTCGCCCGACCGGCAGCAGTGTCCCATGGGTCACCTGGCGGAGATGCCGTCGGGCGGCGGCGGCAGCGGGCCCCTGTACGGCAGCGGCGAAAGGCTGCCGCAGCTGGCGGCGTGGGTGGCGGGGCGGTCATGCGGCGTGGCGCGACTGGTCCGGGTGAGGTTGAGTAGACGCGAAGGGGGCTGAGCACGGGCGTGGGTATACGAACGCTGCAGGGGCCCGGGAGGCAGGAAGCTGGGGGTGTTGGGGCTCTGCGTTGAGTGGTAGCAGGGGCTGAGGCACTGTGAAGCAGGATGGTGTCCTGTTGTCCCAGGCGCTGCGAGCATGCAGTTACGGCACTGCGTTGAGGGTTCTCATCGCGTCCGTTGCTTTGGTGGTGTCTCTGCCTGCCCGCAGGACCTCAAGCGCCAGATTGAGGCAGCGGAGGCAGCAGCGCTGGCTGCGGCGCGGGGGGGCAGCGGCGGCGCCGCCCTCGACGACGCCGGCCTGGTCATGGCGGCGGCGCTGGGTGGCGGCGGCGGCGGCGGCGGCATGGCAGACGGCGGCGATGACGCCGCCGGCGGCGGTGGCAACACTGGCGGCACTGGCGGTACGGCGGCGGCGGCTGCGGATGCAGCGGCGGCGCGTCAGGCGCTGACCCGCTGTCTGGTGCTGCTGGAGGAGGCGAGGCGGGGGGCGATGGCGTTGGGCAGCCGGTGGGCGGTGGCGGCGGGGGGTGCGGGTGGCGCGGGTGGGGAGGTGCGTGGGGGTGCAGGGGCGGAGGAGGGGCAGCAGGCGGCTGGTGGCCACACCCGCAGGAGCGGCCCAGCAGAAGGAGAGCCGCCGGCGGGTCAAGTGTAAACTCTGAGGCCTTGCAGTGCCGGTCGCGGGATGCACGTGCCGAGGCTTGGCCGGGAGACACAGGGAGATGTGGCCTGCGGAGCAGTGGAGCGTTAGGTGCAGTTGGCGGGGAGTGTTTGGGGTGCACAGGCTTTGACAGGAAGGAGTGGGTGCCCCAAGGGGGGCAGTAGTGTTGGTGAGAAGGACGCTGGATTTTGACGGTTTCCGAGGTGCCGTGAGCATCAGTCATTAATCGGTATAGCAGCAGCAATAGGGCATTCGCGGCGAGCGGCGAGCTGACACGTGTGCCTGGGGCCGCAGGCAGTTCATAACAACTAACGGTACAGATTGCAAAACATCCATTGGACACGGTTACCCACGGGAAACGGTGCAACCTTGGCGTTTCCGGCCCCGGGGCGGGGGGAGTAAGGTGCCCTTACTTGAAGGTTCCCTCAGGTGGTTGACCGGGTTTTAGCTGCCATAGGGCTGTGAGCCCCCATGTGGCATTTACATGCTCCTGAAGCGTCATCAAGGTCAGGACCAGCAGGCAACTCGGGCACTTTCAATGTAAACACGCACGACGCTTGCTTTTTACGACCAAGGAAAGAAACTGCCCGACTCCCTTCTTGCCCCCCGTGCCGAAAGAAAAGGAGCTTCAAGACTTCTTCCCTCTGTTTTGCCAAGCTCCGGTTTATGTACTGGTGTTCAGGCTGGTCAGGGGGGAACGGACGCGGGGGCCTGCTGTCAGTCTCTCTCACCGGCCACGTGCGGGTGCATGGGGATGTGGGTTGACGGGGCCCAGGCCGCGGGCAAGGGAGACCTGGTGTTGGTGCGGGCATGTGCGGGTGAATGGGGATGTGGGTTAACGGGGCCCAGGCCGCGGGCAAGGGAGACCTGGTGTTGGTGCGGGCATGTGCGGG